>Ga0207422_1004452_pt1 | contig 11603 bp, 10 predicted proteins | sample MarCyaLeptolynsp_FD_187757 | JGI IMG/M metagenome (GOLD analysis project Ga0207422, IMG submission 187757) | Marine cyanobacterial communities from Panama - species 1 Leptolyngbya sp. (SPAdes) | ecosystem: Environmental > Aquatic > Marine > Unclassified | place: Panama: Panama City | collected... | reverse complement strand
CGCATGGCCTTCAGCCTGAACGATCTGAACCGCCCTCCAATCCGCTTCGAGCTCATCCGCCACGATCTGCGCCATCGAGGTCCAAACCTGTTGGCCCATTTCGGATCGATGGCAGGTGATTTTGACGGTCCCGTCTTCTTCGATCGCAATCCAGAGGGATGGCGTGGCATCGCCTCCGGCGACATCAGTCAGCGGACTGGCGCCGGCATCAGGCAAGTCGAACGCATCGGCATCAACCTCGGGCTCGACATATTCAACGCACCCGGCGAGCGTCACGCCAAGGACGAAAAGGCCAGAGCCCGATACGAATCCGCGCCTGCTAAGATTTGTGATTGAAATGCGCTCATCGCGGGAAGCTCGACTATACGATCTTCCGGGGATGATTCCCATCTGTTGCAAGAACATGGTGCCCTCCCTGTGACTAGAGGAGGGTTAGCAGGACCAGCCATCCGCTGATAGTTTTAAGTGTCGGCAGTTCACTGGCTGCCGTGCTGGGCTTCTATCCTTTGCGGACTCTGCGGCGCTCAATGCCAGAGCGGCGCTCACCTTTGCGGCGGTCCGGACCAGAGAATTCGATCTGCTCCGTTCGCCGGTCCCCTATGCGACGACCGCTTCGTGTTGGTTTTTGTATCATGGCAATCCGCTCCAATAGTCCTCAAGCACAGGCCTAGAAGCGAAGAACGGCGCAATGGGCGAATTGTTAAGGAGGGCGACGGCCATCGCTTTTGCGCCTGCGATTGAGCGTACGCCAGCTTTGCTTTCCTAGTCGCGAGACAATCGCGCTCGCTCTAAACGTGCCAATTGCGCGCTCAGTTCGAAGTCCCCTGACTGCAACCGCTCGTCAAATACGTCCATCGAGACGGGATGCGAGAAGAGATAACCTTGGCCAAAATCGCAGCCTTTCGCCCGAATGGCGTCCATCTGATCGAGCGTCTCGATCCCCTCTCCGATGCTGGTGATGCCAAGCTGGTCGGCGAGCGCCAAGATCGCCGTTACGATCTGTTCGGGGGCGCCTGGACCGAGCGATTCCTGAACGAATTTTTTGTCGATTTTGATCGCGTCCACCGGAAGTTCCATGAGGTGACTGAGCGATGCGTAACCCGTGCCAAAGTCATCGAGCATAATTTGAAAGCCCAGCCGGCTGAGGTTGCGAATATTTGCGATCACGGTGTCCGAGCCGCGGCCAACCAATACCGATTCCAGGATCTCGATCGCAAACGTATTCGGCTGCAAGCCATAGCCCTTGATGGCATACATCAAGCGCTCGCAAAAATCTGTCTGCCGCAGATTCACTGCTGAAACATTGAGTGTCACGATCGGGATGGTTTTGTCCTGAGCCTGCCAGGCTGAGATTGTCGAAAACACTTGCTTGTACACAATCGCTTCGATCTCTTGCGCCATCTGGAATTCATCGACGACATCGATGAATTCGGCAGCCGGGAGCAATCCTCGTTTGGGATGGTGCCAGCGTAGCAGGCTTTCGGCATACTCAACTTGCCCTGATGCGAAGGATACGATGGGCTGCAAAAACACGAGCAAGCTGTCGTTACCGCATGCGCGGCGCAGGTCTTCTGCAATCCCGCTTTTTCGGTTCATTTCCTGCTGCATTGAGGGTGCGTAGACACAATATTGGCCGCGACCATTGCGCTTGGCTTCGTTCAAGGCCAAGTCGGCCTGGGTCACAAGCTCGTCAGGGGCGACCGGCTTGCCATCGCTCACCGCGATCCCAATGCTGACGCCGATCGAAAGTTCGAGCGATCCGAGATCGAACGGCAGACCCACTGTTTCGATAACCGTGTTGGCGACCTTCTCGATATCGCTGACGGCATTGAGATCGCGAACTATCAGTGCAAATTCGTCGCCGCCAAGCCTCGCAACGGTATCATTTTCCCGCAGCCGGTTTCGAACGCGCCGTCCAACTTCCAGAAGGATTCTGTCTCCCACCGGATGCCCGTACATATCATTGATATTCTTAAACTTGTCGAGGTCGAGCATCATCACGGCTGAATATCGGCCCGGGGTTCGTTGTTCGCAGGCGAGTTGCTCCAACCGCTCCGCAAACCCCTTCCTGTTTGGCAGGCCCGTAAGCATATCGCTCACAATCATCCGCGACATTTCGGAATTGCGTGCGGCCAATGCGCCGTTGGCGTGCGTCAATCTTCTGATCAACGGATGAAAAATAAACAGCGCTTCGATCAGGAGTAGGATTAGCGTTCCAACCAACAGGTTTGTGTGGAGTGCTTCTGAGGCGCGGAGGCGTGCTTGCGAACGGTCTTCATATATTGCGACGACATTATTGAGATCGGTCAGAAGTCCCTGATTGTGCGCCCGCACCATGCGGCGATAGGCGTCAAGATTGGGATTGTACAAAGCCGGATCTGTCGACAGGATTTGATCGGTCGCGGCGAAGTACTCAGCGAGACGTGTATCAAGCGGCGCTTCGCCCGAGAAGAACGTTTCCTTTAGTCGGTGCTCGAATTCGGTGTTGCCGTCAGATTTGCGCACTTGTTCTGCAAGCCGCTGATGGCTGGATTGCATCAGTTCAAATGATCGTCCCAGTTGATCATAGGTGAACGATTGCAGCGCAGCGTCCTGCGACGCCATCAGTTCGCCTGCTAATCGCACGGTTTGCTCCGACAGCATGCGCTGACGTCCACTGGTGTTGATGAGCTCGGCATCTTCATCGAGTTCCTCGAGCGACGAGGTCAGCACATAATGAGAGGCCAAGACCGCAAAAGCGATCAACGACAGCGCCAACAGGTAATGCAGCGTGGGCCGCGCAATCTGGTCAGCGATCCACGTTCTGACGAACGCCATCGCACCTCTCGCCCCACGATTGCCAAAGCGCATCTTCGTCTCCTGAACCATCTGATTGTCAAACGGCAGAAGCTCAGACCATCTTTAGCCCTAAACTACGGTAATTGTCGGATTCTCGAAGAAAAACTGCGTTTCTGCATTGAGCAGGTCCAGATATTTGTAACTTACATTACTGTAAGGCACTTTACAATAGATACTCATCGGCGTAGGGGTGCGCACATGAGTTCAGCATCTGGTTCTCCTGGAGGGGCGTTCCCTACCAACCTCGACGCGCTCACCTTTCGATTTGAGGACATTCCACGTGCCCTGCGCCGCATAGCCGATATTGCGATCCAAGATTACAACCTCAATCGATCGCAGTGGCGGTTGCTGGCCTATGTCCTCAGAGAGGAAGGTCTAACACAGACAGAGCTAGCACGATTGCTCGAGCTCGAACGCGCGAGCGTCGGTCAAGCCATCGACGCGCTCGAGCAAATGAACTTAGTCGAGCGGCTCAAATCACCCGGTGATCGACGAGTCTGGAACATTCACGCGACAAAGCAGGGCCGGCTGCTTGTGCCCACGCTGCGTGAGACGATCAATGAGATCTACGAGCAAATGTTCGCGGGAATATCTGAGCAAGACCTCGATAGGCTCAGCGGATTGCTTGAACGCATTATGTCCAACTTGGAAGGATAGTAGCCGTGGCCACACAAACGCACCCCAGCCTTGACCCGACAATTGATGCTCTGGACCCAAGCGAGCTATCGAGGTTCGTGGATGGCAGTGTCCACCAAGTGATGCGGGATCTGCGCGCTCAGGCACCAATTCACTATTGCAGAAACAGCCCCTATGGCCCTTATTGGTCGATCACAAAGCACCGCGACATAATCGAGATCGAAGCGGTTCCGGCCGTTTTTTCTTCGGACACTGCAAACGGAGGCATCTCGATCATTGATGCCGACCGGGCACTCGAGGAATCAGCGATGGAGAGCTTCATTGCGATGGATCCGCCGCGTCACACTGCGAAGAGGAGGACCGTCGCACCCGCGTTTTCGCCCTCAGCGATCGATAGGCTGGCTCACAGCATAGAAGAGCGGACCAATCGCCTATTGGATTCTCTCCCTCGCGGGGAAGTCTTCAATTGGGTCCAAGTCGTTTCGATTGCCTTGACCAGGGATATGCTGGCCATCCTGTTCGACTATCCGTGGGAAGAGCGAGACAATCTGATCAAATGGTCGGACGCAATAACTTCGTTTGAGATGATCGAGAACCAGCCGCAAGAGCGGATGGCGATGGTCTTTGAAATGGCCACCGCATTTCATCAACTATGGGACCAACGTTCAAAAGCTGAGCCTGCCTCGGACCTGCTGTCCATGATGATTCATTCTGACGCGCTGGGCCAGATGGACGCCAAGGAGTTTCTCGGGAACATGGCGCTCTTGATTGTCGGCGGCAACGACACCACCCGCAACAGCATGTCCGCAGTCATCTCCGGATTCAATCAGTATCCGGACGAATGGCAGAAGGTTCTCGACGATGAGAGTTTGATCCCCAACGCGGCAAGCGAGCTCATTCGATGGCAATCGCCGGTTGCTCATATGCGGCGCACTGTTGTTGAGGATACCGAATTCCGCGGTCACCTGTTTCGTAAAGGAGACAAGATCGTGCTTTGGTACCTCTCTGCCAACCGTGACGAAGCTGTGTTTGAAGACGGCGACAGGGTCATGGTTGAACGCGAAAACGCACGCCGCCATCTCTCGTTCGGTTATGGAGTGCACCGCTGCGTGGGAGCGCGGCTTGCCGAGCTTCAGATTCAAGTGCTTTTGAAGAATATGCGGGACCGAAAAATAATGCCCAAATTGGCAGGTGAGATCGGCCGGTCCGAGAACTCTTTTATCAATGGTATCACCGACTTGCCCGTCTCGATAATCGAATAGAATGCGCGCACAAAAAGCGAGCACTTGACGCACCTCAATATCGAAACAACCGGATGCCGTTGGGACGCTTCACACGGACAAGCCGCGAGATGCTAGCAGATTGTACTATCATGCGCAGGGCTATCGAATGCCCCATGGGCTCGTGTCTGGGAGAACTCTGATCCAAGCACATCCGCGATCGAAAGCGGCCGACAAAATCTTGCAGCAATGCCATCTCTCGGCTCGCCCTTCGGCCAAAGCGCGAAAGGTCAGCCTGCTCCGTTAGCGGGTTGTCTGGTTCTGGGAGCTCGAAGCACACAACCAGACTCTGGGCTTGCGACCCAAAATCAGACGCGTCAGAAATCAGCTGAGCCAGCTCACTTGACATTGGTTGATGCCAAAGCACTTTGGCGATCCCGGGTCCAGGCTTCAGCATACTCCTGCGTGTGCCATCCAAAAGGTGAGTGCGAGAGCTGGACGACCCGATTGAAGGGGGCAGTTTTTGATGACTGATGAACAGCAATGCGCACTGATCGCAGGAGGAGCAGGCTTTCTGGGCAGCCATCTGGCCGATCGGTTGATCGAACGCGGCCTTAGTGTGGTTTGCTTGGACGACTTTTCAACGGGCAGCCGGAGAAACATCGCACACCTAATTGGCAATCCCCATTTCCGCCTCATCGAAACAGATGTCTGCGAGGAACTGCCTCGCTTAGAGGTCGATCAGGTCTGGAACCTTGCTTGCCCAGCATCTCCGCCAAAATATCAAATTGATCCAATCAAGACACTGATGACCAGTGTCTTGGGCACCCGGAACCTGATGGAACTGTCCCGGCAAAACAACGCTTTGTTCTTTCAAGCCTCGACCAGTGAGGTGTACGGCGATCCCAAAGTGCACCCGCAACCAGAAGACTATGTGGGAGCCGTCAAGACCACTGGCCCTCGTGCGTGCTATGACGAGGGAAAGCGAGCGGCGGAAACACTTTGCATCGACTATCACCGCAGCCGCGGCGTCGACATTCGGATCGCTCGCATCTTCAACACTTATGGCCCGCGCATGGATCCTAGCGATGGCCGTGTGGTGTCAAATTTCATCACGGCTGCGCTCGCCGGTAAACCACTTGAAATCCAAGGGACTGGCCAGCAGACACGCTCGTTCTGTTATGTTGATGATCTGATCGAAGGCTTCATAAGACTGATGGACGGTGACGAGTTTATTGGCCCCGTCAACCTAGGCAACCCCTGCGAACTCACCATCAATGATTTGGCGTCTCTCGTGATCAAGCAGTTCAATTCCGAGTCTGCGATTGTGTATGTAGAGGGGCTCCAAGACGATCCGCAGCAGCGCCGACCGGACATAAGGCTTGCCGAACAGAAATTGGGATGGACACCAAAAGTTGCGTTCGAGCAAGGTCTTGAGCTGACAGCCTCGTACTATCGCGATCATTTTCAGGAATTCGCAACCGCACACGACCATCAGGTCTCGAAGATTTTCGCCTGACAGACATCATGGCAGAGAGTTTCGAGAAGGAGATATTTCTCTCCATAATCATCAACAATTACAACTACGGACAGTTCGTCAGCGAGGCTATCGAAAGCGCTTTGGCGATTGTCGAAGACGACTGCGAGATCATTGTGGTTGACGACGGCTCGAAGGATGAATCGCTTGCGATCATCAGCGAGTATGAGGGGCTACACCTTGTTGCGAAAGAGAATGGGGGACAGGCGAGCGCGCTCAACGCCGGCTTTGCCGCAGCGCGCGGCCGTTATGTCCATTTTCTCGATTCTGATGACTTGCTCGTACCCGACGCGCTCAACGTTATCCGTCGAACAATGCCTGGCAAGCATATGGTTCACTTCGCCAGCACCGTACTCGACCAACAGCTTGGTGTTGTCTCTTATTACAACAGCGCACGGGCGAAGCCCAAGTCTGACCTTTGGTCCCAGTATTTCGGCAAAGGGTCTGCGTGGCTCTACCCGATGTCTTGCAACGTTTTTTCGCGCGAGCTTCTTTCTCAAGTGATGCCACTGCCTGAAGCCAGTTGGCGAGTTTGTGCAGATCAAGTCCTGCTCGCGATCGGATCGGCTTATGCTGACTATTTCGGGTCAAAGGAAACGATTAACAACTATCGGCTCCACGGAGAGAATCTGTACTTTTCTGACAATCTGAGTCTGCTCGAAGGGCACATCTACGAAGACCGATATCACTTCAAGAACAGCACGCATTTTCGAAATTTCTTTGTTGCAGGTTGCGACGCATTGATGCGCGTTGAAAACGTCTCCGCCTGCGCCGCCGTTTTAGGAAATTGGATCGCTTACGGAGAGAACATTCGCGACTATGGAATGCTCACGGAAACCCATAGAAGCGACATTGAAGCAGCGCTTGAGAAGCTATTTTCGTCACAGTCTCTAAGCTACTGGCAGAATGCCACTGGGGCTCTTCGTGGCGATAACATCCAACCTCAACATCTAGAGGCCTTCCACAACAAGCCAGGCCATGCGCTGATTTTATCAGAGTCAGTCGATACACCCACGCCGCAATTGCCATTCAACGAGTGGCTAGATTTTGAGGACTTGGAAGGCCATCTCGAAGGGGGATTCATTGTATGGCACGAGGATAGCGAGCGGCAGACTTACAGTCTGAGCCAAGCCTGCAAATTCTCCGCGCAGATGAACGCGCTTTCAGGGTTCATCCGGGCCACCTTCGAGATTGTTGCGGAGTCGCTCGGTGGTGATCTGCGGCTGGTCAATCATGATGGCCGCGTGGCCGAAGTCGTAACCTATGACGATGGTGTCTTGATCGCAGATATACCGTGCGACTGGGTCGACGAAGGGTGTTTGGCATTTCATTTTGTCTTTGAGAGAATGCAAATTCCGCAAACTGCTGTTTTTTCCTCATATGACCTCAGCATGACCGGAGCCTATCTGCTGCGCGCACGTTTTGCGGCGCCAGCAGCAAGCCATTTCTATAAGCCTATGCCGCTTGAGAAATGCGCTAAGCCGGGCGAATTTCTATCCTTGCTAAGGCATTTGAAGACTGATCGCGCCGCCATTCTGAGTGATAGTGGCTCTGTGCGACTGTCGCGCAAACTCACGAGTTTCAGCATGTCCCTGCCATTCTGCCAGGATGGTCAGGAATGGTTGGAATTCGAACTCGCCAATACAACTGATCACCCGATGGCCATCAGCGTCACAACCGAGTTCGCAGGCGACCGCAAGCAGCTGGGGATTAGTGAGATCGTCAGAATCCCAGCTCAGGAGACCATCCAAGTCCCGGTCGCAATCGGGTTCCAAATGTTCAGCGATTCCCCTCCGGAAGTGACTTTTGCCTGCCTGGCGGAACCTGAGGGGGGAAGCGACATTCTGATCCGCACAATGCGGCTGTTCATTGCCCCGATCGATACGCTTTTTATGATTGGGGCTAATGCCATGCGTTTTCACTACGGTTCGATTGCCAGTGCGGCTGTCGGACCAAAGTGGGAACCTTATGCAGAGGGAATTTTGCCAAGTCCTCATGACAAAAGAAGGAACGCTGACGCCGAAATAAATGTGGTGCTTCAAGAGCCAATACCGGCAGAAGTCGCGCTGACGTTCAAACGGACGGTCGAAGGCTCAGATCGCAACCTACAGGATCGGACACCAGCTGCGATAGGGATAAGCGTGAACGGAGAAGTATGGGAGCGCGAGCTCTCCGCCGATGGCGCGTGCATCGTGCCAACTGGCGGACAAAAACGGCTCACAATCTCGGGCTGGTGGTCGGAAGATCCACGCAAGCCCCTCACTTTGTCCCGTATTGAGACAGATTCGGGTCAATTTCCATCACTGACGGAGCAAAATCCGCAATCACCTTGATTAGACCAATAACGTTATCTAACCTTTGTATACAGGGTGGCTAGATTTCCGGGGGTTGGCCGTGAACAACGTTTTTAAGCTGGTTGTAGCGAGCATTGCAGGCTTGGTCTCGACTCAAGCAAGCGCGGCGCAATCGTTCGAAGAAGAGCTTTACGAAAAGACCCTCGAACAAGGCACAATAGAAGCAGCCGAAGTCTTTCTTCAGAGTTTTCCGGAGTCGGCCTATGCCGATGAAATCAGCGCAATGTTGAGCACCGGAATCCGCGCTGAATTGCGGTCTGGCAAGTTTGCACCAGTGATCTCCAGTGTCGATGTCGCTTATGATGCAACGGGCTATGCAGGAGCTGCCGAGGAGGCGACACCTGGCAAAAAGGCAAAACGCACCAATCGAAAAGCGAAGCGAAAGGCCAGACGCGCGGAGCGCCGTGCTTACATCCGTGAAGCTCGGAAGAAATTTCGCGAATCTGTCAAGGATTACCGCGACCGCAAGCATAAGAAACGGCGCGGGAACAAGCATAATGGTGGCGACTACTAAGATCGGCGGCTCCTAAGCCCCAACCTTTGGATCGGGTGCCAGGGTCGCGTTCCTGGTGGGAATTTCGTGCGGTGAATTGGTCCCTCTCAGAGCTATTTGCCAAAAAGAAGGCCCTCATTGTTGACCCGTCTCTAGCGGACGAAGCGGGGCACCACCTCAATGTGACCTCCGCGCTTGTGAATACCCTTAACGACGCTGGATATGAAACAAGGACGCTGGCCTTTCGTCAGTTCGACGTTGAGGCCCATCCCGATTTAAACGCCAGTCCAGTATTTCTAAACCGCTGCTATGATGCGGTCTCATCAGTGCTCGAAAAGCCGAGCCGATACGATGCTCTGGTCGATAAGTTCTCGATCGAGCTCGATCATGCACTTTCGGATTGTCGCGAGACCACGGTTATCTTTCCGACGCTCACGTTTATGGAGCTTCCCGCCATCGCAGAATGGATCGCTGCCCATCCAAGGCCAGAGCGGCTAACAGTCTATTTCTGGTTGGTCTTTGGGCCCGAGTTTCTGGTCAGATCAGAGGATCAGGTTAAGATCGTAAGGGAATGGTATCGCGAGGGATTCGCGCAATTGGAAAGAGCGGCGGAGTTTGGTGCGCGTATCCATCCGATTGTCGAAACTGCTGGCTTGCATGAAGAATGGCAGCGCCTGACCAAATTGGAAATAGCGACAATCCGGCTTCCCTCGATGGTGCATTTGCTGAAGGATCAATCGCTTCAGCAAGAACGCTCAAGCATCACGATAGGGTACGGCGGCGATGTCCGCGTTGGCAAAGGGTTTGAATTGCTGCCGGGTGTTGTGGAGGCCGTGCTCGAGGCTCGCTCAGGCCTGCGGTTCGATATTCGAGTTGCGATCGACGAACCCGAAACACACAAAGCAGAGATTGATGCCTTGACTGGGGCTGGCTCACGCGTCTCGTTCAAAACTGGCAGCCTTTCCCCGACACGGTTCCAGCGCTTTTTGGCTGAGTGCGATTTGATCCTTTTGCCATACGATCCAGAAATATACGTCCTTCGCGGATCATCGATCTGTGACGAAGCCGAAGCTCTCGGTCTGCCGCAGGTGGTACCTGCGGGTGTCTCCTTTTCGCACAAGACAATAACCGGTGGTGCGTCTTTCTCATTCGACGAATACACAGCCAAAGCTATCGCATCTGCGGTGATTGCAGCTGCAGACGACATGGCGAGGTTGCAGGAGAATGCTGAAAGGATGAGGCACGCAGTGACAAATCAAAACAGGCAGTTCCTCGCATTGATGCAGCAAGGCTGAAGGAACGAGCTGTGTCACTCTTTATCGTCACGGGCTCGAGCGGACTCGTAGGCTCTGCCGTAGTGCGGCATTATTGTGAGCAAGGCGCCAACGTGATCGGAGTCGACAACGATCAACGGGCAGTTTTCTTTGGACCAAGCGCAAGTACAGCTTCGAATGGGCAGGCTCTCGTCGACCAGTATGCGTCCTACCGTCATATCAATTGCGACATCCGCGATCGTCCGCAGCTCGAAAGGGTTTTTGCGGATTTCGCTGGTGCAATTTCGGGGGTGATCCACACGGCAGCACAACCCTCACATGACTGGGCGGCGCGAGCCCCGGAAACGGACTTCGCGATTAATGCGACTGCTACCTTGATGTTGCTTGAGTTGGTGAGGGAATATTGCCCTGACGCTCCCTTTGCCTTCATCTCCACGAATAAGGTCTATGGCGACACGATCAATCAGCAAGGCTTTGACGAGTTCGCGTCCCGATGGGAAATTGTCGAAGATCACGATTGGTACGCACATGGTGTGCCCGAGAGCGCTTCAATAGACGCAACTAAGCACTCCGTTTTCGGTGTTTCAAAGTGTGCGGCCGACCTGATGGTTCAAGAGTACGGCCGCTATTTTGACATTCCAACAGCGTGCTTCCGGTGCGGGTGTATCACGGGGGCGCAGCATTCTGGCGCCGAACTTCACGGCTTTTTGGCCTATCTCACCAATTGCGCGGTCAACGACAAGCCTTATGTCGTGATCGGACATGCTGGCAAACAAGTCCGAGACAATTTGCATGCCGCCGATCTGGCGTCGGCCTGCGCAGCCTTTGTGGCCAGACCCCGGCGAGGTGAGGTCTACAACATGGGAGGTGGTAGGCGAGCGAATGTTTCGGTTCTTGAAGCCATTTCCAGGCTTGAGGCGCTTACGGGAAGGCCCATGCAGTTCTCGATCGACGAATCCATGCGGAGCGGCGATCATATTTGGTGGATCTCCGATCTGCGCAAGTTCCAAGGTCACTATCCTGACTGGCAACCGCAATACGACCTTGATGCAATTTTTGACGATCTGGCTGGCTCTTATCTGTGAACCAGGCCTTTGCAGCATTGCTCGAAAGGTGGCGCGCAAAAGGCCCACCGGTCCGCGGGTTTCTAAGGGAGGTGAACAGCGATCGGTGGAGCGCGCTACTGCCTGATGTCGGGGTCCCGATGTCATGACCAGCTTTGCAAAAGATGTTCGGATCGAACGAACGGTT
>Ga0207422_1004451_pt1 | contig 11607 bp, 10 predicted proteins | sample MarCyaLeptolynsp_FD_187757 | JGI IMG/M metagenome (GOLD analysis project Ga0207422, IMG submission 187757) | Marine cyanobacterial communities from Panama - species 1 Leptolyngbya sp. (SPAdes) | ecosystem: Environmental > Aquatic > Marine > Unclassified | place: Panama: Panama City | collected... | reverse complement strand
CACCGACTTCACCGCTGTCGAAACCGACACCGATACCAGCCGAGAACGCTGCATTCTCAGAGATGCGAGCGGTCATGGCCAGCGTGCCAGCGCCTTGGCTTTCGTAGTAGCCAACGCCACCCGAGAGAGCGAAGCTGGTACCAGCCGGAAGCATCGGGCTCTCCATTGCCAGCGCCATCGCGACACCTTCATTCGCACGGTCGATCGCTGCAGTGTTTGCAGCGGTCGTGGCGAACAGGGTGTTGATCTGACCGGTGTGAGTGCTGGTCAGAGCCTGCAATGCGGCAATGTTCACGCCATTCGCAGCGATGTTGGTCGCGTTGGTGGCGATGCCTGCAGCATTGGTAGCGATACCGGCGGTGTTGGTCGCGATGTTGGTAGTGTTAGCCGCGATGTTGGTGGTGTTCGTCGCGATGTTACCGGTATTGGTCGTGATGTTCGCCGTGTTGGTTGCGATATTGGTCTCGTTGGTCGTTACCCGACCGTCGAGCGCCGTGATCGCATTGGCGTTCGTCGTGATGTTCGCGGTGTTGGTAGCGATGTTGGTCTCGTTGGTCGTTACCCGACCGTCAAGAGCAGTAATCGCCGTCGCGTTGGCCGTGATATTTGCCGTATTGGTGGCAATATCCGCAGCATTGGTTGCGATACCGGCGGTGTTGGTCGCGATGTTCGCAGTGTTGGTCGCGATGTTCGCCGTGTTGGCAGCGACACCCGCGGTGTTTGCCGCGATGTTGGTGGTGTTTGTCGCGATGTTCGCGGCGTTGGTTGCCACATCAGCTGCCGTAGCAAGCGTTGTGATATCAACACCCTGACCAAGTGTTCCCGACGCATCGACGGTCGCCATGAAGATGGTGCCCGTTTGCGCCGCGGTGCTGGCCGCGATGTCACCTACAGTAACCGACGAGCCCGCGCCGCCCAGTTTGATCTGGTCGTCACGATCCGTGGTTGCTCCGGTACCAATTGCGGTTGCGCCCGCGTGCGAGGCTACTGCTTCCCAACCGAAGGCCGAAGAAGCGATCGCCGTTGCTTGCGAATTACGACCAACGGCTGTGCTGTTGAGGCCTGATGCCGTCGAACCCTCACCAAAGGCCGAAGCGTTGTCAGCGGAAGCAGTCGAATTCTCACCGACTGCGGTTGCTGAGGTTGAACCAGTCGCCTGAGCACCGGCACCGGCAGCCAGGTTTCCTGAGCCGCTAGCGACACTGTTAGAGCCGAGCGCAGCCGAGTTGGCGCCTGTCGACTGAGCGTTTTCACCGAAGGCAGCTGATTGACCAGCTGACGCAGTCGCGAAACGACCGACAGCGGTTGAGCGGTCGCCGGACGCTTCTGCCCGTTGACCAACAGCAGTCGAGTTGTTCGCAGTTGCAGCAGCGCGCTCACCGATCGCAGTGGCAGCATTGCCGCTTGCCACTGAGTTTTCACCGATGGCAGAGCTGTTGTCGCCGGTAGCCATTGCCGCGACACCGAAGGCTGCCGAGTTTGCACCTGTAGCCATCGCGCCACCACCTACAGCGGTAGAGCCGGTTGCCACAGCGCCGAAACCGACAGCAGTAGCGTTCGTTGATCCTGCAAGTGCATTATCGCCCACAGCGGTCGCCCCTGCAGCAGATGCGTCGGCACCGTCGCCGATCTCTACCGAGTCAGCGCCCGTGCCATCATCAATGTCGTCATCGTCCAGAGCTGCAAAATTTGCTGCGTTCGTCGCAATGTCCGCGGCATTGTCAGCGATATCCGACGCATTGTCAGCGATATCCGATGCGTTGTCAGCGATGTCCGATGCATTGTCACCGATATCCGACGCGTTGTCAGCGATATCCGACGCGTTGTCAGCGATATCCGACGCGTTGTCAGCGATATCCGACGCGTTGTCAGCAATATCCGACGCGTTGTCAGCAATATCCGACGCGTTGTCAGCGATATCCGATGCGTTGTCAGCGATATCCGATGCGTTGTCAGCAATATCCGACGCGTTTGTGGCGATATCGCCTTCATTGGTGGTCACGCGACCATCAAGCGCAGTGATATCTGCTTGAGTCGCGATCGTGCTGGTGTCGATTCCTTGACCGAGCGTACCCGACGAATCAACAGTCGCGATATAGGTTGTGCCTGTCTGCGCAGCCGTACTCGCCGCTAGATCGCCAATCGTAACCGAGCTGCCAGCGCCGCCCAGTTTAACCTGGTTCATGCGATCCGTCATCGCGTCAAAGCCAAGAGCGGTTGCACCCACATGTGTTGCCGATGCGCCGTTACCGAATGCCGACGAATCTTCTTCGGTTGCTGACGAGTCATTACCGACCGCTGTTGAGTCTTCACCGCTGGCTGACGAACCGACGCCCACTGCAAGGCTGTTCAAGCCCGAAGCAGCAGCCTGTCGGCCGAGCGCGGTAGAGTTGTTAGCGGTTGCTGCCGACTCTTCACCAAAGGCACTGGCGTTTGTCGCCGAAGCGGTTGAATTTTCGCCCACAGCGGTTGCTGAAGTTGAGCCAGTCGCTTGAGCGCCCGCGCCAACCGCAAGGCTACCACTTCCAGTCGCAAGTGCGTTTGCCCCGACTGCAGTCGAGTTGACGCCTGTTACGGTCGCGCTGAAGCCGACCGCGGTTGCGTTACCTGCAGCTGCTTCGGAAAAACGACCAAGTGCGGTTGCCTCAGGGCCGGTCGCTCTGGCGCGTTGACCAACGGCGGTTGTATTGTTCTGGTTCGCAACAGAATTGTCACCAATCGCGGTAGAACGATCACCAGATGCGTCAGCGTTCTCGCCACAAGCCAGAGCGTTTGCACCACTTCCGTCGGCACCGCCATCAGTGTCGCCAGCACCAACTACATCATCGTCAGTCGTATCAAGCAAACATTCTGCAGCGGAAGCAGGAGTAGCCGCTACGCCAAAGCTCAGCGCAATCGCCATCGCAGTGCCCGATGCACCGAGACCAAGCGAGGCCAATTTCAAATTAAGACTCTTCATTATGCATCCCTCTTGCACTTTCTCAAAAACAAGCGAACCCAAAGCACAACCGCACTAGGCGATCGTCTGGAAGCGAGGTCTTATTCGGATTGTATTGGCCGCCCGCGTGATACGAATGGCGCTTTGCCCCGATCCCCTCTGTAGAGGGGTTATAAGCAGACCGTTAGCCGCTTGCAAACTAACAATCGGCCTGAATCTATCTTTTCTTCCACTAGATAACTACTTGCACCACACTGGGACGTGGAAAGACGCACTTCAGGGGTGCCCTGCACCCGGAAATGCGCATATTGGGGCTTCAGCGATTAAGGCCGAAACTTAAGTGACAAAAGAAACACACTTTTCGATAGCGCCGGCCACCGGTGAGCAGATCTGGAGCGGGGAATCCGGTGATGTCGAGTCGGCGGTGAGTCGGGCTCGTCGAGCCTGGCCGGGTTGGGCTGCACTTGCTCTGGCCAATCGCATCGAGCTTCTCAGACGCTTTGCCAATGAAGTTCGCAAAGGCGCGGACGAGTTCGCGGAATTGATCGCTCGCGAGACCGGCAAGCCTTTGTGGGAGGCGCGGACCGAGGTTGATGCCGTCATCGCCAAGGTCGATATTTCCGTTGGCGCCTATGCCGAACGGACCGGCAAGAAGAAGATGGATAGCGCGCTGCAGGGATCTGCGGCGCTGCGCCACAAGCCGCATGGTGTGATGGCGGTCTTGGGACCTTACAATTTTCCGGCTCATCTACCCAATGGCCATATGGTGCCGGCCTTGATCGCCGGAAATTGCGTGATCTTCAAACCCAGCGAGAAAACCCCGGCTGTTGGCGAGAAGCTGGTCGAATACCTCCACAAGGCAGGTGTGCCAGAAGATGCGGTGCAATTGCTGATTGGCGGGCCGGATGAAGGCAAGGACCTGGTTGCGCATCAAGGAATAGACGGCGTCCTGTTCACCGGATCAGCGCAGACAGGCATTGCCATCAATCGTCGATTGGCGGCCAATCCTGGCAAGATCGTGGCTTTGGAAATGGGCGGCAACAACCCGATTGTCGTCAAGGACACGCCCAAAATCTCCGACGCTGCCGCATTAATCGTGCAAAGCGCGTTCACGACGGCAGGGCAGCGCTGCACCGCGGCACGACGCCTGATCGTACTTGAAGACGTGCACGACGCGCTGATGGAAGAGGTACTTGCCTTAACTAAGCGGTTGGTTGTCGATGAGCCTTTTGCGGATCCGCAGCCGTTCATGGGTCCTGTGATTGACAATGAGACGGCTGACCGTCTCAGTGAAAGCTTCCTTGCTTTCGTCACTGCGGGCGGAAAGCCGCTGGCGCATTTGCGGCGTCCGTCGGCAGATCTGCCCTTCCTCACCCCGGGCATCATTGACACCACCAACATTGCAGATCGGCCCGACATCGAATTGTTCGGCCCGATCCTTCAGCTGATCAGAGTGCCTGACTTCGACACGGCAATCGCCGAGGCCAATAACACCCGATTTGGGCTCTCGGCCTCACTGATTGGTGGATCACCTGACGATTATGGGCGCTTCTGGGCCAATATTCGGGCCGGGATCATTAATTGGAACCGTCCCACCAATGGCGCTTCATCTTCCGCACCGTTCGGCGGCATCGGCCTCTCCGGCAATCATCGCCCGGCCGCCTATTACGCAGCCGACTATTGCGCCTATCCGGTCGCTAGTACTGAGATGGAACAGCCGCGAGCCAATATCGGCATTGGGCTGGCTGACTAATCCGAATTCGGGTGAGTATTACTCGCCGACCCAATAGATCACGTCGACCGCGGTCATTCCTGATGGGCCGTCGCTGGTTTGCACGGCCGTGTTGATGCCACGCTTTTCTGCAAGCATGCTCACTTCCGGCTGTGCGAACAGATCGATGTTGAGATTGGCCTGCTGTGCCAGGTTATAGTGCCATTCGAGCGTGTCTTCCGCGCTCGCAGGCGTCAGGTAGCTGACCACACGCACGTCGCAATCGCCATTGCTGACACCAGCGGCTTGGCGAACCTGCCCGTGCGGCATGATTTCGGAGATGGCCGGCATACGTGCAGCCCACTCATAACCTTCATTCAGCTGACGCACACATTCGCGTGAAACATCAAATGCATCAGCCATGGACTTCGCATCGCCTCTCGCTTGCGCAAGCGAGATTCCAGTTTCGGCAGAGAGCAGATCTGGGAGGTCCTGGAGCCGCCCCCGATCGAGCAGAATAAGCCGTGCCTGTTCGCGCGCCAGTCGGGCCCCAGTCTCACTCGCCTCAAACGGCGGGAGAGCGTGATCAAACCCGATCGAAAGCACCGCATTGGCCTCGTTGCGATGAGCCAAGTCCGGATCGATCATCAATGGATCGTTGAGCGCGCGCGCAACAACAGGATCACCGGTCAATGGAACATCGACCGATTGCGATTGATCGTCGCAAGCTCCAAGAACCGCAACGCCAATCATGCTGATAAGGACTGCCTGCATGCGCATGCGTCCGCTATCACCTGCTTTGGTTAATATTCCCACCTCACAAACTGCCTCTCGACGCAAAAGCGCCCCCATACACGATAGGCATGAGGGCGCTTTCCGCGACCCGCAAGAGCCGCGCCTGGGCCGTTGGTGGGGTCGGCCCAAGAGAGTTGTGTTCGAGTGACGAGAGCGAATCGCTCATCGATTTGACTATTCATCTTTAGGGCATTGAACCTGAACAGACTGCAACGCGGCTCGCGCCATCTGTTCAGGCTTTTTCGTGCGGCCTTGTAAGTCAGGATCGACGTCTCTAACCGCCGCGAATGACCACCCCTTCCCCGACGCCAGAACCATCCGGAAATGCCAGCGGTCTCCCTGCCGCGCTGGGCGCCTATGTGATCTGGGGTTTCCTGCCGCTCTATCTAATTCTGGTGCGCGAGGTGCCGCCGTTCGAATTCGTCGGGTGGCGAATCATCTGGACGCTTCCGATCTGTTTGGTGATCGTCGCGTTTCGGAGGCAGATCGCCGACTTGCTGTCAGCGCTGCGCGATCGTCGCACGCTGGTGATGCTGTTCGCCAGCGCGACGCTGATAGCGATAAACTGGTTCGTCTATGTCTGGGCGATCCAGGCCAATCATGTCTATGCCGCCAGCCTTGGCTACTACCTCAATCCCCTGATCAATGTGCTATTGGGCACATTGCTGCTTGGGGAAAGCCTCAGCCGGTTGCAATGGCTGGCGGTCGCGATCGCAGCGAGCGCGGTTGCGATCCTGTTGGCAGGCGCGATCACTACGCTTTGGATCAGCCTCAGCCTCGCATTGAGTTTTGGCATTTATGGCCTGGTGCGAAAGCAAGTCGCCGTGGGGTCTGTGCCGGGTCTGACGATCGAAAGCGCCATCCTGCTTATGCCAGCGGCCGCGATCGCATGGTGGTATGCGCAGACTCCGACTGGGCCGGCCTTTGGCACGGACGTGGAGTTGAGCTTCTATATCGTGCTTGGCGGTGTTGTGACTGCCGTCCCATTGCTGCTGTTTGCGATAGCAGCCCGCAAGATGGACTATTCGGTGTTGGGCTTTGTCCAGTATCTCGCGCCGACAATCGTGTTTATCCTCGGACTGACCGTGTTTGCTGAACCTCTCAAGCCGGTACAGCTCGCAAGTTTCATCCTGATCTGGATCGCGGTCGCGATTTTCGTAGGTGATCTTTGGTCCCGATCACGGCGAGCGGCAAAGGCCACCTAATCAGCCAGCTTCCAGCGCAATGTCTCGCCGGCGTGGAACGGGACGATCTCTTCGTCTGAAATCGGCAAGGCCTCGGGCACAGCAACCTCAACCCTTCGAAGCGTCACCATGCTTTCATTGACGGGCAGCTTGTAGAAAGCGGGACCATTGAGCGAGGCGAAGGCCTCAAAGTGCTCAAGCGCATCTTCTTCGTCGAACACGGTGGCATAGCTTTCAAGCGCGAAGGGCGCGTTGAATATGCCGGCGCAGCCACAGGCGGTTTCCTTCATGCTGCGCAAATGGGGTGCGCTGTCCGTTCCAAGGAAGAATTTGGGCGACCCTGATGTCGCTGCCTCTCGCAAGGCCAATCGGTGAAGCTCGCGCTTGGCCACCGGCAAGCAATAAGCATGCGGGCGAATGCCACCGACCAGCATCGCATTGCGATTGATGTGAAGATGCTGCGGCGTGATCGTCGCACCAACCTTGTCGCTGGCAGAGATCACAAAGTCCGCGGCGTCCTTGGTGGTGATGTGTTCAAACACCACGCGCAGATTGGGAAATTCAGTGGTGATCGCGTGCATGTGGCGATCGATGAATTCCTTCTCGCGATCGAAAATGTCGATGTGGTCTTCGGTCACCTCGCCATGGATGCAAAGGACCACGTCTTCCTTTTCCATCCGTTCGAGCACCGGGTAAATCTTGGTGACGTCGCTTACGCCATGCGCAGAATTCGTGGTCGCATTGGCGGGATAGAGTTTAGCCGCGGTGAAGACGCCATCCGCTGCGCCCTTGCCAAGATCCGCCGGGTCGGTCGCATCGGTGAGGTAGCACGTCATCAGCGGCATGAAATCGACACCAATCGGCACCGCCGCAAGAATACGATCGCGATAGGCGGCGGCTAGCGCCGTTGTCGTGACTGGCGGCGAGAGATTGGGCATGACAATCGCCCGCGCAAATTGCCGCGCCGTATAGGGCACGACATCGCGCATAATGTCGTCATCGCGAAAATGGAGGTGCCAGTCATCGGGTCGGCGGATTGTCAGGCTGTCAGTCATCGCAAATGGCTCTAGAGCGCGTTGTTCGGTCTTTCCACCCATACCGACCTGACCTAGGGCAATTATATGACTGCTATCGCCTTTCTCGCCTGTGAGACGACCGTCCCGGGCAATCAGCAACGCCGCGAGGACGCGTTCGAGCACGATCTGATGATCAAGGCTCTTGCGCCCGCGTTTGAGCAGCGCGGCCTCGATCTGCGAGTGATCGACTGGGAAGCCGAGATTGAAGCCTTCGACGGCATCGAACTCGCCATGCTGGGAACCGCCTGGAATTATCAGGACAAACCCGAAGCGTTCCTGACGAAACTCGAACAGCTCGAGAGCAAGGGCATCGTGGTTTGCAACTCATCCGAGATTGTCAGATGGAACAGTCGCAAGACCTATCTGCAGCAGCTGGCAGAGGCTGGCGCACCAACGATCCCGACGCTGTGGTTTGAAGACCCCACTGCTGAGGATATTCGCGCGGCATTTGACCAATTCGATTGTGACAAGCTGGTGGTCAAACGACAGATCGGCGCCGGTGCTTTGGGGCAGCAGATCCATTCGCGCGATGATCCGCCATCAGCCGATTGGAGCTTTGGTCACAAGGCCATGGCCCAGCCATTTCTTGCGTCAATTCAGGAAGATGGCGAACTCTCTTTCATCTTCGTCGAAGGCGAACTGTCGCATGCATTGCGCAAGCGACCTGCCGCGGGCGAATACCGTATCCAATCGCTCTATGGCGGGATCGAGCAAGACCTTGCCCCGACACCAGATCAGATCGCTCAGGCGCAGGGAATAATGGACGCCCTGCCCTTCGACGCGCCGCTCTATGGACGCATCGATATGCTCAAGAGCGATAATGAGCGCTTGCTGCTTATGGAAGCTGAGCTGGTCGAACCCTATCTCTATCCCGAACAAGGCCCCGGGCTTGGCAATCGGATTGCCCGGGCGATTGCAAAGAGATTGAACATATGACCGTCACACGCCTGACCGATCGCGCTGTAATCCGCCTTACTGCCACCGAGGAGGGAGAGGATGTGCGCGAATTCCTGCAAGGTCTGGTGACCAACGATGTGACGGGAGATTTGCCGGTCTATGCCGCGCTGCTCTCTGCACAAGGCAAGGCGATGTTCGACTTCATCGTGTGGCCAGGCGCCGATGGCAGCATCTTGCTCGATTGCGAGGCGGTTGCTGCGGATGATCTGGTCAAGCGGCTGTCGCTTTATCGCTTGCGGCGCAAGATCACGATCGAGAAGGATGCCTCTCTGGGCGTCTTCTGGAGCCTTTCTGAGCACGCAAACGCTGTTCCCGACCCCAGGCTGCCAGAGCTTGGCTTTCGCGCTCTAGCACCCGCGCACGGCGACGAGGAGGTCGGTGACGGCGCCTGGTTCGCCCATCGACTGTCTCTTGGCGTCCCCGAAGGCTATGCCGAACTTCATGAAATCCTTTGGCTAGAAACGAATGCGATTGAGCTCAATGGCGTGGATTTCGAGAAGGGCTGTTACATCGGGCAGGAAAACACCGCACGCATGAATTGGCGGCAAAAGGTCAATCGACGGCTGGTGGTGATTCCGCTCGAGAACTCAACCGAGAAGCGCCGCAAAGCCGCATATCCATCGCTTGGATTGGCAGTCGATCACTTGCGCATAGGCGATATCGACCAGACCGCCCTGCCCGATTGGCAGCGCGCGGCCTTTACTGCTGATTAGTCAGCTCGAGCGATTCTTCGAGCATACGCTGCGCCCGGTCGCGCGCAGCCGTCTCAGGCAGACCAAGCGAACGCGCCAGCGCTGATCCGATCAGCGCATCGCCCATCGCCATCAGCACCAGGACGAGCGTTTCCTCGTGTACGTGAGTGACTGATCCATGTTGATCCGCCTCTTCCGGGGCGATCTCGTCAACCAATTGATGGATCGTCTCTACGATGGGACTCAGCGCGTCTTCATTGCCGGTCAGGATCATCCAGCTGGTCAGCGCGCCCGCGCCTTCCTTGTCGAACGCATCGAAAGCGAGATCCACGACTTCGCGGGGCGAACCTAATCCCGCGCGACTGGCCTCAACCGCGTGCTTGATCGTCTCGCAGACGGTTTCGCATAGATGCCGCGCCAGCTCTTTCTGAAGGCCGGCGGCCGATCCGAAATGGTGCAGCAGATTGGCGTGCGTGCGGCCGATCCGGCCGGCCACAGCCTTGAGCGTGACCGATTGCGGGCCCGCTTCGATCAACAGGCCACGCGCCGCTTCAAGCGCAGAGAGCCGCGATTCTTCGGGAGACAGTCGCTTGCGGCTCGCCATTATGCCGCCGCTCCGTAACGTATTTTCAAGCCAATCATTGATTCTCGCCTAGTGCGCCTTGCCGCGCTGGGCAAGGGCACAGGCATATGTCAGTCACATCTCTAAGCCGCGCGTTTTTGCGGGCGCATGGCATCATCTCCCAGATCGAGCGCGTATTCGACCGTGTCGTCAGACCGTCCGCGGCCCAGAGAGTGGCGTTTGATGATCGCACCGGTCGGTACAAAGCCGATCTTGCGCAAAACCTTTCCGGATGCGGGATTGTCAGTGAAGTGCGACGCGATCAGCGCCGTGTGCCCCAATGCCCGCGCGATTTTGATCGCGGCCAGGCCAGCCTCTGTGGCAAAGCCCTTGCCCCAATGCTTGCGCGCAACCCAATAGCCGAGCTCAACACCTTCGTCGGACTGATCGATCCCAATGCAGCCGACGACTTCGGCATTGTCTGCCGACGCCATGAGGAAACGCGGTGACATCGGATCCGGTGCGCGTTGGGTGAATTCGCGCGCATGGTCTTCAAGATATGGCCATGGAGCGCGCGCCAAATTGCGAACGACGCCCTCATCAGCGATCCCTTCATAGATGCTCCGCCAGTCTTCTGGCCAAGCGGGGCGCAACAGCAATCTTTCACTGCGATGGAACATGAGTTTCCTCCTCATCGCCGCACGTCCGGCCCTTACCCCGAACGCATGACAGTTTCGTTGCCGCGAAACTTTATTGCTTCACGACGCTGAAGAAGGAGAAACGACAAGAGGGAGACGGGTCGGCCCCATCTCCCTCTTCGTCTGCCGGCTTTTCCGGCTGGGACCGTCCCGGTGGACGATCCCTTTCACGAACCGTCCGGTTATTCGGCTGCTTCCGCAATCATGTCGACTGACACGTATTTGCGGCCGAGCTTGCCTTTGTGGAATCGCACCACGCCCGCTTCGAGTGCGAAGAGGGTGTGGTCCTTGCCCATGCCGACATTGGTTCCCGGGTAGAATTTAGTGCCGCGTTGACGCACGATGATGTTGCCGCCGATCACGTCCTGACCGCCGAACTTCTTCACACCAAGGCGACGACCGGCTGAGTCGCGACCGTTACGTGACGAACCGCCTGCTTTCTTATGTGCCATCGTCCGTTATCCTTACTTCTTGGCAGCCTTGGGTGCTGCTTTCTTGGCAGCAGTTTTCTTGGCTGGTGCTTTCTTCGCCGCGGCCTTCTTAGCAGCTGCCTTCTTGGCCGGAGCCTTCTTCGCAGGTGCTTTCTTAGCCGGTGCAGCTTTCTTTTCCGTTGCTGGCTCGGCTTTCTTGGCCGGAGCAGCCTTCTTCGCAGCAGGCTTCTTGGCGCCGGTGCCGACATCGGTGATGCGCAGCAGCGTCAGCTGCTGACGGTGGCCAGCCTTGCGACGGTAGTTGTGACGGCGACGCTTCTTGAAAACGACAACCTTCTCGCCCTTGGCTTGCGCGATGATCTCAGCCGAAACGGTGACCTTCGAAGCGTCAGCGAGCTTGTCGCCCTCGCCTGCCAAAAGGACATCGCCCAGGGTGACGGTGTCGCCGGCTTCACCAGCGAGCTTCTCAACCGCAATCTTGTCTCCAGCGGCAACTCGATATTGCTTGCCGCCCGTGCGCACTACAGCGAACATGGCTTATTACTCTCAATCTAATGCTGTGC
>Ga0207422_1004449_pt1 | contig 11621 bp, 10 predicted proteins | sample MarCyaLeptolynsp_FD_187757 | JGI IMG/M metagenome (GOLD analysis project Ga0207422, IMG submission 187757) | Marine cyanobacterial communities from Panama - species 1 Leptolyngbya sp. (SPAdes) | ecosystem: Environmental > Aquatic > Marine > Unclassified | place: Panama: Panama City | collected... | reverse complement strand
AGGATTCGGCGGATTCAGCAATCTCGGCAGCCTTCAGCGCCGCGCGCGGCAACTCCACCATCGTGCCGATCTGATAGGTGAGTTCCGTGGCGGTTTCTTCGGCAACCGCCTTTGCCATCGCCTCGATGCTCCTGCGGACAAGATCCAGTTCGCCTTTCAGGCCAACAAGCGGAACCATGATTTCCGGCACAACGGAAGCGCCCGTCTTTTTGGCCGCCTCGACCGCAGCTTCGAAAATTGCCCGGGCCTGCATTTCCGCGATCTCCGGATAGGACACCAGCAGCCGGCACCCTCGGTGCCCAAGCATCGGATTGAACTCTTCCAGAACCAGCGCCCGGTCACGCAAACGCTCCGGATCGGCTCCCATCGCCTTGGCGACTTCGCCGAGTTCGTCTTCGGATTTCGGCAGGAATTCATGCAAGGGCGGATCGAGAAGCCGGATCGTGACCGGCAGGCCGTGCATGATCTCGAAAAGATCGGTGAAATCCTTCCGCTGCATGGGCAGGAGTTTGGCCAGCGCTGCCCTTCTGCCTGCTTCCGTTTCGGCAAGGATCATTTCGCGCACGGCGACAATACGCTCACCTTCAAAGAACATGTGCTCCGTCCGGCACAGGCCGATCCCTTCGGCTCCGAATTCGCGCGCGACCTTGGCATCTTGCGGTGTTTCCGCGTTTGTCCGAACCGTCATCCGCCGCACATTGTCGGCCCAGCCCATCAGCGTACCAAAGTCGCCTGAAAGCGTCGGCTGCAGCATCTTGACCTCGCCCGAGAGAACCTGCCCGGTTGCGCCGTCAATGGTGATGATATCGCCTTCCTTCAGCATCCGTCCGGCCGCGTTGATGACACCGTTGCGGTAGTCGATCCGCAGCATGCCGGCACCGGCAACGCAGGGTTTACCCATCCCGCGCGCCACGACCGCGGCATGGCTGGTCATGCCGCCACGGCTTGTCAGAATACCTTCTGCCGCATGCATGCCATGAATGTCTTCCGGACTGGTCTCAACGCGAACGAGAATGGTCTTGCGCCCTTCCGCCTTCGCCTTCTCGGCTTCATCGGACGTGAACACGATCGCACCGGAGGCCGCGCCCGGCGATGCCGGCAGACCGGTTGTCACGATGTCGCGCTCGGCGTCCGGGTCGATGGTAGGATGGAGCAGTTGATCCAGTGCCCCGGGCTCTACGCGCCCGATCGCCTCTTCCTGTGTGATCAGACCTTCCTCAACCAGATCAACGGCGATCTTGAGGGCCGCTTTCGCCGTGCGTTTTCCCGCACGCGTCTGCAGCATCCACAACTTGCCCTTCTCGATGGTGAATTCCAGGTCCTGCATGTCCTTGTAGTGGGCTTCCAGTTTCGCGCAATAGGACTGGAATTCCGCGAACGCCTCGGGCATGAGGGCCTCGAGCGACGGACTGGACGATCCGGCATCCATCCGGGCACGCTCGGTGATATCCTGCGGCGTCCTGATGCCTGCGACAACGTCCTCGCCCTGTGCATTGACAAGGAACTCACCGTAAAGAAGGTTTTCACCGGTCGACGGGTTGCGGGTAAAAGCAACACCGGTCGCCGAGCTTTCGCCCATGTTGCCGAAGACCATCGCCTGCACATTGACGGCGGTGCCCCAGCTTCCGGGAATGTCATGCAGCCGCCTGTAGGTGACCGCGCGCGGCACCATCCAGGAACTGAAAACCGCGCCGATCGCGCCCCACAATTGCTCCTGGGGGTCCTGCGGGAAAGGTCTTTCGAGCTCTTCTTCAACGAGGGCCTTGAATTTCTCGATAATGCCGAGCCAGGCATCGGCATCGATATCCGTGTCGAGCGCCAGTTCGTTGCGCTCCTTGTGGTCTTCGAGGATCTCTTCGAATTCGTGGTGATCGAGGCCGAGGACCACATCCGAATACATCTGGATGAAGCGCCTGTAGCTGTCATAGGCGAACCTGCGGTCGCCAGCTTCCTTGGCAATGGCCTCCACGGTCTGATCGTTCAGGCCGAGATTGAGAACCGTATCCATCATGCCCGGCATCGAAACCCGGGCGCCAGAGCGTACCGAAACAAGCAAGGGTCTTTCGGCGTCTCCGAACGATCTGCCGGTTGCGGCTCCAACCTTTTCCAGAGCTTCCGCCACTTGCGACTTGAGTTCATCCGGATAGGACTTGCCGTGCTCGTAATACCAGGTGCAGACTTCCGTTGTAATGGTGAAGCCGGGTGGAACCGGCAGGCCGAGGCTGCTCATTTCCGCAAGGTTGGCGCCCTTTCCACCAAGCAGATTGCGCATCTCAGCAGCACCTTCTGCGTCACCATTGCCGAAACTGTAGACCCACTTGGCCATCTGACATTCTCCTCGCGTGGCACCGGAGACGCGGCGCCTCCAGCTCATTGTTGCGCCGCACATACCTGCTACGGCAAAGGATTGTCTTCAAGTCCTTTTTTGGCGGAAAGCCGCTTTGTTTCGACAGAACAGCAGCAATTTCCAACGCAGAGCAAAATCAAATGGATTTAAACCCTCAGAAAGTTTCGCACATGCCTTGCCGCTGGGCCTTAAAGACGCCATTCTCAAAAGCGATAAGCGAAAAAATGATTGCCCATCGACCGAGCATGCGAGGAAAAATGACTGATTTGGCCGGCGTTGTTTCCCGGATTGACCGCAAAGGTTCACGACTGAAGGTTCTGGCGCTGGCGAGTACAATCGCATTCGCACCGTTCAGCGCCAATGCGGACACGGACTCCAAGGCGCAGGTCTTCGGCACACCGTCCAATTTACCACTGACCCTGTCCGGCAGCTACCTCTCCGGCCGCCTCGCCGGATTTCAGAAGGATTACGGGCACGCAGCGGCTTTCTACGAGGAGACGCTCGCCGCCGATCCCACCAATACGATGTTGCTGGAACGCACCTTTCTCCTGAAGCTGGCGAATGGCGACGTCGAAGAAGCGGTCCACTATGCCGGAGAGCTTGAGAACGCCGGCCTGCAGAACTTTCTTGCCCAGTTGGCACTTGGCGGTCAGCACATCGTCGATGGAAACTATGGCGAGGCCGATCAGTCGCTTGCGAAGGGACGGAACGGTCCTCTTGCCCAACTGTCCATCGGCATTTCGCGCGCCTGGTCGCTTTATGGGAACGGCAAGGCCGACGAGGCGATTGAACTGATCGACAACCTCCGCGGTCCGGACTGGTTCGAAGTCTTCAAGGCAACGCACAAGGCGCATCTGCAATTTGCCGCGGGCAGGAACCAGGATGCGCTGGAAACGATCGAAGGCGCCTATGCGCTTGACCAGGCGGCAATCCGCGTTGTCGATGCTTACGCGCGCATTCTCGCGGCAAACGGCCGCCAGCAGGAAGCGATTGCCGCGCTCGACCAGTATGATCAGCAATTCCGTGGCCATCCCAAGATAGAACAGACAAGGGCGTTCCTTGAAAGCGGCAATGTCGTGCCGCCTATGGTGTCGGATCCGGCGCAGGGCATGGCCGAGATCCTTTATGGACTGGGCGCAGTCATCGGGCGCGACGGTGGTGAGGAGCTGTCCACCTCCTATCTGCAGCTTGCGCTGCACATGGACCCGACAGCGGAGTTCGCAGCAATTGCGCTCGGAAGCGTTTTTGAACGCATGCAGCAGCCGGCACGCGCGATCGACGCCTTCATGCGGGTTCCTGATGACAGCGTGCTGAAGCGCGAAGCTGAAATTCAGGTTGGACTGAACTACAACGCCCTGGAAAAAGTCGATGAGGCGCGCAGTCACCTGGAAGCATTGATCGAAGCGGATCAGGCCGATCTTGAGGCCGTGATCGCGCTCGGCAACATTCTTCGGTCTCACGAAATCTACGATGAAGCCGAGACCGTCTATTCCCAGGGCATCGACACAATCGCCGAGCTTGAGCCCCAGCACTGGCTCCTGATGTATTTCAGAGGCATCACGCGCGAGCGGCTTGGCAAATGGGACATGGCGGAAGCTGATTTTCGCAAGGCGCTTGAACTGAACGAGAACCAGCCGCTGGTTCTGAACTACCTCGGCTACTCGCTGGTGGATCAGGGACTCAAGCTGGACGAAGCACTGGAAATGATCAAGACGGCCGTGGAGCTACGTCCCACCGATGGCTACATCGTCGACAGTCTCGGCTGGGTCTATTTCCGTCTCGGACGTTATGAGGAGGCGGTCAAGGAGCTCGAAAGAGCCATTGAACTGCGGCCTGCCGACCCGGTAATCAATGACCATCTCGGCGATGCCTACTGGATGGTTGGACGCCGCAACGAGGCACGGTTCCAGTGGAACCACGCGCGGGATCTCGGCCCGACCGAAAAAGATCTGCCGAAGATCCTCGACAAAATTGCCAACGGGTTGAAGGAACCGTCTGTCACCGACGCCGCAAAGGCAGACAGCGACAACAACGGCGGGTAAAAGTTCCGGAATGTCAGCGTTGAGAAGAGCCGCACCGGCGGCCGAACTTGCGCGCGCCAAGGTCAACCTGGCGCTCCACATCACCGGGCAACGTGCCGACGGGTATCATGTGCTGGATTCGCTCGTGGTTTTTCCGCAAATAGGCGACCGCGTTTCGGTTGAGGCGTCCGAAGCACTTGAGCTCCTCATCGAAGGCCCGTTTGCCAGCAACCTGGAAAGTCCTTCGGAAGATAATCTTGTCCTGAAAGCCGCGGCCCTCTTCGCTGAGGAAATCGGCACCGCTCCGCTGAAAGTCAAACTGACGCTGAGCAAACGGCTTCCGGTGGCATCAGGTATCGGCGGCGGGTCCAGCGATGCGGCAACCGCGCTCAGACTGCTGGAAGATCATACCGGGATCTACCTTGACGACGACCGCCTTCACGCGATCGCCCTGAAGCTGGGGGCAGACGTTCCCGTCTGTCTTTCAGTTCAGCCACAACTGATGCGCGGTGTTGGTGACAACGTGTCACCTGCCCCACAGATGCCAAAAAGCGGAATGGTCCTGGTCAACCCCAGGGTTGGCGTGTCAACGCCGCAGGTGTTCAGCGCCTTGAAAAACCGAAGCAACGCCGCCCTTCCCCCTATTCCGGACAGCTTCGAAACCTTGTCGGAACTCATCGGCCTGCTGACGGCCTGCCGCAACGACCTGCAACAGCCCGCAATAGAGACCTGTCCGGAAATCGCCGAAATCCTTGAAGCACTCGGTGCCGAGAATGACATCCTCTTTGCGAGAATGTCAGGCTCAGGCGCGACGGTCTTCGGTCTTTGTGAAGCCGGTCGGGAAACGGAACTGGAGCGATCACTCCGCACGCGTCACCCCGACTGGTGGATTGCCTCAGGACGATTGGCCTGACCGGCCTCGCCTAACAGAGCCAAGGCGCGCGCATCGCGAACGCACTGCTCCGAAAAACCGTTCGCTTAGCTAACCCGCGAGATGCAGAACGCCACGGTGTCCGCCAACGCATCGTTGTAGGACCCTTGAGGCAGTGTCTCGAGCGCTTTCAGAGCCTTGTCGCCATAGTCACGCGCGCGGCTGACGGTTTCGGAAAGGGCATCATATTTTTTCAAAAGCTCGATCGCCTGTTCCAGGTCGCCATCCTCGACGTCTTCGCCCTCAAGGCAGCGCTTCCAGAATGCCCTGTCTTCATCAGTCCCGCGCGCCACGGCCAGAACCACGGGCAGCGTGATCTTGCCTTCCCGGAAATCGTCGCCGACATCCTTGCCCAGGTCCGCGGTCGATCCACCATAGTCAAGCGCGTCGTCGACGAGTTGGAAGGCATAACCTAGTTCCAGGCCGTAGGTGCGGGCCGCCAGCTTGGTCGCATCGCTCTGGTTGGCGATCACTGGTCCAACCTCGGCCGCAGCTGCAAAAAGCGCAGCCGTCTTGGCCTCGATTACACGCAGATAATCGTCTTCCGTCGTGGCGATGTTTTTTGCAGCACCCAGTTGAAGGACTTCGCCTTCGGCAATGATCGCTGAAGCGGATGACAGGATCCTGAGCGCCTCGAGAGAGCCGACATCGACCATCATCTTGAAGGCCTGCCCCAGAAGGTAATCTCCGACAAGCACGCTGGCCTGATTGCCCCACAGCTTGCGCGCAGCCAGCTTGCCCCGGCGCATGTCGCTTTCATCAACGACATCGTCGTGCAGGAGTGTCGCCGTGTGCATGAACTCCACGCTCGCCGCCAGAACCACGTGCCCGCTGCCCTCGTATTTGAACATATCCGCAAAGGCGAGAGTGAGCATCGGACGCAGACGCTTGCCACCTGACGAAATCAGGTGTTTGGCGATCTCCGGAATCAATTCCACATTGGAGCCGGCCTTGGACAGGATCAGTTCGTTTACGTCCGCCATGCCCGGAGAAACGAGATCGACGAGCGGTTGAATGCTCGGACGGCGCGACTGGCTGTCAGAATATGTTGTTGCGACAACGGCCACTTACGGCACTCCTCGAATATTTGAGCGGACAATATGGCGCTAAGGGCTCCGGGGCAAGATGCGTGCGCGTTGACAAACTGTTGAAATGCCACAAACACGTGATTTTGCTGTAAACCAGTTCGCAGGGGTTTTTAAGGCAATCCCGCTCTCCAAGGCCGCTAAACCCGGAAAACTTATGGAAGAACTTATCAGAACGAACGACCCGGTCCTCATTTCCTTTTTGGAATCGATCCTCGAGGAGGCTGGAATCAAGCATTTTGTCGCAGACGGGAATATGAGCATCATGGAGGGATCACTGGCCATGATCCCGCGCCGTATCCTGGTGGACAGCGACCAGCTTCACAAGGCGCGTGGTCTCGTCCGCGATGCTGGACTGGAGCACGAATTGCGGCCTGCAAAAGATCAGAACTGATATGAGAGGGTCACACGAGGCAGATCCTGAAACCGTCACCCGCGATGCGTTCCTGGGAGGCCAGGTACACGTCTATCAGCCAAAAAAAGGCCGGCACCGCGCGGGCCTGGATGCGGTTTATCTGGCGGCTGCGCTCCCCGAAGACACGAAGGGACATGTCGTTGATCTGGGCGCAGGCGTCGGAACGGCCGGGTTTTGTGCCGCCGCGCGTCTCTCCGGTATAACCGTGACACTTGTCGAGATCGACGAGACCGTCTTGTCTTTGGCTGGTCGCGCGCTGAGCGACCCGGCAAACGGGCACTTTTCGGAGCGAATCCGCCTGATTCCTGCAGACATCACCGCCAAGGGCAGCGTCCGCCACACGTCCGGTCTTGTCCCCTCGATGGCCGACCATGCGATCATGAACCCGCCCTACTACGAGGCGGACAGGTTTCGGGCATCCCCCAACGCGGCGCGCGCGGACGCACATGTGCTTGATGAAAGAGGTCTGGAGCCCTGGGCAAAAACCGCGACCGATATTGTTCGCGAAGGTGGAAGCCTCACCGTCATCTTCCGCGCTGACGGCCTGCAGGAACTTTTGACGGCTCTGAAGGGGCGTTTTGGTGCGACAGACGTCATCCCGCTCAGGCCCCGACCGGATGCGCCTGCAACGCGCGTCCTTGTGCGCGCGATCCGGGCCAGCAAGGCGCCGCTCAGGCTGCTGCCGGGATTTGTCCTGCACGAGGGCAGCGGCTCGGAGTTCACCAGCCAGTCCAGAGGCGTCATGCGGGACGGGCACGGCCTTGGCCTGACGGCGCGCTGAGTGACTAAGGGTACAGGCTCAATGCATGACGATTTCGCCGTCTGCGAACCGGAAATCCACCGGATCGATGAGATTTTGATGAGCGACACGAACAGAGTGAATTCGCCCCTCGATCTCCCGTTCCCAGAAATCCAGAAACTTGGTCAGTTCGGGAAACTGCGGCGCGAGGTCCTCGGTCTGCCAGAGAAAGCTCTGAAGAAATTTCGGATGATCGGGGAGACGATAGAGGATCTCGGCCGTGAGCAGGCCATATCCCAAAAAGCGCTTTTCAAAGTCTGAGCTGGTTTTCATGCCAATCCTTTCTTTGTTGCCAAGAAAGAGTGTCACGGAACAGCGGTTAACCAAACCCAACTTTTTGGTAATTCCTGTTTACATACAGCATTTTAGCAGCATCCAGCAACAACTGCTAACAAATTGACTTTGCGGTTTTCCATAGCCATCAACGGCTCTGGATCAGCGTCAGGTAACCCAGGAAGGCATCGATGTCATCGGCTTCGAAAGCAACTTCCGGCATGTTCTCATGACCGGTAACAATACCTTCCGCCAGCGGTTCTTCCAGGCTTTCCAACGGATAGAGTTTTGACAGATCCCTGAATGCCGGCGCCCCCGGCTGGGCGCTTTCATCGTCTTTGCCGACGGCATGACAGGTTGCGCAATGGATCTGTGCAAGCTCCTCTCCAGTCGCAAGGCTCGCCGGGTCGGACGGGTAAGCGCCATCAGATGCATGCGATGCATGTCCTGCAAGCATGATCAGAGTACTCATGAGAACCAGTTTGCGTCCTGCCACGACCATTCCTCCCTCGAATCGCACGGGAGAAACATAGTTGCTTCGAGAGCCCCTGCACATTAGGTCATCTCCTGATGTCATCGACACCTGTTTCAAGACGGTATGGCCTGAGGTGATGGACCCACAAATGAGACTGAAAGGGCATGCGAAATGGAGAAATCCCGTTCGGAAGGGTGTGCGGAGCGAGCTTCGTGCCCGGTCAAGTACGCTGACGCCAAGGGGGTGAAGACATTTCCATGTCCTTCGCATTTGATCGGCTTGCTTCTCCTTCGCATTGCGAAAGGCTTGAAAATGCGCCGCATTTCCTGCACTTCCGCGCCTTGACGAGAAGCAACCCGCCTCAAACCGTTTCGGCCACATTTATGTGTTCATCACTTGGGGCACCACGTGTTAGGTCCTTCGGGCGGCCGGAAAAATCAGGTTTGATCGATGTAGACATGCCTTGCCGTACTTTGGTCCGGGCTGACCTCGATGTTGTCCGACCTATATGATGCTGGAAAACGAACGCCCAGGAGACGCCATGAGCCCGACGCCCCTTCCCGCTTCCATCGACGATACGCTTCATCTCATGGATCAGGCGGGTTATGTCGCGGACCGGTCTCTGGCGACAGTCCTGCACCTGGCTCTCAAAATGAAGCGGCCCCTGTTTCTTGAAGGCGAAGCCGGTGTCGGCAAAACCGAGATTGCCAAGGTCCTCTCCACCACGCTCGGGCGGGAGTTGATCCGTCTGCAGTGTTACGAGGGGCTGGACATCGCGTCCGCTGTTTATGAATGGAACTATCAGGCGCAGATGGTTGAAATCCGCGTAGCCGAAGCATCGGGAGACACGGAACACGCCGACTTGTCCAAGTCGATTTTCGATGAAAGGTTCCTGATCAAGCGTCCCGTCATGCAGGCACTTGAACCTTCATTGAGCGGTGCCCCGGTCTTTCTGATCGACGAACTGGACCGGGCCGACGAGGCCTTCGAGGCTTTCCTTCTGGAAGTGCTGGCCGACAGCCAGGTCACCATACCGGAGCTCGGCACAGTGCGTGCCGAGGAACCTCCGATTGTGATCATCACCACCAACCGCACGCGCGAAATTCACGACGCCCTGAAACGCCGCTGTCTCTATCATTGGGTGGATTATCCCGATGCCGAGCGCGAACTGGAAATTGTCCGCAGAAAGGTGCCGGGCGCGGCCGAACGGCTCGCCCACGAGGTCGTCGCTTTTGTCCAGAAACTCCGGGCAGACGAGGATCTTTTCAAGCAGCCGGGCGTTGCCGAAACCCTGGACTGGGCAACGGCCCTGTCCGAACTGAATGAACTTGCACTTGACCCGGATCTGGCGTCCGACACGCTTGGTGTTCTTCTGAAGTACCAGGACGATATTGAAAGGGTGCGCGGTTCCAAGGTCCGTCACATGATCGACGAGATCCGCAAGGAAGCGCCGCAGGCTCAACCGATGCCGGCGGTCTGAGCACCCGACCGATGGCCTCGACCGAAATCCGCTCCAGGATAACCGACAACATCGTCTATTTCGCCAGAACCCTGCGTAAGGCGGGTGTTCCGGTTGGGCCAGCGTCGGTTGTCGACGCCGTCAGCGCCGTTGAAGTTTCGGGGATCGAAAACCGGGACGACCTTTACTGGACGCTGCATTCGGTTTTTGTGCGCAAGCACGAACACAAGGTCCTGTTCGACGAGGCCTTCAGGATCTACTGGCAAAGCCGTGGCCTGATCGAGAAAATGCTGTCGATCCTCTCGCCGGTCGCGCCGCCGCGCGGAGCACCGGAAAAGCCGAAAGCCGGTCAGACGCGTGTCTCACAAGCCTTCCAGGCTGCCAAGGAACGGGTCGCGGAAGAAACCGTGCCTGAAATCGAGGTCGACGCGAAATTCACCGTTTCCGGCAAGGAACTGCTGCAGACAAAAGACTTTGCGCAAATGACCGCGGACGAAGTCGCCGCGGCAAAGAAGGTGCTGCGGTCGATGGCCATGCCCATGGACAAGATCAGGCTACGGCGATTGACGGCAGCGCCCCGGGGCCGGGTCGATCCGCGCAAGACACTGCGCGCCTCCATGCGCGCCGGGGGAGAAATCATCGACCTGAAGTTCAGAAAACCCGCCGAGAAGCGGCCACCGCTGGTCGCGCTTTGCGACATTTCCGGGTCAATGAGCCAGTATTCCCGCCTGCTTCTGCATTTCCTGCATGCCATGACGGCAGAGCGCCGGGATGTGCACACGTTCCTGTTCGGCACCAGGCTGAGCAATGTCACCCGGCAATTGCGCATGAAGGATCCGGACGAGGCGCTTGAAGCGTGCTCTGCCGGGGTTGAGGATTGGTCCGGGGGAACCCGGATCGCATCCGCGCTTCACGACTTCAACAAGCACTGGTCGCGACGCGTGCTGTCCGGAAAGCCGACAGTTCTCCTCATCACAGACGGGTTGGAACGGGACACAGACGAGGATCTGGCGCGCGAAATGGATCGCCTGCACCGGTCCTGCCGTCATCTGATCTGGCTCAATCCGTTGTTGCGTTTCGACGGTTTCGAGGCAAAAGCCAAGGGCATCAGGGCCATGCTTCCACATGTCGATGAATTCCGTGCCGCACATTCCCTCGACGCGGTTGCGGACCTTGCCAATGCCCTTTCCGGGGACCAGCGGAAGATCGCCTCTAACGATCCCAGGAAATGGCTTTAGGTCATACCCTCGTCTAGCTTTCTTTCCGGTAGAGAATGGTGCCCCGCTGATTGATGAGCAGGACCTCTCCCGACACCGGGTGCACATAAACCTCGACCCGCTGTCCTTCCGGCGTGGTGCCGTAAACCTCCCAGCAACCGCCGTCTTCCTTCATCCGGCGCACCTGCCAGCCATCGCTGACAAGTCGTTCCGTAACCTGCTGTTCGGAGAGCCAGGCTGATTTTTCAGTTGCTTCGCATTCGAACATGCCCGTTGCGCAGACCGGAAAGGTGAAGAAGCACGTCAGCAGCGACGTTGCCGTGTGAAGCGTGAAGTTCATCGTTTCGTCCTTTCGAAATCAGGGTTGCCGTTTACGCAGCAGCCGGTTCGGGAACGGGATTGTAGAACCGGTAGACCCGGTAGCCCTCAAGGAGAGCCAGCGGCACGAAATGCACCAGAGCCGGACCGAATTCGTTGTGTACGAACATCCAGTGAAGAAGCGTTGCCACGGCGGCCAGGTAACCGAAACGCTGCAAGGGTTTCCAGTATCGGCCAAGTCGTCTGACCGACGCGTCATTCGACGTGACCGCCATGGGAAC
>Ga0207422_1004448_pt1 | contig 11624 bp, 11 predicted proteins | sample MarCyaLeptolynsp_FD_187757 | JGI IMG/M metagenome (GOLD analysis project Ga0207422, IMG submission 187757) | Marine cyanobacterial communities from Panama - species 1 Leptolyngbya sp. (SPAdes) | ecosystem: Environmental > Aquatic > Marine > Unclassified | place: Panama: Panama City | collected... | reverse complement strand
GCTGTACACTAGCGTTTGGGCGTGCTGAAGCATGGTTTTAGTTGCCGTCTTCTACTTTTGACTACGCCCTTTTTTTCAGATTTTGTTCCCCAACGCAACCCTTACTGAGAATGGTGCAAGATCTCAGGGACTACTGGCGGCGATCGCTCGGGAACATTCAGCGCTGCACTCGCTATGTGGGCCGCCACCTGTTGCGAGAGTTGGACGGCCCCCTGGTGCTGGCAATGGATGAGGTGGAATCCCTGTTTGAAGCAGAATTTCGCTCGGACTTCTTCGGGATGCTGCGCGCCTGGCACAACAGCCGCGCCACCAAGCCTCGCTGGAAGCGGTTAGATCTGGCGCTGGTCACCTCCACCGAACCCTACCAACTGATCGAAAATCTCAACCAATCGCCCTTCAATGTCGGTCAAATTCTGGAGTTGCAAGACTTTTCTGCTGCGCAGGTCGCCCAACTCAACCAAAAGCACGGCCACCCCTTCAACCCCGCAGGCGAGCGCCAGTTGATGGAGTTGGTGGGGGGACATCCCTACCTCAGTCGCAAGGCGCTGTACCTCGTCGCCAGCAAGCAATTAACCGTCGCCGAACTCTTCGATCGCGCCGCCGAAGATCGCGGCCCCTTTGGCGACCACCTCCGCTATCACCTCTTTCGGATGTATGACAAAGCGGAGTTAGTCAAAGCCATGCTTCAAGTTTTAAAAAATCGCACCTGTGCCGATGAAAAAATTTTCTTTCGGTTGCAAAGCGCGGGGTTAGTGCGTCGAGAAGGCGAGGCTGTCGTACCGCACTGTCTGTTGTATGCAGACTATTTTCAGAGGCATCTTCGTGGTTGAGCGAGAAATTTACACTGTTGGCGGTACGGTTCAAGCGGGCGGCGGGATTTATCTGTCTCGCCGGGCCGATGAAGAGTTGTTGGTTCTCTGTCGCAACAGCGTCTTTGCCTATGTTTTGGCCACGCGCCAGGTGGGGAAATCGAGCTTGATGGTGCAGACCTCCGAGCAACTGAACCGGGAGGGAATTCGCTCGGTCATTATCGATTTGAGCGCCTTGGGCACTCAACTCAGCGCTGAAGAATGGTACTTGGGAGTGCTGACGACGCTGGAAGACCAACTACTGCTCGATACCGATGTTATTGACTGGTGGGAGTCCCGCGCCAATTTGGGGATGACGCAGCGGCTGACGCTCTTTTTTGAGGAGGTGCTGTTGTGGGAAATTGAGGCCCCTATCGTTATCTTTGTCGATGAAATCGATACGACGCTTAGCCTCGACTTTACCGATGACTTCTATGCGGCGATTCGCTACCTCTACACATCCCGTTACCGGCAGCCCGCTTTTAGCCGCCTCTCCTTTGTGTTGGTGGGGGTGGCCACGCCTAGCGACCTGATTCGCGACCCCAAGCGCACGCCCTTCAATATCGGCCGGCGAGTCGATTTAACAGATTTTACAGTAGAGGAAGCACTCCCTTTGGCGGCGGGTTGGGGGCTATCTCCAGAAGGGGCAAAGCAGGCGATCGCAGCAGTCTTGGCTTGGACGGGGGGGCATCCCTTTCTCACGCAGCGGCTCTGCGCGGCCTTGGTCGAGCGGGAGCGGATTCCGCGATCGGAGGCGGAGATGGAGCCAGCGGTCGAGCAAACCTTCTTGGGAGCGATGAGCGATAGAAACAGCAACTTACTGTTTGTGCGGGATATTCTAACCAAGCGCTCTCCCGACCTGTCGGCGGTGCTGACGACCTATCGAGAGGTGCTGCGAAATAAGCAGCCGGTTCTGGATGAGGCGCAGTCTTTGGTAAAGTCTCACCTCAAGTTGTCGGGGGTCGTGTTGCGGCGAGAGGATGGGGTGTTGCGGGTTCGCAATCCGATTTATCGGCGAGCATTCGATGAGAGCTGGGTAACGAAACATTTGCCCGTCAATTGGAAGAAGCGCTTGCAGCATATTGCCGTGGGGCTGTTTATTACCTTTTTCTTGCTGCCAGTACCTTTTGCATTTTTGGCTTTGAATCGCGCGCAAGAGGTGAAGAAACAAACTGTTATTGCGCAATCTAATCTCGCCAGAACTCAGTTCCTCTCTAATCAAGGCCTCAATTCTCTGATAACAGCAGTTAGGGCAGGAAAGCAGATCAAAGATGATTTGCAACTCTGGCAAACAGCCTCGAGATGGGATGTGGTATCAGCTTTACAGCAAGTTGTCTATAACATTCGCGAGCGTAATCGTTTTCAGGGTTATAGTGGTGCGGTTAATGGCGTGAGTTTCAGCCCTGACGGTCAAACCCTCGCTTCGGCCAGTGACAACGGCACGGTGAAACTTTGGAACTTCAATCTTGATAACTTGCTAGTCCAAGGTTGCAATTGGTTGCGCGGCTATTTAACCTACAACCCCGATGTGAGAGAGGAAGACCGCCGCGTATGCGATGGAATTTGGGTAGAGGATGGGGAGAGGGGGAGACGAGGGGACGGGGAGACGCGGTGATGAGAAGAAAATCAGCTTCTTTATGCAGAGGAACTTATCTCCAAATTTTGAAGCATTGAACATTTTGATTTCCCGCACGCCAGGTTACAATTCCAATCCGCTAACCTGGAAATTACCCATTGTTTCTCTCGCACCTGCAACCCTATGCCCCATCTTATTCCCCTCGACCTCGATGGTACAACCATCTACATCCAAGCCGTCGAAAACACCAACATCCCCAATCCTCCCGACCTCGATCCGGAATTAGATTTCCTCGACCCCACAACCCAAGAATCTGAGGCTCGCGACCTCAACCCCCGACAACAAGTCGCCAAAAGCTTCAAAACCATTGAAACCACCGTCCGCACCTACACCACCCACCTCCTCAACTCCATCAAAAATCTCGCCGTCGCCGAGGTCAGCGAAGTCACCCTCGAATTTGGGGTCAACGTCGGCGGTATGACCGGCATTCCCTACATCGCCACCGGCAGCACCGACTGCAACGTCAAAATTACCGTCAAATGCGAGTTTCCCACCCAAACCGCAAAAAAGGATTAAATTTGCCCAAAGACAACGTGTCGCTCAATGGTGCTGGTGATAAGCGCCGATTTCTGGGTGAAAGGGGGCAATTTCTTCCCGTACCCACAGTCCCAGTTGCTCCAACATGGCCTTGAGGACGGGGTCGGGAGCGAGGCGCAAACAGGTTGGGGCAATTTCTAGGGGAACGTGCCGATTTCCCAAGTGATAGGCAGCTCGCAAGAGGTCTAATGGGTCGGAAGCAAGGACGGTGAGAACGGGTTCGGGGCGAGCCAAAATTTGTAAAACTTCCCCGCTGTCAGCCTGAAGGCGATCGCCATCCCGAAGCACGATCCCCCTCGGTAAATGCAAGAGAACCGGTTGTCCCTCTGTTGTCGTGAAGCGGTAGCGACTGCGAGTTCGCTGCTCTGCGGTCAGGGAAAGGCTCAGGGTTGCGATCGCGTTGCAGTTGGGAGAAAGGCGATAGGTAAAGGCGAGCATCAGTTCAAACGCCTATCGTTGCAACTCAATCATTGCATTTTGAACTCGGCGCTTTAAGTCTGCATCTGACTGAACCCGGCGAGTGAGTTCATTAAAACGCTCGGTTGTTAAACCATTACTGGTGACAAAATCGCGCGATCGATTGCAAAAATTCACGGCAATTTGCCGGGCCGTTTCTGGAAGGCGGTTGAAACTTGAAGGCTCGGAGCAAACAATATTGGGAACGGGAGCGGGGCCAATAATGCGTTTGATATCGCTATAGGCAGACTGGCGCAAGGGTTCCATCGCGAGTACAGCCTTAGCAAAGTTCATAATTTCTTGCTGGGAAACGTTTTGTTGTGCCAGAGCTGCTGTTTGAAAGGCCGCAGTTAGCGTTTTTTGAGAGAGATCTGGCGCAATTCCCAGCAAAATGCCCGTGGTGGCTAAGGTTCCCGCAACCAGGGAACGCAGAAGAATGGAATTCAGAATAAATGGGGAACGCTGTGTGATTAACATGGGGTGCTAGAGAAGACTCAATATCGTTTAGAACTCAATCGTTGTAAGCCGATTTACTATGTTTGAATTATTTTTGTTCAAATAAGTTCCTCGAACGGCGCGCTTGCAAAGCGTTTGTTGGCGCAAATCTACGAAACAAAAGGAACGCTCATCCCTCAGAACTGACGCTTTAGTCTAGTATAAGTTGGCAGAAATCTGCCACTCGTTCGTAACGACCAGAGAGGAACGGCAATTTTTTTGACCCCAAAAAAGAGGTTTCAAACTACTGGCTTGAGGTGGTACACGCTCCCGAAGAAACACGCTGGGAAAGGATGAAGGATCGAGGCAGAAGGACGAAAAATCCCTCAATTCTCTTACTCTCCCTTGTCCCCCTTATCCCCCTTGTCTCCCGACTCCGACTCCCTCGCCGTCAGGTGCTGATGATTTTATTGACTCGTGCTATATTCGAGGGAGTCAGCGGCGATTGAGGGCAATTGTGCAACCGCCTTCAGCACCCCGACACAATCTCTGACTGCGGCTGCTGAAACCCAGTCCATCACACTCTTCAAACCTTGATGCAGGCTGTCGAGCAGCTTGCAAAATTTGGATATTTATGCAGCAGCCTAAAAAATTGAAGCGGCTCCTGAAAGCTTTAGCGCGTCAGGGGTTAGATGTTACGCACGCTAGCGGAATTTACGCCGTGCGCCTTGCCGGCCGGGACGAGATCCCTGCAGCGGAGGTTCTTTTGCCCGTTGAGTTGCCAGTCGAGGCAAAAGCCTTGCAGCAATTAGCTCAATTAGCTCATATTCGCCACCCAGAGGGGGGAAAGGTTGAGCGAGTCCGAGCCACTCCCGATTTTCATCCTGGCGATGCTGGGGTTGCCATTGGTTCGGTCGTCCGGACGAGCGGGATGGTGATTCCGGCGGCGGTGGGGTCGGATATTAACTGCGGGATGCGCTTGCACGTTGTCGATCTGTCAGTGGATGATTTTAAGCGGCAGCGCGATCGCGTTGTTGAGTTGATGAAAGGCGATTATTTTGCGGGAACTCGCGACGTGACGATGGCCGCCGCCACGGCCCGGAGGTTGTTTGAGAGAGGCATTCTGGGGTGGCTGGCCGAAACCAAGAAGCATCCCTTGGGAAGTGTCGCCAGTTCAGACTTCGAGCAATTACAGCAGGAAGTCGATCGCGTTTATCTCCGGGGTTCTCTTCCCGGACATCTCCGTTGGGCCCCGCCAGACCTGGTGCCATCCCAAGGCGTTGTGCGAGACGGGGAACTGGCAACCATTGGCGGGGGCAACCACTTTGTCGAAATTCAATGGGTTGAGGAAATTTGCGATCGCAAACTCGCGTATCAGTGGGGCATTAAAGCCGGACAGCTTGCTTTCATGGTTCATTCAGGTTCGCGAGGTGTAGGGAAATATATCGGCCGAATGTGGCGCGATCGCGCTCGTCAAGCTTGGCCAAAAGGGCTGGCGTATCCTCCCTCTCGCCTCTTCCCTCTTTCCACCGCTACCGCGCCCAACTTAGTAGCTGACTACCTCCAAGCGGAAGCCACTGCTGCCAACTACGCTTTTGTCAACCGCCTCCTCCTCGCCGAACTGCTGCGCTTGCGACTGCGGCAACTCTACGGAGACTTGGAGGCTCCTCTGGTCTGCGACTTGCCTCACAACTTGACTCTACCGGATGGCGAGGGTTGGATTGCTCGCAAAGGCGCTTGTCCGGCCGAAGCAGGACACCCCGTTATTATTCCCGGTTCGATGGGTGCGCCCTCGTATCTTCTGGTCGGTTTGGGTTGCTCTCAATGGCTCAACTCGGCCTCTCACGGCGCGGGACGGTTGCTCTCTCGCTTTTCCCTGTCTCGTCGCCGCGCCAGTCGCAGCGAGGCAGAATTAGGCTTAACGGGAGTAGATTGCGTGACCTTGCGATCGCAACGCCGCATTGAGGAAGCACCCGCCGCCTACAAACCCATTCAACCGATCGTGGATGCTCAAGTTGCCGCCGGGACGGTTAAGGTGGTGGCAAAGTTGCAGCCGCTTCTCACCTTCAAAGCTTGAAGGGAAGAGGATGCTCGGCGATCGCCAATTTCAGCTTTCGAGACTGGGGAGTTGGGGAAGTTGGGGGAAAGTTTAGCCCCCGAAGCCCCCAAGTTCTTGGTAACAATCCGTGAATTCCCCGAATTTGGGCCTCGCAATCTTCCTACAATGAGGGGTAACAGAATTTACTTCTCTCTAAGCTTGAGCATGATCAAAACTGTTGCCGATGTGATGACCTCCAATCCCTTCACGGTGAAACCTCAAACGCCGTTGAAAGAAGCTATTAAGTTGCTGGCAGAAAAGCGCGTCAGCGGGTTGCCGGTGGTTGATGATGCGGGAGAGTTGTTGGGAGTGATCTCGGAAACCGATCTGATGTGGCAGGAAACCGGCCCCGAACCCTTGCCCTACATTATGTTTTTGGACAGTACCATCTATCTAGGCAATCCCGCTCGTTACGACAAGGAGTTGCACAAAGCGTTGGGACAAACCGTTGGCGAGGTGATGAGCGATCGCCCGATCTCCGTGACCCCCGATAAGTCCCTCAGAGATGCGGCCAGACTCATGCACGATAAAAGCATTCGTCGCTTGCCCGTGGTCGGCGACAAAAATCAAATTCTGGGCATTCTCACCCGTGGCGATATTATCCGTGCAATGGCAGAGGACTATTAATCGCTTGCCAGAGATCGGGCAGCAACAGACAATTGGAAAGCGCAGAAGTACGAGGAAAATAGATCGATCGGGGAAGCTTTCATCGAAGAGTGCAGATTTAAAACATCGCCTCACTGAACCGACCCCAACTCTCTTTTTCCTCTTGTCTTTTGCCTTTTTTCTCGCCGATCGCTTATTGCTGTTTACTGCGTACTGATTATGACTCCCGAATCCGCTCAAGCTTTACTCAATTCAGACGACTTTGGCGATCGCATCAAGGGTATCAACCAACTCCGACAACTCGATCGCGCAGCAGCATTTAAACTCGTTCAACCGCTGATTAACGATAATAATATTCGCGTGCGCTATGCGGCCGTGAGTTTGATGGATGTGTTGGGAGAGGAAGATTTAGAACTGTCTTTGCAACTGTTGCGCGATCGCCTCCTCAACGATCCGGAGGTTGATGTCAAGGCCGCCGCCGCCGACGCGATCGCCGCCCTCAAAATCACTGAAGCTTTCGAGGATCTTCAACAGGTTTACCAACAAACCGACGAATGGTTGCTACAAATGAGCATTGTGGCAGCATTAGGCGAAATGGGCGACCCCAGAGGCTTTGACTTGCTTGCCGAGGCTCTACAATCGGGTAGCGAGTTGCTCCAAACGGCCGCGATCGGCGCTTTCGGCGATTTAGGCAACAAGCAGGCAATTCCCCTGCTTCTACCCTACGCCGCGAACCCAGACTGGCAAATGCGCTATCGCGTTGCTCAAACTCTCAACCGCCTTGGCAGTTCGGAAAGTCGTTCCACGCTCGAACAGTTGGCCCAGGATGAGATCGAACAGGTCGCACAAGAGGCCCGGAAGGGATTAGGGAGTGGGGAGATGGGGAATTAGGGCATTGGGGAATTGGGATATTATTCATTCTTCTGCGTGCCCCTCGCCGAAAAAGAACAGCAGAAACTCGGTTAACCCCCATCGTACAGAGAGTTTGAGGAGTCGAGCCTGATTTTGAGTTTCCCAAGAGCGGATCGCCAACACCCGTATCGGTCAAGTGTTCAAAGAAACACCCGTGGAGACGCTGTAGGGGCGGGTTTCCTCGATCGTTCTTGGATTTTACTCCTAACTGCCGCTCAAAACCCGCCCGACTTAAAGGAAAAAAGGGTGTTTCTTAGGAGTCATCAGTTGGGGAGATGAGTTCAGTTATCAGTCGATGAAAATGCCTCATCTCTAGGATTTTTAGAATATTTTTTAGGAAAATATACTGAGTAAAGATTAAAAATATTGATAAAAAATACCTAAATTGCACGTAGAGATTGGAAAAATTGAGAGCCTTGCGATAAAGAATTGAGCGAAGAATAATATAGGTTTTAAGCTCTCTTCACTCCCGACTTTTCGAGGTCTCGGAACAGTGGCAGGACTTGAGTTTTTATTGTATAAATGGAAACAGAACTAAAGTAAAAAAGTCTTTGCAGATTCGGGTGGCGATGGCTTCGCTGACCTGGCGGTACGCACCAGTCTGTCGGGATGGTTATATGAGTTACTGCATTAATCCAGATTGCCTCAACCCAACCAGTTCGCTCAATGCCGAGCAAGTTGTCTGTCGGCACTGCGGTTCCCCTTTATCGCTTCCGGAGGGGAAGCGGATCGTTCGCGAGCTGGGAGAAAGCGGTTGGAGCAAAACCTATGAACTTCAGGATGCACGGGGGCAGTCACAAGTGTTGAAAGTGCTGCTGCTTAACAGTCCCAAAGCCGTACAGTTGCTTCAACAGGAAGGGAAAGTCTTAAGCCAAATTCACCATCCCGGCATTCCGAAGATCGCTTCAGATGGATATTTTCTGTTCGGTTTGGGTCAAGGCCGCGAACCGCTCCATTGTCTGGCGATGGAGAAAATTGAAGGCGTGACGTTGGAGCAGTGGTATCGGCAGCAAAACAGCCGCCCCATTTCCCAGGCCCGAACCTGCGATTGGCTCAGACAGGTCTTGGAGGTTCTCGATCGCTTGCACCAGCACCTCTTTTTCCACTGCGATCTTAAACCCAGCAACATCATCTTGAGATCTCCCGATCGCGAGCCGAACCGGGAGCAGTTAGCATTGGTGAATTTTGCGAGCATTCGAGAAGCAACTTTTACTTATCTCGCGTTTGCCCAACGCTCGGTCGGCCGAGTCAGTCGCGATGAGAAGGCAATGAGTTGGGTTTCCCCTGGTTATACACCTTCAGAACAGATTGCAGGTAAGGGCGTGCCGCAATCGGATTTCTTTGCTTTGGGGCGCACCTTTGTGTATTTACTGACGGGAAAATGCCCTGCTGATTTTCCCGAAGACCCGCGTACGGGGGCGTTAATTTGGCAGCATCGAGCGCAGCACATTTCCCGCTCGCTCGTCGAGTTGATTGATTATTTAATGGCTCCGCTGGCGAGCGATCGCCCTCACAACGTTGAGGCCATTTTGCAGCGCCTCAACGCGATCGAGCAAAGCCATCGCCCTATGGAACTCTTACCCCAAGTGATTCTGTCGGGAGCGGACAGGTCGAAGGCAGCGATCCGACCCAGGCGTTTGAGAGCAAACCTTTTGCGGCGTTCTCGACGCAATCTCAAAAAACTCAAGCGGGCCCTAGCCAGACGGAAAAAGCCCGCATTGTTAGTTAGTTTGTCTCTGGCCGTTGGCCTTGCTGCTAGTCAGATCTATCTGGAGAACAATCCTTTTTTCAACCGCGCGATCGCCTTGCTCAAAACCGAGGAACCGCCTTCTGTCGCGGCCGAACAACCGCCAATTGCTCAAACTTTGCCGCCAAATCGCCCGGAAATTTTATCCCTGGAGCATCCGCTCTCTGGGGCGCTGCCGGGGGTTAATGCCGTTGCCTTTGCTCCCGACGGCAAAATTCTGGCGAGCGGTGGAGAAGATGGCGCGATCGCGCTCTGGGATAGCCAAACGGGGAGATTGCTGCGGAACATTAAAGCTCACCAACACGGCATCAAAACCATTGCTTTCAGTCCCGACGGTCAAACCCTTGCCAGCGGCAGCGGCGACAACACGATTAAACTCTGGGATGTGCGAACCGGAAAGCTTCAACAAACCCTCACTGGACATTCCGGTTGGGTTTTTGCCGTCGCCTTCAGTCCCGACGGTCGAACCCTTGCCAGCGGCAGCGGCGACAACACGATTAAACTCTGGGGTGTGCGAACCGGAAAGCTTCAACAAACCCTCACCGGACATTCCGGTTGGGTTTTTGCCGTCGCCTTCAGTCCCGACGGTCGAACCCTTGCCAGCGGCAGCTTTGATAGCAAAATTAAGCTCTGGAATCTCGACCGAGGAGTTGCGCGTCGCACAATGGACAGCGGCACCCATCGCGTCTTTGCCCTCGCCATGAGCCCTGACGGCCGAACCCTTGCCAGTGCAAGCGGCGATGGCAGTATCAAGCTGTGGACATTGCCAAGCGGTCGGTTGCGCCGAACTATTGCCGGACATGCCGATTGGGTGAGAAGTTTGGCGATCGCTCCCGACAGTAATATCTTAGTCAGTGGCAGCGGCGATCGCGATAACACGATTAAACTTTGGGACATTCATAGCGGTTCGAGACTCTTAACGCTCACAGGCCATTCCGATCGCGTCCGTTCCCTTGCCTTTCGGCCGGATGGGGCCGGTTTCGCCAGCGGAAGTTCTGACAACACCGTTAAGCTGTGGCAACTTCCCTAATCGGACGCGATCGCAAACTCAATTGCTTAAGTTCCTGGCAGATCGCCACTTTCTCTTAGAAGAAAGCCCTTGGCGAACGGATATTGTCTCGCAATCCCAGACCTCCCTTGTCCCAGAAAATCCCCGAAAAATAGGGGTTTTAAACCATGCAAATGACCATACCCGGCTACGAAATAGTAGAAACACTCAACCAAGGAAGGCGCACAACCATCTATCGCGGTCGCCCCCACGAAGCCACCGCAACCGTCATCATCAAAACCCTCAGAGCCGACTACCCCCACCTCGAAGACCTCGCTCGCCTGCGCCACGAATACCGCATCCTCAACAGCCTCAATATCCCCACCATCCTCAAACCCATCGCCCTAGTGCGCTGCGACCCCAACCTCGCCCTCATCCTCCCCGACTTCGACGGCGAGTCCCTCTACCAATACCTCAGCCACCATCGCCCCACAATCGAACAAACCCTCACCGTCGCCCTCCAACTCTCTCAAACCCTCCATCAACTCCACAACCAGCGAGTCATCCACAAAGACATCAAACCCCACAACATCCTCATCAACCCCGACCGCCTCGAACTCAAACTGATTGATTTCTCCATCTCCAGCCGCCTCGAAAACGAACGGCAAAACTGGCTCCACCCCAACCAAATCGAAGGCCCCCTCGCCTACATGTCCCCCGAACAAACCGGGAGAATGAACCGCCAACTCGACTACCGCAGCGACTACTACTCCCTCGGCATCACCCTCTACCAAATGCTCGCCGGCGACCTGCCCTTCCGCAGCACCGATCCGATGGAAATGGTCCACAGCCACATCGCCAAACCTGTCCCCCCCCTCGCCGAAGAGATCGATCCCACCGTCGGTTCTATTGTCCTCAAACTGCTCTCCAAAAACGCCGAAGACCGCTACCAAAGCGCCCCCGGCCTGCAAGCCGACATCGAAAACTGCCTCCAGCAACTACAACGCCGTCAGCCGCCGCGAACAGAAACAATACCTCAAACAAATCCGCACCAATCAAAAACAAATGCACAAATGGGCGCAGCACGCCCCCATGAACTTCCAGCACAAATACGACCTCGTTGCCGCCGAAACCGCCCGCGTCCTCGGCCGCGACACTCAAGCCACAGCCCTCTACGATCGCGCCATCACCGGCGCCAAAACCCACGGCTTCACCCACGAAGAAGCCCTCGACCACGAACTCGCCGCCGAATTCTACCTCTCACGCGATCGCGAAACCCCTGCCAGCACCTACATCACCGCCGCCTACTACGGCTACAGTCGCTGGGGCGCCCACGCCAAAGTTCAAGACCTCGAACAGCA
>Ga0207422_1004447_pt1 | contig 11631 bp, 2 predicted proteins | sample MarCyaLeptolynsp_FD_187757 | JGI IMG/M metagenome (GOLD analysis project Ga0207422, IMG submission 187757) | Marine cyanobacterial communities from Panama - species 1 Leptolyngbya sp. (SPAdes) | ecosystem: Environmental > Aquatic > Marine > Unclassified | place: Panama: Panama City | collected... | reverse complement strand
AGGATGATGAAGGCATGGCAGCCGGACTGATCCAGCGCGCCGGCGGCGACGCGGCCATGGCTGTCGATCAGGTTGATGCTGGCCTGTCCAAGATTCCTGCGGTGTCAGGCTCCGGCGCGCAGCAAACCCCAGGCCTCGACAATGATGCGGTGCGCGCGCTCGATTCTGCCGAGCAGATCGCCGAGAAGGCAGGCGACAGCTATGTCACGGTCGAACGTTTGCTGGTCGCGCTCGCGCTCAATCAGGGCAAGGCCGGTGAAGCGCTCAAGACAGCCAAGATCACTGCGCAGAATCTCAACTCCGCCATTGAAGAGCTGCGCGCAGGCCGCACCGCAGACAGCGCCAATGCCGAAAGCGCCTACGATGCGATGGAGCGCTATGCGCGCGACCTCACGCAGGCAGCGCGCGACGGAAAGCTCGATCCAGTTATCGGCCGCGACGAGGAGATCCGTCGCACGGTTCAGATCCTTGCGCGGCGGACCAAGAACAATCCCGCCATCATCGGCGAACCCGGCACCGGTAAGACTGCGATCGCCGAAGGCCTGGCCTTGCGGATTGCCAATGGCGATGTGCCCGACAGCCTCAAAGGCCGCACATTGATGTCGCTCGACATGGGGGCGCTGATCGCTGGCGCCAAATATCGCGGCGAGTTTGAAGAGCGACTCAAGACCATCCTTGACGAGGTTCGTCATGCTGACGGCCAGATCATCCTGTTTATTGACGAGATGCACACGCTGATCGGCGCTGGTGCAAGCGAAGGGTCAATGGACGCTTCGAACCTGCTCAAGCCGGCGCTATCGCGCGGCGAGCTGCATTGCATAGGTGCAACCACGCTCGATGAATATCAGAAATATGTCGAGAAAGACCCGGCGCTGCAGCGGCGTTTCCAGCCGGTCTATATCGAAGAGCCGAGCGTTGAGGATACGATCTCGATCCTGCGCGGCATCAAAGACAAATATGAGCTGCACCATGGCGTGCGCATCACCGACGGTTCGATCGTCGCGGCGGCGCGCCTGTCAGACCGCTATATTCAGAACCGCTTCCTGCCCGACAAGGCGATCGATCTGATGGACGAGGCAGCCAGCCGGATCCGTATGGAAGTCGAATCCAAACCCGAAGAGATCGAAGCGCTTGATCGCCGCATCATCCAGCTCAAGATCGAGGAAAGCGCGCTTGCCAAGGAAGATGATGCCAATTCGAAGGAGCGCCTGACGGCGCTGCGCGAAGAGCTCGCCAATCTTGAACAGGAAAGCGCCGAGCTGACCACGCGATGGCAGAATGAGCGTGACAAGATCGAAGCCGAAGGCAAGGTCAAGGAACAGCTCGAAGCGGCTCGCCTCGAGCTTGAGCAAGCGCAGCGCGAGGGCGATCTCGCCAAGGCGGGAGAGCTTTCATACGGCACCATCCCTGATCTCGAAAAGCAGCTCGAAGAGGCAGAGGACCTGACTGAGAACGCGCTGCTGCGCGAGGAAGTTACCGAGGAAGACATTGCCAGCGTGGTCTCGCGCTGGACTGGCATACCCATCGACAAGATGATGGAGGGCGAACGCGACAAGCTGCTGCAGATGGAAGAGATCCTCGGCAAGCGCGTGATCGGCCAGGTCGAAGCGATCGAAGCGGTTTCAAAGGCCGTCCGCCGGGCGCGGGCCGGCTTGCAGGATCCGGGGCGCCCGCTGGGCTCATTCCTGTTCCTTGGGCCAACCGGCGTCGGCAAGACCGAGCTCACCAAAGCGCTGGCCGAATTCCTGTTTGATGATGATCAGGCGCTGGTGCGGATCGATATGTCCGAATTTATGGAGAAACACTCGGTCGCAAGGCTGATCGGCGCGCCTCCGGGCTATGTCGGCTATGATGAAGGCGGCGTTCTGACCGAGGCGGTGCGACGCCGGCCTTACCAGGTCGTGCTGTTCGACGAGGTCGAGAAAGCGCACACCGATGTCTTTAACGTGCTGCTGCAAGTGCTCGATGATGGCCGTTTGACCGATGGCCAGGGCCGCGTGGTCGATTTCTCCAACACGCTGATCATTCTGACTTCAAACCTCGGCAGCCAGTTCCTTTCCAACCTTGGTGACGATCAGAAAGTCGCTGATGTCGAGAATGACGTTATGGACGTGGTGCGCGGGCATTTCCGCCCCGAATTCCTCAACCGGCTGGATGAGATCATCCTGTTCCACCGCCTGGCGATGGAGCACATGGCGCCGATCGTGGAGATCCAGGTCAACCGCGTGCAAAAGCTGCTGACCGATCGCAAGATCACGCTCGACCTCACCGACGCAGCCCTGCGTTGGCTGGGCAGGGTGGGCTATGATCCGGTCTATGGTGCACGGCCGCTCAAACGCGCGGTTCAGCGCTACCTTCAAGATCCGCTCGCAGAGATGCTGATCGAAGGTCAGATCCCCGATGGCAGCACTGTTGCGGTGGATGAAGGCGATGGCGAGCTGAAGATGGATGTCACGTCGTAGCTGGCAGTCCGCATTGCGACTTGCCGCCTAAGCTGTGGGATTCACGCAACATTTTTGGCACAATTTCGCACCAGTGACCGAAAATCGCTGATCGGCTTTGACAACAAAGCGGCGATCCTGCACCTCTAAAGGCCTAATAGGGGCTAAGTCGTGAACCCATTAGGGGAAACCGCACACGCATAGGGGATATGCGTTCGTACGGGCAGGTTTTTGGCGAAGCACTCTAGCTCCGGTTGTCGCAACTGGAGTTACCATGAAAAACACTCGTCGCATTTCCGCGAAGGCTCTTGCCTTCTCCGCGTCTACACTGGCGCTTGTCATTGCCGGCCCGCTGTCCGCTCAGGACGAACAGGCGGAGCAAGAAACCACTCAAGAAGAGCAGGCGGACGTCACACAGGATGGCGCCGACCCGGCACCGGCGCCAACCCAAGGCGGCATCACCGTTACCGGTTCCCGCATTGTGAGGGACACGTATACCTCGATTTCACCCTTGCAGGTGCTGAACACAAGAGATGAAAATGCGGCTGGCCTGTTCGATCCATCGCAAATCTTGCAGCGATCAGAGGCGGCTTCGGGAACGCAGATCGACGCGACATTCCAAGGCTTCGTTCTCGACAATGGCCCCAACTCGCAGACTCTCAATTTGCGTGGATTGGGTGCTGAAAGAACTCTCCTGCTTCTGAATGGGCGTCGACTTGGACCTTCGGGTGTCGAAGGCGCTCCGACCTCGCCATCTCTCAATCTCCTGCCTGTCACGCTCATCGATCGATATGATCTGCTGCTTGATGGCGCGTCCTCAGTCTATGGCTCAGATGCTGTCGCAGGGGTTGGCAATGTCATTCTGAGGAAAGACTACGACGGCTTGGAGATTCGTGCCCGTGGTGACATCAATCCAATGGGCTCAGGCGAAGATTACACGATAGGCGCCGCCTGGGGTTTCAACACCGATCGCGCCTTCTTCGGCATAGGCGCCGAATATGATTACAGAGACTCAATCCGGCTACGCGATCGGGACTTTTTCCGGGGCTGCAACACGCATTATGAGATCGACCAGGACGGCAACGTTCTGACGATCGACAAAGCTGACAATGCGGCGGTTCTTGATGATAGCGCGGGCCTGATCTCGGTCTCTGAAAGTGAATGCAAGATCGGCGGCATCTCGGGTCGCACCTTCATTACGAATTCGCGGATTGGTTCGGTCTATTACAAACCGGGCCAAGGCAATATTCCTGGACTTGACGACTATGCCGACAGCACCAACGTCGTGGGTTCGCCGCTGGATCTTAATGGAGACGGCGTGCGTGACGTTGACTTTCGTGATGTCAACACAAACGGGGCCGATCAGGACATCGTGTTCTTGAGCGAGCAAAAGCTCATCAATGTGATGGCCTATGGCGAATACACGTTCCCCGGCGACGGCAACATCACCCCCTATTTTGAGGCGAATTACAGCCGAGCCGAGTCTTTCGTCGACAACAATGGCTCTGCCCAACTGTTTCCGACAGTGCCGGATTTGAACCAATTCAATCCCTGCAATTTTGCAACCGGCAGCGGCGTCGATTGTCGCGCTGCTGACAACGCCCTTCAAACAGCGACCGGCGTTACATTTGGAGGCGGCCTCAATCCGCTCACAACTGGGTTCTCTTTGCCCGTCGTGCCAATCACCACAATCCAGGGTGACAGGGACAATATCGATCAGACGCAGGAATTGTATCGTGCTGTAATCGGCGTGAGAGGCGATATTCCTGGCATTGGATCGAGCTGGTCGTTCGATGTCTCTGGTGTCTACTCAAGATCCGAAGGGAGCACGACGCGTCTCGGAATTCGCGAGGATCGATTGGCGCTTGCCATGGGATTGGATCCCACCGCCGACTATGATGGCGACGGTGTGGTCGACAACAATGGTGACGGCATCGCAGATGACTACGATCCAAACGTCGAAGTGTTTGGTCTCTTTGGCGATCCGCTCTGGATTGGTGAGTGCAACTCGGCAGGGCTGGCCAATCCCGGCCTTGCTGCCCCCGATCTGCTGGATGGCTGTGTACCCGTAAACCTATTCGCGGACAGCGTGCTCGGAGCGCCGGTGGGCACATTCTCAAGCCAGGCTGAGACTGATTATCTCATTGGTTCGCGGAATTTCAACACGACCTATGAGCAACTCATATTCTCAGCCTACGCCACAGGAGATTTGTTCGATCTTCAAGGCGGGCCAGCTGCCATGGTCATTGGTGCAGAATATCGTCGCGACGAGATAGCGTCTTCGCCCGATTTCGTTGCGTCCAACGGTCTCTTCGTCAGTTCGTCATCTGACAGGGGTGCGTTTGGATCAAAGCGGATTGTCGAGGTATTCGGAGAGGTCGATCTCCCGCTTCTCGCTGGTCATACATTGGTGGAAGAGCTCACAGTGAACCTCTCTGGTCGGATGACCGACGAGGAATTCTACGGCACCAACTTTACCTATTCTCTTAAGGGTGGCTGGCGTCCTATCGACCAATTGCTGTTCAAGTTCAGCTACGGCACGTCGTTTCGGGCACCCAATCTGCGGGAGAACTTTCTCGCTGGGCAGTCGGGCTTCAACACAATCTTTGATCCGTGTGCGGTCCCGGATGACGCGTTCACCGCAGCCAATGGTTATGATGCCAGTTTGGATGACCGTGAGGAAACAACCCTCGCAAATTGTCGAGCAGAAGGGCGAGATCCAACTCGCGTTGGCATCGATAGCGAAGGGCTCAACACCTTCCAGTCGCCAAGCATCGAGATCACCACTGGTGGTACGCTCGACATTGAGCCGGAGACTTCCACATCGATCACCACTGGCTTCGCCTTCGAGGAGACCTTCGGAGATGGCTGGGATGTGGCGCTGAACGTCAACTATTACGATATCTCTCTCAAAGACTCGATTATCGAACCAAACACGCAGTTCATCATCAATGACTGTTTCAATCGGGATGATGGTCAGCGAGGAGTTTTCTGTGACAGGATCAGCTATGACACCGATGCGAGCACGAGGTTGCTGATCTCTGACGTCAATCGGGGTTTCATCAATCTCAACGAAGAGAATGTTCGCGGAATGGATTTCAACGCCAATTTCGGCAAAGAGGTCGCGCTGTTTGGCGAACTTGTCGATTTTGGAATTTCAATCCGCGCGAATCACCTGATTGAGCGTAGTACGCTGTTCATCAATGACGACGGATCGGAATCGTTTGACGACGATGCTGGCGAGTTCAGTTTGCCGAAGTGGAGTGGTCGAGCGACTTTCACCGCCGACGTAGGCAATTTCGGTTTCCTTTGGCAAGTCGACTATACTGGCCGAGTTGAGCAGGACGCCATCGGGATTGATCCTTTAGACGATGCATTCGGAACGTTGGGAACGGGATTCTTTGGCGACACCTGCACGGGTAACGGTTCTGATGTCGTTGCCGGTGATGGCATCTTCTGCCGAGACGTTGGTTTTGCCGAAGAGCAATTCCTGCACAATGCGTCCATCTCATACGAAGTTGCGGGCCAATACGAAATCCTGATCGGCGTTTCGAACATTTTCGATACACCTCCACCTCTCGTCGATAGCAACGAGGTCTTTGCTATTGCCAACACTGCGATTGGTAACGGCTACAATTACGATGGCCGCCAGTTCTTTGGCCAGATCAGGTACCAGTTCTGATCGCTTCTGAAGCGTCAGCATGACAACCTTTGCGGCTCCGCGTTTCGGCGCGGGGCCGTCTCTTTTTGGGCGTTGGGGTTGAGCATGCTTAGCGAGGGGCGAAACTGGAATCGGCGCCAAACAACTTGTACGGAGGCTGAACTTGAGCCCGGTTTTGCCGCCAAATGGCATCAATGTATGAGCTTGGTTTGTGACTGATTGTCGTGCCGCGCAATAATATTTCAGGCTGAGCGGCCAATCCGAAATCTCAAGCCAGCAAAGTGTGGCAAATATTTCCAGTCAGGCGGAGGTTTGTGGGATTCACGCAACAACTGCGTGAAAAGTGTCTCCGTCCTGCAAAAATCGGCGAAGCGCTTTGACATCATACAGGCGGTATTGCAGTTAGTGGCTATCGCAGGGGCTAGATGCGATCTTCGAGGGCAATATAGGGCGTATGCTTTGCGTGCGTGCACGATAGTGTGTTTGGGGAAGCAATATAGCTCCGGTTGTCGCAACTGGAGTCAACATGAAGAAGTTTCAAAGCAATTCCGCGAAGGCACTGGCCTTCTCTGCTTCGGCACTCGCGCTGGTAATCGCCGGCCCGGTTGCTGCTCAGGATGAGCAGGCCGAAGAAGAATCGACCGAAGAACAAGAAGAGCAGGTCTCCGTAGACGATGGTCAAGCAGACACATCACCTACGCAGGGCGGTATCACCGTTACGGGTTCGCGTATCGTTCGCGACACCTACACCTCGATCTCACCACTTCAGGTCCTGACCTCGCAAGATCAGAACGAAGCTGGTCTGTTCGATCCTTCGCAGATCCTGCAGCGTTCAGAGAGCGCCGCTGGTACGCAGATCGACGCAACCTTCCAGGGCTTCGTGCTCGACAACGGCCCGGGTTCGCAAACGCTGAACCTGCGTGGCCTCGGTGCAGACCGTACGCTGCTGCTGATCAACGGTCGTCGCCTCGCACCTGCTGGTGTGGAAGGCGCTCCGACCAACCCATCGATCAACCTGCTGCCTGGCTCGCTGATCGATCGCTATGACCTGCTGCTCGACGGTGCATCGTCGGTTTATGGTTCGGACGCTGTGGCTGGTGTGGGTAACATCATCCTGCGTAAGGACTTTGACGGCCTTGAGCTGTTCGGTCGCGGTGAAATCAACCCAGAAGGCGCCGGTGAAGACTTCACCGTTTCGGCCGCTTGGGGCTTCAACACCGACCGTGCCTTCTTCGGCATCGGTGCTGAATTCGACTATCGTGATGCGATCCGCCTGCGTGACCGCGATTTCTTCAGCGGTTGTGACACGCACCGTGAAATCGACCAGAATGGCAACATCTACACTCTCGGCGTTCGCGACAACGCCGTGGTCCAGAACCGGACCCCTGGCGTTTCGGTTTCGGAAAGCGAGTGTAAGATTGCTGGTATCTCGGGTCGTATCTTCAACCCGTTCACACGTGGCGGCTCGATCTACTTCCCATCAGGCGGTAACATCGCCAACATTCCGGGTCTGAACTACGGTGAATCGACCAACGCGTTTGGCGTTGACCTTGACACCAATGGCGACGGCATCCGCGACGTTGACTTCCAGAACGTCAACACCAACGGTGCCGACCAAGACATCACCTTCCTGAGTGAGCAGAAGCTCATCAACGTGATGGCTTATGGTGAGTACACCTTCCCGGGTGACGGCAACATCACGCCATATTTCGAAGCGAACTTCAGCCGTGCTGAAATCTTCGCTGAGAACACTGGTTCGGCTCAGCTCTTCCCGAGCGTTCCTGACCTTAACCAGTTCAACCCTTGTAACTTTGTCACCGGCACCGGCGTTGACTGTCGTTCGGCTGACAACGCGCTGCTGGGCTTGACCGACAACGTGCCTCCGGGCCTGTCGACCGGCTTCCCGCTTCCGGTGACGCCGATCACGGCGATCCAGGGTGACCGCGACAACACCGACGTTGTTCAAGAGCAGTATCGCGCTGTCTTCGGTATCCGTGGTGACCTGCCTGGCATCGGTTCGAGCTGGTCATTCGACGTATCGGGTGTCTACTCGCGTTCTGAAGGTTCTTCAGTGCGTCGTGGTATCCGTGAAGACCGTCTGGCTCTGTCGCTCGGCCTTGACCCGACGGCTGACTATGACGGTGACGGCGTGGTCGACAATGACGGCGACGGCATTGCAGATGACTACGATAATGGCCTTGATGTCTTTGGCTTCTTCGGCAACCCGATCTTCATCGGTGAATGTAACACGGCTGGTCTGGCCAATCCGAGCCTCGCTCCGGCTGACCTGACCGATGGCTGTGTGCCGGTCGATCTGTTCAACGCCAGCGTGCTCGGCTCGCCGATCGGCAGCTTCGGCTCGCAGGCTGAGACCGACTACCTGTTCGGTGTTCGCAGCTTCGACACAACCTATGAGCAGATGGTCTTCTCGGCCTTCGCCACCGGCGATGTGTTCGAACTCCAAGGCGGTCCTGCTGCGGTTGTGATCGGTGCCGAATATCGTCGGGACGAAATCAACTCGGCGCCTGACTTTGTCGCATCGAACGGCCTGTTGGTAAGCTTCTTTGCTGACCAAGGTGCAGCCGGTTCGAAGCGTATCGTCGAAGCGTTCGGTGAGATCGATCTTCCGCTGGTTGCTGGCAAGGAACTGGTTGAAGAGCTGACCGTGAACCTCTCAGGTCGTGTGACCGACGAGGAATTCTACGGCACGAACTTCACCTACTCGCTGAAAGGCGGCTGGCGTCCGGTGGATCCGCTACTCTTCAAGTTTAGCTACGGTACCTCGTTCCGTGCGCCGAACCTGCGCGAGAACTTCCTGCGCGGACAGTCAGGCTTCCTGACACTGTTCGATCCGTGCGCAATTCCTGATGCAGCGTTCAACTCGTTGGCCGGTGGATATGATCCGACCCTCGACGAGCGCGATCAGACCGTTCTCGACAACTGCGCCCGTGAAGGTCGCGATCCGACTGTTGTTGGTATCGACAACCAGGGTCTCAACACCGATCAGTTTTCGAGTGTTGAAATCACCACTGGTGGTAGCCTCGACATCGATCCGGAAACTTCGCGCTCGATCACTGCCGGTTTCGCATTCGAAGAAACCTTCGGTGACGGTTTCGACGTCGCTCTGAACATGAACTATTACGACATTAAGCTCAAAGACTCGATCGTTGAGCCGAGCTCGCAGTTCATCATCAACGACTGCTTCTTCCGCGACGATGGTCAGCGCAGCCCGTTCTGTGACCGCCTGACTTACGATACCGATCCGACCACGCGTCTGTTGATCTCGAACGTTGCTTCGGGCTTCATCAACTTGAACGAAGAAAGCGTCCGTGGTTTCGACTTCAACGCCAACTTCGGCAAGGAAGTTCAGCTGTTCGGCACACTGGTTGATCTGGGTCTCGCAATCCAGGCTAACCACCTGCTCGAGCGGAGCACGCTGTTCATCGGTGACGATGGCAATGCGACGTTTGATGATGATGCTGGCGAATTCGGTCTGCCGCAGTGGACTGGTCGTGCGACCTTCACCGCGGATATCGACAACTTCCGCTTCACCTGGCAGACTCGCTACACCGGTCCGGTGGAGCAGGATGCTGACGGTATCGATGAGTTTGACGATGCATTCGGCACCCTGGGTACGGGCTTCCTGTCCGACACCTGCTTGGGTAACGGCACCGCAAATGTACCGGGTGACGGTCTGTTCTGCCGCGACGTTGGTTTCGCTGACGAGCAGTTCCTGCACAGTGCTTCGATCCGTTATCAGGTGACTGGCCAGTATTCGATCCTGGTCGGCGTCGACAACATCTTCGACACGGCTCCGCCGCTGGTCGACAGCAACGAAGTCCTCGCAATTGCCAACACCGCTATCGGTAACGGCTACGACTATGACGGTCGCGAGTTCTTCGCATCGATCCGGTACGAATTCTAAGAACAAGAATTCGACGAACGTAAAAAAGAACGGCCTCATCACCCTTGTGATGGGGCCGTTTTTTGGTTTATTCTGCATCCAGAGGGTTGCAGCTTCCGTAGCTGCTATGGGTCATTCTTGGCCGATCGCCAGAACCAGTAGAGATCAACACGGGAAGAGAAGTGAAATGAAGCTTTTAAAAGCCCCCCTAATGGCCGCAATGGTTGGCGTTTCAGCAATTGGGCTGAGCGTCGCTGCGCCATCAGACACGCAGGCAACTGCAGCACAGGTGCCAATCGACGTTTGGGCATTGCGTGACATCGTCAACGCCGTGCAGGTGTCGCCAGACGGCAAGCATGTGCTCGTTCATAAGGTCGAGACTCGCGACGGAGATTATCTCCTCGAGATCTATAAGACCGACGACATGTCCAAGCCCTATCGCCGCCTCAACGCCGATCCGATGGAAATCATCAGCGCGCGCTGGGTGAATGACAATTTCATCTTTGGCACAGCATGGCAGGTCAAAGACAAGTCTGTGAAGGGTCCGGAAGACGACATCCGTCGTTATCTGGCCTATTCGTACGATCTGTCGAAGAACAAGTTCAACAACGCATCGGGCAACTTCCAGATCATCAACGATCTGCCGAATGATCCCAACTTCGTGCTGATCGGTGGCGGAAACGCCATCCCGGACACGACCGGTGTTGATCCCTTCGCGGCATTCCGCCCGCGCGCTTACTACAAGTTCAACCTGAAGACGGGCGCCAAGCGCTTGGTCCTCAAGGGGAGCGAAAAGTACCCGGTTGCCACCTTCGATAATGATGGCAATCCACGCTACACCGCTTCGGTCAATGCGCAGAACGAGCTGATCCAGTACTATCGTCTCCCAGGCGATGGCTCGTGGAAGGAGTTCGGTGAGCGTTACGACCAGGATGACCACAAGAACCTTTACCGCGTTCTTAGCGGGATCCACGGTGTTCAGGCATTCGATCCTGACAATCCAAATATTGGTTATCTGATCGACAACCCGAATGGCGAAGACAAAGCCGCGCTTTGGAAGTATGACTTCTCGAGCGGACAGATTGTCGAGAAGATGTTCCAGGCCGAAGACGCTGACGTCCTCGGCGTGCTGACGCACTCCATGCCGGACAATGACAGCGTTGTTGCTGCCGTCTATCCCGGCGCGAAATACGAACGTCACTGGTTCGATGAGGAAGAGAAAGCGCTTTACGAAGCGCTCGAATCTCAGATCCCCTATGCACACCAGGTTTCGATCTCGAGCCGTTCGCGTGATGGCAACACGATGATCGTCACCAATCGCGGTCCACGCGATCCAGGCTCGTTCTGGCTGGTTCAGGACGGTCGCATCGCCAAGCTGGGAAGCCGCAATCCGCTGGTGAACCCGCAGCAATTGGCTGATGTTCGCTACATCCGTTATCCGGCTCGTGATGGTCTGATGATCCCTGGCTATGTCACCGTGCCGAAGGGCGAGGGACCATTCCCGCTCGTCGTTCAGCATAATGGCGGCCCGCACGTGAATGCGGTGCAGGGCTATGGTGAAATGAGCCAGATGCTCGCTAACGCAGGCTACATGGTGCTCTATCCCAACAACCGGATTTCGACCG
>Ga0207422_1004446_pt1 | contig 11635 bp, 8 predicted proteins | sample MarCyaLeptolynsp_FD_187757 | JGI IMG/M metagenome (GOLD analysis project Ga0207422, IMG submission 187757) | Marine cyanobacterial communities from Panama - species 1 Leptolyngbya sp. (SPAdes) | ecosystem: Environmental > Aquatic > Marine > Unclassified | place: Panama: Panama City | collected... | reverse complement strand
TGGCTGGTGGCGTAGCCAGATCATGGAAGCGAGCACACGCCGATTTGCTCGAATGGAGTGCATTCGCTGCTCGGTGGGGCGCTGCGGGCCCCGTACCACGCCACGCACTCGACCCCATCCGGCGCCAAATCGCACGCTGCGGGGTCTTCGAGATCGCAAGCGGGGGCGCAGCACGCCGGCCCCCGACAGCCGGGCCACGCGAGGGCGGCGAGGCAGAACAACCCCGGGTCACAGCCGGCGATCGAATCACAGACGTCGCCCATGCTCCCGCCGTCGCCGGAATCGTCCCGCACGCAGACGAAGTGCGTGTCCGCGGCAACGCAGGAGCGTCCGGTGGGGCAGCCTTGCGCGAGTGGGTCGCACGGTTGCAAGCAGAGCGGCGGCGCGAGCTCCGAGCCGATCGTGCACAGCGAGTCGCACGGCAGATCACAGCCGGGGTCGAGCCCGTCGCTCGTGCACATCGCAACGCACTCGCCGGTGAGGGTCGTGGGATCGACGTACCAACAGGCCGCCTGCGCTTCGCAGTCGTCACGTCCGCTACTCGGGTAGTCCTCCACCGTGCACGGCTCACCGACTGCGGCCGGCTCGTCGACCAATGGGACGCAGCGGGTCGTCGTCCACGGGCCGCCCTCGACCTCGGCCGCCGCCATGCACTTCGTGCCATCCGGGCAGTCGTTGGTGAACAGATCACAAGTGCTCGGTGGGTCACCGGTCGATGAAGCCGTAGTGTCGGCCGCGTCGTTCGACGCCTGTCCCGTGCCGGATGTGTCGGCGTCGGCGCCCGTCGACGCGGCGTCCGTCGCACCGTCGACGGAATTGCTCTGTGAACGGCACCCAGTGGCGCCGTACACGACGAACATCCAAACGCAGAGCTTCGGGACAGCGCGCATCCGAACGCCTCTCGAGGGCGAATGATCGTACCATCGGCAGCAGTGACGGACGGGGCCTGGGACGCGACGTGGTCGGCCGACCTCGAGCAGTCGTGGCAGCATCGTCATCAGCAGTCCGGTTCGATGGGTCCGCGCGAGTCGATTCGACCTGCGCCCACCGCTGAGCAGGACCCCGGAGACTTCGACACCCGCCAGCTCGCCGACAACGAGCGCCGGGACATTCAGGAGTTCGTCCCCGACCCGAGCGTCCATCGCACGATCGTCACCTTTGATCCCTCCGAGACCACGCCCGGGCCGGGCGTCGATCGGCAAGAGGTCGAGATTCAGGGCTTCATCGCCAAGGGCGGGATGGGGGCGGTCTACCGGGGGCGGCAGGTGTCGCTCGATCGCGAAGTCGCGATCAAGCGCCTCAAGCCCAACGACAAGATGCCCGACTCGGAGGGGCAGTTCGAGAGCGAGGCGTGCATCACCGCCGTGCTCGACCACCAGAACATCGTGCCGGTCTACGACCTCGGGGTCGACCAGCACGGTCGTCTGTTTTACAGCATGAAGCTCGTCCGCGGCCTCCCGTGGGACAAGCTGCTGTCGCCCCGCGATGCCCAGTCCGTCGCGGCCCCACCGGACTCCAAGCACGATCTGCGCAGCCACCTCGAGATCCTGCTCGAGGTCGCCAACGCGATCGCGTTTGCCCACAGCCGAGGAATCATTCACCGCGATCTCAAGCCGCAGAACGTGATCGTGGGTGAGTACGGCGAAGTCCTGCTCGTCGACTGGGGCCTCGGTGCGGCGGTCAAACCGCTGGACGAAGCGGGCCGCATCCAGGACCTGTCCCAGGTGCTGATCACCTGCGGGACACCGGCGTACATGGCCCCCGAAATCGCGCTCGGGCTACGCGACTGGGTCGGCACGTGGACGGACGTCTACATGCTCGGTGCGATCCTCTACGAGGTGCTCTACGGGTTGGTCCCGCACGACGAGTCGACGGCGGTCGACACGGTCAAGGTCGCCAGTGACAACCAGTGGACCTTTCCGCCCGAGATCACGCCCGAGCTGCGGCCGTATCACGAGGTCTTCAAGAGCCTGCTGCAGTCCAGCCTCGCGACGCAGCCCGACCAGCGTCCGGTCGACGGTGGTGCCTTCGCCGACGCCCTTCGCGGAGCGCTGCGGCACATCGACTCCGCGGGTCTCGCATCGGAGGCGATCGGGACCTATCGCGATGCGGAGCAGCAGGAGGCCGCGTCGCAAGCGGCTCGCACGGCAGGGCGCGACCAGGCGGGCTTCGGCACGGTCGAGAACCGCTACCGCATGCTGGCGCGGGCCATTGCCGGGCTCGAGCAGGCGCTCAGCTCTTGGGAGAGCAACGTCGAGGCACGCTACTACCTGGTCGAGGCGCACTTGCTGTACGCCCACATCGCGATCGTTGCCGGTGACCTGACGCAGGCCGAGTCACATCTGCAGGAGGTTGCAGCGCTGCCCTACGGGATCACACCCGACGCGGCGCAGGCCGACAAGCTCGGCAAGCTTCGGCGCCGCATGGCGGACAAGATCGCGTATCGGGCGTCGCGTCGGCGCCGAGCCATCGGCTTTTCGATTGCTGCCGCCGTGCTGGCGGTGACGGTCGTGGTGGGCACCCTCGTTGCCGCGGTCCTGATCGGTCGGGCCCGCAACCGCGTGACCACCGAACGTAACCACCTCGCGCGCATGCTGATTGCCAGCGCCGCGGACGGTATCGAGGCGGAGCTTCATCGGCTGTTCGAGCCGGTGCGGGGGGCGCTGCGCGGGACCAAGAGCATCGTCGAGGCGGGCCGGCTCGATACCGACGACCCCGCGCTGCTCGCTGAGTACTTCGTGCCGATGATCGAGGGCTACCCGGTGATCTCGGCGGTCATGCGGGCCGACGAGACCGGGCGCGAGTTCCTGCTGATGCGCGAGGATGACGGCTGGATGACGCGCACCACGATTCCGGGCGAGCCGACGCGCTTCCAGAAACTGTCGCCGAGTGGTGCGGAGCTCGAGCGGTGGGAGGAAACGCTCGCGTACGACTCCAAGACGCGCCCTTGGTACGTGGGGGCGGCCGCCCTTCGGGATGCGCACTCCAAAGGAGACCTCTCCGCGGAGGACGCGATCGCGTGGACGGAACCGTACACCTTCTTCACGCGACAAGAGCCGGGGATCACGGCGTCACTTCCGGTGTCGAGCCCCGCCGGGCGGCGCTTCGTGGTCGCGGTCGACGTGCTGCTCTCCGACCTCTCGACGTACACGATGAACATGGCCGACAGTGAGCTCGGCAAGGTGTTCATCGTGGCGGACGATGACCGGTTGGTCGCGCTGCCACGCGTGCCCGACCTCGTCGATGCCGAAGCGCGACGTAAGGCGGCCCTGACTCCGGTGGGGGAGCTCAGTGATCCGGTCCCAGCCGCGGCCGTCGAGGAGTGGCGCTCCCGAGGAAGCGAAAACGACCGCCGACTGCGCGTGATGGCCGAGGGACAGCCCTGGTGGGCCGGATTTCGACGATTCACTCTCGGGATGGAGCGGACCTTTTGGATCGGGGTCGTGCTGCCGGAGCGCGACTTCGTCGTCGATCCCGAGGATTGAGCGCCGCCGGGGTGCACGGCTCGGACCGAAACGGATCCGCAGCCCGTCGAGGCTGGTAGAGTTGCGGCGGGGGAGTTCGGGGGAAGCCATGCAGATGAGGCATGTGGTGCGTTGGTTTGGGTTGCTGGCGACGGTCGCGCTCGGCGGCTGCGCATCCGGAGATCCGGCTCCGGGATTTGGTGAGTTCCTCACCACCGATCCCGGACCGAACGAGACGGTCGGCGACGACGATGACGACAACGCGACGACCGGCGGGATGACCGGCGGGGTCGGTGACGACGACGACGACGACGATGGTGACGAAGACGACGACGACGACGATGACGACGATGACGACGTCACCGACGACGGAGAGTCGGACGGCGGCTGCACGCCGGAGGTCGAGATCTGTGACGACCTCGACAACGACTGCGATGACATGGTCGACGAGGACTTCGACGTAGGCGCCGCCTGCGAGACCGGAGACCCAGGAATTTGCAGCACGGGCACGAACGCGTGCACGCCCGAGGGCGATGTTCGGTGCGTCGCGGACAACGTTCCCGTCGCCGAAGAGTGCAACGGGCTGGACGACGACTGCGACGGGACCCCCGACAACGATGACCCGGGAGGCGGTTCGAACTGCCGGACCGGGCTGTTCGGAGTGTGTGCCGCTGGCATCACCCAGTGCGCCGGCGCAGCCGGGGTCGAGTGCGTTCAGACGACGATGTCGTCGACCGAAGCCTGCAACGGGATGGACGACGACTGCGACGGCCAGACCGACGAGGGCATTCCTGGTGTCGGTGGTGGTTGCAACACGGGCATGGCGGGCATCTGTGCCTCGGGCACCAACGTGTGCGACGAGAGCGGCGGCTCGATCATCTGCCAGCCGGACCAGACCGCGGTCGCCGAGACCTGTAACAACCTGGACGACAACTGCAACGATGTCGTGGACGACAACGTCCCGGGAACCGGAGGCAGCTGTGCGACGGGCCTGCCCGGGGTGTGCTCGACCGGAACGCTGACCTGCAACGGCGCGATCGCGTCGATCCAGTGCGTCCAGGACCAGCAAGCGGCGCCGGCCGAGATCTGCGGCAACATGCTGGACGACGACTGCAACGGTCAGGCCGACGATGGTTGCGGCGGCGGGACCTGCAGCCATGACATTTGCATTTCTGGCGTGGCGCTGGTCAGCGGCTGCGATCCGTGCGTGACCCAGATCTGCGCGGTCGATCCGTTCTGCTGCGACAATTCGTGGGACAGCCTGTGCATCAGCGAGGTCGAGACCGTGTGCGGTCAGGCCAACTGCGTCGACGATGCGTGTGAGCACTTCGTCTGCGACATCGGCGTGCTGATGACCAGCACGTGCCATCCGTGCGTGACCGACATCTGCGCCGCCGACCCGTTCTGCTGCGACAACTCCTGGGACGGTCTGTGCGTCGGGGCCGTCGACACGGTCTGCGGCCTCACCTGCGGATAGCGAATCAGGCGACCAGCTCGCGTGGGTCGACCTCTCGATCCACGCGGCCGAGGGCCTGCATCGTCTCCGTGACCCGCCGCAGCAGCTCCGCGTCGAGCGGCGCGTCGGGGTCGGTCCATTGCACCTGCTCGGACCACTCGGTGGCCTCGGCGAGGGCGAGGCCGTAGCGGTCGGCGGCGAGGTGCGGGAGTTGGGCATCGCCCATCAGCGCTCGGCCCCGCTGTCCCGCGGCGCCCCACAACGCCCGCAGCAATGGCCCATGCTCGCGGACGAGGTCGGCGCGGGCGGCAACGCAGAAGGCGGGCCACGGGGTCGGGTACACCCCGATGCGCTTGAACGCACCGGCGTCGACGTACGGCTGCGTCATCGACTTGTTCCACAGGAACACCTCGGCATCGCCCGCCGGGAGCGCAGCGAGAGCTCCGTCGAGGTTCTTCACGACGACGAAACGATCGTCGTCGATCGCCCAGCCGCGATCCCGCGCGAGCATGCGCGACATCAGCTCGGAGCCGGAGCCGAACCGCGAGATGGCGAAGCGCCCCGATGCCACGTCGGCGACGTCTTCGGCTTCGGAGCTCGCGGCGACATGAATCCCCCACAGCAGCGGACTGTCGACCCACATCCCGAGGATACGGGCCGCGCTACCGCCCGCGATCGCGGTGACGGCTCCTTCGGTGAGCGGGGTCGCGAGATCGATCGTGCCCTGATCGAGCGCTTCCATGATGGCACCCGTCCCGCCGGGGAAGTCCACCCACTCGGCCTCGACATCCGGGTGGATGCCGTCTTCGATCGCAAGCCGCCACGGGAGATTGAAGTGCTCGGGCACACCGCCCACGCGCAGCCGCATCATGGCCCCGAGACTCCCCCGAGCGGTGGGCTATCGCAACGCCTCGTCGATGACGGCGTCGGCGCGATGTCTGGCGTGCAGCTGCGCGTAACGCCCTCCGGCGGCCACGAGCGTGTCGTGGGTGCCGCGCTCCACGATCTCGCCCCCGTCGACGAACAGGATCAGGTTCGCGTTGCGAATGGTGGACAGCCGGTGGGCGATGACGAATGCCATCCGCCCCTCGAGCACCGCCTCGATGCCCGCCTGGACGCGCGCCTCGGTCTCGGTATCGACCGAGGACGTGGCCTCGTCCATGATGAACAGCTGCGGATCGGCGAGCACCGCCCGCGCCAACGACACGAGCTGCCGCTGCCCAGTGGAGAGCTTCGCTCCGCCCTCGCCGACCTGGGTCTCGTAGCCTTCCGGGAGCGCCGCGATGAAGTCGTGCGCGTGCACGAGCTTTGCGGCGTCGCGCACTTCTTCGTCCGAAGCCTCGAGCCGGCCGTAGCGGATGTTGTCCGCGATGGTGCCCGAGAACAGATGCGGCGACTGAAGCACGACGCCCAGGCTGGACTGGAGCCACGCGAGACTACGCTCCCGAATGTCGACGCCGTTGAAGCGCACTGCCCCCGACTTTGTCTCGTAGAAGCGTGCAAGCAGACTGACGATGGTCGACTTACCGCCCCCGGTGGGCCCGACGAGCGCGACGGTCTGACCCGCGCGCACGGTGAAGCTGACGCCCCGCAGCACCGGTTCGCCCTCCTTGTAGAAGAAGCCGACATCGTCGAAGGCGACTTCGTCAATGATCGCGTCGCCGCCGTCGATCGCTTTGTCGGCCGAGCGCGGGCTACGGCCGTACTCGTCGATCTTGGCGACGACCTTCGGGCTGTCGGCGATCTCGGGCTCGGTGTCGAGCAGCGACTGGACGCGCTCGGCGGCGGCCTGGGCTCCCTGCAGGTCGGTGAAGCGCCGGGCGATCTCTTCGATCGGCATGTAGAAGAGCGTCGCGTACTTCATGAACGCGACGAGCGTTCCGAGCGTGATCCCGTCGCCCACGTCGACGCCGCCGCGCCACAGCGCAATGGCCACGCCGATGCTGCCGAGAAAAACGACCAGCGGCAGGTAGACCGCGGACTGCAGCGAGCGCTGCATGGAGTAGCGGAACATCGCGCCCGACTCCTCCTGGAACTCGGTGAGGTTGTCCGCCTCGCGCGTCAGCGCTTTGGTCGTGCGCACACCGACGATCGCCTCGTTGAAGGCGGCCGTCATGCGCGAGTTGGTCTTGCGGACCTTGCGGGAGCTGTCGAGGATGCGCCGCTGGAACAGCACACTCGCGATCGCGAGCGGAGGCACGATCGTCAGGACGTAGAGCGCGAGCTTGACGTCGATCCACAGCATGACTGCGGTCGCGCCGAGCAGGACGGCGACACCCCACACCATGTCGAGCAGCAGCCAGGGCAGCAGGCCCGACACCTTGCCGACGTCGCTGGTCAGTCGGGCCACGAGCCAGCCCACGGGGCGCGAGTCGAAGTAGGAGAACGACAGCTCCTGCAGTCGAGCAAAGCCGGCCTTGCGCAGGTCATGGGCGACGCCGGTCGCGATCCTTCCCGCGAGCCAGATGAACAAGAACACCGACACACCGAGCGCGACGATGAATCCGCCGTACAACCCCGCGTACGTCCACAGTCGTGAGGAGAGGCCGGACTCGACCGCCTCGTCGATCAGCGCGCCGGTGACCACCGGGATGGCCGTGTCGACGCCGGCCACGAGCAAACCGGTGGCGGCCATGCCGGCGAGCAACCGGGTGTACGGCTTGGCGTGAACCAGCATGCGGCGCCACAGGGTCCAGTCGAGCTGGCCTGTGTACTCGTCGTCGTCGTCTTTGAGCTCGGTGGACATGATCGGGTTCCTAGGCCCCCTTGGCGGTGGCCTTCGGGGGGGCTTGTTCGGTCTGAAGCGCCCACATGCGGGCGAAGGGACCGGGCTGGTTCTTGAGCTCGTCGACGGTGCCGACCTGGGCGACGCGGCCGTCGTCGAGCACGATGACGCGATCGGCGAGCGCTAGCGTCGACAGTCGGTGGGCGATGACGAGGGTGCTGTGCTTGCCGCGGCGGCGCGCGAGCGCGGCGAGGATCTGCGCCTCGGTGCGGGTGTCCACCGCCGAGAGCGCATCGTCGAGCACGAGCACGGATGGCTCCTGCAGCAGCGCTCGGGCGATCGCGACGCGCTGGCGCTGCCCGCCCGACAGGGTGACGCCGCGCTCACCGACCTTCGTGTCGTAGCCGTCGTCGAAGTCGGCGATCGCATCGTGCACGCAGGCGATCCGGGTGGCCTGCTCGATCTCGGCGTGGGTCGCGTCCTTGCGACCGAGGGCCAGGTTGGCCGCGATCGATTTCGAGAACAGGAACGGCTCCTGCAACACCACCGACAGCCGTTGGCGGAGGTCCTGCCGGGGCAGGGTGGTGATGTCCACCCCGTCGAGCCGGATCGCCCCGCTCGTGGGGTCGTACAGTCGCATCATCAGGCTGACGATCGTGGACTTGCCGCTCCCCGAGGGCCCGACGACGGCGATGGTCTCCCGCGGGTGCAGCTCGAACGAGATGTCGTGCAGCACCGGGTTGTCCTCACGGTACCCGAAGGTCACCCCGTCGAAGTGCAGGTGCCCCTCGGGTTTGTCGATCGTCGCGGGGGTCTCGGGCTCGCTCTCGGTTGGCGCCTCGAGGATCTCCCGCAGTCGTCCGAACGCGACGGTGGCCTTGCCGAAGTCCGACACCAGCCGGCCGAGCATGCGCAGCGGGAAGATGAACATTCCGACCGCGGTGAGGAAGTAATAGAAGGCGCCGACGGGCAGGGCGCCCTGCGCGAGGCGGTACAGGCCGACGACCAACACGATGCCGGTCTGGGCGAAGCACAGGAAATCCGATACCGCCCAGAACCAGGCCGCGAGCGTGTACACGCGCTGGTCGAGGCGGCGGTAGCTCGAGTTGTTGCCGGCGAACTTCTCCCGTTCGTGGTCCTGGCGGGCGAAGGCTCGCACCACGCGAATGCCGGTGAGGTTTTCCTGCACGTTCGCGGTGAGCGTGCCTTCGGCCTCGTCGGCCTTCTTGAACGCACGGCGCACCCGCACGAAGAAGAAGCCCGAGAACAGCATCACCACCGGCACGAGCACCACGCTCGCCTTGGTCATCTCCGGATCGATGAGCCACAGCAGCGGCAGCGGGACGAAGAACATGATCAGCGCCCGGCCGATCTCGACGATGTGCTCGGCGAGGAACACCCGCACCGTCTCCACGTCCGAGGTGCAGCGCTGGACGAGGTCGCCGGTCTCCGCTTCGTCGAAGTAGCGGCACGGGAGGTGCTGCAGGTGGTCGTAGACTCGGTCGCGTAGACGACGGGCAATCGCCTCGGTGGCCTCGGCGGACCAGCGCCCACGGAGGTACGCGAACACGCCGGCGACGGCCGTGGTGGCCGCGATCAGCAGCCCGGGGACCCACAGGTTGTCGCGAACGAAGTCGGCCCCACCCAGCAGCGCGACGCCTCGCTGGACGAAGTTGGAAGCGGCGGTGGGATCCCCGACGAGCACGCCGTCGATCACCACCTGGGGTATCAGGGGGGCGAGGTAGAGGAACGCCGACGCGAACACGAGGGCGGCGATGGCAGCGCCGTAGCGAGCGCGGGAGCCCGCCATGAGCTGCCAGAGGGCTCGGATGCTGGAGGTCATGGGCCGAAACGAACAGAAGGAAAGGAGAGCAGGACCGGGTTAAATGCAGAAAGCCCGCTTGCGAGACCTGGGGGGACTCGCAAACGGGCTTGTGCTGGTTTCCACGATGGGGATGTCAGCCGTTCACGAGAACCCTCCAAAGGAACCCTTGCGGATTGGCTTGACGAACTTCATCAACAGAAACCTTTCGGCCAGCCTCGAACATAGGGCAGCGGACCGGGAGGCGCAACGTGACAATCGCGGACGAGTTCGTTCAGCTGAACGCACCGAGGGCGATGGGGTGGAGCGCACCGTTGCTGGAGATGAGGCTACCGCCGTAGATCGAGCGTTTGCCGTTGACGGTCGTTGCCTTGCCACCAGCTTCTTCGACGATGACCTGCAAAGGTGCGATGTCCCACGGAGCGACGATCGGATCGAGCGCGATTTCACCGCAGCCCTCGGCGAGCAGCATGTGCTGGTAGAAATCGCCGAAGCCGCGCTGTCGCCAGGACTGGGCCAACAGGCCCGGAATCTTTGCAGTGTTGGGCACCGCTTCGCCCCCCGCGATGCTGCCGTGGAAGATCTGCGCGTCCTCGATCTTGGCGACGCCGGAGACCCGAAGACGGCGCTCCCCGCACCAGGCACCGTGGTCGCGAGCGGCATGCCAGCGCCGATGTAGGGCGGGGGCACTCACCAGACCCGCCACGATTTGTCGCTCGTCCGAGCCCTCGGGGGCGGGCGCTTCGATCGCCAGCAGGGTGGCGAAGACCGGGATTCCGCGGGCGAAGTTCGCGGTCGCGTCGATGGGATCGATGATGAGTCGGATGCCCGAGCTGCCCTCGGACTGGCCGTGCTCCTCCCCGAAGACGCCGAGCTCCGGATGCGACTTGGCGAGCGCATCGCGAACCGTGGTCTCCACCTCGAGGTCGGCCTTGGTGACGAGGCTCTTGTCGGGCTTGGCCTCGATGTGGAGGTCTTCCGACAAGAAGTAGCGGGTGGACACCGCATCGGCGCGGTCGGCCAAGTCGAACAGAACGGGAAGCCAGTCCGCGGGATTCATCGCGCGAACCGTAGCAGGAGGTAGACTCCGCGCCCATGGAGCTCTACGTGCTTCGGCATGCGATCGCGGCGGATCGATCCGAGTACGCCCGGGACAGCGAGCGACCGCTCACACCCGAGGGCCTCGCGAAGCTCGAGCGGATTGTCGGCGCGTTCGAACCCCTCGGCGTGGAGGTCGACGCGATGCTCACGTCACCGTACGTACGCGCGCACGACACGGCCGTCGTTGCGGCCAAGGCGCTCGGGGTGGAGCCGATCATCGCGGACGATCTGTCCGCGGGCGCCGACCCGGCCGACTTCGTCGACGCGATCTGGGAGCAAGCCCCCGAGGCCGAGCGCGTGATGGTCGTCGGTCACGAGCCCGATCTCAGTCGGCTGATCTCGATGCTGATCGCGGGCCACGACTGGAGCGCCGTTCGAATGAAGAAGGCCGGACTCGCCAAACTCGACGTCGGCGAGCTCCGCGTGGGCCCGTGCGCGACGCTGGAGTGGTCGCTGTGGCCCAAGCAGCTCGTGCGGCTGGCGAAGTCGGCTACCGTCTGAGCTCGTCGTAGCGCCGCCGCCAGTTCACGACGTTCTTGACGTTGTCGCTCGGGTCGTCGGCGAGGGAGGCGACAAGGTCGGCCGGCGCCGAGAAGTTGGCGGGGACCGCCTTGCGCACGTGCGCGCTGTCGTCCTTCGCGAGGCGGCGCAGCAGCTCGGGGTCGGTCGCAGGGCAGCGCGCGACCGCGGCGCGCACGAACCACTCGGGATCGCCCGCGAGTCGCTCGCGGACGGCGGGGTCGGTGTCTTCACGGCCGGCGACCGCGGCCCGTACGTCACGCCCCTCGTCGCTGGCGAACTGCTCGAGCATGTCCTTGGGGCAGTTGGGATGGGCGGCAGCGGCTGCGGCGACGATCTCCGAACGATCGGACGCCAGCTCGACCAGCAGCTCATGCGGCGCGTTGCGGTGCACGGCGGCTTTGGCCCGCGCGTAGTCGTAGCTGTCTTCGGCGATCGCCCGCAGGTGCTCGGCGTTCGCCCAGGGATTGGAGCCGGCGTCATAGGCGGACATGCGGCCGCGACTGTCGATCAGGCGCATCAGCTCACCGGCGGGGAACGCCGGGGGG
>Ga0207422_1004445_pt1 | contig 11636 bp, 1 predicted proteins | sample MarCyaLeptolynsp_FD_187757 | JGI IMG/M metagenome (GOLD analysis project Ga0207422, IMG submission 187757) | Marine cyanobacterial communities from Panama - species 1 Leptolyngbya sp. (SPAdes) | ecosystem: Environmental > Aquatic > Marine > Unclassified | place: Panama: Panama City | collected... | reverse complement strand
ATCGATCATAGTTGTCGCGACAATTATTTCTCTCATCCCCACTCTATATCTTTTGATAGGGCTGATCTCAAGGGGCTGACTCGCCAATCTAATTGTCGCGACCCGCCAATATAGTTGACATTTAATAATCGCTATTTTCTCCTGGCACCGCCACCACAAACCCGGCATCAATCGTAATATTGCCGCCATCGCCCCCCGCCTGGGCCGTCCCCGCCGTCGTCGAAATCTGGCTGTTTCGCCGCAGCAACAACAAATCCGACACGTTCAGTGTGATGTTCCCCCCTTCCCCGGAAGCCGTCTCCGCCGTGATGCTGGCCCCGTTATCCAGAAAAATAGAGCGAGCCGTGACGCCGAGGTTGCCAGCATCACCAGCAGTGGTACCGCTGACGCTGGTGCGAGCACCGTCCTGCAGCATCAACGCTCCTGTCGTGATGTTTAAATTCCCCCCCCTTCCATTACTAAGCGTGCTAGCAAATAAACCACTACTCTGGCTATCAGGGGAAGTACCAATCACCTGCACCCAGTCGGCAGCAGTCACACTCAGATTTCCCCCCGCACCATCGCCAACTGTACCTGCTGAGATTTGTGCGCCACCTTGAACCAGCAACTGCCGAGTGCCAATGGCCAGATTGCCTGCAACACCTTTCCCTGCAGTTATAGTAAACAGGCCGCTATTCAACTGACCGTCAGGGGAAGTACCAATCACCTGCACCCAATCGGCAGCGTCCACCCTCAAGCTTCCCCCTGCACTATTACCAGCTGTACTTGCCGAGACGTATGCGCCATCGCGAACTAGCAACTGCCGGGTGTCAATGGTCAGGCTCCCAGCAGCACCTTGCCCCCCAGTGTCAGTAAACAAGCCGCTACTCGACTGACCATCAGGAGAAGTACCGATCAGCTGCACCCAATCAGTAGCGTTCGCGCGCAGGCTTCCTCCAGTACCCTCTGCTAACGTGCTTGTTGAGACTCCTGCCCCATCGCGAACTAGCAATTGCCGAGTGTCAACAGTCAGGCTTCCAGCAGCGCCTTTCCCTACAGTTACAGCAAATAAGCCACTCCTGAGCTTACTATTAGAGGAGGTGCCAATCAGCTGTATCGACTCAGCAGCGTACGCAGTCAGGTTTCCACCACCACCATTGCTTGATGTGCTTGTAGATACTTGGGCACCACCCTGAATCAGCAGCTGTCGGGTGCCAATAGTCAGATTCCCAGCATCGCCTTTCCCTGCCGTTGAAGTAAACAAGCTACTGCTGCGCTGACCATCAGGGGAAGTACCAATCACCTGCACCCAATCAGCAGCATTCGCACTCAGGTTTCCTCCTGCGCCCTCACCTGACGTACCCGCCGAGATTTGTGCGCCACCCTGAACTAGCAACTGTCGGGTGTCAATGGTCAGGTTTCCAGCAGCACCTTTCCCCCTAGTGTTAGTAAACAAGCCACTCCTGATCTGACTATCAGAGGAGATGCCAATCAGACGTATCCAATCAGCAGCATTCACGGTCAGACTTCCTGCCGCGCCCGCGCCAAACGTGCTTGCCAAGACCTGTGCACCATCGCGAAGTAGCAACTGTCGGGTGTCAACGTTCAGGCTACCAGCAGCCCCTTTTCCTTTAGTTGCAGTCAACAAGCTGCTGAAGAACCGGCCATCAGAGGAGGTCCCCATCAGTTGCACCGACTCGGTAGCGTTCGCACTCAGACTGCCTCCCGCACCATCGCCCAATGTGCCTGCCGAGATCCGTGCACCATTCTGAATCAGCAAATGTCGAGTGCTAATGGTCAGGCTTCCGGCATCGCCTCTTCCTTCAGTTTGAGCAAACAAGCCGCTAATCCTTTGACCATTAAGAGAAGTACCAATCAGTTGCACTGATTCAGCTGCGTTTGCAATCAGGCTACCTCCAGACCCATCGCTACTTGTGCTCGCAGAGACCCGTGCACCACCTTGAACCAACAGCTGTTGGGTGTTGAGGGTCAGCTTCCCTGCAGCTCCTTTCCCTTCAGTTGCAGTAAACAAGCCGCTAGTCACTCGACCATCTGGGGAAGTGCCAATCAGCTGCACCGATTCGGTGGCATTTGCGGTCAGGCTACCCCCAGCCCCATCGCCAAACGTGCCCGTCGAGATCCGTGCACCACCCTGAACTAGCAACTGCCGGGTGTCAAGGTTCAGGCTCCCAGCATCCCCGTCTCCTTCAGTTTGAGCAAACAAGCCGCTAATCCTTTGACCATTAAGAGAAGTACCAATCAGTTGCACTGACTCGGCAGCATTCGCGATCAGGTTCCCTCCTGCCCCATCGCCAAACGTGTTTGTTGAGATGCTTGCACCACCTTGAACTAGCAACTGCCGGGTGTCAAGGTTCAGACTCCCAGCATCCCCGTCTCCTTCAGTTGTAGCAAACAAGCCGCTACTCAATCGACCATCAGGGGAAGTACCAATCAGCTGCACCGATTCAGCTGCGTTCGTGACCAGGCTGCCCCCAGCCCCATCGCCACTTGTGCCTGCCAAGATCTGTGCACCATCACGAACCAGCAACTGCCGGGTGCTAATAGCCATATGTCCGGCATTGCCTTTACCTGTAGTTTGAGAAGACAAGCCGCTACTGAATTGACTATCCGAGGAGGTGCCAATCAGCTGTATCCAATCGATAGCGTTCGCGGTCAGGTTTCCCCCCGTTCCATCACCCCTTGTGCCTGTCGAGATCCGTGCACCATCACGAACCAGCAACTGTCGGGTGTTAACGTTCAGATTCCCGGCAGCACCTTTTCCTTCAGTCGCAGAAGACAAACTGCTAATGCTTTGGCCATCAGGGGAAGTGCCAATCAGCTGCACCGACTCGGCAACATTCGCGCTCAGATTTCCCCCGGCACCTTCGCCAAACGTGCTCGATAAGACCACTGCACCATCACGAACCAGCAACTGCCGGGTATCAATGGTCAGATTGCCTGCATTGCCTTTTCCTTCAGTTACAGCAAACAAGCTGCTACTCAACCGACCATCAACCGATGTCCCGATCAAGTGGACTGATCCTGAGGCATCCACTGTCAAATGTCCACCTGACCCTGCACCAGAAGAAGAAGTCGAGATCTGCGCTCCATCTTGAATCCGCAGCTGCTGGGTATTAATTGTTAGGTTGCCTGCATTGCCAGACCCGTTAGTCTCAGCAAACAAGCCACTGGGGAATTGACCATTAACTGAGGTATCGATCGCGTGTACCAGTTCCGAGGCATCCACTGTCAAATGTCCACCTGACCCAGTGCCAAAGGTAGAAGTTGAGATCTGCGCTCCGTCCTGGAGCAACAATTGTCTGGTGCTAATCGTAATATCGCCACTCTTTAAGCTAGCAGTTGGAGTGACGCCATGACTAAAAATCTGGCTACTGGTGGCAGCAATATCTGCCCTGCTTTCAAGTGCGATCGGTCCTCCTAGCAATCCAATGGAAAAGATCGTAGAGTTAGGTAACAGAACGATATCTTGATCGGCCACAAGCGTAACCTCTCCTCCATTGCCAATATGGGTTGCAGGCGGAACAGGAAAAAAACGTGATAAATCCACTGCTGAGACGTTTAACGGCCCAGCCAGATCAATGTCGCTGCGAGAGTCAACCGCAACCGCGCCACCACCAAAAAAATCTCTTGTTTCAATAGAACCAATGATAATTTCACCCGTTAGTAAGGGATTCGGTTGCTGCTGATTGGTTAAAAGCACTCTCCCTCCATCACCAAAAACAGAATCGGTGAAGATATTACCGACAACAATGTCGGCGCTGGTTGCAGAGCTAGAGAGTGTAACTACTGGGGAGATAGAAAAAGGAAAGGGTTCGAAGAATATCCCCGCAGTCCCACCAATTACGGACGGTCCCGCCACCGCTACTGGATTCATGCCCGCACGAATATCCAGCGTCAGCTGGTTCTGCCCATCCACTAAAAACGCCTCCCCATTGGAGAGGGTGATGGTCTCGATCAAGCCGTTGACTGGATCGGCGTTGGTGATGAAGATGTTGCCTCGAATTTCAACGCTGCCCGCTGCGAGAATATGCAACGATGCGCCAAAGTAGGAGTCGAAACTGACATCACCCAGGGAGCGAATGACGGGATCAGTGGGACTGGATAACCCGCCTGGACTGCCATCCAGCTGCTCGATCTGGAAGCTGCCGCCGCTCCAGTAGTGGGCATCGCCGTTCACCGTGTCTGCCGAGCGCAGGGTCATGTCGCTACCGGAGAACAGACCGCTGCCGGGATGGTTCAAGGCGAAAATATCGACGCTTTGGTCTCCTTGAAGCAGCAGTTCCTCACCTGCTGCGGCAATAAACGGATTGGCGGCACTGTCCCGCACCCGCACGGTGTCTTTTGCCAGTAACTGCAGGTCACTCGTCGTGCCCAGCTGGCTTTCCACCAGGGTGAGGTTGCCTGCTGCTGACAGGGTGGCGGTGCCCGCGCTCAATTGCTGCACGGTGACATCGCCTGCTTCTACCGCCAGTCCAGATGACGCCAGTTCCGCTTCCCCGGAAGCGTTGACCGTCAAGCCCGTCGTCGTGTCTCCCGCTAGGAGATCCGGCAGCGCTACGCCGGTGGGGGCGGATGCAATTGGAGATCCTGAAATAGGAAGCGGCTCCAGCGCCCAGTCGAGAAATTGTCCTGCTTCCCCCAACTGCACGGTGGGCATGCCGTCGGCACTGGCTCCAGGAACGCTGACAACGGCCACTTCGCCCCCCGGTGCAGCGAGCAATCCGGTGCTGGCGACGGTGCCGGCAGCCAGGGTCAGGTGCTGGCCTTCGTCCACTGTCAGATTGCCCGCATTGACAATCGATCCGGGACTCGCACCTTCAAAGCGCAGGCCAATCGGTGCGGTGACGTTGACCGTCAGCAGGGGCGGTGCTTGCGGGTCGCTGGCGCTGAAGAGGCTACCGTCGGGGAGGGCGATGCTGTTGGCAGTGGTGGCAACAAAGGAGCCGCGCACATCCAGGTTGAAGTTGGGGCCGAAGAGGATGCCATTAGGGTTGAGGAAAAACAGGTTGGCCTCGCCCAGCACCCCCAGGGTGCCGAACAGGTGCGAGGGATTGCTACCTGTCACCCGACTGAAGATGTTCTCGACGGCGGCGGGGTTGGCGAAATAGGCGCCCCGGCCCTCGCCGATGTTGAAGGCTCGAAAACTATGGAAGAGGTTGGTTCCTCGCAACGCTCCACCCTCAATCCGCTCCAGCTGCGGCCCCAGAGCATGAACCGTTGAGCGTTCTGGCCCCAACGTGTCATCGGGAACGATGCTTGCCATTGCTTGCTCTTTTACCCCGATGACGGTTCCGCTCAATAGCAGCGAAATTGTCAGAGACACAGTACCAAACCATTTTCGCCAGTTCGCGGTCATTATCTGCAAGCCTCCTGATGATAGAGAACGATCGGCGTGGAACAAATGCGTCAGCATGAAAAACAGGCTTCTCGCGGTTGCGGGTCAAAGAGATGCTGCTGCCTGCTGGCAAAAGGCCCAGCGGGTCGCTGCATCGACTCCATCGCTGGCATCGATCGAGAATGGAGAGATCAGTGGTTCCCTGGCAGCTGAATCAGTCAGGGCCTCAATCCCATCATCGAGGGGAATCAAATCGGCAATAATCGTTGTGTTGCCCAGCGGCTCATCTGGGCGTGGGGGCAACCCACCACTGCCCACGTCGAAAAACTCAACTGCCACCTCACCGCTACGGGTGCGACAGCTCTCTGCCACCTGCAGCGTCGTCGGCTCAGTCGGCAGCAGCCCCAGCCCGCGACTGGGGTCGATGCCCAACGTATTCAGCTGCACCGTGCCATCCACCCCAAACTGGGAGCTGGCCGTAATGTCGCTAAACTCGGTCAGAAACGGACGGAACTTCAAGCCAAAGATACCGTTAGCCGTAATATTGATATTGCCACCGCGCCCGGTAAAGGCATTGGCAAAGATATCGCTATTCTCCCCCGGCACCGCCACCACAAACCCGGCATCAATGGTAATATTGCCGCCATCGCCCCCCGCCTGGGCCGTCCCCGCCGTCGTCGAAATCTGGCTGCCCCGACGCAGCAGCAGCAGATCGGCCACGTTCAGAGTAATGTTCCCCCCCTGTCCAGAAGCCGTCTGAGCAAAGATGCCGACCCCATTATCCAGAAAAATAGAACGTGCCGTGACACCGATATTGCCTGCATTGCCAGAGGCTATACCACTGACACTAGCACCAGCACCATCCCGAACCAGCAACGCTCCTGTCGTGACGTTCAAACTTCCCCCCTTCCCATCCCCTGCCGTGAAAGCAAATAATCCACTAGAAAGCTGACCATCAGGAGAAGTTCCAATCAACCACACCCAATCATCAGCATTAACCTTCAGGTTCCCCCCCGCTCCATCGCCAGACGTGCTCGCTGAGGCCAGTGAGCCATCCTGAACCAGCAACTGCCGGGTGCCAATCGCCAGATCTCCTGCATCACCTTTCCCTGTAGTAAGAGTCAACAAAGCGCTGCCAACCTGACCATCCGGGGAAGTGCCAATCAGCTGTACCGACTCAGCGGCCTCCACACTCAGACTTCCTCCAGCACCATCGCCCAGGGAGCTTGTTGAGACTACTGCGCCATCACGAACCAGCAACTGCCGGGTATCAATGGTCAGACGCCCAGCATCACCTTTCCCTGTAGTAAGAGTCAACAAAGCACTGCGAAACTGACCGTCCGGGGAAGTACCAATCAGCTGTACTGACTCAGCAGCGTTGACACTCAGACTTCCTCCAGCACCATCGCTAAACGTGCTTGTCGAGACTTGTGCGCCATCGCGAACCAACAACTGCCGGGTGTTAATGGTCAGACGTCCGGCATCGCCTTTCCCTGCAGTGCTAGCGAACAAGCCTCTATTGCCAATCAACTGCACTAGCGCGGTAGCGTTGACACTCAGGCTTCCTCCAGCACCATCGCTAAAAGTGCTAGCCGAGATCGTTGCACCATCCTGAACCACCAGCTTTTGGGTGTCAACAATCAGGTTTCCGGCATTGCCATCTCCTTCAGTTAAGGTAAGCAAGGCACTGTTGAACTGACCATCAGGGGAAGTGCCAGTTAGCTGCACTAGCTCGGCAGCGTTGACACTCAGACTTCCTCCAGCACCATCGCTAAAAGTACTGGTCGAGACTTGTGCGCCATCGCGAACCAGCAACTGCCGGGTGTCAATGGTCAGACGTCCGGCATCGCCTTTCCCTGAAGTCCGAGCAAACAAGCCGCTGCTGACCCGACCATCAGGGGAGGTGCCAGTTAGCTGCACTAGCTCGGCAGCGTTGACACTCAGGTTTCCTCCAGTACCATCGCTAAAAGTGCTCGAAGAGACCACTGCACCATCCTGAACCCACAGCTTTGAGGTATCAATGCTCAGGTACCCAGCATTACCTTTCCCTACAGTTTCAGTAAGCAAGGCGCTATTGAACTGATCTTCATCAGAGGTGCCAATCAGCTGAACTAACTCATCAGCATCCACACTCAGGCTTCCCCCCGCTCCAGCACCAAATGTTCTTGTGGAGAGGAATGCGCCATCTTGCACCAGTAACTGCCGGGTGTCAATGGTCAAATTCCCAGCATTGGCTTTGCCTGCAGTTCGAGCAAACAAGCCGCTGGGGAACTGATCTCCATCAGAGGTGCCAATCAGCTGAACTAACTCGTCAGCATCCACACTCAGGCTTCCCCCCGCTCCAGCACCAAGCGTGCTTGTCGAGACTTGTGCGCCATCGCGAACTAGCAACTTTTGGGTCTCAATGGTCAGAGGTCCGGCATCGCCTTTCCCTTCAGTGAGAGTCAACAAGCTGCTAGGAGACTGCTCATCAAGGGAAATACCACTTACCTGTACTAGCTCGGTAGCGTTCACACTCAGGCTTCCCCCTGCTCCATCGCTCAATGTGCTTGCCGAAACTACTGCACCATCTTGAATCAGCAACTTTTGGGTCTCAATGGTCAGAGGTCCGGCATCGCCTTTCCCTCCAGTTTGAGTGGACAAAGCGCTGAGGCTCCCTATCAGCTGTACCAGCTCAGTCGCATCCACCTCCAGGCTGCCCCCCATCCCGTCACCCAACGTACCTGTCGAAATTACTGCACCATCTTGAATCAGCAACTGTCGAGTGTTGAGGGTCAGACTCCCTGCACTGCCTTGCCCTGTAGTGTCAGCAAACAAGCCGCTAAGATGACCATCAGGAGAGGTGCCAATCAGTTGTACTAGCTCGGCAGCATCTACTTTCAATCTTCCCCCTGCCCCGTCTCCCAAGGTGCGCGCTGAAATTTGTGCGCCATCGCGAACCAGCAACTTTTGAGTATCAATGATCAGACGCCCGGCATCGCCTTTCGCTGCAATTGTAGTAAACAAGCCACTAGGGAATCGATCGTCAAGAGAGATTCCAATCAGCTGTATCGACTCAGCAGCGTCCACCCTCAGGTTGCCTCCAGCACCATCGCCCAGAGAGCTGGTCGACACTTGTGCACCATCGCGAACTAGCAACTGTTGGGTGCCAATCGCCAGATCTCCTGCATCACCTTTCTCTGTAGTAATAGTCAACAAAGCACTGCTAAACTGACCATCAGAAGAAGTCCCAATCAGCTGCACCGATTCGGTGGTGTCCACTCTCAAGCTTCCCCCGGCTCCATCCCCAAACGTGCCTGTTGAGGCTCCGGCTCCTTTGTGAACCAGCAACTTCCTAGTTCCAATGGTCAGACTTCCGGCATTACCTTTCCCTTCAGTTTCAGTAAACAACCCACTGCGAAATCGACTATCAGAGGATGTGCCAATCAGCTGCACTAACTCGTCAGCCTCCACTGTCAGGCTTCCCCCTGCACCATCACTAAATGTGCTTGTCGAGACCTGTGCGCCATCTTGAACTAGCAGTAGCTCGGTTCCAATTGTCAGGTTCCCCGCATTGCCTTCCCCTTCGGTTTCAGTAAACAACCCACTGCTAAACCGACTATCAGGGGAAGTCCCAATCAGCTGCACCGATTCGGTAGCATCAACTCTCAGGCTCCCCCCTGACCCTGCCCCAAACGTGCCTGTTGAGACTCCTGCTCCGTCGCGAACCAACAACTGCTGGGTGCCGATGGTTAGACTCCCCGCATTACCTTTCCTTTCGGTTTCAGTAAACAACCCACTGCGAAACCGACTATCAGGGGAAGTACCAATCAGCTGTACCAACTCGGCAGCCTCTACACTCAGGTTCCCCCCCGCTCCATCGCCAGACGTGCTCGCTGAGGCCAGTGAGCCACCCTGAACCAGCAACTGCTGGGTGCCAATCGCCAGATCTCCTGCATCACCTTTCCCGGTAGTAAGAGTCAACAAAGCGCTGCCAACCTGACCATCAGCAGAGGTGCCAATCAGCTGTACCGACTCAGCAGCCTCCACACTCAGACTGCCTCCAGCACCATCGCCCAGGGAGCTTGTTGAGACTACTGCGCCATCACGAACCAGCAACTGCCGAGTATCAATGGTCAGACGCCCAGCATCACCTTGTCCTTCAGTTGAAGTAAACAAAGCACTGCGAAACTGACCATCAGCAGAGGTGCCAATCAGCTGCACTAACTCGGCAACCTCCACACTCAGGCTTCCCCCTGCACCATCGCTAAATGTGCTTGTAGAGACCTGTGCGCCATCACTAACCAGCAACTGCTGGGTGTCAATGGTCAGAGGCCCAGCATCCCCTTTTCCCAAAGTCCGGGTAAACAAGCCGCTATTACCAATCAACTGGACTGACTCGGCGGCATCTACTGTCAGGCTGCCTCCTACACCATCACCAAATGTGCCTGTTGAAACTACTGCGCCATCGCGAACCAACAAATGTTGGGTGTTAATGCTTAAATTTCCTGTATTGCCTTTCCCTGTAGTTTCAGTAAATAAGCCACTGCGGAACTGGCCATCAGCAGAGGTGCTAAGCAAATATATCGATTCCGATGTGTCTACAGCCAAATTTCCTCCCATGCCTGCCCCTAGCGTGGTGGCTAAGATCCGCGACCCCTGATTCAAGGAAAGTGCCTTTGCTTTAATTTTGATGTCACCCCCCTTACCGGTGCCGAGGGTACTACTATCAATCAGGCTGGCATCCGCCAAAAAAATGCCTTGATTGGCAATAAGGTTGATATCCCCAGCATCTCCAACATCAGTCACAGAGTTAATCATGCTACTGCTTAGGTTAATGTCGCGGCGAGAGTCGAGGGTGACTGCACTTCCCGGACCTCCAGAGCCACTAGCGTCTATCCCTCCAATCCCGAAGACTCCTGTTCCAGTAATGGTAATGTCGCCTGCTGGTAATGAAAGATCGGGTTGATACTGATTGGTCAAGAAGACTAAGCCATCAGATTCATTGATCAAGATATTGCCAATCGTAATTGCTGTACTGGTCGCAACCGTATTATTTAAAGGAGGAGGCACGATAGAAAAGACAATTCCCAAGAAGCGATCGGCAGGGAAATTTGTGCCCTCAGTCCCTAGAGGGGTACCAATCGCTGATGGTTCCATGCCTGCTCGAATATCGAGGGTGGGCTGTGCATTGCCATCAATAATCAGCGGCGTGCTATCTGATAAGGTGACATTAGCAAGCACCGGAGTTGCCGTTGGATTGATGGTGTCAGCCAGTGTATCAGTTCCCGTAATAACTGCTGTGCCTATATCGACCTGCCCTCCTGCCAGAATATGCAAAGAAGAACCGATATAGATGTTGAAGCGGACGTCTCCCTGAGAGCGAATGATGGGGTCGTGGGGACTGAACAGACCGCCGGGGCTGCCATCCAGCTGCTCGATCTGGAAGCTGCCGCCGCTCCAGTAGTGGGCATCGCCATTCACCGTCTCTGCCGAGCGCAGGGTCATATCGCCGCCGGAGAACAGACCGCTGCTGCCATGGTTGAGGGCGAAAATATCGACGCTGCGGTCTCCTTGAACCAGCAATTCCCCACCCGCTGCGGCAATAAACGGATTGGTCGCACTGTCCTGCACCTGCACCGTATCCTTTGCCAGCAACTGCAGATCGCCCGTCGTGCCCAGCTGACTCTCTACCAGGGTGAGATTGCCTGCTGCGGACAGGGTTGCTGCTCCAGCACCCAACTGCTGCACGGTGACATCGCCTGCAGCGACCGCCAGTCCGGACGCGGCTAGCTCCACTTCCCCGGCAGCGTTGACTGTCAAGCCCGTCGTCGCGTCTCCCGCCAGGAGATCCGGCAGCGATACCCCGTCGGGGGCGGCTGCAGCACTGGATACAGGCAGCGGCTCCAGTGCCCAGTCGAGAAATTGCCCCGCTTCCCCCAACTGCACGGTGGGTATGCCGTCGGCACTGGCTCCAGGAACGCTGACAACGGCGACTTCACCCCCCGGTGCAGCGAGCAATCCGGTGCTGGCGACAGTGCCAGCGGCCAGGGTCAGGTGTTGGCCCTCGTTTGCAGTCAGATTGCCCGCATTGACGATCGCGCCGGGACTCGCGCCTTCAAAGCGCAGGCCAATCGGCGCGGTGACGTTGACGGTGAGCAGGGGCGGCGCTTGCGGATCGGTGGCGCTGAACAGCTCAGGGGATGACAAGGCAGGTACAAGCTCCAATTGAAGGGGTTTTGAGCCAATGGATCCCAAAAAAGAATAGGGTGGTCTAGAAGACCACCCAAAAAAATATAATGCTTCCTGCATCTTACCAAAA
>Ga0207422_1004444_pt1 | contig 11639 bp, 9 predicted proteins | sample MarCyaLeptolynsp_FD_187757 | JGI IMG/M metagenome (GOLD analysis project Ga0207422, IMG submission 187757) | Marine cyanobacterial communities from Panama - species 1 Leptolyngbya sp. (SPAdes) | ecosystem: Environmental > Aquatic > Marine > Unclassified | place: Panama: Panama City | collected... | reverse complement strand
TACGCAGGGCCGCGATAGTCTCGCCCGACTGATGATCGGGCTGCGTATCTCACTGGCGGTGGGCCTGGTGGCGACCATTGTGTCGCTGATCATTGGTGTGACCTGGGGCGCCGTGGCGGGCTTTGTTGGCGGCCGGGTCGACAATATCATGATGCGCTTTGTCGACGTGCTCTACGCGATGCCGTTCATCTTTTTCGTCATCCTGTTGCTGACCGTTTTTGGTCGCAACATCATCCTGATCTTCGCTGCGATTGGGGCCGTCGAATGGCTGACCATGAGCCGGATTGTCCGGGGGCAGACCCTGGCGATCAAGAATATGGAATTCATCGAAGCCGCCCGTGCCACGGGCGTGCCCTTCTTCACCACCATTCGTCGGCACATTATTCCCAACGTGGTCGGCCCCGTCGCGGTCTATGTGACACTGACCATTCCGGTCGTCATCCTGGCGGAGAGCTTCCTCTCTTTCCTGGGCCTCGGCGTGAATGAGCCGCTGACCTCGCTCGGCGTGCTAATCTCGGACGGCGCCAAGGAGATGCAGGACAAGCCCTGGATGCTGCTCGCCCCGGCGCTGACCATGATGGTCACGCTGCTTTGCCTGAACTTTATCGGCGACGGCCTGCGCGACGCACTTGATCCGAAAGAGCGCTAAGTCGCGACTTCCCAGCTGCCGAGCGCCGCGTCCATGACGCCGACCGCCTCACGCACATCCGCATCTTCGATCACCAGCGGCGGCGCCAGGCGCAGGACATTATTGCCCGCGACGCCAACCAGCAGTCCCTTTTCACGACAAAGATTCTGAACCGGCTTGGGCAGGGCTTTGAGCTGCAGCCCGGTGAGCAGGCCTTTGCCCGTCACGCCGGCGACTTTGTCCGGGTGGCTGTCGGCCAGCGATTTCAGTCCCTGCGCCACCGTGCCCGACACGCGGCGGACCTGAGCCAGGAAGTCTTCATCGGAAATGATGTCCCAGACGACATTGCCGACGGCCATGGCCAGCGGATTGCCGCCATAGGTTGAACCATGACTGCCCGGCTGCATGACGCTGCCGGCCGCTTCCGTGGTCAGACAGGCGCCGAACGGGAAGCCGCCGCCCACGCCCTTGGCAACACACATAATGTCCGGCTCGGCATCTGCGGCCCATTCATGCGCGAACAATTTGCCAGTCCGGCCCATGCCGCACTGCACCTCGTCATAGATCAGCAGCGCGCCGCGCTCGTCGCAGAGTTTGCGCAGGGCGCTCAGGTCTTCCTCCGGCAGCGCGCGGACGCCGCCTTCGCCTTGAACAGGCTCGATCAGCACCGCGGCGGTCTTGTCGGTGACGGCTTCATCAAGCGCATCCTTGTCGCCCCACTCGACCTGTTTGAACCCAGGCAGCGCCGGGCCGAAGCCTTCGAGATATTTTGGATTACCGCCCGCATTGATGGCGCCGAGCGAGCGACCATGAAACGCGCCGGTAAAGGTGACAATCTCATAGCGATCAGCATCATCGTTCGCCCAGTGATACTTGCGGGCCGTCTTCAACGCGCACTCAATCGCCTCGGTGCCCGAATTGGTGAAAAAGACACGATCCGCAAATGGCAAACGATCACACATCTTGCGCGCCAGCTCTTCGCCGGCCGGGACGCGGAACATGTTGGAGGTGTGCCAGAGCTTTGCGGCCTGGTCCTGCAGCGCTTCGACCATGGCAGGATGCGAGTGGCCAAGCGCGCTGACCGCGATGCCTGCCACAAAGTCGAGATAGGATTTGCCGTCTTCGGTGATCAGACGGACGCCGTCTCCACGCTCGAACGCTTCTTCCGGCGGACGATAGACCGGCATGATGTGCTGACGCGGATCGGACATTGAATTCTCCTGTCTGAATGTAGATTTCGCTTGGCTTTGCCCTTCAGCGCACGCTTGGCGAGCCTCTGCATGAAAGTCAACACATGCCCTGTCTGAGGCACGTTTCTACGCTTCATGCTACAAATGAGACAAGAACATGCCGGACAGCGGAATTTCCGCACACAAATTTTCCTTACAAAATTTTCAGGCAAGAAAATCACGAACGGCCATTGACGAAAAACGATAAACAGTTATTGTTTTTCAATAATAAATGACTTGGCGGATTCTCTTTCCCTCTCTCCCCCCTGAGCGTCGCTAGGTTGATAATCTCACTCCAATCATCTTGGCGGCTCCCATTCGGGGGTCGTTTCTTTTTTGGAGATGGAAAAATCAGCGCCGCAATCGCTGATCCGGGAGCGTGCGAAAGGCTGACATTTGCGGAAAGAAAAAAGGCGCGACCAAACGGTCACGCCCTGAAAAGTGATTGCAGCGTTTCCTCCCAGAAACTTGCAAGCCCTGTATCGCCATAATGTCGCAGCCCGTCAAGCAGTTTATGACACCTTCTTAACAAATTTTTCGAAGACCCCGTTTTCGGGTGCGAATACCTGATCCACTGTTGTAATCGCAACAGTTCCCGCGCCGCGAATGGTTAATCCACGGGCCGCGTCCCGGGCCTTTTCAGACGGGCACAAGGCTGCGCGCTCATTGATCATGGTTAAGCCAAGGGCCGACATATCGGCATCGCTGACCGGATTCGACATTTCCAGCCGTGCGAGAGTTTTCGCCCGCGCGGTGGCCTGAACCCCGTCCAGCAAGGTGCGCAGTGGTGCCAGCGATTCGTCTGACCAGGATGCTTTCAGGGATGCGGTCAAAGCCGCCTGGCTTTTTAGAATCACCCCGTCCTGCAGAATTTTCAGGTCATTGGCTTTCAGAGTCGCACCGGTGGATGTGATGTCGACAATGACTTCCGCAGACCCCGCGGCCGGCGCCGCCTCAGTCGCGCCGGCGCTTTCAACCAGACGATACTCACCGACTGAGCGCTCGGAAAAGAATTGGCGCGTGAGCCGCATATACTTGGTTGCGACCCGCATACGACGGCCATGGCGCTCGCGAAACAGGGCCCCGGCTGCTTCCAGATCGGCCATGGTCTCAACATCAAGCCAGGCCGCCGGAACGGCGACAATGACATCAGCGCCGCCAAAGCCCAACCGATGCAACACGTCAAAATCTGTCGCCGCGGCGCCGGACAGATCATGCAGTAAATCTTCCCCGGTTATGCCGAGATGGATCTGCCCTTCGATCAAGCCGGTGGCAATCTCGCGGGCCGATAACAGCATGACGTCGACGTCGCCAAGGCCACTCAGTTCCGCGCTATAGCCCCGGCCGCCGCCTTTCTGGCGCAGCTTGAAGCCGCTCCTGGCGAACCATTCTTCGGACTTTTCTTTCAGGCGCCCTTTGGACGGGATGGCGATCGATAGTCGGGTCATGCGCCTGCTCCTGACGGTCCGCCAATACGATGCGGAATGATGATGCCGCCAATCGCGGTCGCCGACACGTCGCCGCCGGACAGATCCGCGAGCAGCGAATCATAGCGCCCGCCTGCCGCGATCGGCCTCATCATGGCCGCTTCGCTGCTGTCAGAGGCGATCTCGAACACGAAGCCATCATAATAGGTGAAGCGCCGCCCGAACCGGGTGGCGAATTGTGCGTCGCCGAGCAGGCCGCCCTGCGTCAATGCGGCGAGCGCTTCGGTGCGCCGCGTGAACTGGTCCAGCATCTCATCCAGGCCGGACAGACCAGCGCCATCGGCAAGCGCCCGCAAGGCTGCAGGCGCGTCCTGGAATGGAACATTTATGGACAGAAGCTCCGTCAGCAGCGCGTCCGCTTCTTCGGATAGAGTCTCGTCCGCGGATGACCCCGCACTCTGGAACAGGCGTTCGACGACTTCATCGGCCGTCCGTTCGCCGACCGGTTGCAGTCCGGTCATCGCGTATATGTCGTCAACAAAGGCAGCGACCTCGTCCCGGTTCATCCCCTTGAGGCGCTGCGACAGGCCGGTGCGCTTTTCACTATGCCCCGCTAGATACGCGCGAACCCCGCCTTCCTGTCGGAAGGCCCGTTTCAGGCCGGCTGATATGTCGGCTGGAAGGCTCAGCGCATCGACGAAGGCGGGAAAGATGGAAAGATCCCCGAACGAGGTGATGCCGGTTTGAATGTCAGCCGCGGCGCACGCATCCGCCAGCGCTTCGAACATCCAGACATCTTCCTCGACCCCGCGCGGCGCGCCAAAGCGCTCCAGGCCAATCTGTTCATACTCGACCGGCTCACCCGGCAGCGACGGCAAGCGGAAGACCGGTCCGCGATAGCGTCGCACCGCTTCGGACGTCTGCCCCCCGCGCCGCGCGGCAATCTCTGCCTGCGCGACCGGCAGGGTCAGATCCGGCCGAAGCGCCCATTCGCGTCCGTCAGCGTCAGCGAAAGTGCAAATCCGGCTGCGGACGACTTCGCCCGACAGTTCGAGCGGCACCGCCGCCTCGATGATGACCGGCACGTCCACATCTTCTCCGCCGCGCCCAGCGAGCGCAGCAACAACCTGGTCTGCAATACTCACTGGTCGGCCTCCAGGATGGCCTGAATGCGCGCGATCATCTCGGCGCGCGGGGCCTCGAACTGGCCCGGACGCGCTTCGCGATATTCCTCATTGCTGGCAATCGCGGCCGCCTGGCGCGCCCCTTCCTTCAGGTCCTTGATCGTCACCACGCCCTTCTCGAGCTCGTCGCTGCCGACCATGATGACCGCCGGCGCGCCGCGGCGATCCGCATATTTCATCTGCGGCCGCATGCCAGAACTGCCCATATAGGCTTCCGCACGGATGCCAGCGCCGCGCAATTCTGTGGCCAGCTTCAGCGCCTCGGACGGGTCGTCGCGGTCCATGTTCAGGACAACCACAGGCCCGTTCAGCTCGCCAATGACACCGCTGATCGAGAAGGCCGCCGCGAGCCGGCTGACCCCAACCGAGAATCCTGTGGCGGGAGTTTTCTCGCCCGTGAAGCGAGCGACCAGGTCATCATATCGACCCCCGCCGCCGACCGAGCCAATCCGCACCGCGTTACCATCTTCGTCTATGGTCTCCTTCAAAAGCTCCGCCTCGAAGACCGGGCCGGTATAATATTCCAGGCCGCGAACGACGGATGGGTCAATTGTCACGTCCGCTTCCGGCGCGCCGAGGGCTTCCAGTCCGCGCGCAATGGCGTCGAGTTCAGCCAGCCCGGCAACCGCTTCGTCGCCTGTGCCAACAGCTTGTCCGAGCGCTTCCAGGGTCTCACTACGCGTCGCCCGGCCCGCTTCTGCAAAGGCCAGCACCTGCTTGACCGCAGACGCGTCGAGCCCGGCGCCCTTGGTGAAGTCACCGCTTTCATCCATCCGGCCTTCGCCCAGCAGGTCGGCCACACCCGCGGCGCCGAACTTGTCCAGCTTGTCGAGCGCGCGCAGGATGGTCAGGCGTGTGCCCTCATCACCGGCGCCAACATTTTCCAGCACCGCATTGAGCAGGCGGCGCGTGTTCACGCGAATGGTGAACTCACCATCCGCAGCGCCGGCTGCACGCATGGCTTCCGCGGCCATGGCAATCATCTCGGCATCAGCATGAGCGCCCGCGGCCCCGACCGTATCGGCGTCACATTGCAGGAACTCACGGAAGCGTCCGGGCCCCGGCTTCTCATTGCGCCAGACCGGACCGGCGGCATAACGCCGGAACGGTTTCGGCAAAGTCTGCCAGTTCTCCGCGGCAAAGCGAGCGAGCGGCGCGGTCAGGTCGTAACGCAGGCTCATCCATTGCTCATCATCGTCCTGCAGGGCGAACACGCCAGCATTCGGCCGGTCATCATCAGGCAGGAACTTGCCGAGCGCGTCGGCATATTCAAACGCGCCGGTCTCGAGCCCTTCAAAGCCCCAGCGCCGATAGACGCCGGTAATCTTCTCGATCATATCCTGTTCGGCATGAATCAGGTTTTCGCGCTTGTCCGGAAAGCCGCGCGGCTTGCGCGCCAGATCGATCGGTTTCGGCTGTTTGGTCTTGCCCATTGCGATTGCCTTTATCTCGGGTCGCGGTCCGTCTAAACGAAGCCGCTGCTAGTGTGAAGCTCTGGATGCCGGGGCTGGGATCGAACCAGCATTGACCGAGTCAAATTCGATTGTCCTACCATTAGACGACCCGGCAGAAAGTCGGATCGGTGGCCAGTCTGAATTCACGTCAATGATGGATTGGTTTTGATGAAAACGTGAGGCGCACCGAGCTCGTTCGCGCCTCGTCGGGCGCGTCAGCTATGTTGATGATGGTGATGCAGTCTTGTTTTCATGACGCGGCCCGTAACCACAGACCTCGCTCGCGTCAAGCCTGTTCCGGTTTTGAACGTTTCCAGGATACGAGCCGGAATCGATAAAATTTCACGGATAAATCAACCCTAAGTTATCGCCTGAACCCTATAGTCACGGGCAAACCAGGGCCATTGATTTGAAGCGATTTTTTACCCTACTCAGCGCCATGTCCCCCAGCACCAAACTGGTGAGGGATGATGGCAGCTTTATCTTGTCGACGGAGGATATCCATCGGCGACGCATGGTATTTGTGGCCGGCTTCGGTCTGGTCATGACCATTCTTTATACCGTGCTGCAGGTCTTCCAACTCGGTTTTGATTCCACAGCGCTGTTCAATATTGCGACCGGCATCGTCGGCGCCGCGATTTGTGCACTTGGTCTGCGGTTCAGCCTGTTCAGCGAACGCCCGCAGCCCATGGTTCGTATCTTATTGCTGGCATTTTCCGCACTGGTCTGGGGCGAAATCGCCTTTGCCGGCGGCGTCTCCGGTTACCATGTCGGGATCCTGCCAGTGCTGCCGGTGATCGCCGCCATCCTGCTCAGCGCCCGCGACACGATCCTGTTTACGGCGCTGAACCTGCTCGTGGTGCTCGGCATTACAGGACTGGCCTATAGCGGCTCTTATCTGCCGGAATTCGTCATTGATCCGCAAACAGACCTGCTAATGTCTTCCTTCATGATCCTGCTTGCGATCTTTGCTTGCGGCGGTGCCGCGGTGACGCTGGTCATGCAGAGCGACAAGGTGAACCGTCAGTTGCTGGAACTGGTCGAGTACCAGTCACACCTGGCCGCGCATGACGCGCTGTCCGGCCTCGGCAATCGTATTCGCCTGCAGCAGCGTTTCGACGCGCTGAAATCAGGCGAGACATTCGACATTCTGTTGATCGACCTGGATGGGTTCAAAGCCGTCAATGACACGTTCGGCCACAATGCCGGCGACTATCTGATCAAGGCGCTGTCGGAACGGCTGCGTGAAGTCACGGACGACGAAGACCTGCTGGTCCGCCTCGGCGGCGACGAGTTTGTCATCCTGCTCGAGAATGTCGACGGCACCCTGGCCAGCATTCGCAAATATGCCGAATACCTGATCGAGATCATCAGCCGCCCCTATCTGTGGGACAAGACCGTGCTGCGCATCTCTGCCTCGATTGGCCATGCGCGTTATCCGAACCATGGCTCAACCCCGAGCAAGGTGCTCAGCCTGGCCGACAAGGCCCTGTATCAGGCCAAGGATGCCGGCAAGCGCCAGTGCATCACCTATGGTACGTCAGCCGCACCCAAACCGGCCCGCAAAGAGCAACCGCTGCGCGCATAGCGCTGTAATCGAACGCAAAATTGCCGCATTCGGTGCAAATCTGCGCCTAAAATTCTCGTAACAGTGCAGAAACGACGAAGCCGGGGCTTCCGGTGGCCATCGAACCATGGTTCAACAGCCGCCGAATTATTCGCCCGGATGTCGCAGGATCGGGTTTGAAAGCAAAGGGCTGGACCATGACCACACTTGCACTTGTAGATGATGACGAGAACATCGTTGCCTCGCTGAAGATCTTCTTCGAAGCTGAAGGCTACAATGTCCGCACCTATCATGATGGCCTGACCGCATTGGGGGCGCTCACTGACAGCCCACCGGACCTCGCCATTCTCGACGTGAAGATGCCGAAAATGGATGGCATGGAACTGCTCAAGCGCCTGCGCCAGACCTCGGAATTGCCGGTCATCTTCCTGACTTCGAAGGATGAAGAGATTGATGAAGTGATCGGGTTCAATATTGGCGCCGATGATTTTGTCCGCAAACCCTGCTCCAACCGCTTGCTTTCAGAGCGCGTGAAGGCGGTCCTGCGCCGCTCTCGCTCTTCGGATAGCGGGCCCGAAGATGGTGATGTGAAACCGATTGTGCGCGGTCGTCTAACACTCGACCCGAACCGGCATTCCTGTTCCTGGGACGGTCATCCGGTGCGCCTCACGGTCACCGAATTCCTGATCCTGCAAGCCCTCGCCCAGCGCCCGGGCTATGTGAAGTCGCGCGACAATTTGATGGACGCGGCCTATGACGACCAGATCTATGTCGATGACCGAACAATTGACAGCCACATCAAGCGGCTGCGCAAGAAGTTCCGTGAAAGCGACAAGGAGTTCGACGCGATCGAGACCCTGTACGGGGTCGGCTATCGCTATAATGAAAGCTAAGTTTCAATTCGGTGGGGACGAGAATGAAATCAATAATTGTAAGCGTCGCGCTGGCGACGAGCCTTTTGGCGGCCTGCAGCGGCGAGACGCCAGAGCCGGTTGATCCGTATGCGGATCTTGGCGAAGACACACTCCTGGTGCGGTTCGAAGCCAACCCGGAAATAGAAGACGGGCAGTGCAATCCGAACGTGCACTATGCCCTGCGCACCAGCGAAGCCTACATTTTCACCAATGTGAATTATGCCGTCGGTGACAATATCACCGGCTCAGGGATCAATCTCGCCAATCTCGAAGAGAGCGGCGTCGCCCGAACCAATGCCGAGCTGAACATGTTCGACGCTTATGAAAGTCCGTGTGCGGAGCTGCACGTGAAAGTCACGTCGCTGACCTGTCGCACCGAAGCGGAGACCGATGGCTCGCCTTGCCCGTCCCCTCGCTTTGAGGGGACCGAAATGTTTGCGAGCTTTCGCGGTCTGCCGGACTATTAATTGGCCAGTTGCAGCCAGGCGCGCGCCGCAGCCAGAGCAGACTTGATGTCTTCCTTGGCCAGCAGATCCGCCATTTCCTGACGGCAAATCTTGGCATCATCGCAGCCCTTGAGTACGGCCAGATTGAACCATTTATGCGCCGCGATCAGGTCCTGTTCGCAATCCACGCCTTCTGAATAGGCCAGGCCCACACGGTATAGCTCTTCTCCGGTTGCCGTGGCTGCTTCCAGCCCGGTTTCTGGAGCGATATCAGTTGCCATATCTGAATAAGGCATCTTCTTTTTCCTCTCTCGTTTCGAGAGGTGCTCGACCCTGGTTTTCCAGGTCTCGAGACACCCACCATCACTGTCTCCAATTCCTCGGCGACAGGGGTGAGATTGCCGGAGAGACTCTTCTGTATGGTTAACGCAGAGCGGCGCGAACAGGCAGTTCGTTAATGCCCGCTGGGCTGGCGGTTAACGACTCGACCGTTTTTGAGCCATTTTGACGTGACACGCGCGAAAATTGCCTTCTAACGCATTAGCCATACTGACTTGCAGGGAGCCCGCTAACCCGGAACTACGGCGGCAATCAATCGCGGTCCGGGGGCAGCGATGGCCTCTGCGAGGGCCGCATCAAAGGCTTCAGCGGTCGTCGCCTCCGCGGCGGGGACCCCCATACTCGACGACAATTGCACCCAATCAATATCCGGCCCGCCAATCGACAACATGTCCTTTGCCGTTGGTCCGGGATTACCAGCGCCTGTGCGGTACAGCTCGATATTGAGGATCCGATAGGAGTGATTGACGAATACAATGGTGGTGACGTCAGCGCCTTCGCGCGCCATGCTCCACAGCGCCTGATTGGTATACATGCCAGCGCCATCGCCGGACAGACAGATGACTTTTCGGTCCGGCGCAGCCAGCGCCGCGCCAAGCGCCAGCGGCATGCCCTGCCCGATCGCCCCGCCGGTCAGCATCATCCAGTCATGCGGTCGCGCAGTCTGGGTCGGCAGATAGGACAGCAGCCCATTCGACACGCCATCGTCTGAAACAAGCGCATCCTCCGGCATGTGCCGGGCGAGACTCTGCCCGACCGACTGGGCGGTGAGATCGCCGCTCGGTACATCCGGCACGATCAATGGCTCAACCGGCGCCGCGTCCGCCGCACCGATCTGATCCGCGAGCGCCGCCAAAGTCTGCGCGCTATCGGTGCCGGCATCGCCGAGGTCCAGCACGGTGCAGCCGTCCGGCACCAGCAAGCTCGGCTTGCCGGGATAGGAGAAGAAGGCGACCGGCGCACTCGTCCCGGCCAGAATCATCAGGTCGCTGCCTTCAAGATCGGCCATCGCGCCTTCGGCGAAATACTGCATGCGCTCCGGCGCAAACACACCCGCCCCGCGGCGCATCTTGGGGTAGAACGTGTCCGTCAGCACGCGAATGCCCGCCGCTTTCAGTCGCGCGGCGGCCTGCAGGCCTGGCTCTGACAAGGCTGTGCCATTGATGATGAGGACCGGTTTGGACGCCTGCTCGATCGCCTCGGCCGCTGCCTCAATGTCAGCGGCGCTAACGGTGCCGAGCGCTGGGGCCGTCACCACGTCACCTTTGACGCCGCCCTCAAGCCAGGCGCTGTCGGCGGGCAATAGAAGCGAGACCGGTCCGGATTTCGGGCCAAAGCTCGCGGCAAAAGCTTCGCTTGCCAGCGCGCCGGTTTCCTCGACCTTGTCGGCGGATTTGAGCCAGCGCGAGTTGGGGCCCGCCAGTGCGGCAATGTCAGAGGTCAGCGGCGCGTCATATTGCAGATGCGGGACGGCATGGTCGCCAATCACATTGATCATCGGCGTGTTTGCGCGCCCGGCATTGTGGATGTTCGCGCCTGCATTCAGATAGCCCGCCCCGAGGTGCAACAGAGTCATGGCCGGCGTGCCTGAGACGCGGGCATAGCCATCCGCCGCCCCGGTCGCCACGCCCTCAAAAAGGCATAGCACCGAGCGGATGCGCGGCTCACCATCCAGCGCTGTCACCAGGTGCATTTCCGATGTCCCCGGATTGGCAAAGCAGGCTGTGACGCCATTATCAGCGAGCGTCGCAACCAGAGCTTCCGCGCCTGTGAGAGAGTCTTTTTGTGGATCGGCCATGGCGTTTTTCTATCCTGTTTGATGTCTCGACTGTGTTTAGACGGGTGCTACAGAAAATACAGGCCCAGAATCAAGACAGGACGATTGACCGCGCGAGGCGATCCATCGTCCTGTCAAGGTCCGCAGACAAGCCACAAAGGGGATATGGCTGCAAGACACATAGGCATGTGAACTTGCTTCGACAATATCTGACGTGGCGGTAGCAAATTCAAGTCGTCCATTATGGTGACAGGGCATTACCTGTATTCGCACACTAGAGAATGATCAGGCCGGGCACATGAGCTTGAGTATACAGGCGCTCTACATCCTCGCGCCGCAGGCTCTGGGCCTTGTTCTGATTGATATAGCCCTTCTCGGTAATCTCTCCCGCGTCGGCTTGCGGCGGCGTCGATTGCAACAAGATGCGCGCGATACGACTGGCCGCGTTCGGGTTTTGAGCATTGTGTCTTTCCAGGCCCGTCTGCACCGCTTCGATCACCGCCGGGTGCTCGATCATCTGATCCATGGACATGGTCTCGCCGGTCAGGCGCTCACAATAGGTTTGATTGAGAAAGCCGAGCAGACTGACCTCATCGCGGTTGAGCCCGCAGACCACCGCGTCTGCGAGCGCCCCGTCGACGGCCTGTACGGCTTGCACCCGGAGCTTGCCTGCT
>Ga0207422_1004440_pt1 | contig 11651 bp, 13 predicted proteins | sample MarCyaLeptolynsp_FD_187757 | JGI IMG/M metagenome (GOLD analysis project Ga0207422, IMG submission 187757) | Marine cyanobacterial communities from Panama - species 1 Leptolyngbya sp. (SPAdes) | ecosystem: Environmental > Aquatic > Marine > Unclassified | place: Panama: Panama City | collected... | reverse complement strand
TCGAGAGCATGAGTGCCCCCGAGGTTGCCGACACGCTCGGCGTCAAGCTCAACACCGTGTACTCGCGCCTTCGTCTCGCGCGCAAGCGATTCGCTCGCTTCACGACCCGAGTCGGCGCCAAAGATCGGAGGCGATCGTGAGCGAGCTCGATCCCGCCTCCAAGCAACTCCTCGCGCAGATGCTCGCCGGGTCCGAGATGCCCGACGCTCGCCACGACGCAATTCTGCGCGACGTCGAGACCTCGATCGCCCAGGACCTGCCGCCGAGGATCGGCGAGGGTCCAGTCGCAGCGCCGGTGAAGAGTCGACGGGTCGGGCTGTTGGTCGCCGCCGGAGGAGCCCTTGCGGCGGCGGGGCTCATCGCCGGCTTGACGCTGTCGCAGACCGGTGTGTGGAGCAGCCAAGACGATGAAAGCTCGCCCCAATCGGCGGAGATGATCGATCAACGCGACGATGCGGGAGGCGTGGCCGAGGCGCGTGAACCGAAGGCCAAGCGCGTCTCTCCGCCCATCGATACGGTCGACGAGATCAATGAGCCCGACCTGGTCATCGCGGACGACGACCCGGACGAACAGGTCAAAGACCCGAGGACCAGGGCGCGCCCGAACAAGCGCCGCACACCAACCGCCGACCCGCGCGAAGAGATGGCACTGCTGCTGCAGGCCCGTAAGGACGTCAACGCCGGCCGCTACCAGTCTGCGCTCAAGGCGATCCGCAAGCACGCCCGCACCTATGCCAAGAGCAGCTTCGCCCAGGAGCGTCGCCTGCTCGAGGTCAAGGCGCACTGCGGCGCCGGTCACCTCGACAAGGCCAAGTCGCTCATCGGCAAGCACGCCAAGTCGACCCCTGGCATGCGCGACGCCTGCCCGGCCGCGCAGTAGCCTCGGCTATCGCGCGCTGATGCAGGTCGGCATCGCCGGATCGACCGGGATGGTCAGGCCGACAAAGGCGCCGCCGTAGACCAAGCTGTAGGTGCCATCGGCGACCGCGGGGACCAAGCACCGTGCCATCGCGGAGCCGCAGTCCGCGGTGCAGACCCCCTTGCCATTGCGACGGACGGTGAACTCCGAAGCCACGGTCAGCGACCGGTCCTCGAGCGTGACGGTGCATGTCGCCGACACCAGCTCGTCGCACGAGCTGCTCAGGCAGATTCCAGCATCCACCTCGACCTGATGCGCACCGCCGGACCGTACGGTCACACACGCTTCCCCCTCGTCGATGAGCATCTCGTCCGCCCGAGCCGCGCACGCAATCGCGAGCAAGCCGAGCAAGCCGAGCATCCAGCCACCGCGTCGCACCACGACGGCAAGCATAGCGCAGCCCGATCGGCTCGCGAGCCCCACGCCGGTCGCGCGAACGAGCCTCACGAGCGGCCGAGCTGTTCGCGGGCACGACCGAGCATTGCGACCATCGCCTTGCGAACGGCGGTGGCGTCGCCCACCGGCTCGTCGAAGGCGACTCGCACCGGGCGCGGTCCCTGGTCGGTGGTCACGGACATCTCGAAGCCGTAGCGATCGACACCGGTCATCACCGCCTCCGGCACGGGGCCCGAGCGGCTGAAGGCCTCGGAGTACAATCGCAGCGCGTCAGCGTGGTCCTCGTTCATGTGGTCGATGATCCGCTTGGCGCTGTCGAGGAGGGGATCGGGCGTGGCCGTAGCCCAGTTGTCGTGCTCGACCCAAGACATCCGCCCAAAGCCGCCGATGTAGCGGACGCCGGTGACGGCGATGCGCCAGTACGCAAAGTCGGTGAAGTCCGCGTAGTAGGCGGCATCGGGATGGCGAGCCAAAAACGAAGCCGCCACGGCCTCGCGGTCGCCGTCCGACACCTTGACCGCGGACCCCACCAACGTCGCCCGCGACAGCGCCAGCGGATTGTCGGGCCCCCGCTCGTGGACGAGCAGCGAGCAACGCGGCGACGCCTCGAGATTCTTGGTGTGCTCGGCCAGACCGCTGATGAGCAGGATCGGCGCCCCGTCGTGCAGCCCAAAGATGACGAGCGAACCGTAGGGCAGCCCGTCGAGCTCGGCCGCATGGGTCGACAGCACGCCCATGTCCACGCGCTCGAGCAGCGAACGCGCCTGCTCGGCGTGCGAAGGCGTCGGCACGGCGTCCTCGTCGTAGAGGGGATCCTGGCGCGGCTTGTCGGTGTCGCGCGGCTCTCCGTGACGGCGAGGCTTGCTCATGCCCGGGAGGCTATCAGTCCTCGTCGACCACGCGCAGGCTCGGGCGTTCCGGCGTCACGCGCTGCACCGTGGGATCGAGCAGATGCGACGGCTGCACGTTTCGCAGCGCATTGAGCATCACCGAACGCACGTGCGGGTGATCGGCCTCGAGCTTGTCGAGCAGCGCGGTCATACGGTCGCGCTGAAGTCCGTCCTGCGAGCCGCACAGATTGCACGGCAGGATCGGGTACTTCGCGGCCTCGGCATGGGCGGCGATGTCCTTCTCGGCGCACTCGATCAGCGGCCGCGTGACCACGAAGCGGCCATCGTCGGTCGTGTAGCGCGCCGGCATCGCCTGCATCTTGCCGGCGTAGAACAGGTTCATCAGCAGGGTCTCGAGCGCGTCGTCGCGATGATGACCCAGCACGATCTTGTTGCACCCGAGCGCTTCGGCGGTGTTGTAGAGGATCCCGCGGCGCATTCGCGAACACGGGCCACAGTAGGTCCCACCGTCCGCCGTCAGCTCCAGCACCTTGGAGTAGGTGTCCTTGGCGACGATCCGAAACGGCGCCCCGAACCGCTCGAGCCACTCGCGCAGCGGCACGCCGTCGTAGCCGGGCTGGCCCTGGTCGAGGTGGACCGCGGTGAGCTCGAAAGAAAACGGCGCCTTGGCCCGCGCCTCCCACAGCAGGTCGAGCAGCGTGTACGAGTCCTTGCCGCCCGACAGGCACACCATCAGATGATCGCCGGGCTCGACGAGCTTCCACGCGGCGATGGTGCGGGTCATCGTACGCGCGAGCTTTTGTCGCTGCGCCCGCTGACTCGCCGTCCCCCGGTTCCGCGTGCCGCCGTCCGCCATCGTTCAGCTCCCGATCACCGTCACCGTGATGCGCCGACGATGCCGCGCCGTGCGGTGCTCCCACAGATAAACACCTTGCCACGTGCCCAAGTCGGCGCGACCGCCCGCGATCGGAATGGTCAGCGAGCACGGCGTGAACACGGAGCGCACGTGGGCGGGCATGTCGTCGGGACCCTCGGCGGTGTGCTCGAAGATCCGGTCGCCGTCGGGAGCAAAGCGGGCGGCGAAGGCTTCGAGGTCGCTTCGCACCGTGGGGTCGGCGTTCTCGCAGATGATCAACGAAGCCGACGTGTGGTGCACGAACACGGTGCACTGCCCCACCCCGACCTCGGCGTGCTGGACGATCTCCTGCACGCGACGCGTGACGTCCGTCGTGCCTCGCCCCGGCGTGTCGACCGTGAAGCTCTCCGCGTGATGGCGCAGGCTCACTTTTGGTACTTGGCCTTCCACTCGGCGTACGTCATTCCGTACACCTCTTGCTTGGCCTGGTCGATGTCCATCTCCACACCGGCATCCTCGGCGCCCGCGAGGTACCACTTGCTGATGCAGTTGCGACAAAAGCCAGCCAGGTTCATCAAGTCGATGTTCTGGACGTCCTTGCGCTCCTGCAGGTGCGCGACCAGCCGGCGAAACGCGGCCGCCTCGATCTCGGTCTTCTTGGCTTCGTCCATCGGACGATGGTGATAGCCGCCAGCGCGGACCGAGGCAAGCGTGCCGCGCAGCGGCCACGGCGCGCCCGCCCAGCTCAGTCGCACTGCAGAGAGGCGCCCGCCTCGATCAGTTCGCCTTGGCGTCCGCGAGGACTTCCTCGGCGTGGACGCCGGGATCGACGCCCCGATACACCTTCGCGATCTTGCCGTTCCTGCCGATCAGGAAGGTGTCGCGCGCGACCATGCCGAGTGTCGTGCCGACGCCGAAGGCTTTGGCCCAGGCCTGGTCCTCGTCGGCGATGAGCGGAAACGGAAGCTCGTGCTCAGCAGCAAACTTGCGGTGAGACTCGTCCGAGTCGGTGGACACGCCGACAAGCAACACCCCGGCCTCCTCGTACTTGCTCCACACGTCGCGAAAGGCACACGCCTCGGTCGTACAGCCGGGCGTGCCGTCCTTCGGATAGAAATAGATCACCGCGGGGCGCCCCCCGAGGTCGGCGAGGTCGATCGTGGTTCCGTCGTGCGCGGTCTTGGCGAGCGTGGGCGCTGGATCGCCGGGCGCGAGAGTGGCTTCGGGCGTGCCGGCACATCCAAAGGCCGGCACCGGCGTCGCGAGAAGCGCGAGGAGTCCCCATCGGGCGATCGAGCTGCGCATGGCCGTGGCTTAGCAGACGCCCAGCGCAGCCGCTCGCAGAGGGCCGCCAATGGCGCCGCAGGGCGCCGGGGACGTCAGTTCGGGATGTACGTCAGCCACAGGCCGTTGACGAGGTCGGGCGTGTTGCAGGAGTACTGCACCGCCGTCATCGCGTCGCCCTGGATCCCGGCGGTGGAGTCGGCGCCATTGTCGTTGGAGTTGCCGCCGTTGATCGTGTCGACGTAGCACATGTCGATCGTGCCGTTCTCGTGCAGCATCGCCTGCACGCGGATCAGATCCATGAGGTCGCCGCTGAAGTTGGGGGCGTCCCACTGCACCACGAAGCGCTGGTTGGGCGACGCACCAAACGACTGGTGCCGCACGCCACCGCCGACCCCGTCCGGGGGGTCGAGGTCGTCCCAGAACACGGCGATGTTGTTGATGTCGAACGCGTCGGGCAGGCACGAGTTGGACAAGCCCGGCTCGAACGGATCGCCGAAGTTGAGCGTGCCGTTCGAACCGACCGTCACCTCGGTGTAGGCGGTGCCGTAGAACGTGAACGAAAACGGCAGGCTGACCACGGCCTCGTCGTCGTCGCCGAGGCCCAGGTCGGTGCCGGTCCCCGAGATTTCATCGCACGGCAGCACCGCGGAGGTCAGCTCCAGGCCGTCGTAGAAGGCGTCGCTGCCGAACGGAATGCCCTGCAGATCGCAGCCCGAGAAGTCGTAGCCGCACGTCGGCGTGCACCCCAGCGTGCCGCCCTGCAGACCGATCGATGCGCAGGTCTGGCCGCCGAAGTCGGCACCGTCGCACGCCTCGGATCCGTCGATCGTGTCGTTGCCACACGTGCCGCAGTTCTCGGTGCCGATCGTCGAGCACCCGGCGTCGCAGGTCAGCGAGCCGCTGTCGAAGCCCTGCGTCGCGCAGGTCTCCGCGCCGAAGTCCAGATTGTCGCAGGGCTCGTCGCCGTCGGCGATGTCATTGCCGCACGTTCCGCACGCGGTGAAGTCGAACTCGCACGTATCGGTGCACCCGAGCGTGCCGCTGTCGAAGCCTTCGCCGTCGCAGGTCTTGCCCGGAACGTCGTCGCCGTCGCAGTCCTCGTCGCCCTCCTGAATCCCGTTGCCGCAGGTCGAGCAGTTCGACGTATCCCACAGGCAGTCGTCGCCGCACGCCAGATCACCGGTCATGAATCCGAGGCCCTGGCAGGTCTCGTCGAAGTCTTCCTCGGTGTCGCAGTCTTCCTCGTCGGCCACGTCTCCGTCGCCGCAGATGCCACAGCGCTCGTAGTTGTACTCGCACTCCATCGTGCAGAAGAGCGTGCCGTTGTCGAAGCCCTCCGAAACGCACGTGGCGTCGCCGACCGTGCCGTCGCAGTCTTCTTCGCCCTCCTGGTCTCCGTTGCCACACTCGAAGAAGCCACAGTTGGTCAGGTCGAAGCCACCGCAGTTCGCGGTGCACGCGAGCTCCCCGCTCTCGAACCCGAGGCTCTGGCACGTCGTGTCACCGAGCGCGGTGCCGTCGCAGACGTCGTCGCCGTCGATGATGTTGTTGCCGCACATCGGCTCGTCCGGCATGGAGCCGTCGGTCATCCCGTCGTCGTCGTCATCGTCGTCGTCGTCGTCGTCGTCGTCGTCGTCGGCGTCCGAGCCGGTGTCGGCGTTGAATCCGTCGTCGCTGACGATTGCGGGTTCAGCCGTGCAAGCGAGCATCGATGCAGCAGCGAATCCCGAGGCAAGGGCAAGGCGATGCATCCGCATCCCTTAGCATATTGAGGTCCGTTGCCGAGACGGTCCTGGCTCACGGCGCGCGCGCCGGCGCCTCCGCCGATCGATGCACTCTGCGGCCGTGTCGGGGAGCACGTCCGCATCACGCCGGGTTGAACGCACGGAGCCCTCGCACACCCGCACCGCGCCGGCATGCATCCATGCATGATGCGGCGCATAACCGGCGGTGCTACGGTCGCAAACCGTGAAGCTGAGCGACCTCGAAGGCCAAAAACTGGGGATTTGCGTATCGGGCGGACTGGATAGCCGGACCGTCACGCGCCGTCTGATCGAGGCCGGCGCTGACGTGTTGTGCTTCACCGCCGACCTGGGTCAACCCGACGAGAAGGACATCAACGACGTCGTCGACAAGATGCGCCCCACCGGCGCCGAGACGTTCGTGGTGGATCTCAAAGAGGCGATGGCGGAGGCGTGCTTCATGATGCTCCGCACGCAGGCCCGCTACGACGGCGGCTACTGGAACACCACCGGGATCGCCCGCGCCGTCACCGTCCACGGGCTACTGCGAGAGATGCGTTCGCGAGGATGCACCGTCCTCGTGCACGGCGCGACCGGGCGCGGCAACGACCAGATCCGCTTCGAGCGGTACACCAACACGCTCGCCCCGGGCATGAAGGTCTACGCGCCGTGGCGCGACCCCGCGATGCTCTCGCAGTTCCCGGGTCGCAAGCAGATGGCGGAGTACCTGCAGCAGCAGGGCATCGAGGCCAAGGTCGCCAAGAAGCGGTACAGCACGGACGCCAACCTCGCCGGCCTCTCGCACGAGGCGGAGGACCTCGAGGACCTCGAGACGGGCTGCCTCATCGTCGACCCCGTGATGGGCGTGTGGCCGCACCAGGCGCCGGACGAGACCGAGCACGTCACGGTGCGCTTCGAGGGCGGCCGCTGCGTCGCGATCAACGGCGAGTCCGTCACGCCGCTGCAGGCGATGCTGCGCGCCAACGACATCGCCGGACGCAACGGCATCGGACTGCGCAACGCGCTCGAGAACCGGGTCATCGGGACCAAGAGCCGCGGCGTCTACGAAGCCCCTGGGCTCGAGTTGCTCGGTGGCTGCCTCGAAGCCGTGTACCAAACGACGATGGATCGCCGGAGCACCGGGTTGTTCCACGCGATGTCCCGACTGGTCGCCGAGCAGATCTACGACGCGCGCCTGTTCGACCCGGGAGCCCAGGCCGCGCTCGCCGGGATCGACGTGCTGTCGCAGTACGCCACCGCGACGGTCAAGGTCGGCCTGTACCGCGGCAACATCTACTTCGAGGCGCTGACCGATTGCCCGCACAGCCTCTACAACCCGGCCGATGCGTCGATGGAGGCCAGCGATGGTCTCAACCCGACCAGCGCGCAGGGCTTCGTCGAGGTGCTGCAGTGCGAGGCGACCGCCTTGGCCAACGCCAAGCAGATCGCCAACCCGTTCTGGTCGCTGGAGTAGCGCTCAGCCCGTGATCACGCCGGCCGCGAAGACCGCCTGGTCGACGCTGCCGCTGGTGATCTGCGTGTTCGAGCCGCCCGCCTGCACGGTGAACACCTCGGCGAGGGCGGAGTTGATGACGATCGCAATGCCGAGGTCGGAGGTCTGCCCGACGAGGCTCGTCGAGTCCGACGACGGATAGTAGACCACCGAAGAAGAGCCACCTTCGGTCGAGACGACGCTCGCGCCGGAGACGGGCTCGCCAGCGGCGTCGCGCACGATCAGAATGAAGCCGCCGGACTCGCCCAGTGGCAGCGCGGTGGGATCGGCACCGTCCGCCTGCAGCAGATTCGTCCACGCGACGAGGTCGTCGTTGTGGACCACCCAGACGTCGTGAATCGTATTGCCGGGCGGATAAGCGCCATCGAGCTCCGGCCCCGCCACACCGGTCTCGGTCAGGTAGTGATCGAGGGAGGATGCGATGGCGATCGCACCGATCTGGCGCGACACGGCCATTGGACTCGTCGCGTCGAACTGCCCCTCGCCGTCGGTCGTCGCCGAGACGAGCGCCGAGGCTCCGGTGGGATTGGTGAGCGCCTGCAGAGCGCCGGTGACGATGATATCGGCGTCATCGACCGGCTGCAGCGTGACGATGTCGCGCACGGTTCCCGTAAAGCGCGTGCTGCCGCCTGCCGGCGGGTCCTGACACAACGACTCGGGGTCGGGCGGCGCGTCGGAGAACTCGCGGCAGTACCCCGAGGCGCAGTCGTCGTGCACGGTGCACTCGCCGGTGCCGACCTCGCCGGTCGTGGCCCCGGTCGAGTCACCGGTGTCCGTGGTTTCTGAAGGGTCACCGGTGGATGTCCCCGGCGGTTCACCGGTGGTCGAGTCCAACCCCGGGTCGGTCATGGCCGCGGACGTCGTCTCGTCGATCGGTCCGCCCGTGGTCGCCGCAACGGTCGTCATGGTCGTCATGGTCGTCATGGTCGGCATCGTGGTGGCGGCGGTCGTCTCGTCCGTCCCGGTCACGACCCCGTCGTCGTTCTCCGCCACCGGCCCGCAACCGATCACGAGCGAAGCCAGTCCCAGCAGGTGGCGAGCGCGCATCATCCCTCTCCGATCGCACACGCGAAGATGCCGAAGCCCGAGCCGATCGGATCGCAGCGACCATCGAAGCCACACGTCGCGCCCATTGGATTGGGAGCACCGGCGTCGGTGAACGCCGCGACACAGTCGCCGTTGTTCTCGCACTCCGCCGAGCACACGGCACCGAAGCACAGCGCATCGTAGTCGTTGAAGTCCCAGCACACGCCGGTCATGCACTCGTTGTCCGTCACACATTCCTCTCCGAGCGCGGCGTCCCCGAGCGCACCAGTGCTGCCGGTGCTTGTGTCGGTCGTGCCCTCGGTGTCACCCGTCGTGCCCTCGGTGTCCCCCGTCGTGCCCTCGGTGTCCCCGGTGGTGCCTTCCGTGCCCTCGGTCGTGCCGCCGCTCGAGTCGTCGTCGTCGTCGTCGTCGTCGTCATCGTCGTCATCGTCGTCATCGTCGTCGCCGAGCGTCGTGCCGTCGTCGTCGTCATCGTCGTCGTCGTCGTCGTCGTCGTCGTCGTCGTCGTCGTCGTCGTCGTCGTCGCCTTGGGTGGTCGCACCCGCGCCGGAGTCTCCCGTCGTGCCATCGCCCGTACTGCCGACCCCGTCGTCGCTGCAGCCATACACCGTAAGGAGGGCCGTAAGGCCCAGTGCCATCCAACGCAAACTAGTCATTGCGCGAGTGTATCACCCCGGAAGCGTGCTCACGCGGTCGCCTTCGATGACCAAGACCTGCGGGCTTCCCCCGTAGTGCTCCGCCATACCGACGTCGATTCGCCAGATGCGATCGGAGCAACCGCTGGTGATCCCGCCGCTCTGCACCGTGTGACCAACGACCATGCGATCGACATCGAGCTTGTTGAGCGTCTGCAGCAGCGCGTCGCAGGCTTGCTGTTCGTCGCTGGCGTACAGCCGCGTCCAAACCACGCTCTGGGGGTTCATCAGCTTGGCCGCGATCGCGTCGGCGTTGTCGGCCGTCCCGGACAACCACGCACGTGCGTCCGCGTTGAGCTTCTCGAGGTCGGGCACACCACCGGGCACGTGCGTCGGCAAGACGCCGCCGTGCACGAACACGCTGCGTCCCACGATCACGACCGTGTTCCGCGTCGCGAGCACGTTCGCGTACGGACCCCCGGGCATGAAAGCAGCCATGCGCGCCCGCGCCTCGGCCGGCAGCCGAGCCAGTCGCGGGTCGGAGAGGTTGAGCCCCTCGACGTCGGCAAAATCCTCGAGTCCGCCCTGCGTCACGTAGCGAAGATCGCCGGCAACGTTCATCAGCTCGTGGTTGCCGTTGAGCACGTGCACCGCGCCCCCGGCCTTGGCCGCCTGACCCTCGAGCCGGGTGAACAGATCGATGATGGCCTGCTCGTCATCGCCGCGATCGAGCTGGTCACCGGTCTGAACGAGCACCAGCTGACCACCGATCCAGTCATCGCCGTCGGTCCCGATCGCTCCTGCCAGTCGCAACGCCCGGCGGGTTGCCTCGAGATCCCCGTGTACATCGCCCAAAGCCACGATCTTGGCCGCATCGTCGTAGCGCGTCGGCCGATCGGCAGGTGGAGCCGCCGGACGCTTCGGGGGCGAGGTGGGCGACTGTGATCCTCCGGCTTTCCCAGACCCGGCGGGTTTGTTCGCGCTCGCGTTCTGCGGACCCGTCCCATCGGCAGGATCGGGCGGCTTGCACCCGGGGGCCCCAACCCACACTCCCAGAGCTAGGAGGACAGGCGCCCACACGAGACGTCGATGGATCATGGGCCCGTCGTCACTTTCCCCGGCCACGAGGCGCACGGTACTCTACATGCGGTCGATGGGGGTTCCGGCGCCGCAGAAGTCGAGTGCTCCGACGATTTTGGTGGTCGACGACGAGACCGCCATGCGTCGAGTGCTGGCACGCATGCTTCGAAGCGAAGGCTACGAAGTCGTCGAAGCGGAGAACGGGAAGAAGGCGCTCGACGTGCTCGCATGCGTGAGGGTCGACACGATCTTGCTCGACGTCATGATGCCGGAGATGAGCGGGCTCGAGCTGTGCAAGCACGTCCGCTCGCAGGACGAAACGATGCACACCCCGGTCGTATTCGTCACCGCCGCGATGGATCGCCAGTTCCGTCGCGAGGCGCGAGCCGCTGGCGCCGACGACTTTCTCACCAAGCCCTTCGACGAGGTCGAGCTGCTCGCCCGCGTGCAGAACACTGTGCGGGTCAAGCTGTACTTCGACAGCCTGCACCGCGAGCGCGAGAGTCTGCAGACCGAGGTCGAGGCTCAGGTGCAGCAGCTCGAGGAATCGTCCGCCCGCCTCGAGCGTCTCGCGGCCGAGCTCGACGTTGCTCGCAACGAGACGATCAACCGCCTCGCCAAGGCGGCCGAGTTCCGCGACGACGAGACCGCCGCGCACCTGCAGCGCATGAGTCGGTACTGCTACCTGCTCGGTGAGCGCTCCGGCCTCGACCCCTACGCGTGCGAGATGCTGCAGGTCGCCAGCCCGATGCACGACGTCGGCAAGATCGGAATCCCCGACAACATTCTGCTCAAGCCCGGTCGGCTGACGCCGGACGAGTATCAGATCATGAAGCAGCACGCGGAGATCGGCTTCCGCATTCTGTCGGGCTCGGACTCACCGCTGGTCAAGCTCGCCGCGACGATCGCCCACACGCACCACGAGAAGTGGGACGGGTCGGGCTACCCGAACGGGCTGTCCGGCGAAGCCATCCCGATCGAGGGTCGCATCGCCGCCGTCGCCGACGTGTTCGATGCGCTCACCTCCGAGCGCCCGTACAAAAAAGCTTGGCCGGTCGAAGACGCGGTGTCGCTGCTGCGAGACGGCCGCGGCGCCCACTTCGACCCCAACCTGGTCGACCTGTTCATCGACTCGATGCCCGACGTGCTCGAGATTCGGGACCAGTTCCAGGACTAGATCCGGGACTGCCCCCGCTCAGTAGACGTCGTTCGTCCCGTCGTCGCGGGCCACGAGGCGCTCGCGGCCCTCGTCGTCCTCGAGCATCTCGAGCGCTTCGACGGTGTAGCGCGTCGTCGGCAGGCTCTCGAGCCGCCGGTACGGAATG
>Ga0207422_1004438_pt1 | contig 11664 bp, 2 predicted proteins | sample MarCyaLeptolynsp_FD_187757 | JGI IMG/M metagenome (GOLD analysis project Ga0207422, IMG submission 187757) | Marine cyanobacterial communities from Panama - species 1 Leptolyngbya sp. (SPAdes) | ecosystem: Environmental > Aquatic > Marine > Unclassified | place: Panama: Panama City | collected... | reverse complement strand
AGGATGATGAAGGCATGGCAGCCGGACTGATCCAGCGCGCCGGCGGCGACGCGGCCATGGCTGTCGATCAGGTTGATGCTGGCCTGTCCAAGATTCCTGCGGTGTCAGGCTCCGGCGCGCAGCAAACGCCAGGCCTCGACAATGATGCGGTGCGCGCGCTCGATTCTGCCGAGCAGATCGCCGAGAAAGCAGGCGACAGCTACGTCACGGTCGAACGTTTGCTGGTCGCGCTCGCGCTCAATCAGGGCAAGGCGGGTGAAGCGCTCAAGACAGCCAAGATCACCGCCCAAAATCTCAACTCCGCCATCGAAGAGTTGCGCGCAGGCCGCACAGCTGACAGCGCCAATGCCGAAAGCGCCTACGATGCGATGGAGCGCTATGCGCGCGACCTCACGCAGGCGGCGCGTGACGGTAAGCTCGATCCGGTTATCGGCCGCGATGAAGAGATCCGTCGCACGGTTCAGATCCTTGCGCGACGGACCAAGAACAATCCCGCCATCATCGGCGAGCCGGGCACCGGCAAGACTGCGATCGCCGAAGGTCTGGCCTTGCGGATTGCCAATGGCGATGTGCCCGACAGCCTCAAAGGCCGTACCCTTATGTCGCTCGACATGGGGGCGCTGATCGCTGGCGCAAAATATCGCGGCGAGTTTGAAGAGCGACTCAAGACCATCCTTGACGAGGTCCGTCATGCCGATGGCCAGATCATCCTGTTCATCGATGAGATGCACACGCTGATCGGCGCTGGTGCAAGCGAAGGGTCAATGGACGCTTCGAACCTGCTCAAGCCGGCACTGTCGCGCGGCGAGCTGCATTGCATCGGTGCAACCACGCTCGATGAATATCAGAAATATGTCGAGAAGGACCCGGCGCTGCAAAGGCGTTTCCAGCCGGTCTATATCGAAGAGCCGAGCGTTGAGGACACAATCTCGATTTTGCGCGGCATCAAAGATAAGTATGAATTGCACCACGGCGTGCGCATCACCGACGGTTCGATCGTCGCCGCGGCGCGCCTGTCAGACCGCTATATTCAGAACCGCTTCCTGCCTGACAAGGCGATCGATCTGATGGACGAGGCAGCCAGCCGGATCCGGATGGAAGTCGAGTCCAAGCCGGAAGAGATCGAAGCGCTCGATCGCCGCATCATCCAGCTCAAGATCGAGGAAAGCGCGCTTGCCAAGGAAGATGATGCCAATTCGAAGGAACGCCTGACGGCGCTGCGCGAGGAGCTCGCCAATCTTGAACAGGAAAGCGCCGAGCTGACCACGCGCTGGCAGAATGAGCGCGACAAGATCGAAGCCGAAGGCAAGGTCAAGGAACAGCTCGAAGCAGCTCGCCTCGAGCTTGAGCAAGCGCAGCGCGAGGGCGATCTCGCCAAGGCGGGAGAGCTTTCTTACGGCACCATCCCCGATCTCGAGAAGCAGCTCGAAGAGGCGGAAGACCTCACCGAAAACGCGCTGCTGCGTGAAGAGGTCACCGAGGAAGACATTGCCAGCGTGGTCTCGCGCTGGACTGGCATACCCATCGACAAGATGATGGAGGGCGAACGCGACAAGCTGCTGCAAATGGAAGAGATCCTCGGCAAGCGTGTGATCGGCCAGGTGGAAGCGATCGAAGCGGTTTCAAAGGCCGTCCGCCGTGCTCGCGCCGGTCTGCAGGATCCGGGCCGACCGCTCGGCTCATTCCTGTTCCTTGGGCCAACCGGCGTCGGCAAGACCGAGCTCACCAAAGCGCTGGCGGAATTCCTGTTCGATGATGATCAGGCGCTGGTGCGGATCGATATGTCCGAATTTATGGAGAAGCATTCGGTCGCTCGCCTGATCGGCGCACCTCCGGGCTATGTCGGCTATGATGAAGGCGGCGTGCTGACCGAAGCGGTACGGCGCCGACCCTACCAGGTCGTGCTATTCGACGAGGTCGAGAAAGCGCACACCGATGTCTTCAACGTGCTGCTGCAAGTGCTCGACGATGGCCGTTTGACCGATGGTCAGGGTCGCGTGGTCGATTTCTCCAACACGCTGATCATTCTGACTTCAAACCTCGGCAGCCAGTTCCTTTCCAACCTTGGCGACGATCAGAAGGTCGCTGATGTCGAGAATGACGTCATGGATGTGGTGCGCGGGCATTTCCGCCCCGAGTTCCTCAACCGGCTGGATGAGATCATCCTGTTCCACCGCCTGGCGATGGAGCACATGGCGCCGATCGTGGAGATCCAGGTCAACCGCGTGCAAAAGCTGCTGACCGATCGCAAGATCACGCTCGACCTCACCGACGCAGCCCTGCGTTGGCTGGGCAGGGTGGGCTATGATCCGGTCTATGGTGCACGGCCGCTCAAACGCGCGGTTCAGCGCTACCTTCAAGATCCGCTCGCAGAGATGCTGATCGAAGGTCAGATCCCCGATGGCAGCACTGTTGCGGTGGATGAAGGCGATGGCGAGCTGAAGATGGATGTCACGTCGTAGCTGGCAGTCCGCATTGCGACTTGCCGCCTAAGCTGTGGGATTCACGCAACATTTTTGGCACAATTTCGCACCAGTGACCGAAAATCGCTGATCGGCTTTGACAACAAAGCGGCGATCCTGCACCTCTAAAGGCCTAATAGGGGCTAAGTCGTGAACCCATTAGGGGAAACCGCACACGCATAGGGGATATGCGTTCGTACGGGCAGGTTTTTGGCGAAGCACTCTAGCTCCGGTTGTCGCAACTGGAGTTACCATGAAAAACACTCGTCGCATTTCCGCGAAGGCTCTTGCCTTCTCCGCGTCTACACTGGCGCTTGTCATTGCCGGCCCGCTGTCCGCTCAGGACGAACAGGCGGAGCAAGAAACCACTCAAGAAGACCAGGCTGACGTCACACAGGATGGCGTCGATCCGGCGCCGGCGCCAACCCAAGGGGCAATAACGGTTACGGGTTCGCGTATTGTGCGTGATACCTACACATCGATTTCGCCCTTGCAGGTGCTGAACACTCGTGATCAGCAGGCTGCAGGCCTGTTCGATCCGACACAGATTCTGCAACGCAATGAGGCAGCGGCTGGTCAACAAATTGACGCCACCTTCAACGGATTTGTGCTCGATAACGGTCCTGGGTCGCAGACGCTAAACCTGCGCGGACTCGGAGCAGACCGCACATTGCTGCTGATCAACGGTCGACGCATGGCACCAGCAGGTGTTGAAGGCGCGCCAACCAGCCCTTCGATCAACCTGCTTCCGGGGTCATTGATTGATCGATACGATCTGCTGCTTGACGGCGCATCCTCAGTCTATGGTTCGGATGCGGTTGCCGGTGTCGGCAATGTCATCCTACGCAAAGACTTTGACGATCTGGAATTGTTTGCTCGCGGAGAGATCAACCCACAAGGTGCGGGCGAAGATTACACCGTGAGCGCGGCCTGGGGTACCAATAGCGATCGCGCCTTCTTTGGGATTGGCGCAGAATATGATTATCGCGATGCCGTTCGCTTTTCCGATCGAGACTTTTTTCAAGGGTGCACGAGGCAGTTTGACGTCACGAACACCGGAGAAATCCGGACGCTTGGGATTGATCAGCAAGCCAATGCCCTGGCTGACAGTGGAGGAACAATAACCACGTCCACAAGCGAATGTATCCAAGACGGATTCAATGGTCGTATCATCATTCCAAACACCAGCGTGGGATCGGTCTACTACACTTCCGGTGCGGGCAATTCGGGGATTCCGAATTTCAATGAGTCATTCTTCGCCGGATCACCAGTGGACTCCGACGGTGACGGCATTCGAGACGTTGACTTCCTAAACGATCAAAATCTCAATGGGATCAACGAAGAGCAGGTCTTCCTGACATCGCAAGAACGTATAAATGTCATGGCCTATGGCGAGTACACGTTCCCAGGTGACGGAAATATCACGCCTTTTTTCGAGGCGCTGTATTCTCGGGTTGAAGTTCAAGCGGACAATACGGGCATACCTCAGATATTCCCCTATGTTCCGGACAACAATCAATTCAACCCCTGCAACACCGATGTCAGTGGCATTGATTGTCGCGCAGATACCGAAGCCGCTCTGCCTGGATCTGGACGCAGTGCGCTAGGTCGGCTTCCGACCCGGCCGGTTTTTGCGATTCAAGGAGATCGGACAGAGACAGATGTTGTGCAGGAGCAATACAGAGGCGTCCTTGGGGTTCGTGGTGATCTGCCCTGGATAAACCCGAGTTGGACGTTTGAAGTGAGCGCAGTCTATTCACGTGCCGAGGGGACTTCCAATGTTCGTGGTATCCGAGAGGACAAGCTGGCATTCGCCCTCGGTATTGATCCGACAATGGATTTCGATGGCGATGGAGTGGTCGACAATAATGGCGACGGGATTGCAGACGACTACAATTCCGGAACGCAAATCGGCAATGGACTGGTGGCCCAAATCCTTGGACAATTGCCGCCGATAACCCCTTGTGATGCGTCCGCACTTGCGAACCCAGGCGCGGCACTTGCAGACCTAACTGACGGGTGCGTTCCGGTAAATCTGTTTGCGCCTAGCGTGCTCGGCGTTGGTCTTGGCGACTTCGCTACCCAAGCGGAAAGGGACTACGTTTTCGGAGATCGGTCATTTGTTACGACATATGATCAATTGCTGCTGAGTGCTTTCTTCACCGGTGACCTGTTCGAACTTCAAGGTGGTCCTGCCGGCGTCGTGTTGGGCGCAGAGTACCGCCGCGATGAGATCAATTCGATCGCCAATGAGGTCGCGTCAAACGGCCTATTCTTCGGTTTCTTCGCCGATAGTGGAGCGGTCGGGAGCAAGTATCTGATCGAGGGATTTGCAGAAATCGATCTGCCTTTGCTCGCTGGACAGCCATTGGTTGAAGAGCTGACGGTCAATCTCTCAGGAAGGGTAACCAAAGAAGAATTCTACGGCACGAACTTCACATATTCGATCAAGGGCGGATGGCGACCGATCGATCCATTGCTGTTTCGCTTCTCATACGGGACGTCATTCCGGGCGCCGAATTTGCGCGAGAATTTCCTTGGATCCCAATCCGGCTTTTTGACGGTATTCGATCCGTGCGCCGTTCCAGACGAAGCCTATAATGATGCAACTGGAATGTATGATGCAACGGGTGAGACTCGTGAGCAGACAACAATTGACAATTGCATCCGTGAGGGGCGTGATCCGTTCACGGCAGGTCTCCAAATCGATCCCGCTGATGGCACTTCCTTGCCACCGATCCAAAACTCGAGTGTGGAGCGCATCCGGGGTGGAAGCCTAGAGATCGACCCAGAAACATCGACTTCACTTACCGCAGGTTTTTCCTTTGAGGAGACATTTGGCGATGGATTCGATGTTGCTCTTGGGCTGAACTATTATGACATCCAGCTGAGGAATTCGATCATATCACCAAGTTCGCAGTTCATCATCAATGATTGCTACACGCGTGAAGACGGCCTGGTCAGTCCATTTTGCGATCGGATTACGGTCTCTCCGACCGGAGCGCAGTTGGTTTCCGACGTGTTTGCTGGATTCCTGAATCTCAATGAAGAGGCTGTGCGGGGCTTCGACTTCAACGCAAACTTTGGCAAGGAAATTGCCCTGTTTGGGCAGATTGTCGATCTTGGCATTGACCTAAGGGCCAATCACCTCATTGAGCGCAGCTCACTCTTCATCAATGATGATGGCAGCGAAGCTTTTGACGAGGACCAGGGGCAATTCGGCTTCCCGCAATGGACCGGTACAGGCACATTCACAGCCGACATTGATAACTTCCGGTTCACTTGGCAGGTCCGATATGTTGGGTCGGCTCAAGAGGACCCAGATTTTCTCCAACCGTTTAGCGATGTTTTCGGCTATGATGAGGCTGGCAATTTCGTCGGTCAGGTCGGGAGCACTTGCCTCGGTGGTGGCTCACGCGACGCCAATGGCGTTCCTGACGGAGTTGTGCCGGGTGACGGCGTTTATTGTCGGCCTGTCGGATTTGCGGATGAGCACTTCTTGCATACCGCATCGATCCGCTATCAACTTCCTGATCAGTTCACGATCGTTGTGGGGATCGATAATGTGTTCGACACCGCACCGCCTCGTGTTAGCCCTTTCGCGCCAAACGTGACCGACATTGCGAACACGGCATTGGGCGCCGGCTACGACTATGACGGTCGGGAGTTCTTCGCATCGATCCGATACGAATTCTGATCGCTTCTGAAGCGTCAGCATGACAACCTTTGCGGCTCCGCGTTTCGGCGCGGGGCCGCCTCTTTTTGGGCGTTGGGGCTGAGCATGCTTGGCGAGGGGCGAAACCGGAATCGGCGCCAAACAACTTGTACGGAGGCTGAACTTGAGCCCGGTTTTGCCTCCAAATGGCACCAATGTGTGAGCTTGGTTTGTGACTGATTGTCGCGTCGCGCAATAATATTTCACGCTGAGCAGCCAATCCGAAACCTCAAGCCAGCAAGGTGTGGCAAATATTTCCAGTCAGGCGGCGGTTTGTGGGATTCACGCAACAACTGCGTGAAAAGTGTCTCCGTCCTGCAAAAATCGGCGAAGCGCTTTGACATCATACAGGTGGTATTGCAGTTAGTGGCTATCGCAGGGGCTAGATGCGATCTTCGAGGGCAATATAGGGCGTACGCATCGCGTGCGTGCAAAATAGTGTGTTTGGGGAAGCAATATAGCTCCGGTTGTCGCAACTGGAGTCAACATGAAGAAGTTTCAAAGCAATTCCGCGAAGGCACTGGCCTTCTCTGCTTCGGCACTCGCGCTGGTAATCGCCGGCCCGGTTGCTGCTCAGGATGAGCAGGCCGAAGAAGAATCGACCGAAGAACAAGAAGAGCAGGTCTCCGTAGACGATGGTCAAGCAGACACATCACCTACGCAGGGCGGTATCACCGTTACGGGTTCGCGTATCGTTCGCGACACCTACACCTCGATCTCACCACTTCAGGTCCTGACCTCGCAAGATCAGAACGAAGCTGGTCTGTTCGATCCTTCGCAGATCCTGCAGCGTTCAGAGAGCGCCGCCGGTACGCAGATCGACGCAACCTTCCAGGGCTTCGTGCTCGACAATGGCCCGGGTTCGCAAACGCTGAACCTGCGTGGCCTCGGTGCTGACCGTACGCTGCTGCTGATCAATGGCCGCCGCCTCGCACCTGCTGGTGTGGAAGGTGCTCCGACCAACCCATCGATCAACCTGCTGCCTGGCTCGCTGATCGATCGCTATGACCTGCTGCTCGACGGTGCATCGTCGGTTTACGGTTCGGACGCTGTGGCTGGTGTTGGTAACATCATCCTGCGTAAGGACTTTGACGGCCTCGAGCTGTTCGGTCGCGGCGAAATCAACCCAGAAGGCGCCGGTGAAGACTTCACCGTTTCAGCCGCTTGGGGCTTCAACACCGACCGTGCCTTCTTCGGCGTAGGTGCTGAATTCGACTATCGTGATGCGATCCGCCTGCGTGACCGCGACTTCTTCAGCGGTTGTGATACGCACCGCGAAGTCGATGCCGATGGCAACATCTACACGGTCGGCGTTCGCGACAACGCCGTGGTCCAGAACCGGACCCCTGGCGTGTCGGTTTCGGAAAGCGAATGTAAGATTGGCGGCATCTCTGGCCGTGTGTTCCAACCGTTTGCACGTTTCGGTTCGATCTACTTCCCCGCTGGTGGCAACATTGCCAACATCCCGGGCCTGAACTTCGGTGAATCGACCAACGCTTTCGGCGTTGACCTTGACACTGATGGCGACGGCATCCGCGACGTTGACTTCCAAAACGTCAACACCAACGGCGCTGATCAAGACATCACCTTCCTGAGTGAGCAGAAGCTTATCAACGTGATGGCTTATGGTGAGTATACCTTCCCGGGTGACGGCAACATCACGCCATATTTCGAAGCGAATTACAGCCGCGCTGAAATCTTCGCTGAGAACACCGGTTCGGCTCAGCTCTTCCCGAGCGTTCCTGACCTTAACCAGTTCAACCCTTGTAACTTTGTCACCGGCACCGGCACTGACTGTCGCGCAGCTGACAACGCTCTGCAGGGCCTGACTGGAACTGGCGCTGCGCTTTCAACCGGGTTCCCGCTGCCGATCGTTCCGATCACGGCGATCCAGGGTGACCGCGACAACACCGACGTGACGCAAGAACAGTATCGCGCTGTTGTTGGTATCCGTGGTGACCTGCCTGGCATCGGTTCGAGCTGGTCGTTCGACGTTTCGGGTGTCTACTCGCGGTCTGAAGGTTCTTCGATCCGTCGTGGTATCCGTGAAGACCGTCTGGCTCTGTCGCTCGGCCTTGACCCGACGGCTGACTATGATGGCGACGGTATTGTCGACAATGACGGCGACGGCATTGCTGACGATTACGACAACGGTCTGGACGTCTTCGGCTTCTTCGGTGACCCGCAGTATATCGGCGAGTGTAACACGGCTGGTCTGGCCAATCCGGGCCTCGCTCCGGCTGATCTGACCGACGGCTGTGTCCCGGTCGATCTGTTCAACGCCAGCGTCCTCGGATCGCCAATCGGCAACTTCGCCTCGCAAGCGGAGACTGACTATCTGTTTGGTATCCGCAGCTTCGACACTGTCTATGAGCAGATGATCTTCTCGGCCTTCGCCACCGGCGATGTGTTCGATCTCCAGGGCGGTCCTGCTGCAGTTGTGATCGGTGCCGAATATCGTCGGGACGAAATCAACTCGGCGCCTGACTTTGTCGCCTCGAACGGCCTGCTGGTTAGCTTCTTCGCTGACCAAGGTGCAGCTGGTTCGAAGCGTATCGTTGAGGCCTTCGGTGAGATCGACCTTCCGCTGGTTGCTGGTAAGGAACTGGTCGAAGAGCTGACCGTGAACCTCTCAGGTCGTGTGACCGACGAGGAATTCTATGGCACGAACTTCACCTACTCGCTGAAAGGCGGCTGGCGTCCAGTGGATCCCCTGCTCTTCAAGTTTAGCTACGGTACGTCGTTCCGTGCGCCAAACCTGCGCGAGAACTTCCTGCGCGGACAGTCAGGCTTCCTGACACTGTTCGATCCGTGCGCAATTCCTGATGAGGCGTTCAACTCGACCGCTGGTGGCTATAACGCAGCGCTCGATACTCGTGACCAGACGGTTCTCGACAACTGCGTCCGCGAAGGTCGTGATCCAACCCGCGTTGGTATCGATAACCAGGGCCTGAACACCTTCCAGACGGCAAGCGTGGAAATCACCACTGGTGGTAGCCTCGATATCGATCCGGAAACTTCTCGCTCGATCACTGCTGGTTTCGCATTCGAAGAAACCTTCGGTGACGGTTTCGACGTCGCTCTGAACATGAACTATTACGACATTAAGCTCAAAGACTCGATCGTTGAGCCGAGCTCGCAGTTCATCATCAACGACTGTTTCTTCCGCGACGATGGTCAGCGCAGCCCGTTCTGTGACCGCCTGACCTACGATACCGATCCGACCACGCGTCTGTTGGTTTCGAACGTTGCTTCGGGCTTCATCAACTTGAACGAAGAAAGCGTCCGTGGCTTCGACTTCAACGCCAACTTCGGCAAAGAAGTTCAGCTGTTCGGCACGCTGGTTGATCTGGGTCTCGCAATCCAGGCTAACCACCTGCTCGAGCGGAGCACGCTGTTCATCGGTGACGATGGCAACGCAACGTTTGATGACGATGCAGGCGAATTCGGTCTGCCGCAGTGGACCGGTCGTGCGACCTTCACCGCGGATATCGATAACTTCCGCTTCACCTGGCAGACTCGCTACACCGGTGCGGTGGAGCAGGATGCTGACGGTATCGATGAGTTTGACGATGCATTCGGCACCCTGGGTACGGGCTTCCTGTCCGACACCTGCTTGGGTAACGGCACCGCAAACGTACCGGGTGACGGTCTGTTCTGCCGCGACGTTGGTTTCGCTGACGAGCAGTTCCTGCACAGTGCATCGATCCGTTATCAGGTGACAGGCCAGTATTCGATCCTGGTCGGCGTCGATAACATCTTCGACACACCTCCGCCGCTGGTCGACAGCAACGAAGTCCTCGCAATTGCCAACACCGCTATCGGTAACGGCTACGACTATGACGGTCGCGAGTTCTTCGCTTCGATCCGGTACGAATTCTAAGAACAAGAATTCGACGAACGTAACAAAGAACGGCCTCATCACCCTTGTGATGGGGCCGTTTTTTGGTTTATTCTGCATCCAGAGGGTTGCAGCTTCCGTAGCTGCTATGGGTCATTCTTGGCCATTCGCCAGAATCAGTAGAGATCAACACGGGAAGAGAAGTGAAATGAAGCTTTTAAGAGCCCCCCTAATGGCCGCAATGGTTGGCGTGTCAGCAATTGGGCTGAGCGTTGCCGCGCCATCAGACACGCAGGCAACTGCATCACAGGTGCCAATCGATGTTTGGGCATTGCGTGATATCGTCAACGCCGTGCAGGTGTCGCCAGACGGCAAGCACGTGCTGGTTCACAAGGTCGAGACTCGCGACGGAGATTACCTCCTCGAAATCTATAAGACCGACGACATGTCCAAGCCGTATCGCCGCCTCAACGCCGATCCGATGGAAATCATCAGCGCGCGCTGGGTGAATGACAATTTCATCTTCGGCACGGCATGGCAGGTCAAAGACAAGTCGGTGAAGGGACCGGAAGACGATATCCGTCGTTACCTCGCCTATTCGTACGATCTGTCGAAGAACAAGTTCAACAACGCATCGGGTAACTTCCAGATCATCAACGATCTGCCGAACGATCCAAACTTCGTGCTGATCGGCGGCGGCAACGCCATCCCTGACACGACCGGCGTTGATCCATTCGCTGCATTCCGTCCGCGGGCTTATTACAAGTTCAACCTGAAGACGGGTGCCAAGCGTTTGGTCCTCAAGGGTAGCGAAAAGTATCCGGTTGCTACCTTCGATAATGAAGGCAATCCGCGCTACACCTCGTCAGTCAATGCTCAGAACGAGCTGATCCAGTACTATCGCCTCCCAGGCGATGGCTCATGGAAAGAATTCGGTGAGCGTTACGACCAGGATGACCACAAGAACCTTTATCGTGTTCTGAGCGGGATCCACGGCGTTCAGGCGTTCGATCCTGAGAACCCGAATATCGGCTATCTGATCGACAACCCGAACGGCGAAGACAAGGCTGCGCTTTGGAAGTTCGACTTCTCGACCGGACAGATTGTCGAGAAGATGTTCCAGGCCGAAGACGCTGACGTCCTTGGCGTGCTGACTCACTCTATGCCGGACAATGACAGCGTTGTTGCTGCCGTCTATCCCGGCGCGAAATACGAACGTCACTGGTTCGATGAGGAAGAGAAAGCGCTTTACGAAGCGCTCGAATCTCAGATCCCCTATGCGCACCAGGTTTCGATCTCGAGCCGTTCGCGTGATGGCAACACGATGATCGTCACCAATCGCGGTCCACGCGATCCAGGCTCGTTCTGGCTGGTTCAGGACGGTCGCATCGCTAAGCTGGGAAGCCGCAATCCGCTGGTGAACCCGCAGCAATTGGCTGATGTTCGCTACATCCGTTATCCGGCTCGTGATGGTCTGATGATCCCTGGCTATGTCACAGTGCCGAAGGGTGAGGGACCGTTCCCGCTCGTCGTTCAGCATAATGGCGGCCCGCACGTGAATGCGGTGCAGGGCTATGGTGAAATGAGCCAGATGCTCGCTAACGCAGGCTACATGGTGCTCTATCCCAACAACCGGATTTCGACCG
>Ga0207422_1004437_pt1 | contig 11664 bp, 10 predicted proteins | sample MarCyaLeptolynsp_FD_187757 | JGI IMG/M metagenome (GOLD analysis project Ga0207422, IMG submission 187757) | Marine cyanobacterial communities from Panama - species 1 Leptolyngbya sp. (SPAdes) | ecosystem: Environmental > Aquatic > Marine > Unclassified | place: Panama: Panama City | collected... | reverse complement strand
GCCAGTTTTCCTCGCCAACCGCGAAGCGGCATTCGCGCACATGATCAAGCGCGTGCGCAAGCATCAGACGCTTCATTTCACGATTGGTCGGCCCGCCCCAATGGGTGCGAGCAAGGAACGTCCAGCCAATCTCGACCGAGCCGCCATTTTCGCTTTCAAGGCCCTGATAGCGCGACGAGCCAATCACCGCACCGCTTGCCTTCTCGAGCACGACTAGCGCCCCGCCCTGTGCGAGCGCATCGTCGAAGAAGGCGCTGAACACAGGCTCCTGCCAGCGATCATGCGCCGGATGTTGCTCCCAGATCAGCGGATCGCTCGCCACGTTGAAAAGCGCCTGCCAATCATCCTCTTGCAAGGGGCGCAGCAGCAATGTTGGTCCGGTTAGAGTTGGTTGCCGGTCCAAACCAAGGCTCCTTTCAGCCGGTAACCTCGCCCAGCGCACCAACAAACTTGTCGATATTGCCCATCGTCAGCCCGGCCACGTTGATGCGGCCAGAGCCTGCCATGTAAATGCCGTGCTCTTCGCGCAATTGCACGACCTGATCCTTGGTCACTGCCAGGACCGAGAACAGCCCGTTCTGCTGGCCAAGTGGAGTGAGATCGATAGAGCCAACCTGCCCCGCCTCAGCAAGCTTGGCACGCACTTGGCGCATGCGCTCGCGCATTTGGTCGAGCTCGTCCTGCCACATCTGAGTCAGCTCCGCGTCGCGCAGAATGATGCGCACCGCAGCTGCCCCGTGATCGGGCGGCATTGACCAGCTTGCGCGCGCCAGAGCATTGGCGTTTGAAAACGCAGTGTCGAGCGTGTCCGCATCCTTTGCCAGGACGTAGAACGCGCCAACGCGATCGCGATACATGCCGAAATTCTTGTCGCAGCTGTAGGCGATGAAGGCTTCCGGTACCTTGGCCAGCAGGCTGCGTAGTCCGGCGACATCCTCATCCAATCCATTGCCCAGGCCATGATAGGCGGTGTCGATGATCGGGAAGATTCCTGTCTCAGCCACGGCATCGCCGATCGCTTCCCAATCGTCCGCGCCGTAATCGACGCCGGTTGGATTGTGGCAACAGCCATGCAGCAACACGGCATCGCCAGGCTGCGAGGTCCGGATCGCGCCGAGAACGGCGTCGAGATTGGCGCTGCCGTCGGGCTTGGCATGCTCAAACGGCACGAATTCCAATTCGATATCGCCAAAGATCTGCGCGTGGTTTGGCCAGCTTGGCACACCCATATGCAAGCGTTTGACGCCCGCCTTTTGCGCCAGCGCAGCGGCCAAGCGAACCGCGCCTGTCCCACCAGGTGTCTGCATCCCTGAAATGCGTCCGCCCATCGTCGCATCGCGACCAAAAATGTAAGGCATCAGCGCGTTGACGAAGCCCATATCGCCTTCCGGGCCGAGATAGCTCTTGCTGTCCTGCGTATCGACCAGGCGCTGCTCAGCCGCCTTGATCGAGGCAAAGACCGGCGTGTCTCCCTGCCCGGTGCGATAGACGCCAACCCCAAGATCGATCTTGTCGGGTCGCTCATCAGCAGCGTGGAGCTTGATCAGCGCGAGCAGCGCATCGGGCGGCTGGGAATCGAGATGTTCGAGCATGATGGCAGCGCCATGCATCCTGCGTCGCTTGACCGCAACACAGATTTATCGATCAGGTGAAAAAGTACGTATGCGCTATCAGAAGGGGAGCCAGCGCTGCTTCTCGGAAAAGCGCAGATATCCAGCATTCGCGCCAAGCCGCAGGCCAGCACCAACGCGGATTGGAATCAACACTTTGTCTCCTCTGCGGACATAGCTCGCATGCATGCCACCAACCAGATAGGCCTGTCCCTCGGCGGCCGGATACACTTCAAACAATTCCTCAGTGTCGTAGAGATTGTAGACAAGGATGAAGGTGCTGCCCGCATTCGCGCCGGCATCGATCCCGATCGATGGACCAGTCCAGTAGACGCGCCGCTCGCCTTCGACCTTGTGATGCAAAGTGCCCGAACCGTAGCGTGCGCCGATGATAAAGGCGCCCCCGCCCTCGCGACCAATGATGTAACCGTTGGGGCGACCTTGATCCTTGAGCAGATCTTCGATCAGCCGAGCCAGGCCTTCAGCACCCTTACCGAACACGCCCTCGGCCGCGCCGATCAGATCGTCCTCGCCATAGGTGGTTTCCTGTTCGATCACTTCGGGCGGAATCAGATCGGGATCGGCCGCCGGTTGAACGGGATCGCTCCACTCCGGCGCCGTCGTCGCAGCACCTGCTGAGCTGCCCTCAGATTGGTATGAGGCGAATTCCTGCTCGAACAGGGGGTTGCTATCCGGAAGCGTCCTAGCGGCAACAGGAGACGTGCTCACGGGCACCTCAGCAGGGATTGAATCGGGACCGTAGATCGGAATGCGATCATTGCTCGCCCGCACCGGCTCAGCGGCCTGGGATTGCGCAGCCTCCGCGGCCTGTGCCGCCGCTTGTGTCGCGGCCTGATCAACCAGATCGGCATCAATCGCTTCGCTGGCCGCGACGGTCGCATAAACCTCGTCTGGATCGAAGCTCTCGACTGTTTGCGCCGTGGCTGGCGATGCGATCAGCCAGCAGGCGGCCAAAACCGCGATACCAAGTCGGGCCAGTGCGTTATCTCTACCGATTGATGCCAAGCTCATAGGGATTCCTCGCAAGTCAAACAGCGTTCCAGCGCGGAGCAGAATCCTTCGGTGGCGTTTGAGCAATCTCCGAGGCGGCGAAACGAATCCAAAACGCGGTGAAACGAGGCATTCCCACCCGAACGCGACCTTTGCAGGAGAAGAATCGCCTTTTTTGCAAGGATGACTTGCCGCGTTAAGGTCACCCGATTATAGCGCGCGCTTCGCGGTCAAGACGCGCTGCGGAGACGTGGGTGAGTGGCTGAAACCAGTCCCCTGCTAAGGGACCATACCGTTTATAGCGGTATCGAGGGTTCGAATCCCTCCGTCTCCGCCACCCCCTAATAAGTCATTGAAATACCGCGATAAAAAATTTCGGGTTCGCCAAATATTTTCGCCCCAAATTGGCGAACCAATTTTAAGTGCATGAAATGCTTACTTTGTGCGGATTTTTTTGCGATTCGCACCCTGTCGAGGTCTCGGTGTGATTTCTGGTTGGATCCTTGAATCGCTATTGGCCCAAACAGTCTGTTTCAGTAATGTGGCCAAGATGACAGACGACAACGCCAAATCGACACATGATATTGCCATAGAGGCAGACGAAGTTGGATCTCTGCTTGAAGATCCAATCAAAAAGACGGTCAATATCAGTGAAGAATTTCGGCGAGCTAAGAGGAACTCGCTTTTTTGGTCGAGCCTGACATTGCTAGCAATCATCGGGGTGCCGACGTCTCAAGAACAGCTGGCCAAAGATCAAACTGTAGTTTCATTATTCCAGATTGGCTTGAGTTTTACTCAAGCCCAAATCATAGCGGTTTGCTTTCTCGTTTCGTTGTTCATGATTATCGGTTTTCGCCGTGCAGAGGCGGTCTTACTCGTTCAAAATACCGAGTTGATGCGGGAGAGATGGGGAGAACACTATTCCAGCATTCTGAAGTCACTGATCAACGATGCCAATAGCGCGAGTGCCGGTATTGAAAGTTACGAGCATGAAGCAAAGCGCGCAACCAAACAGGCGGAGGCAGCGGCACAACCAATTCTCCACGATAGCAAAGCCATTGTCGATACACTGCGCCAATTGAAAAGCGACCTGGATGATAAGAAGTTTTATGACCAAGTCCAAGGCCAGGGCCCCAGGCTCAATCAGAATAAAGTTAGCAAGAATATCCACGCCGCACGCGATAGGCTGACGAGTATCTCGACCAAACTAGATGCCTATCCTGAGGTACCGGAGAAGCTCAATGAGTCTGAGCTCGACAACATCAAGCTTCTTCGCACTAACTTAGAACAGAGCATAGCGAAGATTGCCAACGTGTCAGAAACAATGCGCGGGTTTGATAGAAAACTTGGACTAGGTGAGAAGCGATGGTTCTGGTTCTTCGATCAGGTGCCGGTCTATGGACTCTTCACGCTCAGTGCATTGCTCACAATTCATTGGTTCCTGAGCAAAGTGTAGCTACCTTTCTCGGCTTTGTGGCGAGCATCTTGCGACCAAAAATAGGTTCGCCAACTAGAGCTGGACGCCGCAGGGCTTCGTGGGTCATAGCGGGACGGTTCGCCAATCTAAGTGCTTGACTTATAAGGATTGGGGAACTTCCTCCGTCTCCGCCATTTTCTTGGGCTAACTGCCTGAGAAGCAATAACTAAAGTGAGACGTTGAAGAATCGTCCGGCTCACCTCGCACAACAAGTACGTCGACAGGCATACAGACGATAACGTGTTCGAATTGGATTAGAGTCGCAGAGGCCTCTAGCCGTGGGCGACGATATTCGACGTCTCAGCTGGCCCAAGCTCGGTGCGTTCGAACTCGACCCCGTTGACGAATATGCAATTCGTGCCGACCATTCGAGCCTGTCTTAGCGAAGCATAGGCCCGGTTTGATACCGACTTGAAGCTCACGCCATCTTTGCCTTCATTGATCGCACAGCTGAGAGTGATGCTCATCATTCCGGTCACCACTTTGACCCATTCGCGTTTGACATTCTCACGCAGTGTGAGCGCAAACTTCAGACCCGAGTCCGCGCCCATGCCGATCAACAAAACGCCAAAGCGACCCTCTCCAATGCGCCCGGCGATGTCGCCATCGCGCTGGCACGCTCGCAGCATGTCGGACAAGTCGCGCACGGTCAGATTGCTCGTTTCCTCACCCCATTGCAGTTTGAACGCCTCAAAGCGATCGATCTCAAAGATCGCCAATGTGGCAGGAAGGCCAAGCCGGTGCGCGTTGGCGAGCGCGGTTTCGCATTTCTGTTCGAATGTATGACGATCCAAGAACCCGGATATCGGATCGGATCGGTAACTGCGCAGCCTGATCTCAAGCGCTTCACGAACCGCGATGGCAACCAAGCAAAGCGCCAGGATCACGGTCAGCGCCGTCATCACCAGCAAGCTAAGCGTGTTGAATTCTGTCTGACGCTGTACCAGCGCGTCAATTTCGACTTCCATTAACAACAGCACTGCTGGGCGCAAAAGTCCGAAGGCCGCGATCGAAGCCATTGTCCAGATCAGAATTCGATCGAGAATGCTTATCGGACGCGCCAGCCAAAGGGTGACAGCACTGATTGAAAACAGCATGCCGCTCGCGCCATTTTGCACCACTAGCGCCACAATGTTGTTCTCGAAATCGAGCGCCGGATAGAGCACCGCGCTTGAAAGCACAGTCACGGCCAACATGGCTGCCAGTGGGATTTTGTGGTTGAGCCGCCGGGCTGATCCCCAGGCGATCGCAATCACACTGCAACAGGCCAAAATATGCAGCAGGGTGGTTCCGAGCGCGCTCCACAGCCTGGGAAAGAAAAGGTGCAACGACATGGCCAGAAACAAGGCAAAAAACCCTGCTGCGAACCCCAACAAATGCGGCCTTGTCTGATCCGCCTGCCACAACCCGAGAAAAGCTGCGGTGAACACCAGTGCAATCAACGGCAAGATCAGTTCCGCTGCTGCTAGCTCCATATGTACGCCCTCCGATTGTGATCGATATCAGAGCACTTCACATATATCTAGCGAGCTTGTGGGAAGAGCCCTTGCTTCGCCGCTCCACTGGGGCGGCTTGGCATTTTCGGGTAGTCGATAAGCCCGCGCACGGTGCAGGCCCATCGTCGCAGCATCGCCGAAAAGCTGGAGCTGCGTGGCCCCATTCGATTGCTCGAATTCGCTGTGCGACGCTTAGACCGCCAGATCAGCTATTGCCGTGTTCCTGCCGCGCAATCTCGTGCAGCCAGTCGGCATGGCGCGGAGCCGTCTTGGTCTCGCTCCATTCGTCCAGCATCAAAGGCGCAACCCGCTTGAGTTCAGCATATTGCTCATCGGTCCCAATATCGGCGGCAAGCTCGACGCGGTGACCATTGGGATCGAAGAAATAGATCGATTTGAAAATGCCGTGATGCGTCGGTCCGAGAACGTCGATGCCCTGCCCTTCAATATGATCCTTGGCGGCCAGCAACTCATCTTCCGATGCGACCCGAAAGGCTAAGTGCTGGACCCATTGTGGGGTGTTGGGATCCTTGCCCATCTCCGGCTGGTTGGGCAGCTCGAAAAAGGCCAGGATGTTGCCGTTCCCTGCATCGAGGAAAATGTGCATGTACGGATCATATTCACCTGTCGAAGGCACGTGGTCCTCAGCAAAGGCAGTCGTGTAATCCATGCCAAGCACGCGGCCATACCACTCGACGGTCTCTTTCGCGTCCTTGCAGCGATAGGCTGCGTGGTGGACACCAGCCAGGCTTGGTGCGCTCGTCATTGGGCCGGCTCGCTCTCAACGTCGAGCACACCGCGCGCAATCTGATCACGCTCAATACTCTCGAACAGCGCCTTGAAGTTGCCTTCGCCGAAGCCGTCCTTGTAATCGCCCACGCGTTGGATGAATTCGAAGAAGACCGGGCCAATCCGTGGTTCTGCAAAGATCTGCAGCAGGAGGCGGGGCGCGCCGCCTTCGGTCGTGCCGTCGAGCAGGATGCCGCGGCTCTGAAGCTCGGTCTCATCCTGACCATGGCCAGGAAGGCGCTCGGACAGCATCTCGTAATAGGTTGCCGGAGGCGCCGTCATGAACGGCACGTCGAGCTTTTTGAGACGATCCCAGGCGGCGACAATATCGTCGCAAATGAGCGCGATGTGCTGGATGCCTTCACCATTGTATTCGCGCAGATATTCTTCGATCTGGCCCTTGCCGTTCTCACCCTCTTCATTGAGCGGAATGCGGATCTTGCCGTCTGGCGCAGTGAGTGCTTTCGACGTCAGGCCGGTATATTCGCCCTTGATGTCGAAATAGCGGATTTCCTGGAAGTTGAAGAGCTTCTCATAGAAGTCGGCCCAATAGGCCATGCGACCGCCATAGACGTTGTGAGTCAGGTGATCGATCAGCTGAAAGCCGCAGCCGGTCGGATATTTCTCTACCCCTGGCAGGTATTCAAAATCGATGTCGTAGATCGAGAGGCCATTGCCATCCTCGTCCGAGTAACGATCGATCAAGTAGAGAATTGATCCGCCAATGCCGCGGATTGCCGGAATGCTGAGCTCCATCGGGCCAGGCGCATTGGCAACAGGTTCGGCACCCTGTTCAAGGACATGGGCGTAAGCAGCAGCGGCATCGCGCACGCGGAAACCCATGCCGCAAGCGCCCGGACCATGCTCTTGCGCGAAATACCAGGCTGCCGAGCGTGGTTCGTAATTGACCACCAAATTGATCCCGCCCTGACGCCACAGATCGACATCCTTTGAGCGGTGTTTTGCAACCAGCGTGAAGCCCATCGTCTCGAAGACCGGTTCGAGCACACCCTTTTCCGGCGCGCAGAATTCGACGAACTCAAACCCGTCGAGGCCGGCGGGATTTTCAAACAGATCACCTGGATGCATGGTCATGGGAGGGAGCCCTTCAATCACTCAATTTAGTTACGTTTGAAACTAAATACGCGATTTTGTGATTCTTGTCAAAGGCCCAAAGCGCGGGATTGATTGCATGGCGCGGCAATCGCGTGCACTCTCCCACAAGGAGAGAGATGATGATCAAAACGCGCGGTATCAATCACGTTGCGCTGGTCTGTCGCGACATGGCCGAGACGGTGAAATTCTACACCCAGGTGCTGCAAATGCCGCTGTTCAAGACAGTGCAGCTTCCCGATGGCGGACAGCACTTCTTCTTTGACTGCGGCAATGGCAGCAGCGTCGCGTTCTTCTGGTGGGAGGATGCGCCCGACGCTGCGCCTGGCATCGCGTCGGTCAGGAAATTCCCGTTCGATTCCAAGACTGCGATCGGCTCGATGAACCACCTTGCCTTCGACATGGCTGAAGAGGAGCTGGAAGCGGCGCTTGACCGGTTGCAGGAGGCCGATGTTCCGCACACTCACGCCGTGGTCAATCACGATGACAGTCCCGGCGGCGTTGCACAGACCAATCATGAGGGCGTGTTTGTCCGCTCTGTCTATTTCACCGATCCCAACGGCATCATGATGGAGTTCGCCGCAACCACCAAGACTTTCGGGCCCGATGACATCGCGCATGAGCCAGCAAGAGCTTCCAGCAAGGAGAGCGCCTGAGCCATGCCGAGATTGCGCGAAGTTCCGCGCGGCGAAGCCGACGAAAAGGTTGCCCTGCCGCTTTACCAGATGCTGTTTGGCGATCGCGATCCGGTCGCAGAGCCGGGCACAGACAGCGGCACACCCGGGAACTGGTGGACCGTCTTCGCCAATTCACCCGACACACTCAAACACGCAGCTCAAGGCTTTGCCTATTATCGAAGCGACAATCGCAAGCTCGATCCGATATCGCGCGAATTGGGGCAGGTCTGGGCCGGCTGGGCCACCGGTTCTCAGTTCGTCTTCTCGCAGCATTGCAAGAGCCTGCGCGGCTTGGGCTATCCCGATGAGAAGATTGCGGCCTTGCCGCATTGGCAATCAGCCAATTGTTTCTCCGAGCGCGAGCGCTTGGTGCTCGCCTATGCTGACCGTTTGGTGGTCGATGGCGGGCGCGTGCCGGATGCACTTTTCGACCAGCTGAAAGCCGAATTCTCGGACGAGGAAATCCTCGAGTTGACCTACATTACCTGCATGTATCACATGCACGCGATCATGAGCCGCGCGCTCAAGACCGAGTTCGACGATCGCGACGAGCCGATTGTCGAAGTGGACTCACCCGATGGGTTTGATGCGCAGCGATTTGTGGGAGCAGAACGCTCGGACGATTAGGCCTCAGGCGACACGGCCGATATTGCGGCCATTCTCTTGCACAACGCTCAGTTTGGCACCGAAGGGCTCACCGCCCTCAAACAGGCTGCAGGTTGCCTCGTCAGAGAGATCCGCATTGCCGCAAACGCGTTCGCCGTCGGCGTTGCGACCAATCCACACCGCGTCGCTGCCACTACGCCCGTGATTGATCGTATAACTCTCAACTGTCGCGCTATCGAACGGCTGGTCGCTGCGCGGCACGGCATCATTCGCCATTGGCAGCTTGCTGAAGCGATCATTATCTGACCAGTCAGCCGGCTCAGTCGAGTAGATACCGGTCGCATATTTGCTCATCCAGCCGCCATTCGCGCCGACCAGGGCAAAGGACCCGGAAGCCCCGCGAACACGCTCAATCGCCTCGCAAATGGCGTGTGCGGAGTAATTGTTCCCGGCCCCGCCAAAGAAGGGTAAGCCACCAGTCAGCGTCAGGCCGCGGGGATCATCCACCGCGATCCCGAAGTGATCGAGCTGGCCAAATACCGGTATCGCAAAGCACGAATAGAAATCGAGGAATTGCATGTCCGCCATGCTTTTGCCCGCGCGATCCAATGCGGCCTCGACCGAGGCAATGGATGCAGGGTTCTTGGACAGATCAGGCCTGACTGAAAGCTCTAGCTCGGTCGCCTGCGTGACCGCGTGGATATGCACCCACTTATCCTCTGGCACGCCCAATTCACGCGCCTTCCCGACGCTGCAAATGATGATTGCTGCAGCCTGGTTCACCTGGTCTCGCGCGACCGTCATACGAGTATAGGGCTCAGCGACAATCCGGTTGCGCTCGGTCACAGTCGCGAGCTCTTCAGCGCTGCGCTCGACCGGCGCGGCCGCGTGCGGGTTGGCTGCCGCCACCTTGCTAAAGGGTGCAAAGAGCTCGCCAATATCGCCGCGATATTCATCAAGGCTCTTGCCCAGCTTGGCGCGACGCGCATTCTCAGCGATGGCGTAAAGCGGGATCGCGCCCGACGCGCCATGCGCGAACAAGGCCATCTCCATCATCCCGTCGAGGCCAAAGCCGCGATCTTCAAACTCGCCGCCAATCTCTTCCGACCAGTCGGGAATCTTGCCCTGCTTCCCGAGGGCCAGCGCGGTCGAGATCACCTCTGAGCCGACAATCACAGCGCAGTCACTCTCGCCAGCGGCAATCGCAGCGGCGAACTCGCCCACATACTGCTGATTGGTCTGTCCGCCGGTCGGCGAGAGGATCAGCTTGGCCGGATTGGCGCCCACGCGCTTGGCCAAGGCTCCCGGAATATTGTCAGGCGCGCCGAAGGGCGGCTCCTTCCCGGGCCGTGACATTTCGAACGCGCGGATCGCGGCCAGGGTGTCGATTGCGTCAGCAACAGGACCATTCGCCGCGCAATTGTCGATCGCTGCCGCAATCGCTCGCCCGCCGAGATCCATGTAGGACAATGCTTCATATCCAGGCTGGTCAACCCGCTCTGAATATTGTCCCACCCCGATGATGACGGGGGTGTTGGCGGCAATCATGCTGAGCGCTCCGTATCAGTCGACGAAACCGTCGACCCGCTCGACAATGATGGCTGGTGCCATGCCGCCAGCGGCGCACATCGTCACCAGACCATAGCGTCCGCCGCGGCGCTCAAGCTCGTCCACCATTGTGCCGATCAGGATCGAACCAGTCGCACCGATCGGGTGACCGAGGGCGATCGAACCGCCATTGACGTTGACGCGATCCCAATCGAGATCGAGATCCTTCATGAATTTGGCGGTCACGACGGCGAATGCCTCGTTGATCTCGAACAGATCCATGTCATCGAGGGTCAGGCCGGCTTTTTCCAACACCTTCTTGGCAGCAGGAACCGGCGCGTTGAGCATCAACGTTGGGCAATCGCCCATATTGGCTGTTGCCACCACACGCGCGCGCGGCTTCAGACCATTCGCCTCGCAATATTCCTTTGAGCAGACCAGCACCGCAGCCGCGCCATCAACCACGCCTGAAGAATTGCCCGGGCCGTGGAAGTGCTGGATGTCGACATCAGGGTATTTCTGGTTGACCATTTCGCGGAAGGTCGGCGTGCCCGGACCCATGGATGCGTCCGCAAGCTTTTCGAACGATGCCGGCAGCTCGCCGAGGATTTCCATCGTCGTGCCAGGCTTGGGGAATTCTTCCTTGTCGAGCACGACATTGCCGTCATCGTCGATCACCGGAACGACAGACTTGTCAAAACGTCCTTCCTCGATCGCGCGAGCGGCGTTCTGCTGGCTCTTGAAAGCAACCGTGTCGAGTTCTTCGCGGGTGAAGCCTTCGATCGTAGCGATCGCATCGCCGCACACGCCCTGCTGGGACTGCGGGTGCTTCGCGGCCAGACGTTCATTCCCGGCGCCCATGATCGGTGGCATGATACCTGCCTGCATCTTCTCTTTCGCCATCTGCGCGGTGAGGCTCATCATCTCAGTGCCGCCAGCGACGACGCAATCTTCCATTCCGCTCATGATCAGCGCGGCAGCGAGGTTCACCGACGTGATGCCTCCGCCGCAGAAGCGGTCTAGGGTCATGCCGCTCGATTTGACGTCATAGCCGGCATCCAGAGCTGCCATACGGCCCATGTCGCTAGCCTGCTTGCCGTCCTGGCTCGAAACCGACCAGACCACGTCGCCGACAGTCGAAGTATCAAGATCATTACGCTCGGCGATCGCCTTGAGGCATGTCGCTGCGAGGTGTTGAGGGTGCATATGCGCGAGCGCGCCCTTGCCCTGTTTGCCGATTCCGCGCGGGGTGCGGACTGCGTCGATAATATATGCCTCGCCCATAATGCTGTTCCTTCTGGTTCGATCTTTATCGAAAATGCGGTTGACGTGTCCGT
>Ga0207422_1004436_pt1 | contig 11667 bp, 6 predicted proteins | sample MarCyaLeptolynsp_FD_187757 | JGI IMG/M metagenome (GOLD analysis project Ga0207422, IMG submission 187757) | Marine cyanobacterial communities from Panama - species 1 Leptolyngbya sp. (SPAdes) | ecosystem: Environmental > Aquatic > Marine > Unclassified | place: Panama: Panama City | collected... | reverse complement strand
TACGAAGAAAAACGGTATTTTTTGTAATTTGTCTACCATCATGTTGCTCCCCTTTATGATTAAATGAGCTATTCCGAATTTTGGTAATATTTTCATATCTCTACTTTAGAGAGTTTATTTAAATCTAGTCCATATTTCTTCATTATTAAACGTATATTTTAAGAGCTGACCGAGGGTGTGAAATCCGCCCCCAATCCAATATTTCCCGAAGCTTTCGTTCATGAATTCACCTTCAAGATGAAATTCAAAACTTCCTGCATATGAATAATAGGTATCCACAGTGATTTTTCCTTTCGGCTTCACAACAACAGAAGTTAAATCTCCAGCACCACAGTCATCTAAAGAAGGGCATGACCATAAAAAAATGCGCGCTTCTTCATTAGTCGATAGAGAACTAAAAACATTATTTATAAGCTGAATATCGATAATATTATTTGTGACAAAGGTCATGGGACCGGAAACGTCTAATGAAATGCTATCTTCATTAGATGTTAAACGCCAACCAGCATCTTGCCTTTGCAGGCGAGCAACTTCCTTTCCCTTAATTTTGATAATTTGATAATCGGAACTTTGTATAAAAGCAGCATGCGACCAAATTCCATCGACACGTTTAGAAAAGTTTATGGTTGTTTCCCCATCTTTCGAAATATTGAATGATGTCCTTGTAAGTTCGCCTTCCTGTGTACGGAAATATGACGCTCCAATATCACCTTCAGGAACAACAGGTTCTGAGACCAATAAGTTTTCATTCGCCTGGATATTCTTCGCTATATCATTCAGCATCGCAGCCAATGCAGAACGAGAATAATGTTTTCCGTCTACAACAACATTTAAAGGATGACGGAGAAAATCGAGATTTTCTAGAGGATTCCCGCAAACCAGAAGCACGTCGGCTTTCATCCCTTCCCTCACATTTCCCACTGAACTATGAAGATTTAGATACTTAGCAGGCTCTATTGTCGCCGCCTGAATCGCTTCAAGCGGAGAATATCCAGCATCCACAAAGTTTTTTATTTCATCAACGACAGAAAAACCAATGTAAACACCCGGATTTGGCGCATCCGTCCCCACCATTGCCCTACTGCCAGCCTTTTTCATATTCTCCATGAGACGTAATTTTAGCTGGTATACTTTGTTATGTCCTTTAAGTTCATTCTCCGGAAGACTTAATATTCTTGTCCGCCCCATCTGCCAGGCATTTCGCATAGCCAAAGATATATATTTATCCGCATGGGGATGGCGATTTGGTCCATCTGACGTGAACATCTTCAAAACTTCAAAAGTAGGTACCAGCCATTTTCCTGAACGAGCAAACTGGTTCGCAAATCGCTCTAATTTTTGCTCATCTATAATCTGCCAGGCTGCTTCTTCACTGGCTCCGATGGCGGCCAGCATCTGACGCTGTCTAGGGTCAAAGAAAGCCTTATCCGGATTAGGCGCACCCTCTTTGATGACGGCAGGTAGCAGCTCGTGAAGATGTTCGAATGTTAACATATTAGTCGAAAGGGCTTCTTCAAAAGACACGGCAATGGGAACGTGCCCGGAAAACTCTATACCCACCTTTTCTGCCTCACGATCTATTGTATAAAACATATCTGGAGAAATATTTGAATAGACCTTGATAAAGTCAAAACCCTGTTGTTTTTGATGACGTATGACCTGTGCAATATCAGCCGGGTCTGCTATTTGTTCTGATCCAAAAATAAAGCCCGGTTTGCCATCCACTATTCTGCCCGACGTGTAAATACGCGGCCCCAGAAGCTGCCCACTTTGAATTTGCTCTCTCAGGTCTAATAATGACTTTTCGCCCCACATGTTTCTGATTGTGGTGACACCATTTGCAACATAGAGCAACATGTCCTTTTCTTTGGATACATGAGTATGCATATCCATCAAGCCAGGGACAAGAAATTTACCTTTTCCATCAATTACAGTTTCAACATTATCAACTGCAACATCATCACTATTACCAATCAGTTCAATTCTGGAATTCGATATAATAACAGTTTGCTGCTCTCGTATATGCCCTGTTTCAACATCCAATATATTGACATTTGTGAATGCCAAACCTTTTAATGCCGCTTCTTCACAAGAAGACAGAAACAGACAAATAACAAATGCACAAAATAATCTGAAAGTGTGAAAAAACATCCTGGTGACCTGCTGTTTTCAAGTAATTTGGCCCGTTTTTTCATACTCCTCATCAAGAGTGTGCATGGCTAAAACTGAACCAATTAGCAAAAGTACCTGTGGATATAACCACAGGTACTTTTACAAAAAAATTCTATCTTAATGCCTTCGCGAAAGACAATTTTAGAAGCCCATCGTTAATTCGATTGTGAAGTTCCGGGGTTTCAAAATGAAAAAGTCGTTGGTTGTTCCCGGCACAACATTTGCTCCAGCCAATCCTTTAGAATTCGTCAGATTACGACCATGAATACCTAAAGATATCCCTTCGCTCAGGTCCAGACCGGCGGAAAAATCAACTGTGTGATAATCCCCCAGATCTTCAGGTACAACACCCTGAAGGTCGGCTGAATATTCACTGATGTAGCTATGTGACAAAGTCAGATAACCGGAGCTATCCCCACCAAACGCCTCAAAATAATATGTGAGAGAAGTATAACTTTGAAACTCTGGAGAACCAGGTAAACTCGTCCCTTCTGGAACATTGACGATTGTCCCGGTGCCATCCAGGAAATCAATGCTGGTTTCTGCGTCCGCATAACTTAAACTGGTTAAAAACGCGAAATCCTCGTTTTGATACTGAAGTATGAATTCAGCACCTTTCACCTCTGCTTCACCAACATTATCGGTAAAAATAAAGAAGTCAGGCCGAACAACATTCACTTGGGCATCTTTCCAGTCATAATAATAAAGCGCCAATTCAGCTGCCCAGCCATTATCCCAGCTGCCCTTGAAGCCGATTTCATATGCATTGAGCGTATCAGACGAGAATTGCGTTGGTGAAGGAAACATCGGATTTGGTGAAATTACATTCACCCCACCAAATCTAAATCCTTTCGAATATCTGGCATAAACATTTAGCTGATCATCAATACTATATTTGATAGAAACACGCGGCGCGAAACCATCATCTGCGCCCATTGCAGGTACTCCGGAAGGGAAACCCAGAATATTAAATGTCGATATGCCTGATAATTCATTATCATAATATCGTCCGCCAGCCCCAATCGTGATTTTTTCAGAAAGCTTAAAATCAAAATCTGCAAATAATGCCCATTCAGTGGAATCACCATCCTCAAAAGATTCACCAAACAAAAACTGTCCACCACCAATCTCTTGCGCGGTACCGTCAATTGTTTTGTCAAAATCCTGATAAAAACCGCCCACAACCCATGATAAATTACTGTCGTTATCAGGATTAGAGGAAAGTCTGATTTCCTGTGAAAATGCTTTTGATTTATCTTCTGTCACACGGTCCGCAGCAGCTATTCCTGGAAGCCCGAACTGACCAAGCAACACATTACCAAAAGCAGTAACGTCTATTGAAGTGAGATTGTCTTTCTTTGAATAGCCTGTAGAAGAAGTCAAAACCGCGGCACCAAAAGTCCATTCGGCAACAAAGTTCGCAAAAAGAAACTCTCGCTCTGACGTATTTGGCCGGACACGTTCGGTGACACTTAAATCGCTCAGGGGCAGATTAACAGCAAACCCATCATCACTATTGCCTTCCTGATAATGTAATGTAGCCGTTAAATTCAAATTATCAGAAGGCAAGGCTTTTAAAACAACCCGCGCACCTAATTGATCATATTCATTGGCATCTTCTGTGCCCGTTCCAATATTATCTATATAACCACCGTCTTTTCGATAAAACCCGACAAAACGGGCTCCGAATTTAGAATCTGGCTCAGCAAGATTAAGAACTGCGTGACCACCATATCCAACATCACCATCTTCAACAAAGCTTAATTCTGTACCAACTCTGCCACTGAAACCGGCATTAAAGTCTGGCTCAGCAAATTGATATCTTACGGCGCCTGCCAATGAAGCAGATCCATAGATCACCCCTTGGGGACCCTTTAAAACCTCTACAGACTGTAAGTCATAGGTTGCCGGATCGATAATTGCTGAAACAAATGTCGGATCACTAATCGGAACATCACCAATATAGGAACCTGTAGGAACCTGGTTAATACCGGCACCTGTTGCCGTTCCAATACCGCGAATGGTAACAATACTGGCATCAGGTTGCCTTTTCTGAAATACGGCCCCGGGCGTTAACTTGAGGTAATCCTCTAACCCTGCAGCACCTATGTTATCAATCGCATCTCCTGTCAAAACATTCACAGAACCGGCGGTATCAATAAGACGCTCCTGTCTTTTGTTAACTGTTACAACGATTTCATCCAAAGTGAACACTTCCTCAGACCGGGCAGCCTCACCTTCCTCAGCGTTCACAGAATAATGTCCAAAACATACGCTCATCAAAAGAGCAGCTTTCAGGCTGTTTTGTACGTTGATAATTTTTTTCATTTCCTTGTTCCCTATCATTATGAATTGGCTCCTCCACGTGAGGAAATACTGGACAATGATGTAGGAAATCGATGCGTTTTACAAAAAATACAAATATCGAAATCAGTTGAAAAAATATTCATATCATCTAAAATAAGCCTAATTCTAATATAATTTTCACACAAAGAAACACTAATGCCTGCGCCCCAAAAGAAGCGTTCCTCTGACTTGCCAACAACGTCCGATCCTTTTCTGGGCGTGCATTGGACAAAGATTCTCAAAGAAATGCGCGAACTCAATTCGCCAAGCAAAACTGATCAAAAAAATGGTCAGAGTATCGTCATAAACTCCGATACACGAAACAGCTCGTTACCTATTGGAATTCGATATTATATTCCAGAACATGAGGGCAGTGGATACTGGGAACATCTGCGCATAAAAAAAGGTATCTTCTTGAATGTTACAGATGCCTCGTATGAAAAACCAATAAGAATTAAAATCCCAAAAGAACCTATTCTAAAGGTCAGAATTTTATTATCAGGCACGTTGCGCTCATTAAATGGTGATATCCTCGCGAAAGGCGGAGAAGCACACATACATTCTTTGAATGAAAACAGCGAGATGGAATATTATATTGATCCGGAAGGTGGTCGTCTGCAAATCATTATTTTGCATTGCCGAGAACATATTTTTCGAAATATGGGCCTGTCTTTGGATACTCTTGAAGAACCCTTTAAAACAATAGTTGGGACCAGAAAGTTTCCTGACAAAATATATCCCGTAAACTGGAGTTTGCGTTTTAAAAACCTCGGCCAGGAAATTTTACAATCAAGAGATAATTTTCATACTGATACCAGGCGTTTACTACTTGCAACAAAAAGTGAAGAAATCCTGTATACCGCCATCGAAAGCATGCGCCAACGCCCCATATTGGAAATTGGTGCGAATAAAATGACCAACAAAGATTTGGTGCGTCTGAATGAAGCCAGACATATCATTGAATCCAGTCTTTCTTCTCCGCCCACAATCACTAAATTATCTAAAATGGTCGGCATTAATGCTACCAAATTAAAATTGGGCTATCGCGCTTTATTTGGAAAATCTATAGGATCGGACATTAACCATCTGCGCTTAAAAGCGGCCCTTGCTCTTATTGAAAACTCAGACATGTCATTCGCCGAAATTGGCTATAAAGTAGGGTACAATTATCCTGCTAACTTTAGCCAGGCTTTCAAAAACCACTTTGGTAGATCACCAAAAGCTGCACGATCTGCATGCAAGTCAGATAACTAAAAAATCACTTTATACTAAGCCAGACGATGTATCTTAGAATTAATGCACATGAGGAAAGAAACCTCCTTGCTCATCAACCATGGGGGCATCTTTCGGGATCTGTGATACAGCCTGGGCGATTTCTGCACGAAGTTTTTTCAGTGCGCTGCTGTCCAGCCATTTTCCGCGCAGCATAATCCCTTTTATTTGTAGGTAATTTTTGACATTTTCTAAAGGGTTCGCAGATAACAAAACTAAATCCGCATGTACGCCCGGACTGACTTGCCCCCATAATCCTGCCTGATCAAAATAAGCGGCTGCAGATGTCGTGGAGGCCTGAATAGCTTCGTAGGGGCTTAAACCCGCCTGAACAAATAATTCAAGTTCTTCATGCAATCCTAAACCGTGAAATACAAAAGGATTTGGGGCATCACTGCCTGTTAGAATCTTGGCCCCGGCTTTTTGCAGGGCTCTCAGATGTCGGAAACTCATCTGGTTTAATTTGCGGCGTGCAGCAAAGTCTTCTTCCGTTAATGTTTGGCGTCTGAAATCATTGGCCGGATTCCAAAAATCACGCAAAGCTGGACTGACATATTCCATTTCAGGATGATTAAATTCACGGGCCACATCCTCACCACTAAGAGAAATTTTTTTATGAACAATCAAAGTTGGCACCGTCCAGGTATCAGATTTGGCAATATCCATTGCCAGAAGGTCTATTTTTTTCTGTTCAAAAACCTGATCCAGTTCATATTCGCCACTAAGTATTTTTTGTGAAAAAGCTCTTCGTTCTGGTGTACGACGTGCCCCCATGTCAATACCTTCAGCCAAAGTAACGGCGTCAAAACCGATCATATGTTCCATTGACTTCATGCCCGTAGATATTACCTGGCGAATGGTCATGCTGTCAGGTACATGCCCGGCGAATGGCCGCCCAGCGGCTTTAGCTGCATCGGCGATAGCATAGAAAAGCTCCGGTGATAAATGGCTATAAACCTTGACAAAATCATAAGGTGACTTCAACTGATTTGCGATTTCTGACACGGCTTCTTCAGGGGTAGAAACTTCCGTACTGGTTGGCCATATCTTAGGTGGTCCATCTGTCAAAGGGCCTGATGTGAAAATGGTTGGCCCGATTAAGTCCCCTTGGGAAATTTTCTCCCGCATAGCAAGTGTTGCAGGATAGCCCCACATATTTCGAACCGTCGTTACGCCGTATGCCACATATAACGACGCATCCAGATCCTGCATCAAATGCACATGCATGTCTGAAAGCCCTGGTGCGAGAAACTTTCCCGTTCCATCAATTGTCTGAATATCATCGGACAACAGAGTGTTATCGCTGTTCAGAATATGGGTAATTTTATCATCTTTGATAATGACTGTTTGGTTTTGCAGAATAATTTCCGAGGTCATTGGCACAACCGAAACATTCATAAATGCATAATCACCGGATAAAACCGTGTCATTGACATTTGCCTGTTCTTTGTCGCAAGCAACCAGCAACAGACATAAACTCAGCAGAATGAACCTTTGGATAAAAAACATCTTGGTATCCCTTATTTAACACGTTGCCAGGTTGGTTGAGTATCGTCGTTTGTGGCGTAGGTAATAATCTGTCCCTGATATGCGCCCCCGCCCATACCGATCATTGAATATGTTTTGACTTTTTCACTTGAAAGACTGAGGTCATAATGGCGAAAGCCTGCATAATAAAAATGGCTGCGATCAAACACATTATTGACTTGTCTTGTCGCCGAAATGGTATGTTGATCGGCCTCACAGAGATTATTTTCGGAACAGAAGACAACTGAAACGCCTGTATTTTGCCCGACTTCAAGTCCGCTTAGTGCTATATTCAAAAGCAAAATATCTGTCAACTTACCCTGCAATGGCAGGGCACCTTCCTGACGGATAAGCTCTTTTCCATTGGATGATACAATGACAACATCATTCTCAATCAAGATTTCCTGTGTCTGCCAACCCTGATCATCGGCGTTTTTTATGGCTGATTTTATAATGGTTTTTTGGTCATCTTTCTTTTGCACCAGACGCATCACCCGACCGTCATCAGAGAGAAAGTCCATGGGAAAGCCAAATTCAAAACCAAAATTTGGTGCTTCGGCAAAATAAGCATCCAGAGTCGCAGACTTTTCAGCCATCACATCCAGCATGGCATCCAATTCAGCGCGCGTGTACCATTTGCCATTCACCATGACACCATCGGGTTTATAAAGCGCATCCAGACTTTCTAGTGGATTGCTGTCGAGCAAGATCAGGTCCGCATCGGCCCCCTCCCGAATAATACCGGACCTGCCTTCCAGACCATTAAAGTTTGCCGGTGTCATTGTTGCTGATTGCAGAACCTCCATATTATTCATGCCGGCGCGTTTAAAATTCTTCATTTCTTCAACGACTGATGGCCCCCGGTATACTCCAGGGTTTGGCGCATCAGTACCGACCATGACAGTGCCTCCTGCCTTAAAAATCTTGTAAAAAATTTCATATTTTTTCTTATTCAAGGCAGCAAAACCTTTCAGTTGGTCTTCCCGCCCCTGCATCATCATGCCGATCATACCCCACATTTGACGTACCGCAGGTGGATGATGTCTGTCTTCTTCAGGGCGTGGCACCTGAAATTCCGATGAAAAGGCTTTCAGAACTTCAAAGGTTGGCACCAGAGCAACATCATTTTCAACTGTCATCTGAACAAGTTCATCAATTTTCTGCTCATCATAAATATCCGCAAGGTCAATTTCACCACGACCCAAAGCGGCCAATTTATCAGCCACTCTTGGATCAAAAGCACTATCCAGATTGGGCGCCGAAGGATCTTTCATAGCCCCTTCCAGATAACCATAAAAATGGGTCATCGATTTCATGCCGGACTTTAAAGCATGGCGGATCGGAACAGCCGTGGGGACGTGGCCCGCAAAATAGATATCCTCAGCTTTTGAGGCTTCCGCCACAGCATCAAAAGCCTCTGGGACCAGATTTGAATATGTTTTGATAAAATCATATCCATCTGCTTTTTGCTGTTTGACAACGGCTGCGGCATATTCTGCTTTGCCAATGTTACCTGTACCAAAATGAATGGGTGGCGTACCGTCCACCATACGACCAGAGGAAATGATCCGGGGACCATCAATTTTTCCCTGAGCAACATTTTCACGCATCTTAAGAATTGAAGGTTCCCCCCACATGGACCGAATAGTCGTAATGCCGTGCGCCAAATAAGGGATCAAATCGTCATTGGTCATCACATGGGCATGCATCTCCACCAAACCAGGTGCAAGAAATTTACCCGTACCATCAATCACTTGTGTATTTTCTGATAAATTCGCAGCATCTTTATCAGCGATCATATTGATTTTACCGTCAAGAATAATCACGGTTTTATCTTGCTCAAGTTGACCGGTTTCAACGTTTACAATATCCACACCAACAAAGGCAAAATCAGCATCAATCGTCTGATCCTGAAGAGTGCAACTCGCGAACATCAGTAAAACCGCTCCTATTGATATAATTTTACTCCGGGATAAAACTGACCTGATGTTCATTTTTTTCTCTCTTTAGGTAACTAGACAATTTGATTTCTTAATTTTGAGATGACCAATTTTGTGACATTTTCTCTAAACGGTCTTTAAGGTCTTCATGGCTATGCCATTCACCGTTAATCACCACACCGGACAACTGCCATAAAGCGTCCAAATCACTCAAAGGATTGTCATCCACAAGGATCATATTGGTTTTCTTGCCAATGGCTATGGTACCCGCACGATCTTCGATGCCCAATGATTTTGCGGCCTTGATGGTTGCGATCTGTAAAATATCAAAACGGGAAAGGCCCGCCTCTTCAAAAGCCTGCATCTCATCAATGGGGGTAAATCCCGGCACATAAGATGGCAAAACAGCATCTGTACCAATCAGCAGTTTACCACCAAATTCACGAAGTTGTTTAATCAATGCTTTTTGTCTGGGCAAAGAAGCCTTTATGGCCGCCCGGGCATCAACCGGAAAAATATCATCCAAAGCATTGGAATTAAGGATTTGAGCCTGTAATCCGGGATGAACCATCGCAAAACGCGCATGTTTCGCCAAAGCAGCACGGGCATCGGAATCAAACAGAAACCGGTTAATGGACAAAGTGGGACAATTCCAGATACCTTTGATAACCGTCAAATTAGCCAATTCTGCCATACGGTCATCTGTCATATTCACCCAAGATGAAAAACGCTTGGCACTGCGTCCGCCGTCCTGTTGTAATTCTTCCAGTGACAGACCATCAAAATCATAACCACGAAAATGTTCGATGGAATATTGCCCAGCCTTCAGGGCTTTATCGATGCCAACTTCAAAGGGTACATGGCCAATGACATGAATGTTATGGCGTTTTGCAGATTCTAAAACCGCAGCATACACTTCTGCACTCAGGGTGTGATAGATTTTAATACCCCAATAACCCTCCGTCGCAAATTTTGCAATTAAGGGTTCCACATCACCGACATTGATTAATTTTAGAGAAAATCCCCATACGGCTTCTTTTCCTTCAAGCACTGGTGAGGTGAAATATAATTCAGGTCCCAGCCATTGACCGGACTGCAGCTTCTTCTGATGAGTGAAATGAGCCGTACTGCCTGCGGTATCACGCAATAACGTAACCCCGGTCGCGGCATATAATAATAACTGGTTTTCAGCCACTTGATTGCTGATATTGGCCCCTTCTGCAGTGGTGTCTGCATAGCCGGCAATATGAGCATGCATATCAGACAACCCAGGCATCAGATATTTGCCTTTTGCATTAATAATCTTAGTGTCTTTGGGGATTGAGATAGCCGTTTCAGGACCCATTGCTGTAATCACACCATCCTCAATAAGAACGGACTGTTTTTCCAAAATGCGATTAGCATCCATGGGTAAAACGCTGACATCAACAAAAGCCAGTCTTTCCGCGGCCTGCAGGGTCTGAAAAACAAAAAACTGCAGCAAAACTGCTGCAATTGAAACAATCATATTTCTAAAAAAGATCATCTTATATTCCCATTCAACACTGAGTAAGCCAACTGAGAAAGCGATAAGGGAATGTTTAAGACATTCCCTTATTCGTTATTCTAGAAATTAATCCGGCCACGCACGCCATAGATTGCCGGATCACCCAGGTTCAGCAAAGGTGGGAAGAAAGAAGAGGATGCACTGCCGCCTAACAGATAATTTTCATCAAAGATATTATCTGCATAAAAACCGATCTCAAATGTTTCATTTTCCACACCGGCATATAGATTTGCGATGAAATATGAATCCGCGACAAGTACATTTGGTGCATCAAACGCCTGCTCGCCTGTATAACGACCGTCCGCGCGCAAACGTACATTCCAATCCGCATTACTGATCGGGAATACATATTGAACACTTCCAGAAATGGCCACATCAGGCGCATTATTCAAATCATTGCCTGCAAGGTTCGGATTAAGACCAAAAGCCGCTGCATTAATGTTGTCGATATATTCTTTATAGGTCGCTTCAGAGAAATTCGCCGCCAGGCTTAAGGTTAAGCCTTCAATAGGGCGGGCCAACAAGGATGCTTCGACACCATAAACTTCCGCAGAACCCGCATTGGTAATAAATCCACCGGTCAAGCCAGTTGGTTGTTGAATTTGAATGGACTGCCAATCCATATAATAAGCCGCCAGATTATATTGAATTTTACCATCAGCAGTTTGACCCTTTAAGCCAATTTCATAATTCCAGATAAATTCGGAATCATATTCCGGGCTTGGTGCCAATTCATCATTGGTCCCGCCAGCATGATATCCACGGGAAATGGTGGCATAAATATTCATATCATCAGATGGAGAGTAGCTGGCCGTAAATTTTGGCAGCCATTCACCTGCACTTCGCTCTCTCTCTACAGGGGAA
>Ga0207422_1004432_pt1 | contig 11673 bp, 11 predicted proteins | sample MarCyaLeptolynsp_FD_187757 | JGI IMG/M metagenome (GOLD analysis project Ga0207422, IMG submission 187757) | Marine cyanobacterial communities from Panama - species 1 Leptolyngbya sp. (SPAdes) | ecosystem: Environmental > Aquatic > Marine > Unclassified | place: Panama: Panama City | collected... | reverse complement strand
ACGAAGAGTGGTGCAATGGGGCAGGCTCAACTTAAGCCGATTGTGGTTGATGAGCAGCTCATCATGGCAGCGCCCCTCGGCAGAGCCTCCGTTGATATACATATCAAGCGATTGGGGCGGGATTTCTCACGAACAATTTTGCCGGGAGGTTGGGCTTGGGGTCGTTCAACGACTGGCTGGTAGCCACGTAGTTGCGCTCAATGGGGGAACGGGCATCGTCCAACGCGATATTGTACGACACTGATCCCTGTTCTGCTGTTGGTGTCCTGACCGCTCCCATCCTCCTGTTGATGCAGGACGACTCCGCGTTCTGATCACCAACGAACAGGGGTGAATCGCACAACATGGACGTTGGAAGACGCCCTTTCGACATGACGAAGATGATGTGTTGCCCGCCCGCCCATCCCCTTGAACAGTTGCCCATCCGCAGGCTGCCTTAAAGGACACTTCGGGGGAGCATGTTCTTCTACCTGTCCTTCTCGTATCCATCGTGCTCGCCAGGTACATGGGGGTATCCCTCGATCAGTGGGTCAATCGGATAGGGCTCTTTTGCCGATCGGATAGGGCTGATCCCAGCAACCGAGCAGGAGAAAGGACCGGACGGGCCAACACATGACCGCGCGAAAAGATGCGGGTTGCGTGTCCAATGCCGGCTTTGTGTGCTTGCCTGGTGAGCGCCCCAATGCGTGTGGTCTCGTTGCCGTTTGAGACGTGGCCTACAATCCACCACAGCCCATCGAGAATGTGCTCTTCGTCGATGAGCTGCTTGTACACCCTGAGCTTCCTCCGAATCACTTTCATGGATTCCGTACCCCGATCAGCTTCGCACCCAATGAAGCGTGCTTGCTGCCCTCCAGGGTGCTCCATCTTGACCACCGCGTCTGGGTTCAACCGCCACGTCGCGAGTTGTAGGTCTTGGTGATGCTGCCCACCAGCATTGCTCCAGGTGAAGGCACGGAGCGCCGGGTCAGTCCGTCTGAGCGCAGAGAGGTACAGCCGAAGGTCGCTGAGCAAGAGGTGATGCTTTGCTCCTTGGTTGGGGATAGCGCGCGGTAGACGACCACGCTCGACATGCGCAGGGTAGCGCTCCGCGACGATACGTTTACCAAGCGCCGTGAGCTGCCACAGACGAGGGTCGCGTGAGCCCATCGTAGAAGAGTGCAGGTAGCCACCGAGCGAGAGGCGGCGGAGTCGCTGTGTGGTGCGGTCAACGCTCGGGAACAGGTCGATGGCGATTTGCGGTGTCGAGGCATAGCCAAGGAGCCATACAAGGAGCATGAGCCGATAGTCGCGCTCTTGGAGCTGGATGTCATCTTTGATGCCCTTTGGTGGGGTCATGGTGGAAGTTGGCTAGCTGACGCAGAGTTCCGGGAAGAGTCTGCGCAAACGCTCGCGCGCTTGTGAGAGGTAGTTGGAGACTGTGCCCTTGGCGAGCCCTTCTTCAGCGGCGAGAACCTCCAGACTGGGTGCGAACACGCTCCTCATCAGCAGCGGGCCGTGTTTCACTTCCTTCATCGCGCTGGTCAGCTGTTTGAGGAAGAGCTGCTCTTCGAGGTCCGTGTCGTCAGGAATCGCGTTGAGCCACGATTCATCGAGAGGGGTTTCTCTATCTGAGCCTTTGCGCAAGCGCCGACAGGCAGTCCACAGACACCGGACGATGTAGGCGAGAGATTGAGGAACCGCTTGACCAGCCTCCATCCTACTGAGGAGGAGCACGCACAGTTCACCGAACCCGTCACTGGGGTCAGCCCAGCCAGGGATAAGAGACTTGCTCAATTTGAGCAGGAAGCCCATGACCCTGGGGGTGGTGAGCCACTGGACCAGTTCGTTGTTGTCAGCGAAGAACATTGGGTGTGGTTCAGGTTGCAGCTCCTGTGGTGGAGCAACTTTCTTTGGCATCGTTGTTCTCCCAGCACCGATGCCCATGACTACGAACCAGGATGCTCTTTGCTAGGTAAGGAGCTTGCCCGTAGATGTTCGTCATTGTCATGGCCATCAGCAGGTGATGCACATCGTCACTGTCGATGTGCATGGTGATGACCTGCCCGAGCCTGGCTCGGGCAGGTCGTCGTTTGGGACTGGTGTTTGTGTGCTGAGGTGATACGATGCCGCATTGGTGCGCAGCATCTCCGCCGGAGATGGTCCTGGTCTAACTTGGCGGTTGGGAACAGGGCTGTCTCTAGGCGGATCACCACAGAGCAAGCAGTGGTGTTTAGCTCGTCATGATCGGACCCTCCTATTGACCACAGGCATAAACACATGTACAGTAAAGGCGGTGCGTAGCATCGCCCTGTTGTGTTTCTTCTTGTGTCGGTCGAACTTGGCGGTTGGGACGACACAGAACCACGGAACACAACAGGGACCCATTCTTGGACCCCCCATGCGCCTCTGGTTTGTCGCCTTTCGCCAAGCATTTGCAACTCCATCCCGCTGATTCAGCGGGCTTTTTATTGAAGGCAACTCGGTTGCTGCCTTCGGCCCCTCTCGATGAAGAGTCCACGAGACCCCCATCGATACATTTCTTCATAGCAGATCAATTGAGCCAACCCAAGGTCATGTCTAAAAAAAAAAGACAAGACAGACCAAAAAACAACCCAATCAAAAATACGATCTGATGGGCCAGAACGCCGGTCACGGCACACACCAGGTCAAAGCCAACCAACCAGACCAAAAGCTAATTTAATCACCCAAGGCCAACTGTAGGGGGTCAGCCCCTTATTGCTCGCCATAAAACGCTTGACGACGGCTTGGTGGTGATATTTTTATTGATGTTCTATGTGCGCAACGGATGGCACACGCCCTTTCCATCTCAAGACAGATCACATATGCTGCTTTCTAAGCTCATCGGGTTGACCTGGTTCGATTTCTAGCCTAGGTTAAAAAATACGACCCACTTTCCAATGTCGACCGAGGAAACGCCTATGTCGCCCACAACCTCACCGTTTCGGATGACCTTCAGCTCCGCACAAGAGGCATTGCTACTTCTTCGATGGCAAATGAAGGCAAGTGGAAAGCCACGTAAGCGTGGGCCACAGGTCATTTCATGGGAAGACTTCTACAACAAGATTGAGAAGATAACGCCTCAAGGCGCCGCTACTAAGCAGTGGCAAGAGTTCACGTCAGGAGACCTCAAGGCGGCGGACCAATCACTGCACTGCCAGGTGCTGGCCGAGACGTTTATTGCTGCGTGGCCTGCGGTTCTGAAAGATGGTGCATCAACAGATGCAGGCCGCATCGCCGCATATCTTGAAGACTTGCCTCCGCTTAGGGCCGAGACATTTCCCACTCTCTACACCAAGGCCACACAAAGCATCGTCATCGCCTACATCAACGGCAGCATGACCGATCAGGGGTTACTTGGGAAACTGTCTGAAAAGCTAAAAGAAGATGGTCTGTGTGAGGCGGCTGAAGAGCTAAAACAGAAAGAAACTATTCTCCCAAAGAACATTCTCAGCCACATCCGAGCAACGGACAAAGACAAGCAGCGGCTTCAACAAGACGGTGTCCCATACACCTTGTTTTTACGAGGATTTGCGCGGCTTCTGTATGACGATAGGGTCGAAGCCGAGAACAGAGCAGGGAAGGATGTTCAGAAGGACATACGCAAGGCAGACACACGCGTCGAACTCATCTTGGAGCAACTTTTTCAGCTCGAAGACCCAAAAGAGCAGAAAAAGAGGATTGAAGCTCATGCTTCTAAAACACAGGAAGATCAAAAAGAATCGACAATAGCTACTATCACCCGTCTCCTTCAGCAGCTTCCCATCTGGCCGACGCAAGAGCCAGTTACATATGGCGCGTATCTGCATTGGTCGCTGAATGCAGAGCAGGGGTTACTGAACGACGCCGTCGCCGAACTCAAAGAGTACCAGGAGAAGTCGCGCAGCGACATCCAGCGCAAGTTCGACGGCGCTCGTTTCATCGTCGATGATATAGAAGAGCTATCCTCATCCAGCTTTCAAATCAAGGTTGAGTTCAGTATCAAATACCATGTACCCAAATCGTCTGATTATGGATACATGCTCTTCGTGCTGGTCGATTTCGCGAGGCAGTTGGGACTGAGCTGGCGAACAAGTCAATATAATATTCGGCGGGTTCGCAGCGGGCTCCCTCCCATCACAATCTCTTTCGGTATCCATGCAGGCCCAAAGCGTTTCATTCAGCTTGCACGCCGCGTTGGAGCGATAGAAGGTGGGATTTGCCTCACATCAGAGGCCCATTACCATGCCAGAGCAACTGACTTGCGTGTCGTCTGGGGCAACCAGCAAACGGTCCCAGCCTCAGACGATGGCCCTTCGCTCCCATGTTACCCGATAGCGAGTATCCCTTCTTACCTCTACTTCAGCCTGCCGATATTCTTGGACAAGGCCTCGGCGACCCGACTCAAGGCGTACTCCGATCTCTATCAAGCTCACCCTATAGATACGTCGCTCGGGCTGGAACTGGCAATGGACCTTTACCACAAGGGCCATTTCGAACAAGCCACCGGAACGATCCATACCGTACTCGCGGTAGCCCCTGACCTCGCGGTGGCTCATGACCTCCTTGCATACGTGCACATTAATCGATGCAAACCGCAAGAAGAATGGACTGTGTCGCATTGGAAGGAACGAGCTGGCCACTATCGCCAAGCTATCGCAGCTGCACGCAATGCCCTCACGTCAGACCCAAAAGGACTGGAAGACTTCTTTGTCACTTCAGGCATCGTACTTATGCACAGGGCATTACATCTACTAAGCTCAAAAGAATTGGAATGTATACTTAAAGGTTGGTCTAACTGTGACAAGGAGCTTCCTCATGAACTTCGAGGCATGGGATTTGAGGGGGCATATAACCCTTGGTCAAACGATACAGGTATCCACCCGATATACCTTATAAGAAGCGCTGCGTTAACTGACTTGCATAATGCAAGGGATTTCTTTCACCAAGGACTGGTCGTTAGCCTGACGAAATCGAGGAGTATTTTCTGGTGTGCGTTGGTGAACACTGCGATCGAAAGCGCATCTGGGACTGGGACATCAACGGACACACCGCAGCGTGAAGTGCTGCAACGTGTCTTTCGCGAGGTAGGGTTCCTGACTGCGAACTCGTCGTTGGATGAGCTGATTGAAGTCGTCACCCAAGCCATCAAAGCCTATAAGGCAACAGTCAACCTGGAGATATACGTACCTCAAATCAGGCTCGCGTTCGCTGTGGTCTGGTGGGATTTCGTTGGCCCGAGCTTCGACCTTGAAGACGGGCAGAAAGGCTCTCTTGAAGATATAAAAAACAAAACACTCCTTCATATCGAAGACGCTTTGGCCAAAGCAAGACAGCTCACTGGAACGCGAGTAAGCGTGATCGGGCCATGGCTTGATATGTGGGAGAAGAAGTCTTTTATCGAAACCTGTAATGACATCAAAAGCATAGTCGAAGATTGCAATGATGCTTCAGGCTATGAAAACATCTTCAGTAAATATCTTCAGGTAAGCATGTAGGTGTTTGGCACCAGCTTGAGCCAATGCACATTTCAATGTCAGGGTGACATCAATGTCGGTCTTCAAAGACCTTGCAGGTCTTGTCCCGAGCGCAGCAGACCTTGCCTGTAGCCTTCCTTCCAGCAGGCGTGCTCGCGCTGAAGGCTGTTGAGGAGTGATTGAGCCTCGCGTTTGTATTTCCACCGGTAGGGCATCCGGCTCCACCCCATCCCGTGATTGAAATATCAATATACCCCTGCTCTTGAAGATACTTACTGGCAAGTTGCTCGTCTGGGACGCTGACCAGGGAGGAGGCTACCATAGCGCAGCCGCTCAGCAGTCCCAGCACGACGACCATCACAGGTCTGAGCTGCTTCATTGACCGAAGCTCGTACTGTCACCCATCGCAAACGAGCAACTCGCGTAGAAGTCACCCATGCAATAGGCGGTATACGGCTGCTTTTTACCACACCCTTCCACGTGCCAGACCGCCATCCTTGTTGTTCCAGGCTTGTCCGGCCCCTTCACTTTGCGAGCTTCGACGTCTGCGCAGCTCAAATCTTCCTGAGCTTGTGTCACCAGCATTTCTTTGAAGCCAGTGTTGAAGTCCTTGTGAGCGCATCCGGCATACGCCAGCGCACTCAGCGCCAGGATGGCCAAGACGGCCGACGGTACGAGTGTTTTCATAATGATTTACCTTTGCCTTGTGTTAGACGTCCATGTGGACGGTGAACCGCGATGGCTACGATGTGCGTCGCGGACGGTCTTTGTAGAGCGATGGCTTTCTTTGTTGCCTGCCCTGTTCATATAAAGACTTGGCCAAGAAAAACCTCACCAAGAAAATTCAATATCGAGTCCAAAACCTGCCCTACCTGTCCTGAATGAGTTATCCAATCACACTTTCTAAATATATCCACAACACATGTTGCGCAAAAATACATTTTGGCGCATAATAAATTTGCATAGCTCATTCAAACTCACTAAGGTGTCGGTCTGGAGCTCAGCAAGCAACGTAAGCCAAGCAGTGCTATGGACATCCTGATAACCGAATTTGAACGCTACCTGGAGGAGAAGAAGGAGGCTTCAACCGTCCGCGCATACCGGCGTGTACTGAACCGGTTTGCCGAGTTTCTTGGAACTCGAGCGGTCGCAAACGTAAGCCAGCAAGAGGTGCTTACTTTCCTAACTGAACGCGGCAAGGGTGAGGTACGATCGAAGTCACGTTGGAATACGGAGCTATCCGTGTTACGAAGTCTATACAAGCATTTGGAACTCAAGGGGGTCGTCAACACCAAGGACAACCCGACGAAGGACTTCGAGTTTGACACACCCAACAAGCGGACTGTCACTCCGCTGAATTATAACCAGATGTTTAAACTCCTCGATGCGATAGACGCAGGGAACCCACTCTATCGCAATCGGAACAAGGCTATTGTTTTGACCTTGTTCCACTGTGGGCTGCGGGTAGCCGAATTGATTTCGTTGAATGTTCAACAGCTTGATGATGAAACACATATGTTGTTTCACGTTCCTCGAAAAGGCGGTGATGTCATTTCCACACACCTCAACGCTGTGGTGTTGCCTGCCTTGCAAGCATGTCGAGCTGACCGAGCTGATCTCTTGGCACAGACAGGAACCATCGAACGCAAAGGAGACGAGCAACCACTGTTTATTTCAGCAACCGGAGAGCGGCTGAGTGTCAGGCGTGTGCAGTCTCTAATTCAGGTGTTGGGTAAACGAGTGGGTGTGCAAGGGCTGACCCCACACATTTTCCGCCATACATTCGCAAGCCACCTGTACGAGTTGGGCGTTGGTTTGGTGGAGATCAAAGCGAGTCTCGGCCACAGCAGCATTAAGACAACGATGGGATACATCCACTCGATCCCGAACAACGGGAGCGATAAGCCTCTACCGAGTGACCTTCTGGGTGCGTCATGGCAAAAGCGCCAAGATGCCTACCGAAAGCAAAAACAGGCTGAGGAGCCTGCCGTGGCGTGAAAATGTATTTTTGCGCAGCGAACCCCGACAACGACGGTGCCTACACTTTCTTATCGACCCTGAAAAGGAGAGACGGTCTCCAACCATCCGGGTCTACTAGCACAGTGTTAGCCACCCAGTGCAGGGAAGACGCCATGGTTGTATCTAAAATCTGAAAAATCAAAATCAAGAGGTTTTTATTGAAATAAACTGATACTTGCCGAGAGCAGTAGCTCGATTAATAAGTTTATCCATAATCGGGTCATATTCAGTATCAGATATGTCAACGTGAAAACCAAACAAACCATGCTGTGTAAACTCAGTTGAACCCGTCCGATGACCAGGGAGTTGCTCTATCCATTCACGCTCGGCATGTAGTAGGTGACGCTTCATCGATGTCTTAATGGAACCATGACCTCCGCTACCAAAATCACAATAGTTGTATAAGTAACTCTTAACCTCTCCCAACTGAATATCTTCTTTGGTTATGTAGTCATTAAAAAAAATATTGATTCGACTAAAAATCCCATTAGGGTCGTTCGATACATTGCTCATCAAGGAACCAAGAGAACACCCCAAAGACATCTTCGGTTCCTGTTCAATGTTAAATAGCTGATTGCATCGAACGAGCACCTGTAAAGCTAAATCCCCAAGTGGTCCCGGTTCGCTGACAAGGCTCTTTAGTTCAGGTTGAAGTTCGCTCCATCGTGTATAAGCACTTCTCTTTTTGTCAAGAGCTAAGTGGCTATAAAGATGCATTTCAACCTCATCGCTTGAATAAACAGGTTTATCTTTTTTCATAATTGATACTACCAATGGAAGCATTTTTTCCCGAAGCTCTTTAATATGCAAAAGGCTTGATTTGTATGGATGTGCGCATGCAAGCTCATCAAGTGATTTGAGTTTACGATCACAGGAATAAATTTCACCTCTCTCACAAAGACTCATAATAGCTCTGTTGAAGCTGTTATAAAAACTTTTGGAAATGTGCCCGCTCCTTATAGGGCCATATGGTTTCACATCTTCGATTTTAGAACGGCGTTCAGCAAACTCCCAACGCAGCTTGCCTACGTAGGTGGGTCCCCCAAGTTTTTCTAGGCCATCAAGAATCAACTTCTGATTAGCGCTTAGACCGCGGCTCATAACACGCCTCCTCTTTTGACTTTAAGTGTGTCCTGCCCTTTGCGTTAGGGCAGGGCATGGCACGAATTTTTTTTGAAAGCCCCTTGTACAGATCATGTCCCAATGCACCAAGTGCACCGGCAAAAACAGGGTCCATGACGATATCAAGGACCTCAACGATTGAGTAAACAGTTTCGAGCATCATACGTGGCCCCCTCCTTTTGGGGCAAGGCCAAATTAAAGCGTTTGATGCTCCACGACAAGGGGACAAAAGGTGGTTGTCTCACGGCCCAAGGGTAGACATCAGTTATGCCTCGCAGAGACGATGCGGCGCCCATACTGACTAGGTTGCAAAAACCTTTAATAAAAGCATTTTAGGTCCAAAAAACTATGTCGAGCACAAAGCTTTATTCCCCCCTTTACCTACTCCGCCACACCTGTCTATTTGGTGCACTGCAATACATCTTTGGTATGAGAAGAAGCCGACCTCGGGTGAGATCGGCTTTGGGGTTCTCCAGTGACGCAGCTCACGCCGCAACAATGTCGTTGCGAGCGATGGGCATAGCGCCACCGGTTGGGTTGAACACGATGGTGAGCCTCTCCTGCCAAGCGTCTGGACACAGGCCACAGTCACGGCACAAGGTTCCATCGAGATCAAAGCGGCACTTGGCGAAGGTCTGGGTCGGATAAGCCTCACGCAGCTCATCGACGTCCTCAAACGGCCAGACCACAGCTCCTCCAACAGCAAAGCTGCCGCTGTAGAGCACTTCGATGCCTGCGGCTTTCAGAACAAGGCGGTAGGGCTCGAAGTCCTCTTGCGAGATGTGGGTGTAGCTCCACGCCAATGTCGGCTTGTCGTCGATGTACTCGTGCAGGAGCTGGCCAAGTTCAGCGAGGCCGTAGATGTATTCGTCGTCGATGACACCGTCTGTCATGAAGTCGCCGCTGACATGCAGCCTCGCCAACGTGCCAGCCTTCCAGGCGGCGATCATGGCGAGCGCAGCTGCACTGAGCGACGCGAGACAGTCGGTTGTAGCGCGCTCCTGGTGCAGCCGTACCATGCCACGCAGGGCGTAGCAGGTCGTCTCGAACGGACAACATGGTGGGCAGCTTGCACCGACTGGCCTGTAGGTGCTGGCTGTGGCTGTCTTGGCGTTCCCTGCACCGATGGGGTTCATCGGCAGGTCGAGGCAGGCCGCGAGCTGGCGACCGAAAGAGAGGACGTGGTTGAGGTCGCTCCATCGTGCGTGAAGGAGCAAGGAGATAAAGAGCATCAAGCGATGGTCCATGGTGGCCCTCCGTGGCAATGACGCACCGCTCTCCATGACACTCCACCATCCATGGCGAAGTGCCATGGGCGGTGGGTCGGTTATGGGTGTTGCTGTTCTTATCTGCGTCTGCGTCGCCGTCTACGCTTCGGAAGCAGTTCGGTGACCGGCGGACGAGGGATGGTCTTTGGAAGCGGAGCAGGACCCCAGGTGAGCGTGAAGCCATGGAGAATCCACGGCCACACGCGCACGGTGCAGGCTCCACATAGGTGCGGGTCTGTGCAATCAGGACAGCGCCCGGTGATGTAGAACCCACCACCAAGGGCGATGTGCCAGGTGCTGGTGTCGCTTTGCCTGTTTGGCTCAGACATGGGCGTACACCAACTCGGCTGCTTGACGTTCGAGGACCTCGCGAACCGTCATGGGCCACTCGGTGTGCTCGTGTGCAGCCCGGGTTATGGCGTTGGCGACATCAGCGAGTGTATCGCCGGGCTCCTTGGCCCAATGCGACAGGAAGATGCGCGTCAGGCGCTCTTTGTCAGGCTCGCCTTTGACTTTGAGCTGCCTTTTCTCGACGAGTTTCTGAATGGTCTTCGCCGGATCGAGCTTCAAGGTGCGTGCTTTGCCCCAGGCTTCGAGGAAGTGAGCCACCTTCTCGCGGGCTTCATCGACGCCGGTGTGCAAGGCCTCGATGATGACTGTGGGATCACCACGATGGACCTGGGAGATGGTGGTCGCCTTGCTCTCTCCGATGATGATCAGGTTCAGGCACAAGTTCCTGAACACGACCCCGGAGATGACAATGCGGCCCTTCCCAATATCGTTCGTGTCGAGGCGAACGCCAACCTTGAAGACATCTCCAGCAGCCAAGTCCACGACGTTATCAGGCATCCACAACGCAGTGGCCTGGACCCCTTCGCCGTTGTAGACGAGTTCGGTGTGGGCATCAGCGAGCGCGGGGCGGACTGCTTCAAGCACGGTGTCGGTGTCGATGGCGGTGTAGCTCGGGGTCACTGCGGCGAACACATGGCGACGCGCACCGGCACCATGCCTCGTGCGCAGAATCAGCGAACGGTTGTTCCCGTTCGTAAGCTGCCAGTTGACGTTGGCGCTCCTGAGTTCTGGAGCGCACTGTTCGCGCAGATAGCGTGCCCCGGCAGCGAAGCCTCCGAGGGTAGCCAGTTGATGAAACGCATGAGGTTCCACCCCATACTCATCACCTGTCGGCTCGATTACGAGCGAACCGGTGGTGGTGAGGGTGAGGTCCTTGAGGCGCACCTCGATGTCTTGTCGGTCCTCCCGTTGGATAAGAGACACCACTTTACGCGAAGCCTCGTCGAACGAGGGCATCTCCTCAACACGCTCACGCTCCAAGCGGAAGTTCTCGTCGCCGAGCTCAATCACGCGCGTGCCGGGAGTGAACAAGGGTGGGCGGATAGAGAACCCAGCCTCGGTCAACCAGGCCTCTTGCGTCGCTACGCGGGTTGCGGCGAGGTCGGAGACCTGACCTGGCTCAGTGCCAGCCGTTGTGTTGGGGATGGCGCTCGGCTTTGGAGCTGGTGGAGGTGATGCCGTTGGTTCGGGTTTTGACGTATCGTCATCGACACGAACCAACTCAGCGGTCGTGTCACCATCAGTCTTCGCCTCCCAGTACCGCTTAAGCGCTTCATCTGATTCGCTTTCAGGCAAGAGTTCGGTCGTTCCGTTGATCGTGAGCTTGAGCATGATGAGCCTCCGTGGCTGCGTGAGGGTGTGAGTTGTCCCGGTGCAAACACCGGCCAGTTGGCTCGTCCGTTGGACGAGCACACGGGCTGATGTTGTGAGAGGCAGCCAACTCCAACGGCAGTGAG
>Ga0207422_1004431_pt1 | contig 11674 bp, 11 predicted proteins | sample MarCyaLeptolynsp_FD_187757 | JGI IMG/M metagenome (GOLD analysis project Ga0207422, IMG submission 187757) | Marine cyanobacterial communities from Panama - species 1 Leptolyngbya sp. (SPAdes) | ecosystem: Environmental > Aquatic > Marine > Unclassified | place: Panama: Panama City | collected... | reverse complement strand
TCACCGCCACATGGCGTTCCGTTTCATGATCAATAAAGATCAGCTCACTTTTCAGCGGCATATTCATACGCCAGCCATCGGACCAGCCCCAGGGATCATTACCGTCCCGTTGCGGGCAAAGCTCTTTCAGGGCAGCCAAAGCCAGTAATGAGGGTTCAGCCATTTGGCCAGACGGCATCAGATCATCGGCATATCGTTCGATAAACCCGGTATCCACGTCCGCCTCAACAAAGGCCTGATGACGGAAGATGTTTGATAAAAAGGCCAGATTGGTCTTCACCCCAGCTACTGCAGTCTGATTTAGGGCTTTCACCATCTGGCGGAGTGCGCCATTCCGATCCCGATCCCAAACAATCAGTTTGGCAATCATCGGGTCATAATAGATGCTGACTTCATCCCCCTCATCAACGCCAGTATCCATGCGGAAATATTGATTTTGTTCGGGCACAGACAAATGATGAAGCTGTCCCGTTTGCGGCAGGAAGTCTTTTTCCGGATCTTCCGCATATAGCCTCACTTCAAAGGCATGACCATTCAGGGGAATGTCTGCCTGCGCCAGAGGCAATGTTTCACCCGCCGCAACACGCAATTGCATATCCACCAGGTCCTGACCGGTGATCAGTTCTGTAACCGGATGCTCCACTTGCAGGCGGGTGTTCATTTCCATAAAATAAAAGGGTGCACCGGCGAGGCCATTTTGCACATCGACAATAAATTCGATGGTGCCTGCGCCGCGATAATTGATCGCCTTGGCCGCTTTTACCGCTGCATCGCCCATGGCTTTACGCATATCGGCGGGCATATCTGGCGCTGGGGCTTCTTCGACCACTTTCTGGTGACGACGCTGCAGGGAACAATCCCGCTCATAAAGATAAATGGCTTCACCATGACTGTCGGCAAAGACCTGAACTTCGATATGGCGGGGTTTGGTGAGGAATTTTTCGATCAGCACATGATCATTACCAAAGGATGCTGCTGCTTCACGTTGGCAGCCTTCCAGAGAGGCAATGAAATCTTCTGATGTTTCCACCAGACGCATACCTTTACCGCCACCGCCGGCAACGGCCTTAATCAGGACCGGATAACCGATTTCATCGGCCTGTTGTTTCAGGAAATTTGGATCCTGGTCTTCACCCTGATAACCAGGCACCACCGGCACACCGGCATCGGTCATGATTTCCTTGGCTTTATCCTTCAGGCCCATGGCCCGGATGCTGTCGGCAGAAGGTCCGACGAACACAATCCCCGCTTTTTCACAGGCTTCGGAGAATTCTGCGTTCTCGGACAAAAAACCATAACCCGGATGGATCGCCTGCGCACCGGTTTTCAGAGCCACATCAATCAGTTTTTCACCGATCAGATAACTTTCCCGGGCCGCGGACGGGCCGATATGCCAGGCTTCATCGGCATGGCGCACATGGCGGGCATTGGCATCGGCATCGGAATAAACCGCCACAGTTTTAATGCCATTCTGGCGGGCCGTGGCAATAATCCGGCAGGCAATTTCGCCACGGTTTGCAATCAGGATTTTATCAAACATCGCCTATTCCTTTATCCAGCAGGCTTTACGTTTATCGAAAAAGGCCTGTAGTCCTTCACGGGCCTCATCCCCCATACGGGTATCGGCAATACGTTTGGCAGATTCTGTGCCAATTTCTGACGTCACAGGCTTACCGGCAAAATCAAGAACTAACTTCTTTGAGGCCTGCATGGCATTGGGACCACATGTTTTTAAGGCACCCAGAATATCATCCAGTTTGGCCTGCATCTCTTCGGGACCAGCGGTCACTTCATGGGCCAGACCCATTTCAAAGGCTTTGGCCCCTTTAAAACGCTCACCGGTCTGGAAATAACGTCGTGCCTGACGGGGGCCGATGGCGGCAATCACATAAGGCGATATGGTCGCCGGGATCAGACCCAGCTTCACTTCTGACAAGGCAAAGGTGGTGTTTTCATCGGCGATCACCAGATCACAACAACTGGCCAGTCCCAAACCACCGCCCATAGCCGCGCCCTGCACACAGCCAATGGTCATTTGTTTCAGATCATTAAAGGCCCTGAGCATATCTGCCAATGCCTGCGCATCGGCCAGGTTTTCTTCATACGAGAAATCCGCCGCCCGAAGCATCCATTGCAAATCGGCTCCGGCGGAAAAACTTTTGCCTGCCCCGCGAACCACAACAACCTTGATGTCATCAGCCTGATTAAGGTCATTGAATGTTTCATGCAATTTCGCAATCACATGTTCATTCATGGCGTTATGCACATCCGGGCGGTTCATGGTGACAAAGGCCACATCGGATTTTTTTTCTAACAGGATAAAATCTTCGCTCATCACTTTGCCCCTACATCCGGAAAATGCCGTAATCGGTTTTTTCGATCGGCGCATTCAAACTGGCCGACAATCCCAATCCCAACACGCGGCGGGTATCCGCCGGATCAATTACCCCATCGTCCCACAAACGGGCCGAAGCATAATAAGGATGTCCCTGATGCTCATATTGGTCAATGATCGGTTGTTTGAAATCGGCTTCTTCCTGTTCAGACCATGTCTGGCCTGCCCGTTCCATACCGTCCCGTTTCACAGTACTCAACACGCCTGCGGCCTGTTCCCCGCCCATCACAGATATCCGCGCATTGGGCCACATCCACATGAACCGCGGGTTATAGGCCCGGCCACACATGCCATAGTTCCCCGCACCGAATGATCCACCGATGATCACGGTGAATTTAGGTACCTGAGCACAGGAAACCGCCGTCACCATTTTGGCACCATCCTTGGCAATGCCGCCGTTTTCATATTTACGACCCACCATAAATCCAGTGATATTCTGCAGGAACACCAAAGGAATTTTCCGCTGGTTACACAGCTCGATAAAGTGAGCACCTTTCAAAGCTGATTCTGAAAACAACACCCCATTATTGGCAACAATACCCACCGGCATGCCGTAGATATGAGCAAAGCCAGTGACCAATGTTGTACCGTAACGGGCTTTGAATTCATCAAATTCACTGCCATCGACAATGCGGGCGATAACCTCACGCACATCATAAGGAATTTTCAAATCCTCAGGTACCACACCATGTAATTCCAATGGATCATATTTTGGTTCAACCACTTCTTTTAACGCCAGGGGAATTTCTTTTTTGCGGTTTAGGTTTGAGACGGTTTTGCGGGCAATTTCCAGCGCATGGTGATCATCATTGGCCAAATGGTCGGCCACACCGGAAATCCGCGTATGAGCATCCCCGCCGCCCAAATCTTCAGCCGTCACCTCTTCACCGGTAGCGGCTTTCACCAAAGGTGGTCCGGCCAGGAAAATCGTGCCCTGTTCTTTAACAATAATGCTTTCATCGCTCATGGCTGGCACATAAGCACCACCGGCGGTACAGGACCCCATCACCACGGCAATTTGCGGGATGCCCTTGGCGGACATGTTGGCCTGATTAAAAAAGATACGGCCGAAATGTTCCTTATCCGGGAATACATCATCCTGATTAGGCAGGTTGGCCCCGCCACTGTCCACCAGATAAATACAGGGCAGATTATTTTGCGCGGCAATTTCCTGGGCCCGTAAATGTTTTTTGACCGTCAGGGGGAAATAGGTTCCCCCTTTCACAGTGGCATCATTACAGATGATCATACATTCCTGACCAGCAACCCGACCAATACCGGCAATCACCCCCGCCGCAGGAATATCCGCCTCATAAACGTTATAAGCCGCCAGTTGGGAAACTTCCAAAAAGGCTGAGCCTTTATCCAACAGGCGGTTCACACGATCACGGGGCAAAAGTTTTCCCCGCGATACATGACGATCACGAGATTTTTCACCACCGCCCTGTTCAATGACGGCAATCTTTTGTTTCAGATCAGAGACCAATGCCGACATTGCCGTTTGGTTGTTGGCAAATTCGGGACTGTTCACATCAACTTGCGACTGTATAATGCTCATCGGGTTTCTTTCCGGATGTTACCTGTATGGGATTTATAAGCTGCCTGGAATATACGGCATTTTTCTTTATAGATAAAATCACTAATATAAATCCAATCCATAGATATTATCTATGATAAGATTATTTGAACCATTCTGATCAACATCAGGTCTTTTAAGCATTATGAAACGCACAGCTGAAATCATATATTCAGAATTGCTGGTGATAAAATGCCAGGACGGTGATGATCTTGCCTTTCGGGAACTGTATGACATATGGGCCCCGCGTTTCCTGCGTCATATCAGCAGATTACTGACCTCTTCAGAGGCGGCAATTGACCCCCATCAGGAGGGCTGGCTGGCGATTTCAAAGAATATTAAAAAACTGCGTGACCCGGCCACTTTCCCGGCCTGGGGATACCGGATCATGACCAGTAAAACCCGCAACTGGCAACGCAAGCAGATCACGAGCGAAAAAACCGCACAGAATTATGCAGTCAAAAGTCCTGCGGATGGTGAACATGCTAAAACGGCACAGCAGGAAGATGATGTCGACCTGGTCCGCAAATCCATGGCGTCCATTTCCGAAGATAAACGGCTGATTATTACCCTGTTTTATTATGAAGGCCTGAGTATTCAGGAAATTGCCCAAGCCCTTGATATCGTTGAGGGCACAGTCAAGTCGCGGCTGTATCATGCCCGACAGGAAATTAAACACATCATAGAAAGGAACAGTTAGATGAACGAAGATGAACTTGATAAGCGCATCCGAAGTGCCTTGAAAGATGACCAACCCGAAAGTCCCATGGATTTTATGTCCGGTGATGACGAGGATTTATTTGATATGATCAAGGCCAGTTTTCAAACGAAACGGCGCTCATTGGTAATATTGGTCTGGACCACGCTGTTTGTGATCAGTGGTTTCTGGGTTTGGTCAATGATCAACTTTTTCTCCGCCAGCGCCGTTGAAGATTATCTCTTCTGGGGCTTAATTACCCTGATGTTGTTCATTTATATTCTGGGAGTCAAAATCTGGTACTGGAATGAAATGAACCGTAATTCCGTCATCCGCGAGATCAAACGGCTGGAATTAAAACTGGCACATTTCGAAGATAAATTAGCAAAATAATTGGACAAATAACCTGTCATAGATAATATCTATTCATAACTCGTTATGGGTAGGTTTCATCAATGATCGAATTATACCAACTAAGATATTTTCTGGCGGTTGTTGAAACCGGCAGTTTTACCAAGGCCGCAGAACGGGTCTATGTTACCCAACCCACCTTGTCCGCTGGCATCCAGAAACTGGAAATTGCTTTAAAGTGTAAATTATTTGACCGGTCCAGCAAACGGGTGTTCCTGACTGAAAATGGCAGCCGCTTTGTAGAAAGGGCCAAAAGCGTACTGCATCAACTGAGCCTTGCTGAAGCAGAACTTCAATCGGTTGATGCGCCCAGATTAATCCGCTTAGGCGTGCTGATGACCATCCCATCACATATCATCCGCCAGTTATTACAAACCTTCCAGCGGGAAGAAGCGGGCCTGGTGATTGAACTGTTCGAAGGCACAGAACAGGAAATACAAAACCGCCTGGAAGGGGGGCGTGTTGACAGCGCCCTGACCATCATCAGAACCCATCGCACAGAAAAAATCATCCCGCTTTATCAGGAAAAATATCACATTGTACTGGCTTCTCACCATCCCTTAAGCCAGAAGAAAAATGTGCATCCGGCCGATTTGGCAGAGGTGCCGATTATCGTCCGGTCCCGTTGTGAACTGCTGAGTGAAACAAGTCGTTTTTTCACCGACCACAACGTGCGCCCAAGGATGGTTTACCGGACCGCCCATGACGAAAGGGCTGCGGAGATGGTGGCAGCGGGTATTGGTTTTGCCACCCTGCCCGATCATTATAATATCCCGGATATCACCAGGTTAAATGTTCAAGGATATGATTTTGAACGAAAAATTGGTTTATTATCGTCCGACCATCCCGTAAGTTCTGACCGTCAGGCGTTACTGGAAAAATTTCATGAATTTGCCCGGACCAGTCTGCCTACCATGGCCTACGAAGGAACAGCTTTGTGATTTTTGAAATTCTCAACATCATCTTGCCGGTGATTATTCTGGTATCCATCGGATATACCTGGACCAAAATGGGATTTGATTATCCGTCAGACTTTGTCACCCTGATGATTATGAATGTTGGTGGGCCTTGTCTGATTTTCACAGGTTTAATGAAAATTTCGGACAATATCAAAACGGCTGAAATGTTCATGCTGGCCTCAATCGTGACGATTTTATTTACGCTGATCATCGCCATTATAATTGCGATCATTTTGCGCCTGCCTAAACGGGCTTATATCGTTGCCTTGGCATCTACCAATTCAGGTAATATGGGCTTGCCGATTTGTTTGTTTGCTTTTGGCGAAGTGGGCTTGGGATTAGGCATGATCTTTTTTGCCGCCGCAGCTGTTTTTCAGATGACAATCTACTTATTTATTTCCCATGGTAATCTCAGCCCGTCGACCCTCGCGCGCCTGCCATTATTATATGGTTTAGCCGCTGCTGCGATCTTTATTTACGGTGATATTACACCGCCCGTATGGTTATTAAATACCACTGAGCTAGCCGGTGGCCTGACCATTCCTTTGATGTTGCTGACATTGGGTGTCTCGCTCAGCAAAATCAAAATCAGCCAATCTTTTAAATCAGCCTTACTGTCATTAATAAAAATGTCTGTTGGTTTTGGCGCAGCCTTTTTGGCGTGTGAATTATTCGGCCTGACCGGTATGCAACGTAACGTACTGTTATTACAGGCTTCCATGCCCGTAGCAGTGTTCAGTTACCTTTTAGCCGCCCGTTATAATCGTTCACCGGAAGAAGTGGCCAGCATGGTGATGATCAGCACCCTTATGGCGATGATCACCATTCCGATTTTACTTAGTCAGATGATTTAGAAAATAGATCTAAAATCCGGCCTGAATAAAGGGGTTGGTGCGGCGTTCTTCACCGAAAGTGGACAATGGCCCGTGACCGGAAACAAAAGTCGTATCGTCACCCAATGGCCAGAGCTGTTCATCAATGGATTTCAGCAATGTGGCATGATCACCGCGCGGGAAATCAGTCCGGCCAATGGACCCTTTAAACAATACATCCCCGACCAATGCCAGTTTTGAGGCCGGATGATGGAAAATCACATGGCCCGGGGTATGGCCAGGGCAAAAATAAACATCCATTTCAATATTGCCGAAAGAGACGGTATCACCACCTTCCAGCCAGCGATCAGGATTAAAAACCCGACCTTCGGGCAAGCCATAATTGCGGCAGTTTTCCGGAATTTGATCTATCCAGAATTTATCTTCTTTATGGGGACCTTCAATGGGTACTGATAATTTTTCGGAAAGTTCCGCAGCCCCACCGGCATGATCCAGATGACCATGGGTAATCAGGATTTTCTCAATGGTGATGTTCTGGTCCGCAATGGCCTTTTCAATATTGGACACGTCACCGCCCGGATCCACCACGGCCCCTTTCATGGTTTCATCACACCATAGAACCGTACAATTTTGTTGAAACGCCGTTACCGGTACAATCACTGCTTTTAACATCACTCATTATCCTCAGGGGCAGACAATTCCATTGAAAGGGCATGTACAGGCCCGGCTAACTCATCCGAAAGGGCCTTATACACCATTCTTTGCCGGCTCACACGGTTTTGTCCGGAAAACTTTGCACTTTGTAGAACCACATGGAAATGGGTCTCGCCTTCGGGACGTGCCCCCACATGACCAGCATGCTTGTGGGATTCGTCAATCACCTCCAATTTGGAAGGCGCAAAACCCTCAGTCAGTTTTTCCGTAATCGTTTGGGCAACAGTCATTCTTTTCCCTTTAAAGATATCCAACATCAACTTATCTATATAGATATGAGCATCAAACGCAAAAAACAACATCCCGATGAAAAACTCGGCCTGGATTTAGGCAAGAAAAGCGATATTCGCCTCTGCGATTTCCCGGGTTGTAACGAAGAAGGCATCCATCGCGCGCCAAAAAATCGCAGCGAAAACCCCGAATATTACTGGTTCTGTAAAGTCCATGCCCGGCAATATAACGAACAATGGGACTTCTTTGATGATATGGAAGCGGAAGAAATATATGATTTCCAACGCAAAAGCCAAACCTGGGAACGACCCACCTGGCCCTTTGGTCAGAAAGCCCAAAACAATGCCGGGCAGGACTTTACTGATCCATTGAATATTTTCAAAAATGATGCCGGTTTTGATCCGGATTTTCTGAAAAAAGACAATGCACCCAACAGTCCCCATAATTACACAATTGACCAGATGGAAAGTTTACAGACCCTGGGGCTGGACGAACGTGCCAACATCCAGGACATAAAAACTGCGTATAAAAAGCTGGCCAAACAATTTCATCCTGATATGAATGCAGGCAACCGTTCCCATGAAGAGCGATTCAAATCAATCACCATGGCCTATCAGGAGCTCTCGAAGGCATTTGATTTGTAATATTGATACAGGACCAAACATATGACGACCATAGACGTAAGTTCGCTGCCCGATACTAAAGTTAATGTCAGAGAAGTTTTTGGCATCGACAGCGACATTGAAGTACCCGCCTTTTCCGAGACGAATGAGCATGTGCCGGAAATTGATGACACATATGTTTTTGACCATGACACAACGCTCGCCATTCTGGCTGGTTTTTCCCATAACCGCCGGGTGATGATCCAGGGGTACCACGGCACCGGCAAATCAACCCATATTGAACAAGTTGCCGCCCGCCTGAATTGGCCCTGTGTACGGATTAACCTGGACAGCCACATCAGCCGGATTGATCTGGTAGGTAAAGACGCCATTGTCCTGAAAGACGGCCTGCAGGTTACTGAATTTCAGGAAGGCATTCTGCCCTGGGCATTACAATCTCCCACCGCTTTGGTATTCGATGAATATGATGCCGGTCGTCCCGATGTAATGTTTGTGATTCAGCGTATTCTGGAAGTGGCCGGTAAATTGACTTTACTGGACCAAAATAAAGTGATCCGCCCTCACCCGTCCTTCCGTCTGTTTGCAACAGCTAATACAGTTGGTCTGGGGGATACAACAGGTTTGTACCACGGTACTCAGCAAATCAACCAGGGTCAGATGGACCGCTGGAGCATTGTCACAACGCTGAATTACCTGCCACACGAACAGGAAGAAGCCATCATTCAGGCCAAAATCCCGTCCATGCAAAATGAAGAAGGCAAGAAGATCATTGCCCAGATGATCCAGTTGGCGGACCTGAGCCGTCATGGGTTCATCAATGGCGATATTTCAACAGTGATGTCACCACGGACCGTTTTGACCTGGGCGCAGAACCTGGAAATCTTCAAGGATATTGCCTTTGCCTTCCGGGTGACCTTCCTGAATAAATGTGATGAAATGGAACGGGCGATCGTTGCGGAATATTATCAGCGTTGTTTTGGTGACGAACTGCCGGAATCTATCCTGTCCAATGCGGGACTGAAAGCCCAGAGCGCACCTGAATAGGCCCAAAAAGGTAAATCATGAGCGGCAATTCTTCACCCTTGGATGAGTTTAAACGGTGCCTGACTGCTGCCACCTGTGCAGTAGCAGGGGATGCAGAACTGGAGGTTACCTTCAGTTCCGATTCCATTCGTCCAAGTGATCTGTCTGAAAATGCCGATAAAACCAAAATTCAAATTCCTCTGATCTCAAGAGATATTTCTACAGACGAAGCCGCTATTTCTCGCGGATTATGTGACTCTTATGCCCTGAAACACCGTCATCATGATGCGGGCCTGCATCAGAAACTATTGCCGGATGGCGACATGGCATCGGCGGTCTATAACGCCATTGAAACAGCCCGGGTAGAAGCCATCGGTGCGAGCCGTATGGCGGGCGTGGCAGATAACCTAAATGCACGCCTTACTGATTATTATGATCAAAACCCTTTGGCCGCTTCTGATGATCCTGCTGAAGCCCCCTTAAGCGATATATTGCAGTTGATGGTTCGTGAACGCCTGACCGGCGAAGTGCCGCCATCAGCAGCCCGAAAAGCCATTCATCAATTGCGGCCCCTGATTGAAAAACAGGCCGGTGAGCATCTGGATGCTTTGTCAGAGTGTCTGACGGATCAGGACGCCTTTGCCCGCATGAGCCGCAAAATCATCGCTGATCTGGAACTGGCCGAAGATCTGGCCAGTGATCATTCACCAGAACAAAGTGACGGCGAACAAAATGAAAGCCCGGAAGATCAGACAGAAGACGGCACTGATCAAAATGATGATCCGGATATGGAAAATATGTCTGATCAGGGTGATGCGGCCAGTGAAATGGGCGATGACGAAGACAGTAGTGATGCTGCCACCGCCGCCCAAAGCGATGAAATGAGCGAGCTGATGGGTGAAGAACTGGGCGAACCCAGTGATGCACCCCCAAGACGCAATGATTTATCACATGGCCTGAACAATGGCATTCCCTATGACATCTTTACGGATGCTTTTGATGAAATTATTTCTGCGGAAGAACTGTGTGATCAGGATGAATTGACATATCTGCGCCAAAACCTGGATCAACAACTGAGCCACCTGCAGGGCATGGTCACCAAACTAGCCAACCGTCTGCAACGGTTATTGATGGCCCAGCAACGCCGGTCCTGGGACTTTGATCTGGAAGAAGGCCTGCTGGATACGGCGCGCCTCACCCGGGTCATGACCAATCCTTTACATCCTTTGTCGTTCAAACGGGAAAATGACACGGAATTCAAAGATACCGTTGTAACCCTGCTGATTGATAATTCAGGGTCCATGCGCGGGCGGCCCATCACCATTGCCGCCATGTGTGCTGATATCCTGGCCCGAACATTGGAACGGTGTGGTGTGAAGGTGGAAATCCTGGGCTTTACCACCCGAGCCTGGAAAGGCGGCAAATCTCGCGCCCTGTGGTTGGAAGAAGGTAAAATTCGTAACCCAGGCCGCCTGAATGATTTGCGGCATATCATCTATAAAACCGCAGATGCGCCCTGGCGGCGGGCACGGCTCAATCTGGGCCTAATGCTGCGTGAAGGTCTGTTGAAAGAAAATATCGACGGCGAAGCGTTGATGTGGGCCCATAACCGCCTGATCGGCCGCAGCGAAGAACGCCGCATTCTGATGGTGATTTCAGATGGCGCACCGGTGGATGACAGTACCTTGTCCTCCAACAATGCCACCTATCTGGAAGATCACTTAAAAGCCGTAATCGACTGGGTTGAAAAAAAATCACCCGTGGAATTATTAGCCATTGGCATTGGCCATGATGTGACACGTTATTACCAAAACGCCATCACCATTATGGATGCGGAACAATTAGGCGGGGCGATCACCGACCGGCTGGCCAGCCTATTTGAAAACTAACCCCCTGAAAAATAAGAAAGAAAATTTTAGTTAGAATTTTCTAATATTTTTTTAGATAAAAACCTTGAATCAAACGGACGTTCGACCTATTTATATTCTATACTTGGACCTCAAGTGTATTTGGTCATCGGTAACCAATGAGTATCCGCGCGTATTGTATCAGAGTATGAGTTGAGTATGGTTATTGATGACCACCATCTAAGCCTTAAGCATCAGGCAACAACCCCTACATGGACCGTATCCACAATTTTAATTGTGTCAGTTGATTTTTAAGGACCTGTGGGTCTTTATTGGCCTGGGCAATCAGGATCACACCGTGCAGG
>Ga0207422_1004428_pt1 | contig 11690 bp, 10 predicted proteins | sample MarCyaLeptolynsp_FD_187757 | JGI IMG/M metagenome (GOLD analysis project Ga0207422, IMG submission 187757) | Marine cyanobacterial communities from Panama - species 1 Leptolyngbya sp. (SPAdes) | ecosystem: Environmental > Aquatic > Marine > Unclassified | place: Panama: Panama City | collected... | reverse complement strand
TTCCTTTTGCCGTTCATGGCCTATGCGATCCTCAAAGGTTTCGGGAAGCTCGATCGGATCAATGCGGGGGCAGTTGCAGCGCATTATGGGTCTGTCAGCGTTGTGACATTTGTCACAGCAGTTGAGATCCTCGAGGCACAAGGGAAGCCGCCGGGTGGCTATATGGTTGCTGTTATGGCGGCGATGGAAACGCCAGCTATTCTCACTGGCCTTTTGCTCGCACGAGGAATGGGCTCAAAAGATGGTCAGAAAACAGGAGAACTTCTGCACGAGGTGTTCTTTAACGCTTCAGTCGTTCTGCTGCTTGGTGCCTTCGTGATTGGGATGATCTCGGGTGAAGATGGATTTGGTGAAGTCACACCATTTTTCGAAGCCGGCTTCAAAGGCGTGCTCTGCCTGTTCCTTCTAGATATGGGGCTGATCGCTGCGCGCAGGCTCATGGACGCGCAGGCGATGACTATGCGTCTGGTCGGGATTGCATTGTTCCTTCCCATAGTGAATGGAGCGCTCGGTACGTTGCTTGGCGCCGCAATAGGGCTCGATGCAGGCTCGGCCGCAGCGCTCGGTGTCTTGTGCGCAAGTGCCAGCTACATCGCTGTGCCGGCCGCGATGCGATTGGCGTTGCCTGAGGCCGATCCAGGGATTTATCTCACTATGTCCTTGAGCGTCACGTTCCCCTTTAATATCCTTATCAACATCGGATTGATCAGTATGCTCGCAAGCGCGCTGATCGGAGGGGTGTAAAGGCGTCATGATTGAAACAGTCACACGCAAACGCATTGAGATACTGACTGACAAAGCCCTAGTGGGCCGAGTAACCGATGCCATCGATGCGGCGGGCATTACCGGTTGGACTGTGACCCCGGTCAGCGCCGGAAAAGGGCGCGAAGGCCGGTGGCGTGAAGAGCATGTGATGGGCACCGACAAAGTGTTTGTGTTGACTATTGCTGCGGAAGAGAAAGCACAAAGACTTGCCGAAGACCTAGCTCCCATGCTTACGAAGTATGGGTTCTTGTTCCTGATGTGGGACATACAAGTGATACGGGGTGAGCGCTTTTAGGGATTGGCCTCTCTCCGTGCATAGGAGGGATTGTCGTGCCAGAGTTCGCAGAGCTGCTCAAAGGCTATCAGCGGTTTCGAGAAGAAATCTACCCGCGCCAAAAGGCGCGGTTCGAAGAGACCGCAATCGAAGGACAGCATCCCAAATTGATGGTCATCGGTTGCTCAGACAGCCGAGTCGACCCCGCGCAAATTTTCGATGTGGATCCGGGAGACATTTTTGTCGTCCGCAATGTCGCCGCGCTGGTTCCGCCATTTGAGACCTCACCTGGGTTACACGGCGTGTCTGCTGCAGTGGAATTTGCGGTGCAAATGCTCGAAGTGAAGCAAATTGTTGTGATGGGTCACGGACGCTGTGGCGGCTGCAAAGCGGCGCTTGATCAACATTTCGAAAAGATGCCGCTTGGAGAAGGAGGGTTTGTTGCCCACTGGATCCATTTACTCGATGACGCCCGCAAGCCGGTGGCTGAGAAGTATGGCACCTCTGGTCGCAAGGCCGAGATGGCGATGGAGTTCGCGGCCATCCGGCAAAGCCTCGCCAATCTGAGGACATTTCCGTGGGTCTTTGACAAAGAGCAGGCTGGAGATTTGAAACTCCGAGGTGCCCATTTCTCGATTATGGATGGTGTGCTCTATTCACTTGACGAAGACACAGGTGAATTCCTTCCCGAAGACTAGGTTCTTGCCCTCGCTTGCTCGTGAGACCATGTGGGGAAGTATGGAAGACAATAAAGATCGCAACATCGCGTTGCTAATCGACGCCGACAATGCCTCACCATCAGGGATAGATCCTGTCCTGACCGTTCTAGCTGAGCTGGGGCAAGTCAACATCCGACGTGCCTACGGAAATTGGCGCAAGAACAGCCTCAAGGGCTGGGTTGATAAGATGCATCGCTATGGCATCGAGCCTCAGCAGCAATTCGACCTTACCAAGGGCAAGAATGCCACCGATATGAAAATGACTATCGATGCCCTTGACCTGCTGTATTCCGGCCGGGTGCATGGTTTCGGGATCATGAGCTCGGACAGCGACTTCATGCCACTGGCCATGCGGATTCGTCAGGATGGCTTTCCCGTCTACGGGTTCGGTGGGGCAAAGACACCAGAAGCGTTCGTCCAGGCATGCTCGCGATTCATTGATGTGAATGCGCTAATTAGGGCTGAGAAAGCCCAAACCGACCAAGAAGATGATCTGGCAAAAGCTCAACCCGTTCAGGGCGTTATTGATGAAGACTTGTTGCATCTTTTGATCGATGCCTACAACGCCAGCAAACGCGATGAAGATGGCTTCGCCAAGCTTTCCGAAGTGGGGCAGAGAGCCGGGAATCGCTCGAGCTTTGACGTTCGAAATTTCGGTTTCTCCCGCCTGATTGACATGATTGAAACGGTGCCAAACTTCACCATTGATCGGCGCGACGCTGGCCAAGTGTGGGTCAAACGTTTGCGGTAAAGAAAAAGGGCGCCAGACCTGTGCCTGACGCCCCGTATTCTCTCAACTGACTGGAATTAGCCGGTTGTGAACTGATATTTTGGTGCTGGCGCTGAAGCGGCTCCCTGTGCGGTCGCGTATGCGCTCCAGAGCATGGCGATACGCTCACGGCTACCTTCAACCTTTGCAAAAGTCTCCTGAGCGGTGGAGTGGTCTTCCATACCGATTTGGGCGATCCCTAGGCGAAGCGTAACCTCGTCTTTCTCAACACCGGGCATTGCGAGCGCCTTTTCATAAAGAACAGCGGCGCGTTGCCATTCGCTATAGCTGAGCAGAGTGTCGGCAGCGGCTTTCACAGTTGTTAGGCGCGCGTCAGGCTTGAGCGCGTCGGCTTCGAAAGCTGGCAATTCGGATCGGTCGCTCGCGATCCGCCCATCTGCAATATCAAGTTGCTCTGTCGCGTACAGGTTTCCAGCGGTAATCACGCCCGAAGCTTTGCCTTCCTCGATTACCTCTTTGACCTCTTGTGGCAGACGCCGTGCGTCGGCTGCTTCAATATAGTAGTCGTAGTCAGAGGCATCGCTGAGCGCCCCCGTCTGGCGCGCCAGTCGGAGCAAGTCGAGCATCTCAGGCTGTTGGAAATCGTTGAGGTTCCGCGTGAGGTTGATGGCATCCCGCCAATTGGTAGGGCTACCATAATCGCCAATCCATCCAACCACGAAATCATAGACTTCAGGGACGATTTCATTGTTGTATGCCACGGTGAGCCCGCGGCGGTACCAGTTCTCTTCAATCGATTGGCGCTGTGCTTTGCGATCCTCGATGGCCGAGGACAGATAAGTCAGCCCTTCGCGGAAACGGTTCTCCGCGAAGAAGTTCTCAGCCATTGCGATCTGCATATCGGCTGAACTCACGTTAGGTGTACTGAAGTTTAGATCGATTGCGCGTTGTAAGTAGGTACGCGCCTTGGTGAAATCGTTCTGCGCGTTCGAAAGCTGGTATGCGATGAAATTGAAACGCGCGACTTGGTCCAATCCAACCTTGTTACTCGCGAGCATCAACTCCATGCCTTGCAACTGCAAGCTCTGATCCTGCGCCGAAACACCAGCATTGAACAGCAGACCACCCAAAGCGTTCTTCTCATCATCTGATTGCGCGAGTGGAAGCAAAGCATTCATTTGCGGGCGGAGCGCTGCGATATCCGCACCTTCAGCATTTACGGCTTCGTTAAGCGGTTGGTACCCACCAATGAACTCTTTCGAATATTCAGGCTTAGGGTCTTTTTTCTTCCGTTGCGCGTGCGCCGGGTCGGCGATCACGCCGCTCCCCACCACGGCAACACCTGTCGCCAATGCAATCGCAACAACCATGCTCGAAACAGGCTTTGCCACGTTAAAGAGTCTCATCAATATCCTCCTGGATGAATGGGTTCGCGCGTCTTATCGCGCTTGTGAATTCGTTGCTCGGTGCGCCATGAACGTCAGAACGCAGATTTGCAAACCTTAGTAGCCAGTGCGGTCTGAACGGGCTTTGAATAGCGTTCACAGTGGCTGACTGCATTGGTAGCACTGGAGCTGCTGGCAAGTGTGGAAAAAGCCGAGTTTGAGCTTGTTCTGTTCCGTGAAGAGATGGCGAACAGAGCACGATGATCCTACATAGATTGAGACAGGGTTCAGGCCAGAAAACCATTCAAGAAACGGCAGACATTTGAGCAACGACAGCGAAACACTAGCCCCGGGCGGTCCTCAGGACGACTACGAGCGGATCGACATCGTCGATGAAATGAAGACGAGTTACCTCGATTACGCAATGAGCGTTATCGTAGCCCGGGCACTGCCAGACGTACGCGACGGATTGAAACCGGTGCATCGGCGGATTCTTTATGCAAGCCAAGAAGGGGGATTCGTAGCGGGGCGCCCCTATCGCAAGAGTGCAAAAATTGTTGGCGACGTTATGGGCAACTATCACCCGCACGGTGATGCTGCGATTTATGACGCGCTCGCACGGATGACTCAGGACTGGTCGATGCGCGTCCCCTTGGTTGATGGCCAAGGAAACTTCGGGTCGATGGATCCGGATCCACCGGCAAGCATGCGATACACCGAAGCGCGACTTGCTCGCGTGGCCAACACGTTGCTCGACGATCTCGACAAGGACACGGTCGATTTCGTCGACAATTACGATGGCTCTACTCAGGAGCCTCAGGTTCTTCCCGCACGCTTTCCGAATCTGCTGGTCAACGGTGCAGGCGGTATTGCAGTTGGCATGGCGACCAATGTGCCGCCGCACAATTTGGGTGAAGTGATTGATGGCTGCCTGGCTTTCATCGAGAACCCCAGGATAACGTCTGAAGAGCTGATCGAGTATATTCCCGGACCGGACTTTCCGACCGCTCCGTTGATACTGGGCGCCAGCGGTTCACGGGCGGCTTACACGACAGGGCGAGGCTCGATCCTAATGCGAAGCCGGCACGAAATTGAGACTGGCCGTGGCGACAGGCAATCGATTGTCTTGACTTCGATCCCATTTCAAGTCGGCAAAGCGGGTCTCGTCGAAAAGATCGCTGACGCCGCAAAAGACAAACGGATTGAAGGGATCTCCGATATTCGCGACGAAAGTTCGCGCGAAGGTGTCCGAGTCGTCATCGACCTGAAACGTGATGCGTCTCCAGACGTGGTTCTGAACCAATTGTGGCGATACACGCCTGCACAGTCCTCGTTCCCGGCCAATATGCTGGCGATTCGAGGTGGTCGGCCGGAAACGCTGACCCTTCGCGAGATCGTGAAGAGCTTTATTGGTTTCCGCGAAGAGGTCATCACGCGGCGGACCAAGTTTGAGCTCAACAAGGCGCGTGAAAGCGCGCACAGGTTGCTTGGTTTGGTCATCGCGGTGTCAAACCTCGATGAGGTTGTTGCGATGATTCGTGCTGCCGCCAACCCGGCAGAGGCGCGTGCAAAATTGTTGGCCAAGGAATGGCCGATCGGCGACATTGCGCAGTATATCAAATTGGTCGAAGCGATCGAGCCAACGGCCGATCAGGAAGGCGGTACCTATCGGCTATCAGACCGCCAAGTTCGCGCAATTCTGGAGTTGCGGTTGCACCGTCTAACGGCGCTTGGACGTGACGAAATCGGCGACGATTTGAAAGAGCTGGCGACCAAGATTGAAGAGTATCTTTCGATCCTGGCTGATCGGGTGAAGCTGTATGGCGTCATGCGAGGCGAACTCGAAGAAGTCCGCGCGACATACGCCACGCCCAGAGTGTCCGAGATTGCACCTGCTTGGGATGGCCTCGAAGACGAGGACCTTATCGAGCGCGAGGATATGGTCGTGACGGTGACGCATGGGGGTTACATCAAGCGCACCCCCCTCGCCGCCTTCCGCGCTCAAGGGCGTGGCGGCAAAGGCCGCGCCGGGATGGCAACGAAGGACGAGGATGCCGTCACCGAGCTGTTTGTGACCAGCACGCACAACCCTGTGCTTTTCTTCACCAACACAGGCCGCGTTTACCGGCTCAAAGTCTGGAAACTGCCAGAGGGTGGGCCGCAAACGCGAGGACGCCCCATGGTCAACCTGCTCCCGCTTGGGGAGGATGAGTTGGTGACCAACGTGCTTCCGCTTCCGGAAGACGAGGCCGAATGGGACAAGCTAAATATCGTTTTTGCGACGCGCCAGGGAATGGTGCGACGCAATTCGATGGATGCCTTTGCCAATGTGCCCTCCAATGGCAAATATGCGATGGGCTTTGTCGAGGGCAGCGATGATCGTTTGATCGGCGTCGAATTGCTCGACGAAACCCAAGAGGTGTTTCTTGCCAGCACCGCAGGAAAAGCAATCAGATTCGCGGCCACCGACGCGCGCGAGACTAAGAGCCGGACTGGCATTGGTGTCCAAGGCATGGGGCCCAAGGGTGAGGTGAAGGTGGTTTCGCTGGCGGTGCTCAACTCGACCGGTACCAGTCTCGAAGAGCGCGAGTCTTATTTGCGTGCCGCTCCATGGAAAAACAACGATGCTGAGCCTGAACTTTCGGCTGAGCGCATGGCCGAAATGGGCGAGAGGGAGCAGTTCATTCTAACGATCTGCACCAAAGGGTATGGTAAGATCAGTTCCTCGTTTGAGTATCGCGTGACCGGACGCGGCGGCAAAGGTGTGGTCAATATCGGTTCGCCGGAAAAGGACCCGGAGCGCAATGGGCCGGTCGCAGCGAGCTTCCCGGTGACTCACGGCGATCAGATTATGCTCGTCACCGATCAAGGGAAACTCATCCGGCTTGATATCCAGTTTCGTCATTTGATTGAAAATGGGTTCGAAGAGAATCTGGGATTTTCGATCATCGGGCGTGGCTCATCGGGGGTCCGCTTATTCAACGTCGCCAAGGGCGAGCAGATCGTCAGTGTGGCTCGGATCGAAGAGGCGGAGGACGAGGAACTTGGGGCTGAAGTGCCCGCGGAAGATAGCGGTCCGGAAAGCAACTAGCGCCCCTTATTTACCCGTTCGGTTTGACTCTCGTGTCTTTTGGTCCAATTATGAGACCAAGAGGGGTTTGAATGCAGATATCGCCAAGCAATGGCGCATGCGGCGCGCGGGTTTCCGGGATCGATTTATCGGGAGAACTCACAAGCGAATTGATCGCTGCGATCAAGAGCGCTTGGCTGGAACACAAGGTCCTCGCTTTCGCCGATCAGACCTCGATGGATGACGCGGCGCTTGAACGGTTTACACTGGCAATGGGAGAATTCGGGGATGATCCATTCTTTGATCCGATCGCCGGCCACGATCATGTCGCTGCAATCAAGCGCGAAGCCAACGAAACCAGCCCTTTATTCGCCGAGAATTGGCATAGTGATTGGAGCTTTCTCCCCTCTCCTCCGTCGGGCACGTGCCTCCTAGCAGTGGAGATCCCGCCTGTTGGCGGTGATACTCTGTTCACCGATCAAGCGGCGGCTTTCGCAGCTCTTCCTGATGAACGCAAAGCTCATCTGCGTTCGCTGCAGGCAATACACTCAGCGAGCCGCGGCTATGCGCCTGACGGATTATATGGTGACGACGACACAGGCCGCTCGATGGCCATTCGCCCGAGCGAAGCCGCCTATGCGCGGCACACCCATCCCTTGGTCAAACCGCATCCGATATCCGGCGAGGACGTGTTGTTCTGCAGCATCAGCTATGTGGTGGGCATCGAAGGCATGTCGGACGAAGACGCGCTCGCCTTGGTGCTCGAGCTGCACCAATGGTGTGAGCAAGACCGCTTTGTGTATCGCCACACCTGGGAGCCCGATATGCTGGTGATGTGGGACAATCGTTGCCTCAATCACAAGGCCACTGGCGGTTACGAAGGCTACCGTCGCGAGCTTCATCGCACCACTATCGCTGCTTAGTAAATCAACGTGCGGGAGTTTCGCCGCGCAGTGTTTGCACCACGCCGGTTACGATCATGACTTGCCCTGCATAGTAGAGTGGCCAGACGAGAAGGTCTGGCAGAGGAGACAAATCGAACGGACCGATGCGACTGAAGATGAGCCAGTCCGAAATGATGAACAGCACCGCCCCTATGCCCACGCGATAGCGCGGAAAGCGGCTGATCCAGGCGGAGGCGGCCATAACTCCTAGCCAAGCTGCGTAGATCACAATCAGCGTTGCGCTTGACAAGAACCACGCGATCAAAGGCGTTCCGATCAGTAAAGCCACCGCCAGACCTTTCTGGCTAGCACTTGTGCTTTCGCGTCGGTTCCTGGCGTAAAGGGTAACCGCGATCAAATGGGACAACACAAACAGTATGCCACCGAGCTCGAAATCAATCTCGAGCACCATGTCAGCGATCGCCGAGAACGCCATAACCCCGGCAATCAGCTTTCCGTCCAGTCCGGGCGCGCGCCGAAGGGCATAAAGTGCAAGCAAGCCCACCCCTGCCCCTTTGAGCAAAATGAGCCAAACGCCGCCGATGGGATTGTCAGACAAAAAGTAGAACGCCACAGCGCTCGCAAGACTAGCCAACAGATACGGCCGATGCTCGATCAAGGCTCGCTTTGGCATGGCAGCGCGCTCTCCCCTTCCCTGCACTTGCGGTAGCGCACACACGCAACTACGTCACGCAGCAACATGACTTATGATGTTCATATAATTGGCGGAGGTCTCGCTGGCAGCGAAGCGGCGTGGCAATTGGCTCGTAGGGGCATTTCAGTGCGCCTTTCGGAGATGCGCGGTTCGGGCGAAATGACCCCGGCGCACCAAACCGATGGTCTTGCAGAATTGGTGTGCTCAAACAGCTTTCGTTCGGATGACGACGAGAACAACGCGGTGGGTTTGCTTCATCATGAGATGAGGCAAATGGACAGTCTTGTTATGCGTGCGGGCGAGGTTGCTCGTGTGCCTGCAGGCAGTGCGATGGCGGTCGACCGTGATGTATTTTCGGCCGAGGTTCAAAAAACCCTCATTGAACACCCCAAGGTTGATATCGTCCGCGAGCGTGTCGATCAGCTTCCCGGCGCAGGTCTTACCATTGTCGCGACAGGCCCGCTCACAGCTCAGTCGCTCGCGGAGAACATTGTCACGGCAACCGGAGAGGAGCGTTTGGCATTCTTTGATGCAATCGCGCCGATCGTTCACCGCGACAGCATCGATATGGACATCGCCTGGATACAGTCGCGCTGGAACAAGCGTACCGAGGCGTCCAATGAGGAAGGCGATTACATCAACTGCCCGATGACGCAGGAGCAGTATCTTGCCTTCCACCGGGGCTTGATCGAAGGCGACAAGACAGAATTCAAGGATTGGGAAAAGGACACACCCTATTTCGATGGCTGCATGCCAATCGAAGTGATGGCGGCTAGAGGTGTGGACACGTTGCGGTTTGGCCCGATGAAACCGGTGGGGCTCGACAATCCGAACGACGTCACCGAAGAATTCCCTCAAGGCCGTTGGCCTTATGCAGTGGTCCAATTGCGGCAAGACAACAAGCTCGGGACGCTTTGGAACATGGTCGGCTTCCAGACCAAGCTCAAATACGGCGCCCAAGTGGAACTGTTCCGCACCATTCCCGGGCTCGAGAAGGCAGAGTTTGCCAGGCTCGGCGGCCTCCATCGAAACACATTCCTGAATTCGCCTTCAGTGCTGGATCGTCAGTTGCGGCTGAAGTCCGCACCGCATGTCCGCTTTGCCGGACAGGTTACGGGCTGCGAAGGTTATGTTGAAAGCGCCGCCGTGGGATTGATTGCCGGGATGATGGCTTCAAGCGAACTCACGGGGCGCGATTGGAGCCCTCCCCCCGCCTCCACCGCAATAGGCGCGCTGCTCTCTCACATAACGGGCGATGCGGCAGCCGATACATTCCAGCCTATGAATGTAAACTTTGGGCTGTTTCCACCGCTCCATGAGGTCAAGAAAAAACAACGTAAGCAAGCCTACACCTCTCGGGCCAAGAGCGACCTTCGAGCATGGTTGGCCGCGTCTGAAACAGTCGCTGCTTAATCAGCAGGCGCAGGTCTTTTTCCGGGTAGCGCTGGGCTTGGGAGCCGTGGTTACAAACTCGGATGGGGTAAGCTGACCGTTGGCGTTGGCATCCGCTGTCTCAAACCGCTCGACTGTCGTTACTGCCCACTCTTCGAAAGTGAGCAGATTGTTGCCATCGACATCGAGTTGACGGAAGCGCGTCGTTCGAGACGAGAGCATTTCGTTGCGGGTGATTATTCGATCGCGGTTGAGATCGTATCGGAAGAAACGGATCTCTTCCTTCGTCAGCTTGCTGGCCTCGGGCGGGTCTGGGCCGAGCCAGTCGTTAGGATCGACCGTCAACAGCTCTTCCACTGTGGCCGGTGGGGGCAAGGGCTCCGGCGGAGCGGGTGCATGCTCCTCGATCTCAGCTCTCGAAGACAACCAGAACGTGCCTATTCCTGCAAGCAACAGCCCGACAAGCAGGCCGAGAATCATTTGCCTCATCGCGCACCTATCCCGCGGGCAGACACCGCTCCAGGGACTATAGGTCACTCATGTTCTGAGCAAAATTAACGTCCTGTCATACCCGTCCAAAGCGCTGCGACTGCCGCGCCTCGTCCCGCCATGAAAGGCCGCCCGCCGGCTCGGAGTGAACGCATCGCTAGCGATCGCAGAACTGCGAGGCCCCTCCAGCATTTGGGCAGACGTTTAACCGCGCGCATTTCGTCCAGGCCCTGCGCAATAATTGTCGCTCTTTCCTGCGGCTCGCTCATGTTAACCGCGATGTCTGCAAGAGCCCAAATTCGAGCAGCTTGGTTAACAGATTCATAGGAATGCGCGCGTTCATCTGCCGGCGAAAGCTCGCGAAATGGCTCAGCCCGCGCAGCCAAGAACCTCTCGACCGCCGACGGTGAGATCGGCGGATCCGCAAGCATTTCCTCCCAGCCATTCGCCAATTGAATGAGCGCTGCTTCCGCCCCGGCCCAGTGTTGACCGATAGCGTCAAGCACCGCATCGCCTTCAGGACGTTCGGGTTTGGGTTGCGCGAGCCTATCGCGCCACCATGCAATGCGTATCTGCGCGAGCATGGGCTCATTCGATTGCGCGATGATCCGAGCAAGTCTCTGATCAAAAGCGAGAAATGCAACCAATCGATCACGCAGCGCAGCCGGCGTATAGGCCGCAGCAAGTTGCAATTCCTCGGCTAGAGATTCTTGAGTGATAAGATCCATTTCATGATTTGGTGAAATAGAGGCGAGCACGCTTGTCAAGACGAAGCTTGGACAAGGAATGCGGCAAATCCAGCGTTAAGCAACGTCCAAATGCAAACCCGTTGTTAACCAACCCCATTGAAAGTTCGATCATCAGAGAACGGTAAAGCCAGCCTGATGCAGGTGTATTCAGGCAAGGAACAACCGGTAATGGGCAAGCGATCATTTCTCAGGGGTTTGGCGAAAGACACGTCCGCCAACGTGATTGCAATTTCGGCTGCGGCGATGATTCCATTGGTCGCAATGGTTGGCGGCGGCGTTGACGCAAGCCGTTACTACATGGCTGATAGCCGCCTTCAGGCAGCGTGTGACGCCGGCGCCCTCGCCGCGCGACGGGCCATGGGCAAGGAAAACTGGAGCTCCGAGTACCGGACCCTCGCCAACAATTTCTTCGATCAGAACTTTGACGATGGAATGTTCGGCGTCGAGAGCCTTTCGCGGACGTACAACGCCTCTGATGATGGCGAAGTCGTCGGCACCATGGTGAACCATCAATTCCG
>Ga0207422_1004424_pt1 | contig 11702 bp, 8 predicted proteins | sample MarCyaLeptolynsp_FD_187757 | JGI IMG/M metagenome (GOLD analysis project Ga0207422, IMG submission 187757) | Marine cyanobacterial communities from Panama - species 1 Leptolyngbya sp. (SPAdes) | ecosystem: Environmental > Aquatic > Marine > Unclassified | place: Panama: Panama City | collected... | reverse complement strand
CTATACAACCTCTCTTCGGCCATGGAGCGCATCAACAATGAGTACAGAGCTGTTGTTGATCGATTCTTTGAGGTAAGACAAGGCTTTATGGAAATCCAGGATCAGCTAAGATCCGAATTTGGAGAAAAGAAACAGGCCATACTTACTCAGATGGAAAGCTTTAAAACTTTTCATTCTGAAAAGCCGCGGGACTGGAATGATGCCACCCGTACTTTGAGAGAGCATCAGGAAGCCTGGAATGCACTTGGACAAGCACCTCAAAGCATCAATGGAGAGCTTTGGAGTAAATACCGTGATATCTGCAATTCCTTCTTTTCTAAAAAGTCTGAATTCTTCAAAAAACTGGATAACGTTCGTGCTGACAATCTGGCCAAGAAGCGTGAGTTGGTCGAAAAGGTAGAAGCCATCAAGGATTCACCAGATATCGAGAAAACCGCCAATGAGATTAAACGTCTCCAGCGTGAGTGGAAAAGTATAGGTCCAGTTCCAGAACGCCATTCCAATAAAATCTGGAATCGTTTCCGTTCGGCATGTGATGAATTCTTTGCAAGAAGAAGAGAAAAGTATCAAAGCCAGAACAGCGACGAAAAAGGAAACCTGGAAGCGAAAAAAGCCCTGGTTGAGGAAGTTCAGAAACTGGAAGTTGACGAAAACAACATCAATGCTTCCATCGACCAGATCAAAGCACTCCAGGCCAAATGGAAAACCATTGGTAAAGTTCCTTATAAGGAGAAAGATAAAATCTGGGAAGAGTTCAGAGGAGCCATCGATGCATTCTTTGATGGATTGTCGCTGAAAAGAGGTGAACTGCGCGAACTTAAATTGAAAACTTCTGTTGAAAGTATCTCGGATGATGATGAAAGAAGCAGAAGTGGAAGAGGAAAGATCGCCAGATTGAGAAGAAAAATTGCCCAGTCTCAGGAAAAGGTAGATCAGTATTCGATCAACGTTCAATATATCGCCAAAGGCAAGTCTGGAGATACGCTGAGAAAGCGCATTGAGGATGATATTGAAAAAGAGAAGAAGATGATCGCTGAATGGAAAAACCAAATCAAGGTTTTGAATGAAGCGATGAAGAAGCCTAAACCTGCTCCTGAAGCTCCTGCTGCAGAGGCAAACGCAGAGGAAAGTCCTGCTGCTGAAACGGAAACTCCCGCAGAAGAGGCAAAAGCTGAAGCTCCTGCAGAAGAAGCAGCTGCTGAAGAAAAGCCTGCTGAGGAAGCAGTTGCGGAAGAAGCTGCACCTGAAGAAACGCCTTCAGAAGAGGCTCCGAAAGCTGAAGCTGAAGAAGCGCCTGCAGAGGAAGCTCCAAAAGCTGAGGCAGAAGCTCCAGCGGAGGAAACAAAAGCAGAAGAAGCTCCAGCGGAGGATGCTCCCGCCGAAGACAAAGAATAAAAGCAAAAAAACCAGAGTTTATAAAAAAGCCACACATACTTTATGTGTGGCTTTTGCTTTATCTATGCTAGCTTATATTTAATTCCGATTATTCCTTCGGTTCTGAGCACGGTCCTGCCTCCGCTTTCTGATTTCCTCTAGTAACTTCTTTTTGTAATTACTTTCAACTACATACAAGAGAGCAACTTTCCGGACAGGGAGCACTTTTTTAAACTCCTCGTGGTATTTCTTCACGATATCAAACTCCTTCTGCTTGAGCACAAGGAATTCATCACTTTTAGAAGAGAGCTGTTCATCAGAAAGCGCCTGGGCACCTTTGGTGATTTCAGCTAACTTCTGCCGGGAAGCCTTTTGAGCCGCTCGTAATTCTGTCGAATAGGCATCATGGAGCGGCCAGAAACCTTTGGCTTCATCCGGGGTCAACTGCAACCTTTTGGTATAAAAGCCCACCCGGAAAGCTTGTACTTCAGGATTGTCGGGGTTCTGCGCAAATAGCTCAGTCGATCCAAAAAGCAGGGCAAAGCAAAGCAAGCCCTGCATGATAACATGCTGATACATATTCAAATTCTTGGTAATCATTTCTTTCTATAAATCTATACTGATGTGTGTGTGATCTCTTTTTCTTATGTATGCTAAAGAACAAGAACTCTTTGTAGGTAGACGCCAAAGTTTAGTCCAAACCTTCAAAATCCAAATCGTCCAACTCCTCCTCCAGAGAATAAACGTCCAATTCTTCGATCAGCTCATCTATGCTTTCCTCCTCTAAAGGAAGATCCTCATCTTCTACTACCTCAATCTCTGCCTCTTCTACCCATTCTGAAAACTCCTCTCCTTCAAAAGTCGAAAGCAAGACTTCTTCACTTAGAGAAGCCGGATCAACCTCTGCCAGCAAATCCTCCAGGGGAAGTTCGCTCAATGCCAACTCATCCTGTAATTGGATTTCTTCTCCCTGAGGCCGTAAAATGAGAAATAGCAGGGCAAAAGCCGCAGCTACAGCCAGCATGACATAAGTGGCCCGCATGGAAATAACAGGGGCAGATCTGCTCTCTTCTTTCTCTGCTTTATCCCGGGCAACTTCAAATCGTTCAAGCACTCCCTCAAAGTAATTATCAGGTACCTGGAACACACTTTTCTTTTCCAGCTTACCCAACACAGGCATTTCTTCCTCTTCCTCCTCATCTTCCAGCTTAGCTCGAAAACGGGACTCTATGCCTTCAAAATAGGAATCAGGAACCTGAAAAGGGTCTTTCCCTTTCAGTTTGCGCAACTCCGGCGCATCCTTCAATTCCTCGCTATGTTCTCGACGGTCTTTCATCTTTATCTTTTGACTGTGAAAGTTGATAAAGGTTTAATGTGTGTATTCCGTGTTTGTTTCTTCCTTATCAACTTCTGTTTCTATGCATTTCCTTTTAGGTTTTGTTCTATCTTTTTTACTGCATGGTGATAACTCGCTTTTAAGGAACCAACAGAGACCTCCAGTATTTGAGCAATCTCATCGTATTTCAATTCCTCAAAGTAGCGCATATTAAATACCAGGCGCTGTCTTTCCGGCAAGGTCAATATGGCCTCCTGCAGTTTCATCTGTATTTCATCCCCATCAATATAGGGCCCACTGCTCAAACTGTGCCTTAGATCATTTTGCAAATCCTCTACATCCTGAAAGGCTCTCCGCTGCTTCTGTTTGAGAAAGGTCAGGGATTCATTGGTCGCTATGCGATACAGCCAGGTTTTGATGCTGGCTTCTGCCCTGAACTTTGCCAAATTCCTCCAGGCCTTCATCAAGGTATTCTGCAATACATCATCCGCATCATCATGGCTAATCACAATCCGGCGAATATGAAAGTACAGACTCTTTTGGTACAGGCGTATGAGTTTGGCGAAAGCAATTTCCTTGCCTTCGGCATCTTTCAATTGTACCAGGAGTTCCCTTTCGTCTACTGCTAGCATGGTGAGTATTGGACTATGGAAAAAGAAAAAGGTTTAATGAGAATTGAAAAAAAATTTCACAGAAAAAATTTAGCACTTTTTATCCCATTTCCCAGCCAATTTTCAGACCAAATATATCCTTCCTGAGCAAAAATAGCCTGATAGGTTTGAGACGACTCTGCTTAGGAACAAAACATTTATTGGAGTATTTATGTATTTGATTATTCATAATTATAAAACAAACCAACCTATACACATAGCGAGAACCCAAATTGAATCATGAACGACTCAGGTAATATCATGCGGATCGTACGGCCCTTTCTCAAGGCCTGGCCCCTGATCATATTATTTATGATCGGAGGTATCAGTCTGGGCTTTGTCCACATTTATTATGCGGTTCCTACCTATCAGACTTTTTCCATCCTTCAAATCAATGACAAAGAAAGTGGAGCATCTACTTTCCTTAAGAAATTTGAGACCTTTTCGGTCATCGGTCAGTTATTGACGGAGGTTGAGGTTTTGCGGTCGAAATATTTGATCCACAAAACCCTGGAGAAAATGGATATCCAAACGACCCATTATCGCTATGTAAGGTCAAAGAAAAGGAACCTTTATAAGAAATCTCCCTTCAAAGTAGACTATAGTTTTAGCGATAGTCTACTGTACAATCGGCATTTCGAATTCCATTTGCAAAAGGACGACCACTATATGCTTTCCTATCTGGACGTGCAGGAAAATGAGATCAAGCATGCCGGAAAGATAGGCGAACATCTTGAAGGAGAGGGCTTTAAAATAAAAATCACTCCGGACGAAGACTACCTGAAAATGCATGAAGATGCATTCAGGCCCGATCATTATGGCTTTACGATTCACAGCAAAAGAAGCCTGGTCGATATGTACAGTAATAAGGATTTGGTGGTTTCTCTGCCAGACGAAAATGTATCCATCGTTAAGCTGTATTTTACAAGTGAGGTACCAGAGCTGGCAGCTGATTTTGTCAATACGCTGGCAGAAACCTATATAGAAGACTTTGTAGATAATAAGAGTGGTACTGCCTCCAAAGCACTCAACTTCATAGACGAGCAAATTGAGGTAGTGGAAACCCAGCTACGCTTTGCAGAGGATACCCTCGCAAAATATAAGGTAAAAACCCGGGTCGTAGATCTGGCCATGGAGACGGATGCAAAATTGAAACGCATCGGAGAGTTGGAAATACGAAAGCTTACCCTCGAGTTGGAGCAAACCGAATTGCAGGACCTCCTCACCTACCTCAATACCGATTCGCTGAGTTATGACCTGAATCCTAATTATGAGTCCATTGAGGATCCAGCATTCACGGATGCAATTTTAAAACTCAATACCTTCAAGAGCAGCAAGAAAGAATTGCTGCAAAAATATACCCTGGAGCATCCGGATATTCTGAAAGTAAATGATGAATTGGAGAGGACCCGTTCTTTTCTGGTAAATAGCGTACAGAATACCCTCGCCACCAATCAGGCCAAGATTGCCTCTCTAAATGGGAGCATCGATCGAGTCAATGGCAATTTTTCAAAACTCCCGGGTATTGAAAAAGACATGATGATGCTCAAAAGGCGCTTCATGACCCAGGAACAGGTCTATGCCTTTTTGTTGGAGAAAAGAGCTGAAGCAGCTATCGGTGCAGCCTCTACGATTTCTTTCCACAAAATCCTCGAACGCGCACCTATACCCAAGCAATCCATCACTCCACAGAAAAGTCTCGTCCTGGGGCTTTCGGGTTTTGTAGGATTAATCATCGCAGTATTGCTGGTATTTCTTTATACCTATATGCGCGCAACGGTTTACTATCCGGGTGATATTGAAATGGGAACCAGTATTCCACTCGTAGGCATGATCCACAATATTCCACGAAGCATGCAGGACACCAACCAAGACTTCATCAACCTGGCTACTCAACTGCATTTGATTAAGGATGCTTCGATTATTGGATTGAGCGCTTATGGTCCCAAAGAAGGTAAAAACCGGGTGAGTCTCTATCTGGCTCAAGCCCTCGCAGCCATTGGATACAAAACCCTCTTCATAGACATTGACCTCTACCATCCAGTATTGGAAGGTTTGTTTGACATCAATCACCAAAAAGGCCTGAATCAGGTAGTGAGCAATAAACTCAGCTTGAAGTCCTGTATTCAGAAGAGTCCGATTCCTAATCTGGACCTACTTCCAGCCGGTGAGCAGATAGCTTCAATACCTACCTCTATTGTCCTAAATCCCAGATTAAAAGAGGTGTTAGAAGAACTGCAGAAAAAATACGACCGAATTGTCTTGAGAACGCCCTTCCTAAACGAGGTAAGAGATAGTATTCCGATTTTGAGGTACTGCGACCTTTCTCTGCTGGTCACGATGGCTGATAAAACGAGAACTCTTCACTTGAAGAAAATGGAGTCTCTTTTACGCAGGTTTCAGATCGAAGATTTATATGCGATTCTTGTCAAAGGAGAAACTCAGGGAGTCAAATCTGTATACACCCTGATCGATACTCCCTTACCTCCTATGGGCAAAGGAGGTCGCAGAAAACTGATTCGAGATATTCTACGCGTTGTTTTATTCAAACAATCTCCGTCTGGAGTATTGCTACCCATACCCAAAGCAGGCAGAGGCGTTCGAAGGGAATTCCTGTTGTCAGCACTGAAAAAAATATTCAAACGATGAAAAGAAGGATAAGCATACTTTTCGCCGGGCTTTTCCTTGCTCTCAGCCAAAATGCCTGTACTCCACAATGGTTATTCCAGCAAAAAGCTGGACTAGACTTACAGCAGCAAGTCATGGCTACTGAGGACCATGAGCACATCATTCAGATGGATGACAAGATTACCATCAGTGTATGGGGCCATGATGAACTGGGCGTAGGCTCTTCTTTTAGTGTTTATAGTTCTACACTTGAGCAGGGGAAATTTATTAGCATAGATAAAAGTGGAGAGATTACCCTTCCGCTGATTGGAAAAGTAAAACTGGAAGGATTGACAGCAAGAGAAGCAGACTTGTACATCCGTCAACTCTACTCCAAATACGTTAAGAATCCCATTGTCTATCTTCGTGTACTCAGCCATAGCGTTACGGTGCTGGGAGAAGTAAATGCTCCTGGAAATTACCTGATCGACAAGCAGCAGAAGTCCCTGTTGGAACTGATTGGAGATGCAGGCGGATTTTCCAAATACGCCAATAAACAACGCATCAAAATCCTGAGAAAAGATCCGGATGGAAACCTCGAAGAAATCAAAGTTGACCTCACTGAGATAGAAACCCTTTATACACAAGATCTTGCCTTGCGAAGTCGGGACATTATTTATGTACCCGAAAGAAGATCCAAAGAAATTGAATCAGTTGTCTCTGGCAAGGTGGTTCCAATCGTGGGTATTCTCGGAAGTCTGGCACTTGTTTATTCCCTTACCAGAAATAGCAATAACAACTAATTGACAGAGCTAGCGATCGATGCGACTCCTCAATGATTCCGGTGAAATCAGGCGAACCTTCAGACCCTTGATAAGGGCCTGGTGGTTTATCCTTTTCATGATTTTCCTAGGGGCGTATATGGGCTACCAGGAATTTCGTTCGGAGAGTCCTTCTTTTGAAGCAAGAGCCACCATCCAGGTAAATGACAAGCATAGTTCTGGTTCAGAATTTCTGGAGAATTTTGAGGCATTTTCGGTAGTTGGGGAGTTTTTATTGGAAATGGAAATGATCCGTTCCAGTTTTCTCATTCGAAAAGCCCTGAAAAAACTGCCCATCAAAACCGCCTATTTTCAAACCCATCCCAAGGGCTGGAAACAACATTACAAGGTACTTCCGTTTGAGCTTCATCACAGTTTTACAGACAGCAGCTGGTTGGATCGGGAGTTTATGATTGAGGTTGATGAGGAGGAAAGCTGGCAATTAGCCTTCATAGAGTTGTCGGGAGAAAAGGCCTCCATTCAGCTGAAAAAAGGAGAAATCTTTGAATACCGAGATTTGAAACTCTCCATTAGTCCTCAGGGAAAAAACAAACGGATCGAAGCGGGTAGCTATAAGGCCATCGTCAGAAGCGAAGAAAGTCTCATGGCCATTTTTTACGATTTGAGCAATCTGCTGGTCAGGCTGCAGGATGAACATGTCGCATTGATCAACATCTATTATTGGCACCAACATCCCGGCATTGCTACGGACTTTGTAAACGCCCTCGCAAGCACCTACATCGAAGACTTTATCGAACGAAAAAAAGAACTGGCAGGTAGGGCTCTGGGAACGCTTGAGCTACAAATATCCATGGCAGAATTGAAGTTGCAAGAGGCTGAAGCCCAGCTTTTCGATTACAGAGACAAGGTGAAAATATGGGAAGTCAGTAGCTTTCGAAAACTGCATCTGGACATATTAGCAGAAACGGAAACGCGCAAACTCAATGCTAGTCTAAAAATCAAGGACCTGGAAAACCTGGTCATTATTCTTGGCCAATTGCAAAAAAATCAGCAGGCAGAAGTCAATTATGAAAGTATCCGGGATCAAGGATATCTGGATGCCCTCGAGCAAATTGTTAGCATACAAAAGGAGATCGAAAAAAGAAGCCTGAACCTGACTCCCGAACATCCCCTCATCCAAACGCGAAAAAGAGAGCTCAAGCAAATCATCCAGGACCTGGTTACCCGTGTAGAAAGAACCCTCCTCACCTATCGCCAGGTCAGGCAAAATCTACAGGCCCAATTAGAAGAATCAAAAGGACAAATCCTGCGTCTACCGGCAGTTGAGCAAAATCTCGGCTTACTGGAAAGAAAGGTTGAATTCAGGCAAAGAAATCTGGACTCTCTCAACATCAAGCGAGTTGATGCTTATATCAGTTCGATGTCGGATTTTACCTTCCACCGCATCCTTGAGCACGAACTGCCACCTGAAAAGCCCATAAAACCCTTGTTACGGATAAAAATGGGAGTTACCGGACTCATGTATAGCCTTTATGCAATCTTCCTCATCTTCCTTTTCAAATCGCTAAAGGGATTGATTACCCATGCAGAAGAGTTGGAGGATGATATTCACCTGAGGATACGGGCAGAGGCCAGCTTAAACGATTTCCCGCATAGTCCGATTTCACAGGGGATCATCAATTTGGCGACAGACATCGTTCTGGATAATAAAGTTCGCATCCTTACCTTTCTGGATTATAAATACAATCCAGATAAACTTCAGGCTGCCTGGCAGTTGGGTTATATTCTGGCCGAATTGGACAAGCGTACCTTGATTTTGCAAACGGAAAAAGATTCGGGACAGGATCTCCAACATCAACTCAAACACCCCAACTTAGATGTTTTGCAGGTAGGCAAAGGGGAAAACAGTTTTCCCGCCCAAATCATTCACCATAAAAATTGGGATATGACGCTTGAGCGATTTGGTGAACAGTATGATTTTGTCATATTTCTTGTCAACAGCCTGAAAGACTCTCGCGACACCTTGCCATTTATGTTGAAAAGTGACCTCAATCTTTATGTAGCCAGTCTATACAAGAGTAAGCTTAGTCATTTGAAGAAGGTACAGGCATATCTGGATGAAAATGAGATAGGAAAAACAGAAATCATCATATTGGAAAACGGAAGTATCAGTTTGCTTCAAAAAATAAAGATTCGCTTGAAGGATTTAATAGACAATTCGAAATTATCTGTGGGAGATGCAGAAGCTTAGCCAAATCATACAAAAGCTGGCCCGCATGAATCCATCTACCCAATTGACTTTGGTGGATCAGGCTTTGGTAAGTGGGTCCAATTTCCTAACTGCCATTCTTATCACTCGATTGGCCGGTTTGGAGGAGTATGGTTTTTTTGCACTGGCCTGGATGGGACTTTTATTGATGAGCAGCCTGCAACAGGCTTTTATTCAGGCGCCCATGATGAGTTTGGGACCGAAAAAATCCGAAGCAGAGAAAGCAGGCTACTTCCCGGCAAGTCAATTCCTTCAAATAGGCTTCGCAGCCCTGATCTTCCTGTTGATAAGTCCGGTGATTGCCCAGGCAGATCTTATTTTGCCCAAATGGAAAGTAAGTGAGCTATTTCCGATACTACCTCTTGCAATACTGGCCTATCTCATGCAGGAGTACTACAGGCGTTACTTTTTTATCAAGTCTCAGGCGGCATATGCCCTTATCATTGACGGCATTTCCTACCTGGGCATGCTGGCAGGTATCCTGATCCTTTATTTGCAAGATCAACTCATCAGTGCTAATATTTATATGGTAGTCCTGATCAGTTTTGGTTCGGCTGCTGTACTCGGATTTATCCTGGCAAAACTTTCCTTAAAAAAAGGAATAGCAGGATTTTCCTCTATTATCAGGGAGCACTGGAATTATGCGTCCTGGCTATTAGGTACTGCTCTTCTCCAATTCTTTTCCAGCAATTATTTCCTCCTGGCAGCTGCAGCTCTTTTAGGGCCTCTTGCCCTGGGGGCTCTTCGAATTGCCCAAAACTTACTCGGACTCACGCATGTCCTCTTTCAGGCAATGGAAAATGTGGTTCCCGTCAAGGCTGCAGAGAGTTATGCAAAGGAAGGCTTTATGGCCATGAAAAAATACCTCCTGAAACTGAGTATTCGATCCGGAATGGTTGTATTGGGAATCCTGCTTGCACTTGCCCTGAGTGCTCGCATAGTATTGAGTCTGGTGTATGGGGCCGAATATGAGTCTTATGCCTATTTACTCATTGGATACTGCCTCTTTTACCTGAGTCTTTTTCCCGCTTATCCCTTAAGGTATGCACTCCGCAGCATTGAACACACCCGTCCGATTTTTATTTCTTATGTCTTCAGTACGGCTTTCAGTTTACTTCTTGCCTTTCCTATGGTAAAAAGATGGGAACTATTAGGCGTAGTTGCAGGTCTTATTTTAACCCAAATCCTCATGCAGAGTGTTTACTTGCTGAGTCTGAGAAAATTTCAAAAGAAAGCCTTAGCAGTTTAACTTTCTACAGAAAAACACCTTAATACAGCCCAATTTATTTAATTGGGAGTTCATAAAAATTTCACCTCTGCTTCATGCAAGTGCCTGATAATGCGCAATTTACCAAATGTGTTTATCCACCTGTTTTGAGGAATTATTCCGACTTTCGAAAGAAGATGCCAAATTCGATTCATTCAAACACGATTTTTGACCATTGAAACAGCAAAAAAGCTCATGACGCTGATTTTCATTATTTTATATTAAGGAGTCGATCTTTTTTTATCTATCTAAATTACTCGCGCAACAATACTTGGGGTTTTATCAAAATTAACTTCTCAGCAGGAGATCAGACACACAATCTCCGAATACCGCTGTTGCCTTAACATCATTTTTTATGAAAGCTACACAATTGATCAGTCGTCAAATGAAAAAGTTTGGGCTGGGCATAACACAGAATCAGAAGTACGATATTCAGACAAACAAAATCATGAAGACGGTTTTACGTCCTGATTCCAATTGTCTGGATGTGGGTTGTTTTGAGGGGGAAATGCTTGAGCAAATGATCAGGTTTTGCCCTAGAGGAATGCACCATGCATTTGAGCCCATTCCACCCAAATTCAATGCTCTAGACAGAAAATTCAATCACATACCCAATGTTACTGTCCACCACTGTGCATTAGCAGCAGAAGATGGAGAATCTGAATTTAATTACGTAATCAGTAATCCTGCTTACAGTGGATTGGTCAAACGCAGCTATGATAGACCCAATGAGAAAGATGAAACCATACGAGTACCAACCTATCGGCTTGATACCCTGGTAGGACCAGACTATACGGTCGACTTTCTAAAAATAGATGTTGAAGGAGGAGAAATGGGGGTATTTAATGGAGGGCAGAACCTGATTCGTAGATCAAAACCAATCGTGGTTTTTGAGTCAGGAATTGGAGGAACCAATCACTATGGAACCACCCCTGAAATGATTTTTGATTTCCTTACTAGCTGTGGCCTTGAATTGAATACCATGAAAGGCTGGTTGGCAGGAGAAGCTCCCTTTGCAGAAACTGATTTTCTCAATCAATTCAATAATCACCTCAACTACTATTTCATTGCCCATCCAAAAGGAAGAAACAGAGCTTCTTATATGTAGAAGCCTCCACATAGAATAAGAAAAGTCCTGGCAAATCGTCAGGGCTTTTTTTGTTTTTACAGTATGGATATTAGCATCACAGGAGCCCAAATACAGGGAAAAAAGCAATATTTTATATGTTGGAATTTAATATTTATGGATTTTTAAAAATCTGTCGATATTAAGAAATTTCCTATGTGAAAATTATCCATGTCATATTGGGAAAAGCTCGTATTGATCGCATGAATGGGATCAATAAAGTGGCCCATAATTTGGCCTTGCAGCAATTGAAGAGCGGTCATGATGTAGAAATATGGGGAATCACCCCCA
>Ga0207422_1004422_pt1 | contig 11708 bp, 4 predicted proteins | sample MarCyaLeptolynsp_FD_187757 | JGI IMG/M metagenome (GOLD analysis project Ga0207422, IMG submission 187757) | Marine cyanobacterial communities from Panama - species 1 Leptolyngbya sp. (SPAdes) | ecosystem: Environmental > Aquatic > Marine > Unclassified | place: Panama: Panama City | collected... | reverse complement strand
GATTGCAGCCGCCTCCCACCACCTGCGAAAACTGCGCGACCTCAAAATCCTTAAGTACAGAAATGACGGCAAACTGGTGTATTACTCCCTGAAAGATCAGCGAGTCGCCGAGATTCTCCGCTATGCCCTAAGTCAACTTGCCGATTGACACTCCTCGACCTCAGTTTGTCGGTTCTTTGGTAGGAGAAGTTGTTTCCCTAGATGGGAAAAGCCTCAGAGGCTCTTATGATCGAGACCAAGGAATTAAAGCCTTAAACTTAGTAACAGCTTGGGCTAGCCAACAGCAATTAATTTTAAGGCAAGTTAAAGTCGAAGACAAATTTATTGGGTTCTAGATGTTACTTTTCACGAAGATCAATGTCGCATTCGTTAATGAGTAATGATTATATGCTCACTGTTCTCAATTCCTTTTGTCAAGGTTGATTGAGATGCTCTTACCCTGATACGACAACGAATAAAGGATTAAGTATCAAAGCTAAACTAGATGAAACTATCTACAAAACAGGAAAAAAGATTAGCGACTCCGAACTTAATGCAGTGAATTTAGAAAAGTCAGAGTTTCACGGAGAATGGAACTACAAAATTAAGCCTCGAAACCTGCTGTAGTGTAAAATTTATTTTTGCTTACTGCCTATTAATCTCAGAGTATCTAGCTCAGTGAAAGGTTCCCAGTTAAGGACATCCTGTAATAATGCCTGATAGCCAGCCACATTGGGATGGAGTCCATCTGGAGATAAATTTTTAGACCACCAATCACTACCACGAGATTGCCACAGAGCAAAAATATCTAAGTAGGGAATCTGTCGCCTCAGGCAAGCAAGACGGGTTGCCTCTTTATAGTGGTATTGGTCAGCATGGTTGTAGTAAAAACAATCTAAAAATGGCATCTTCGCCTCATCTACTGGCACCATACCGACAAATAGCACTGGACATAACCGCTGCGCTTGGTCTAGTAAATTAGCTAATTCCCATTGGAAACTATCAAAATCGGTATAATTACGCCCATCGGGACGTCTCAGACGTGCTGAATCATTAACACCGACAGAAAGGATAATGGCATCTGGTACGCGATTCTTGAGTTCACCGCGACTGCGAAACTCCTGCTCCACACGCTCTTGTACTTGCTTTACTCCATCACCTCGAACTCCCAAGTTGTAGATAACATGACCAGGACTATCTGGCGACATCCACTGGCGTCGCAATCGCTCTACCCACCCCCCTCCTTCTGGGTCTCCAAATCCATAAATAAGGCTATCTCCTAAGACTACTAGTTTGAGAGGTGGTCGATAAGTTGTACGAATTGACTGAAATCTAGGGATTGCAAGGGTTTGCATAGACAAAAGTACTTAATTGCTTAATTGTTAACAACTCTATACATTGATTGGACTTTGGACAATATTACGCTATTCCCTGATTCTTGCCCACCCTAGCAAAAATTAAAGCAGGGGAGCAGGGGTGAGCGGGAAAAGGGGTGAGGAGATGGGGAGATAGAGGGATGGGGGGATGGGAAGATACGGAGACAAAGGAGAACTGATGATTTAAAATCATTTGTTAAAAAAGATCCGACTAAGGGATAGCTTCTCAGCCTGTCTCATAGGTGCTGACAGAGAACACCCGATGACGTCAGCACCTATGAGAGACCAAAGTATTGGCACAACTGCTTTCGTAACCGCACCACTTTCTTCTGGGTCGTTTCAAAAGTCACCGTGGCTTTACCTTTGGATAAGAACACCCGATTGAGGTGATGTGGTTGCAGATCACTTTGCTTTTGGACTTGTAAAAACAAACATTCGATCGGAACTTCCGCATTTGGTTGAAGCACGAACTAAAGCAGGACAGGAAGTTATTGATATTCCTTTTGGTTCGTTGATATAGCAGGGCGGTTCATTTCGTTGTTGGCATCACCCTTTGGTAAGAGAAAGTTCTTTGTAGGATGCACCTCATCACAGGCGAGTCGCTGGGGATAATACTTGTAGCTACCCCATGCTACGGAACCAGTGCCCCGAAATGATTTAGGGCCAGTAAAATTTACGGAATTGTTAGATCTTGGCTTCTGTTAAACTAAATACAGTAATAGACCAATAGCTGTTGAACTCAACTTCAAAGCTAGTGGCTAATTACTCAGTTCTTTAGTTTCTACTCATAATAAAAACTTATGCTGCACAAGCATTACCATTTTGATTCAAACCAGATTCTCCAACGCTCAGAAGAACTAGTCAGTGCAGCATCCAATCGCTATCGAATTACAGTACAAGTAGCACATCGTGCCAAGCGCCGTCGCTATGAAGACTTTGAAAATATTGATGACCCGATGATGAAGCCAGTACTGCGGGCGATTATTGAGATGTCTGATGAACTGACACAACCAGAAATTATTGGGGATTAAGGGACTGGCAATTAGGGACTTCCTAATATCCCACTTCATTAACATGAGCAAAAACAGACGAAAAGGCAAGGCTATATGGCTTAATCTAAGTCTATTTCTTGCTGTTATTACTAGTTTATGCTGGTTCCATTGGTCAGTAGAGGTTGGAGACTGGAAATTAATTAGCTTACCACCTGCTACTGCTCAGTCTTTCAAACTCGAAGAGGTTTGGCAGAAAGTTTATGGACGTTTACCTTCCTTGCCACTAGAAAATCAGTATGTCAATCGCGCAACTGGTGAGGTGGATACAGATAATAATCTAGTGAGTCGTTTAGTGGAATATCACCTTAATGTGAAAAACCGTCCTCCCTATTACCGTTTTGATTGGAAGCTGACTCTAGCAGACTATCTGGGAGTCAATGAGAAAATATCGGAATTAGAGTATCCGGGTAATGATACCTTAGAGGAAAATCCGATGGAGGGCGATCGCACAGCAATTGAACAGCTCAATCGCACTCAACGGGATGCTTTAGTAGAAGCCTTAGTCAGCACCTTCAGCCCCAATCGTCCCCCAATAACGACACCGAAACCAACCCCCTCACGATCCCCAACACCAACTCCCAACCCCAGAGTTATACCAGCGCTACCTAAACCGGGAGATTCTCGCTTGCTGCTGCCAGGGAGGAGGCAATAGGCAATAGGCAATGGTGACAAGTTAAGCAAAAGAGCAATTTGTCCAGCTCTCTGGCTGTGGGAAAGGGGACAAATCAATTTGACGAAGCAATTCGTTTTGGTCAAGAATGGCGGCAGTCTGCTTAATAGCTTGCTCGCGTTTGATTGATCGATCGCGAGCAAGATGCTCGCACTACATATATTCGACCAAATTAGCCGCACCACGCCAATAGATTGGGTTGATAGATATTATTGGTGAAATCATTTCGGGTAAATGTAGGGGCATATTGCATACGCCCTCTGCAAGATCTTTGGTTATTGTGGAATTTAACTAGAAGTATAAGTGATTTTTAATACTAAGTATTTGTGATAGTAATTAGATAAAGTTGCGAACTATTAAATAATGATTGGATACCGTGCTCGAAGCTAGCTATCACTTACATAATTGTTAATAACCTTTCCCCAATAGATATGGAAGAGAGTGTGGGGAGAGAAGAGAGTGTGGGGAGAGGGGGAAGAGAGGGAAGTGTGGGAAGAAAAGAGAGTACGGCGAGAAGAGAGGGAATAGGAGAGAGTGTGTCAAAGCTTGTGGGAAGATTCTTTTCTCCCCACACTCCCATTAACGAGAGGTGCTCATAAAAATGGCAAACTGGCAAGGTGGTTTCTGGAAGTTGTGGTTAGCAACTTCTTTAGTTGTGAGTGGTACTGGGAACTATGCTCTAGCTCAGATTGTTCCTGATGGAACTTTGGATAATGAAAGTTCTGTGGTTATCCCTGATGCTACAGTAAGAGACAGAGCAGCAGAGTTGATTGAAGGTGGAGCAATACGCAACATAAATTTGTTCCACAGTTTTTTGGAATTTAATGTTAACGAAGGACAACGGGTATATTTTGCCAATCCGGTGGGGATTGAGAATATTCTGACAAGGGTGACGGGGAGTAATGCCTCGGAAATTTGGGGCACTTTGGGAGTAGATGGTGCTGCGAATCTGTTTTTGCTTAATCCCAATGGGATTATTTTTGGGGAAGGAGCCGAGTTGGATATCGGGGGTTCGTTTGTCGGTTCGACGGCGGATAGTATTGTCTTTGGCGATGAAGAGTTTAGTGCCAGTGAGCCAGAAGCAGCACCGTTGTTGAAGATAAATGTGCCGATTGGGTTACAGTATGGACCAAATCAGCCAGCACCGGTAGTGAATGCAGGGACTCTTGAGGTAGGGCAGGGACAGGGATTAACCTTGACTGGGGGTACGGTGGTAAATACCGATACCGGGCAATTGATGGCACCGGGAGGAAGCATTAGTCTGACAGCGGTTCATAGCGAAAGTGTAATTAACCTGGATATGACTGGGCAAGTGAGTAGTGTAGATTTGCCCGATGATACAACTCAGGTGGAGTCTTCAGCTCCAGCCTTGGCAGCGTTATTAGAAGGTGCAGGATTAGCAGAAGCCGGTATTCCTACTGATTTCCAGGTGGGAACTGTGGCAATTTTAGGTTCTGTGGATGCCTCAGATTCTCTGGGTAGTGGGGGTGAAGTGACGCTTGCAGGTAACCGTATCCGTTTGTTGGAGGGAGTAGTTAAGGCTGGAGGAATTACGGGAGGAGAGATTAATCTAACTAGTACGCTGCTGGAAAATCGAGGAGAGATTCGGGCAGATGGAGAATATGGGGGTAGTCTGACTATCAACACGACTAACTTGTTGGATGCAGGGGTTCTTAGTGCCACGGGAAGTGCTGGGGATGGCGGTAGGATTGAGGTTGAATATGAGGGAACAGTGATTCAAACTGCCAGTGCCTTGACTTCGGTAACAGGGAGTGAAGCAGGTGGCAGGATTGAGTTTCAGGGGGGAAGGGTGTTGACTACCTCTGGTAATTTAGAGGCAAAGGGGGAGTTGGGGGGTGAGATTCATTTATTTGGCGAGAGGCTGCAACTGCTGGCAACGGAGGTAAATGCTAGTGGTAACAGTGGTGGTGGTGAGATTCTGGTAGGTGGGGATTATCAGGGAAATACGGTAGGTGCGGAAAATGCCCTGAAGACGTTTGTGAATCATGCCACGACGCTACAAGCAGATGGGTTGCAGGATGGAGATGGAGGGCGAATAATTGTTTGGGCAGAGCAGGAAACAGATTTTTATGGCAGTTTGATGGCAAGAGGTGGAGAGTTAGGTGGCAATGGTGGGTTATTGGAGGTGTCGGGTAAAGGGAGTTTGGTGTTTGGAGGCTTGGGAGATGCGAGTGCAGCCAATGGTGTAGCGGGGGAGCTGTTGTTAGACCCCAAGAATATTGCGATCGCAGCACCCACTGATCCTAATAATACCGGTACATTTATTCCACTTCTCGATCCCAACCCTGCCCTAGACAATCAATTTGGTAATCGAACTGCAGTACTCACCAATGACAATATTGTTGTGACTTCGCCAGGAGACAGTTTAACCGCTTTGGGTGCAGGAGCAGTGTACTTGTTTGACTCGAAGACTGGAGCGGTTCTGGGAAGTATCAATGGCGCTAACTTTGGCGATGCTTTGGGCTTTGATTCTTTCTCTGGCCTTCCCAGTGCAATTACTGCCTTAAGCAATGGCAATTATGTTTTTGGCAATCCAAGCGTAGACATCGGGGGAGTAGAGGATGCAGGAACCGTGATTCTGGCAGATGGCACCACCGGCAGAGAAATTAGCCGCATCTCTGGTATTAACCCCTTTGATCTGTTCGGTAATAGTGAAATTACAGCCCTAAATAACAGCAATTATGTCTTTGGTAATCCAGACGCAGACATCCCGGGGTTAGAGGATGCAGGAACCGTGATTCTGGCGGATGGCACTACCGGCAGAGAAATTAACCGCATCTCTGGTGCTAACGAGAATGATGCATTCGGTAGCGGTGAGATTACAGCCTTGAGCAATGGCAATTATGTCTTTGGCAATCTATTTGCAGACATTGGGGGAGTAGTCAATGCAGGAACAGTGATTCTGGCGGATGGCACCACCGGCAGAGAAATTAACCGCATCTCTGGCGCTAACCCCTTGGATAACTTCGGCAGTGGTGAGATTACAGCCTTGAGCAATGGCAATTATGTCTTTGGCAATCCAGGCGCAGACATCGGGGGAGCACAGAATGGTGGAACAGTAATTCTGGCAGATGGCACCACCGGCAGGGAAATTAACCGCATCTCTGGCGCTAACCGCTTGGAGCAGTTCGGCAGTGGTGAGATTACAGCCTTGAGCAATGGCAATTATGTCTTTGGCAATCCAGCTGCAAACATCGGGGGAATAGAAGTTGCAGGAACAGTAATTCTGGCAGATGGCACCACCGGCAGGGAAATTAACCGCATCTCTGGCGCTAACCGCTTGGAGCAGTTCGGCAGTGGTGAGATTACAGCCTTGAGCAATGGCAATTATGTCTTTGGCAATCCAAGTGCAAACATCGTGGGAGTACAGAATGCAGGAACAGTAATTCTGGCGGATGGCATCACCGGCAGGGAAATTAACCGCATCTCTGGCGCTAACCCCTTTGATATGTTCGGCAGTGATGTGATTACAACCTTAAGCAATGGTAATTATGTCTTTGGCAATTCGTTTGCAGACATCAGGGGAGTACAGAATGCAGGAACAGTAATTCTGGCAGATGGCATCACCGGCACAGAAATTAACCGTATTTCTGGCGCTACCCCCTTTGATCAGTTTGGCAATGGTGAGATTACAGCCTTGAGCAATGGCAACTATGTCTTTGGCAATCGAAACGCAACCATTGGGGGAGTAAGGAATGCAGGAACAGTAATTCTGGCGGATGGCACCACCGGCAGAGAAATTCACCGCATATCTGGTATTGACGGCTCCGATCAGTTCGGTGAGCGTGAAATTAGAGCTTTAAGCAATGGTAATTACCTATTCAGTGAACCTTTTATTAAGGATAATGCAGGACTAGCGGAGATTGGCATCGCCAACCCCAACTCCCTCGCCTACGGCTATTTCCCAGATCGCAATATTACCCTCACCCCCGCCACCATTACCACTATCACCAACACTGGGACTGCTGTTAAACTGCAAGCCAACAACGATATTACTGTTAACCAAGCTATTATCACCGATAATGCTACTGGTAGTGGAGGCTCCTTATCTTTAGAAGCAGGGCGGAGTATTGTGCTCAATGCCGATATCACCACCGATAACGGTAATCTTTCCCTTCTAGCTAACCAGCCTCTGGCATCCGGAGTCATTGACTCAGAAAGAGATCCCGGTGCAGCAGAAATTACCATGGCAGCTGGTACTTCAATTAATGCAGGCTTTGGGGATGTCACTATTGAATTAGATACAGGTGAGGGACTCACCAACAACACAATTGGCAATGTCACCCTCAACAACATCAACGCTGAAAACCTCAACGTTCACTCAGAAGGAGCTATCCTCGGTAACGGCATCCTCACCATCAACCGCGATGCTAGCTTCACTAGTAACCTTGCCAATGCAGGTAGCGTATCCGTCACCAACACCAATCCCACTACTGTCGGCTACTCCATCATTGGCGGTAATTTCAGTCTTAACTCCCCTTTGCCAATTTCCCACGCACCAGGATATCCCCTACAAGTAGCCGGAACGATCTCAGTTAATGGCGGTGGCAACCTTTCCTTGGTTAATACTATCGGTCTTCCCACTCCCCTAACCACCCTACCGAATGGAGATGTGCTGGTTATCGAGGTAGGAACTGTTGACTTACCTGCCAGAACCGTCACTGGTAACCTCATAGTCAATAGCCTCCCCGAAGCGGTTCTTGCCTTTAACTCAGTTAACAACACTCTTGCCATTACCCTCAATCAAGCCAACTCCTTCGGTGGTACCGTCAGTTTCAACACCACCACCGATGCCATTTTTGTCGAAGGTATTCCTGGCATTACCCAAAGCGGTTCCCAGCTGGTTAGTGGTAGTGCCACCTTCAATGCCAATGGTGGCAATATCAGCCTCACCAATCCAGCCAATCAATTTGGTAGCCTCGCCTTTGCCGGGGATGAAGTCTCCCTCCAAGAGGCTGACGCTATTAACCTACTTACTTCCACTGCCACTGGTAACTTGAATCTGACTTCTGGAGGAACCATTACCCAAACAGGAGCATTAAATATCGCAGGAGATGCCAGTTTTACCACCACTACTCCCAACGCTGGCAATGTCACCCTTATTAACAAGAATGCCACCATCTTAGGTCGTTCCCTGATTGGTGGTAACTTCACCATCGATTCAGGTGGGCTAATTTCCCAAGCATTAGGGGAACCACTGCAAGTAGCAGGAGACACTACTATTCTTAACCCTGCGGGTAATCCCGATTTAGATACCAGCGGCAACACTTTACCGCGACTAAACCTGCCCAACGGGGATGTGATTATCACTGAGGTAGGAACTATCAACCTGGACGGGGAAACCTTCACAGGTAATCTAACAGTAAACAGTTTAGCCAGAGCAGTACAATTTATCCCAGGAGTAATCTACAACAGTCCAGCCATTACCCTCAATCAAGCAGGGAATTCCTTTGGCAGCACAGTGAGAATCAGCACCGATGCACCAACAACTTTGGTTGAACAAGGCACTCCTGGTATTACTCAAAGTGGCTCCCTTGCTGTCAGTGGTACTGCTACATTCAATGCTGAAAATGCTAACATCACCCTCAACGAGACCGACAACCAATTTGGTAATCTCGCCTTCAACGGCAAAGACATCTCCATCAGTGAAAACAACGCTACTAACCTGCTAAGTTCCACTGCTACAGGGAACTTGAGTCTAACTTCAAGGGGTGCAATTACTCAAAGTGAGACTCTTAACGTTACTGGCACATCCAACTTTAGCAGTTTAGAGCCAAATGCTCCCATTATCCTAACTGGTCAAAATCAACTTAATGGAACTATCAGCTTAGCTCCCAGTGGCACTGGTAATGTTACCCTGTTTAACACCCTAACAACAACTCAACTAGCACCCTCCAACATTTCCGGAAACCTCACCATCACTTCAGGAGGAGGCATCACCCAAACAGGAGGGTTAAACATTGCAGGTATTACTACTCTCAATGCTGGGAATAGTGATATCAACCTCAACCAAAACAACGACTTTAGCCGTGTCATCATGAATGGCGGCAGGAATTTCACGCTCAATGATATCAATAATATTGAGCTAGGCAATTCCTCCGTCTCTGGTAACCTAAGAGTTAACGCCACTGGAGACATTACCACCCAAGATATCGTCAACCCCAGTGGATCGATTATACTTACCAGCACTAACGGAACCATTGATACCACCCCAGGAACTCTTAGCACCCTTGACTTTGGTACGGGTGGTGCAATTACTCTTTCTGCCGACGGTGATATTACTTTGGGTTCTGTTAACTCCAGGGGAGGTTTCATCGCAGGGGGTGACATCACGCTACTCAGTAATGGGAAAGTCTCTGCAGCAAATAGCTTCATCAGCAGCGAAACTTTTGGTACAGGAAAAGCTGGTGACATCAATATCCAAGCTCAGTCAATATCCTTCATTAATGAGACAAAAGTATTAGCTGCTACCAATGGTTCAGGTCAGGGAGGAAATGTTAATCTCAATGTTTCTGATTCTGTGGAATTACGCAATGGTAGTTCCCTCAGCAGCGAAACTTTTGGCTCAGGAACAGCAGCAGGTGATATTAATATTCAGGCTCAGTCAGTCTTGTTCACCGACAATACAGCGGCATCAGCTGCTAGCTTAGGTTTAGGTCAGGGAGGAAATATCAATTTCAATGTTTCTGGTTCCGTAGAATTGCGCAATAGTAGCTTCCTTACTAGCCTAACCATTGGTTTAGGAAAAGCGGGTAATATTAATATTCAGGCTCAGTCAGTCTTGTTCACTGATGAAACAGTGGTATCAGCTTTTACTTTAGGTTCCGGTCAGGGAGGAAATATCAATTTCAATGTTTCTGATTCTGTGGAATTGCGCAATGATAGTTCCCTCAGCAGCGAAACTTTTGGCTCAGGAAAAGCGGGTGATATCAATATTCAGGCTCAGTCAGTCTTGTTCACCGACAATACAGCGGCATCAGCTTCTACCTTTGGTTCCGGTCAGGGAGGAAATGTTAATTTCAATGTCTCTGATTCTGTGGAATTACGCAATGGTAGCTTCCTCGGAACTGTGACACGCGGTGCTGGGAACTCAGGAGAATTAACAATTAACACCGGGCGGCTGATTATCAAAAACGAGCAACCTGCCTCAATGGCGGAAACTACTGTTTCTACTGTTACCTTACCAGGCAGTAGTGGTCAAGGAGGAAATTTAACAGTCAATGCCACTGAATCTGTAGAAATTATCGGCAATCAGCCAGGTTCATTTACCCCAGATCTCACTCAACCAAGAATAGTCTTAGACATTGCTACGACTCCCACAGATATAACAACCGCGACTTTCGGCAGCGGTAATGCGGGGACACTAACCGTAAATACCGAACGGTTAATCATTAGAGATGGAGCAACAATCACCACCTCATCTATTGGTTTGTTAGGAGATGCCGGAAATGGGGGAGAATTGAGAGTCAACGCTACCTCCATCGAACTCCAGGGTAAAGCAGGTTTAGCAACCAGTACCTTGTTGAGTTCAGGGAATGCAGGTAACTTGATTGTAGAAGCTGAACAAATCACCCTCCGAGATGGAGCCCTAATTTCATCTGATACTGTGGGTTCTGGCAGAGCTGGAGACTTGAGAATTACCACCAACCAACTAAATATCCTTGATGGCTCACGAGTCGGAGCCGCAACTGTCGCTTCCGGTGCAGGTCGCACAGTTCGCATCACCGCCTCAGACAAGATAGAATTAGCTGGTACCTCCGCTGATGGTCAAGTTCCCAGTGGCATCTTCGCTAACTCCACAGGTAGAGGTCCTACGGGTAACTTGGAGCTAAACACCGGGGAGTTAATTGTGCGAGATGGAGCCAAAGTAACCGTCAGCAGCACAGGTTCAGCAGAGCAAGCTGGTAACCTCAATATCTACGCTGGTTCGATTCTACTGAGTAACCAAGGTATCCTCGAAGCTATAACTACCTCCGGTAACGGCGGAAACATCACCCTAAGGCTACTGGGATCATTAATCCTGCGTCACGGCAGTCAAATTACCACCACCGCAGGCACTGCCCAAGCAGGAGGAGATGGAGGTAATATCATCATTGACAATAGCAACGGCTTTATTATTGGTGTCCCCAACGAAAACAGCGATATCACTGCCAATGCCTTTAGGGGCAATGGTGGGAGAATTAATATTACTACTCAAGGAATATTTGGTCTAGAGTTTCGGGATGAGCCAACTGACTTTAGCGACATCACCGCTAGTTCCGAATTTGGACTCAACGGCACAGTAGAAATCAACCAACTAAATATAGATCCCTCACAAGGATTAAGCAACTTACCCGATGAGCCAGGAACACCCAAACCGTTGCAGGGTTGTCGGGGGGGAGGAATACAATCGGGAGGTCAATTTATCAGTATCGGGAAACAAGGCATACCCACCAATCCTTATGAATCTCTAGATAGTAGCGATGTCTGGGAAGATCTACAACCAGCACAGGAGTTAGCAGAGAATCCCACAGAGCCACCGGAGCAAATTGTGGAGGCAACAGGCTGGGTTGTGACGGAAGAAGGGGAGGTGATTTTGGTAGCAAAAATGCCGTCGGCTGCCTCGCGGGT
>Ga0207422_1004419_pt1 | contig 11727 bp, 9 predicted proteins | sample MarCyaLeptolynsp_FD_187757 | JGI IMG/M metagenome (GOLD analysis project Ga0207422, IMG submission 187757) | Marine cyanobacterial communities from Panama - species 1 Leptolyngbya sp. (SPAdes) | ecosystem: Environmental > Aquatic > Marine > Unclassified | place: Panama: Panama City | collected... | reverse complement strand
CGGGAACCGGAGATGCGCAGCTGACAATGGCACAGCAGGTACCGCTTGCCGGCGCCGTAATCGTTTCGACACCGCAGGATCTTGCGCTGATCGATGCCCGCAAGGGGCTGAACATGTTCAAGCGGGTCGATGTGCCGGTGCTCGGAATTATCGAAAACATGAGCTATTTCTTGTGCCCGGACTGCGGTTCACGCCACGATATCTTCGGTCACGGCGGCGCACGGGACGAAGCGTCGCGTCTCGGTGTTCCGTTTCTCGGAGAAATTCCTTTGCTGATGAAGATCAGGGAAACGTCGGACGCGGGCACACCGATTGTCGTGTCGGACCCTGAAGGCACTGTTGCGGGCATTTACAAGGACATTGCGACAAAGGTCGCCGGCGAGGTTGAAACGGCCGCTTCATCTGCTGAACGGGCAGCACCGCAGATCGTGTTCGACTAAGCCCAGCGATAGCTTTCATGCCAAGGCGATACGGCAATCAAGCCAATCTCTTCGGTTAGACAATCGAGTGGCTCAACACTTCGCCGAAGAGTTTATTGTGGCGTTTGTAGACGTCTTCGCCGAAGAGCATCGAAAACAGGGTATGAGCGTGCGCATAAACACTGCTCTTGGTGCGATTGAGCGAAGCAGCGTGATCCTGAAGTGCCGTCTGATCACCCTGCTGCATCCTTTGATAAATCGTCTGGTAGACTTCTTGATGGTCACGACGGATTTTGCCCACGGCTTCGATGCAGGCCGCTTCATAGCCTGTCGGGTATCCGCCCGGATGCTTGGGCAAGCCAAGTATTATTGAGGCATCCTCGTCCTGGGGCAGCAGGGCGGTGTTCCAAGGATCGACGGGATAGTAATCGCAGCTGATCATCAGAAATGAAGCATGGTCGGATCGCCAGACTGTCCAGGGCAACATTGCAAACGGAGTAACCTTTGCACCACCTAGCGGACGCGCATTCACTTTTTCAAGAAACTGGTCCTGCTGCGCACGTCTGCGGGCGAACTCAGCGTCGATGCTTTCCTGTGTCGGAACAAGATTGCTTGGGTCGTCTGGTCCAAGTCCCAACGCCCGGAGCATGTTTCCATGTCGGCCAGAAAAAATCTCCTTGGGAATCAGGCGCGTCACCCCGTCTGGATCGGGGCTCGGTCGGGGAATATTAGTTGGCTTTGCGGTAGCCGGATTGCGCTTTCCAAATACAGCCATGAGACGATACACCCTTCAAAGCAGTCAAAAGTATTTGAAGTTGTATTTAACAACCCTGGGTAAAGCCCGGCTTAATCGCGATGTGCAATGTTGAATCATTCGGCGAAAGACAAATCGCGACCGGCAATCAAGCGTGAAATGACTTTGTTGCTGCGCTGCGAACGTGGCCTTGGCGAAAGCAGCATCATATTCGGGAAACACTATTAAGTTTCTGAATGATAAAGAAAATTCTCGAAGTCATCCGGCTGTTGCAGCACCGGATCGAGATTTCACGAGCAGATCACGCCAACCCTGTAGAGTGATAGCTGTCGAATACCGGGCAGATTCAATTCACTTTAGAGGTTTATCACAGGGCATGCTTCCCCGCCGTCTTGAGCGCACTGTTGTCGAAGGCAAACCTTCGCTAAGCGTGTTGGTCGCGATATCGACGGTCAGTCCTTTGGCGATGCAAATATACCTGCCGTCTCTCGCAGGCATGATGATTGTGTTCAGCGCCTCGGCGAGCGAAATCCAGCTGTCCATGTCGGCCTATTTTGTTGCGGTTGCGGTCTCCCAATTGTTCTGGGGGCCATTATCCGACCAGTTCGGCCGCCGGCCCGTGATCATTGCCGGCATGATTCTCTTTGTAATCGGCAGCATCTTGTGTCTCGTCGCACCGACGATCGAAGCGCTGATCGCGGCACGGGTACTGCAAGCTGCCGGCGGGTGTACAGGCATGGTGCTCGGCCGTGCGATCGTTAGAGACCTCTACGGTCCGCGGCAATCGGCAAGTATGATCGGGTACGTGACAATGGGCATGGCCGTCATGCCGACGATTGCACCTGCTGTCGGTGGTCTGCTGGATGAGTTTTACGGCTGGCAGGGCGGTTTCTTCCTGTTGCTTCTGTTCGGCATCGCAGTGCTTGCTGCAACCGTCTTCTATTTGCCGGAAACCAAAAAGGATCGAGTGTCGGTCGGGCCCGGTGAAGTGCTGCGCTCCTACCGCGTTTTGACGAAAGAACCGCTGTTCTGGAGTTATGCACTCACAGCTGCGTTTTCCGCGCTTACGTATTTCGCATATCTCGGCGGCGCTCCCTTCATTTCCGCACAGCTTCTGTCTTTGAGCGCGGCGGAGATGGGGTTCTATTTCATGTTCGTGGCGCTCGGATACATTGTCGGAAACTTCATTTCGGGCAGATTTTCCGAGCGTTTCGGTCTTTATCCGATGATCGTTGCAGGAACGCTGATCGGCGCGCTGGCGGTCGGAATGATCGGCGGGTTTGCCTATTTCGGCATTGTCACGGCTGCGAGCCTGTTTTTACCGATGTTCGTGCTCGGTCTTGGAAACGGTGTCTGCCTGCCAAGCGCAATTTCGGGCGCTGTCAGTGTCCGACCGGAGCTTTCCGGTTCAGCCTCAGGCCTTGTCGCCTCATTGCAGGTCGGTATGGGCGCAATTGCAGGATCCCTCGTTGCCTGGCTCTTTGCCGACAGCTTCCTGGCAGGTTCACCCTGGAGCATGATACTGATCATGGTTCTGGGCATAGGCGCAAGCTTGATCGCTGCGTTCTCGATCAAGCGTATCGAAACAACAGAAAAACTGATGCCGGCGGAATAAAGCGCCTGCTAGAGCATCACCACAGCTTCAGCCGCCGGTAACGCTCATGTGGCGGGACACTGCAGGTTGCCTCGACTTCCGGTCGATGACGAAATCATGACCCTTCGGCTTGCGCCCGATCGCCTCGTCAATGGCATCGTTCAGAAGGTCATTGCCCTCTGAAGCGCGCAATGGTGCACGAAGGTCCGCCATGTCGTCCTGACCCAGGCACATGTAAAGCTGTCCGGTGCAGGTCACGCGCACCCTGTTGCAGCTTTCGCAGAAATTGTGAGTGAGCGGCGTAATAAAGCCAAGCCGTCCGCCAGTCTCTTCGATCGTCACATAGCGGGCCGGACCACCGGTTTTGTAGGGAATATCGGTAAGAGTGAATTGGTCCGAGAGGCTGGCGCGTACTTTGGACAGCGGCAGATACTGGTCCGTGCGGTCGCCGTCGATCTCGCCAAGGGGCATGGTTTCGATAAGCGTTAGGTCGTGGCCCTGATCGTGGCACCATTCGAGCATCGAAACGATCTCGTGTTCATTCACCTCCTTCAACGCAACCATGTTGACCTTGACCTTCAGTCCGGCCGCGGTCGCCGCGCGAATACCGTCCATGACCTTGCCGAGGTCTCCCCAGCGGGTGACAGCCTTGAATTTTTGGGCATCCAGTGTGTCGATGGAAACGTTGATGCGCCGGACACCGCAATCGTAAAGCTCATTCGCGTAGCGGGCGAGTTGTGAGCCATTTGTCGTGATCGTCAGTTCTTCAAGTGCACCGCTGTCCAAATGCCGTCCGAGGCTCCGGATCAGGCTCATGATGTTCTTGCGGACCAGTGGCTCACCACCGGTCAGGCGCAGCTTGCGAACGCCCTTTTCGATAAACGCAGTGCAAAGGCGGTCGAGCTCTTCCAGGCTCAGCACTTCGCGTTTTGGCAGAAAGGTCATGTCCTCCGCCATGCAATAGACACAACGGAAATCACAACGGTCGGTGATGGAAACGCGCAGATACGTTACGGCGCGGCCGAACGGGTCTATCATCGGAGACGGCGAGCCGACGGTATCCGCTGGTTTTGAAGGTACAACAATCTTACCGTCTGTCACGCTCTGCTCTCCCACGAACTCTTTCTTGTTGACCACATCATATGGCGCTGTCTGGGCCAATATCAATTGAAACCGGACTGCCAACATCCGGTTTTCGTCCTCAGGTAAACTTGTCAGTGTATTCTTGTCAATCCAACCGATCCCGCGGGCGGCCATGCTGTCGGGAATTTGATCTGTTCGGACCGGGCGCCGTATGAAAGTGAGGCGCAGAAATTAAGGCATGTCATGAAGACACTCGTTTGGTTCCGGCAGGACCTCAGAACCGCTGATAATCCGGCATTGTTCGAAGCAGCTGCAAAAGGTGATGTCTTACCGGTCTATATCCACGAGGACCCTGAGCACACCGGTGAAACCCATCCGCTGGGCGGTGCAAGCAAATGGTGGCTGCACCACAGTCTTCTTGCGCTCAAGAACGCTCTGCCGGGTCTTAAGATACTGAGGGGCGATGCCCGCCATCTGATCCCCGCCATAGCCCGGGAAACGGGCGCGGACGCGGTTTACTGGAACCGGTGCTACGAACCGCACGCAATTGAGCGGGACACAGAGATCAAGGCCGATCTGAAGGCCAATGGTACAGACGCTCAAAGCTTCAAGGCATCACTGCTTTATGAACCGTGGGAACTGAAGAACAAGTCGGGCGGCTCCTTCAAGGTCTATTCGCCATTTTGGAAGGCAGCACAACAAGTGGACGTGAGCGAACCGCTTCCGGTTCCGGGAAGCGTGAGCTATGTCGACTACCAGCATGATGAACCACTCGACCGCCTCGCGCTTCTGCCTGAAAAACCGAACTGGGCGGCCGGCTGGGAGGCGCTCTGGACACCGGGTGAACAAGGAGCACTGCAAAGCCTGAGAAGGTTCCTTGCGTCCGGGTTGGACGGATACGGTGAATTGCGGAACCGGCCTGATCTGCCCAAGGTATCGAGACTGTCGCCGCATCTTCACTTCGGCGATATCTCGCCTCGCCAGATCTGGCAAGAGACCCGGAAGCGCATGTCGGTTGACCCCGGATCTCACAAGGACGGCATGAAGTTTCTGTCCGAGATTGCCTGGCGCGAATTCTCGTATCACCTTCTGTATCATTTCCCGGATCTTCCTTCCGCGAACTGGCGCGGGTCTTTTGATGCTTATCCCTGGCGGGAAAGCCATGAAGATCTCGAACGCTGGCAGAAGGGCCTGACCGGATATCCGATTGTCGACGCGGGAATGCGCGAACTTTGGCACACAGGATACATGCACAACCGGGTCCGGATGATCGTTGCGAGCTTTTTGATAAAGCATCTTCGGCTTCACTGGCGCCACGGTGAAGCCTGGTTCCGTGACACGCTCCTTGATGCCGATCTTGCCAATAATTCTGCAAGCTGGCAGTGGGTCGCGGGATCGGGCGCGGACGCCGCGCCTTATTTCAGGATCTTCAATCCAATCACGCAGGGCCTGAAATTCGATCCGGAAGGAACATATGTAAGGCACTGGGTGCCCGAGCTGAAGGATCTTGAGACTGCCAATCTCTTTGCCCCGTTTGATGCGCCCAAAGTGGTGCTGGAGCGGGCAGGGGTGACGCTTGGCAAGACCTACCCCTTGCCGATCGTTGATCATGGCGCGGCCCGCCAGGCAGCGCTTGAAGGCTATGAAGCGGTGAAGCTGGCGGGGCAAAACGCCGCTTGACGGATAAGGCACGCGCGTTATCGTCCGCGGGGTCCGGCACGTCATCAATCTCGAAACGAGAGTTCTATGTCAGCAGACAATGCCCCCTGGCCAACTGAATTGCGCGTATCCAGCGACAAGAAAGCACTGACCATCGCTTTTGACAGCGGCGAACGCTACGAACTTCCGGCCGAATATCTGCGGGTGTGTTCTCCATCCGCTGAAGTCAAGGGACATTCGCCGTCGCAAAAGCAGACTGTTCCTGGAAAGCGCAATGTGGAGATCATGAAGGTCGAGCCTGTTGGAAACTACGCCGTCAGGATCCATTTCGACGACATGCACAACTCGGGTATCTATTCCTGGCGCTATTTTCGAGAGCTTGCCACGGAACCGGAAAACCACTGGGAGGTCTACCTCCAGGAAATGGAGCAAAAAGGCCTCAGCCGCGATCTTTGAGGTGCACAGCTTCTGGATTGCGTGCGCCAGAATCGGGTAAGCTCTTTTCAGGCTCGACCCGCGCCTTCCCCCTCCGACCGGAGCAGCAGCCAATCTGCAGGGCATGATTTCACCGCACCATCTGACCCGCGTCTGCATAAGGAGGGATTGCAAATGCCGCACTAGGGCAAGGACCCTAGGGTACAGACACATAAATGAAGTCAATTTGGTTTGGATCGTTTTGACCAGCGGCAAGGAGCGAAAGCGCAGGAAATGTGGTTCATTTTCAAGCCTTTCGCGACGAAGCAGATTGCCAAAACGGCCAAATCCGAAGGACGGCAAAATGGCTTCACCTCGCAGCGTCAACGCGCTTGACCGGGCATAAAGCCCGCTCTTCACACGCTTCCTTGCGTGATTTCGCCATTTATGCCGCCAAATCGGCTTCATTTATGGGTCCGTACCCTAGGCTCAGGAGGCTGCGTATGATCCTTTCAGCACCTATATTCCGTTTGAAACGAAACGCCAGGAACTTGGCCCGGCGCAAGAAAATCGCTCTCAACTTGGCTCTTGACCGTATCGCGGTAGACGAGGGCTTCAGAAGCTGGGGGCATCTGGTGAGCACCCTGCGTGCGTACAGGCCCGAAACAAGCGTAATTGCGGAACTTGAACCCGGTGAACTGCTGTTGCTTGCCGCAAGGCCCGGTCATGGAAAGACGGTCTTCGGTTTGCAGTTGCTCGCAGAAGCCTCAAATAGAAAGTGCAGATCCGTCTTTCTGTCGTCGGAGTTTTCGGAAAGTGGCATCCGTCAGAGCGCGCGTGAGTTTGGGTTCGAAAAACTTCTTGGAACCGGCATCGAATTGAACTTTCGGGACGATCTCTGCGCCGATGTTGTGATGGACCGGCTTTCAGGCGCACCTCGGGGGACTGTTGCCGTTGTCGATTATCTTCAGGTTCTGGACCAGCGCCGCACAGCTCCGGAGCTCTCCGACCAGATCGAAGCCCTGAAACGTTTCGCTTCTGACAGCGGCACGAGACTGATTTTCCTGTCTCAGGTGCATCCGGCCTTTGAGTCTTCGGACAAACGGTTGCCGGCTCTCTCCGACGTCAGGTTGCCGAATCCGGTCGACCTGTCACTCTTTGACAAAGGCTGCTTTCTGCATTCGGGCGAAATGGCATTTCACCCGATCTAGCACTTTGGATCCTCACCACATGGCCTAATTCTTCAAAAAGGCTCTGGGTGCGTGTTTCGCATCTCACAAACAAAAAAGCCGGGCCAAATGGCCCGGCTTTCCTGAACAATTGGAACCAATCAGCGCTTCACAACAATTTTGGCGCCGACGGTCACGTTGTTGTAGAGATGAATCACGTCTTCATTCGCCAGACGGATACACCCGGAAGAAACCTCAGAACCGATCGTCCACGGCTCGGTCGTGCCATGAATGCGGTAAAGAGTGGAGCCGATGTAAAGTGCGCGTGCACCCATCGGGTTGTTCGGGCCACCCGGCATATAGGTCGGCAGGATGCGTCCCTTTTTGCGCTCACGTGCGCGCATCTGAGCCGGCGGTGTCCAGCTCGGCCATTCGGCCTTGCGGGTAACGCGGTGCGTACCGGCCCACTGGAAACCTTCTTTGCCGACGCCAACACCGTACTTCATAGCCTTACCGTTCGGCAGGACATGGTAGAGACGGCGCTCCGACGTATCGACAACAATCGTGCCCGGCGAATAGGGGCCGTCATAGTTGACCTTCCGGCGCTTGACCGGAGACGGGCCGCCCGGATGGTATTTCGGTGTTACCCAGGTATTGGTGCTGTGATCAAAAAATCCAGCACGCGCAAATCCTTCTGCGGGCAGCATGAACGCTCCCACAACGACAGCAATCACTGCATAAAACAAACTCTTCATCTTAGTCCCCCTTCAGCGCCTGCCCACGTCAAGGCGCGCATTGTCTCGAAGGTTACGTTAGGAAAATCTCCTTGCCGCACTATTAACAATCATGGCCTAAAATTGGCCGAAAAGGAATCTCACGTTGATGTGAGCGCGCGTGAGTTCGATCAAATGTGCCGAAATTGCAACGAGAATTTCAATTTAAGCCTGTTTTCAGGCTGATTTACAGTAAAAGATTGTAGGATTTCTCCTCTTTTGGAAATGATCAAATCGGATTTTCTTCAAAATATGCAGGCCGGATTTTACAGGAATCGCGCTGTTCTTCAATCAAAACACGTCGGCACGCTCGATCAGCGGGGAATTTCAGTGACCACAATAGGCACCTGAGACCTTGTCGAATGACTGTTCTGCGAGGTCATTCTGATCGATCATGAAATCGAGTTCACCGCCATCACCGATGTTGAGATCCGCACCCCAGTCACTGAAGAGTTGAAAGAGCAGATTCTCGGGGCTGTCGAGCGGCAGGTCGAATTGCACGGAGGACAGATGCCCGAAAAGCTGATGATAGCTGTGGTTGGATCGCGCACCGGGATAATTCGGATATTTCACACCGTTTGAGTCCCGAAGGAATACCGGATGTCTGTCGGCCGCGGCCGTGTAGATGCCATCCGGGATCCGGCTCGCCAGCGTCTTGTTTACGCCGGCCTCGGTGACAAGGCGGTGCAGGGCGCGTTCAAGATCGGACTTCAGGTAATGGCCATACCGCTTGTCCGCGGCCTGAGCCAGAAAATCGTTCAGGTCTTCTATAAAGGCGTCCACCATGCGCCGGTCGATTGCGCTTTCTTCAGAAGTCTCGGCCTGGAGTTGCCAGTCTTCGAAGCAGGTCTCAAAGCCGGTCTCTTCCAGTTTTGCCGCATGCCTGTTGCGCAGGATCCGGCAGGTGAGGGCAATCCCGCGCGGATCGTATGGAAATCCGGTTTCCGAATATGGCCGCAGTGCAATCGGTTTGCCTTCTTGCCGCTCTTCTTCGGTTCTCGGCTGAAACAGCTGAAATCCGGAAAGTTCCGCGTTGTCCGATTGCAGTGTGCCGAAGGCCTTTTCGAGCTGCTTCGTCAGATGGCGATTTTGCGCTTCGGCGTACCCGTCCGGTGCCGTGAACGGCAGGTCTGAGCCCTTCGGCAATGTTTCGATCTGCGCGAAATTCAGCGGCCATTCGGCAAAGACGCGTGTCTTTTCGTCGCCCGGGAGACCAAACAGCAAATCATACTGGTAGTTGCCGCCTGCAATAGGTGGAAGTTCCTTGGGCGGTGTTGTCGGCGTTCCCGAATAGTCTGGATCGAAAACGACCCGCATATCGTTTTCAGGTGCAACTTCGGCTTCGCCCCAAAGCAGTTCTTCGTCAAAACGGCCGAAAAAGAGCAGCATTCCGGAAACAGGGAAACCTTTCGGGCGCCAGGGCAGGTCGGCCAGATCGATTTGCGCCAGAAAGTGCAGCGGCAGATTCGCCTTCACGTGGTCTGTGTGCCCGGGCGCCTTGGGCCAGGGATGGCCCTTGGGCAGATCCGGAATGCCGCCGATCTTGCTCCGGCCATGATCCGAGCGGTGCGGCGGGTAAGGGCGAAAGGCGATAACCGCGGTCTGGGCAAACTGCTCTCGCAGGCTTTCAAATGGTGCATCCGGGTCGGCGCTGGGACCAGGAACGGAAACAGGAGCCGGAGCGGCTTTTGTCGCTGCGTCCTGTGTTGGGTCCACTTCCTCGGCTTCGACCTTCGTTGCGTCCTTGGTCAGGACCTGCTGAAAGCGCTCGTCGTTGATGTCCTGAGGCAGTGCATCCTTTTCGCGATTGGCCTTTGTTGGAAGAGCCGACGCAATTGAGCTGAACACGGGCCGAAACAGCGGCAACAGTGCCATGCAGGCAACGCTTCCCAGAATTACTACCAAAAACAGAAAATATAGACTGGAATAGCCAAGCAGACGGCTGCCATAGGCAAGAATGACAAGGACAAGAAGATAAAGCGCGAATTTGATCATCAAGACATCTGCGAGTTTCGTATCCGTACGTCTTTCTTGCCTGTATGGAATAAAGATCAGGTAAAGTTTTTTGGGCAAATACCTAAGGATCGGCACAAAAAAAGGCGGCCGGAGCCGCCTTTTGCTGTCGTTGCCTCGGCAGTTTAGCCGAGGTTCAATTCCTTGAAGAAATCATTGCCCTTGTCATCGACAACGATAAAGGCGGGGAAGTCCTCCACTTCGATCCTCCAGATGGCTTCCATGCCGAGTTCCTCGAATTCGACCACTTCAACCTTCTTGATACAGTCCTGGGCAAGCCGGGCGGCGGGCCCCCCGATGGATCCCAGATAGAAGCCGCCATGTGCCTGACAGGCGCGCCGGACCTGGGCCGAGCGGTTGCCCTTCGCCAGCATCACCATGGAGCCACCAGCGGCCTGGAACTGGTCGACGTAAGCATCCATCCGCCCGGCGGTGGTCGGGCCGAAAGACCCGGACGGCATGCCGTCCGGCGTTTTGGCCGGACCTGCATAATAGATCGGGTGGTTCTTGAAATAGTCCGGCAGGGGTTCGCCACTTTCGAGGCGGTCGCGCAACTTGGAGTGGGCCAGGTCCCGGGCAACGATCAGCGGTCCGGTGAGGGAAAGGCGTGTCTTGATCGGGTGTTTGGTAAGTTCGCCGAGGATTTCCGACATCGGCCGTGTGAGGTCGATCTTGACGACATCGTCGGACAGATTCTCATCCGTGACCTCCGGCATATACTTGGACGGGTTCTTTTCGAGTTCCTCCAGAAAGATACCGTCCTTGGTGATCTTGCCGAGCGCCTGGCGATCAGCCGAACAGGAAACGGCCAGCCCGATCGGAAGGGACGCGCCATGCCGCGGCAGACGAATGACGCGCACGTCGTGACAGAAATACTTGCCGCCAAACTGGGCGCCGACACCGGTCGAATAAGTCAGCTCGTGGATCTCCCGCTCCATTTCGGTGTCGCGGAACGCATGGCCGAGTTCCGATCCTTCCGTCGGCAAGCCGTCGAGATACCGGGCGGACGCCAGTTTCGCCGTCTTCAGCGTCATCTCGGCGGAGGTGCCGCCAATGACGATTGCAAGGTGATAGGGAGGGCAGGCAGCGGTGCCGAGCGTCAGGATCTTTTCCTTCAGGAACTCGATCATGCGGTCATGCGTCAACAGAGACGGTGTTCCCTGGAAGAGGAAGCTCTTGTTCGCCGACCCGCCGCCTTTCGCCATGAACAGAAACTTGTAGGCCTCATCGCCGTCCGCATAGAGTTCAATCTGAGCCGGCATGTTGCTCTTGGTGTTCGTCTCCTCGAACATGGAAAGCGGCGCAAGCTGCGAATATCGAAGGTTGTTCTTGTAATAAGCGTCGCGGGCACCTTCTCCGAGCGCGGCTTCGTCAGACCCATCTGTCCAGACGCGGCGTCCCTTCTTGCCCATTATGATTGCCGTACCGGTGTCCTGACACATCGGCAGCACCCCGTGGGACGCGATATTGGCGTTCTTGAGGAGATCGAAAGCGACGAACTTGTCGTTTGCCGTTGCTTCCGGATCGTCGAGGATCTTGGTGAGCTGCTCCAGGTGTCCCGGACGCAGATAGTGATTGATGTCCCTGAAGGCCTCCTCGGCAAGCAGCCTCATGCCTTCCGGTTGAACCACCAGAACCTCTTCACCCTGAAACTCTGCAGTGCTGACATGATCTGACGTGAGCTTGCGGTAGGGCGTTTGGTCTTCACCCTGCGGGAAAAGCGCGCTGTGATGGTATTCGGGAGGCGTGACGGGAGCGTTCATGAGACGTTTTTCCTGATCTGGCTGTGCCGGCAGCCTGGCCGCCGACGGCGCTGGAACAATGCGTGCTGTTCTCTTACGGCAAAAGG
>Ga0207422_1004418_pt1 | contig 11729 bp, 11 predicted proteins | sample MarCyaLeptolynsp_FD_187757 | JGI IMG/M metagenome (GOLD analysis project Ga0207422, IMG submission 187757) | Marine cyanobacterial communities from Panama - species 1 Leptolyngbya sp. (SPAdes) | ecosystem: Environmental > Aquatic > Marine > Unclassified | place: Panama: Panama City | collected... | reverse complement strand
TGTTAGGGATGGCAATGTCCGAAGTCGTAACAACATCAGAAAAACGTGCAACACGCACTCAGGAGCAACGTCGTCAGGCGACGATTGCTGCGCTGATGAATGCGACCACCGAGTTGTTGTTTGACAAAGGTTATGCCGCCCTGACCGTTAGTCAGATTGCCGAAAGAGCGAAAGTTTCCCGTGGGGCGCTGACACATTATTATGCCACCAAAGAACAATTGGTGATCGCTGCTGTGCATTATGCAATGGATAATGAAATGCAGCAGATTGGTTTTGATGCTCAACAGGAAATGTCCCTGACGGAAACGATTGATGCCTTTTTTGATGCATCTGAAAAATTTTTCCTGTCCAGAAATTTCTTCGCAATGGTTGAGCTGGCCTTTGCGGCGCGGAATGAACCACGTGTTGCAGACGAATATTATCCCCTGACGGACCAGTATCGTACTCATTTCGATAACTGCTGGCGCGATGCCCTTGTCCGTAACGGTATGGATCAGGCTTTGGCTGCTGATTTAATCGGCATGACAACCTATTCATTCCGTGGTTTGGCTCTGAACCTTGTGCGTAAGCCAAAAGGCGAGGGCAGACAAGAGATACAGGAGCAATTTCAAATGCTTCGCCAAAGACTCCATCAATTGTTCAATAATTGAACCCTTTTGAAATATTGAGGAAGATATGACCTATTTAAAAAATACATGGTATGTGGCCGCATGGGCGGAAGAAATTACCCGCGAACCCCTGCGTCGTAAATTGCTGGACCAGGAACTGGTTTTTTATCGTAAAGAAAATGGCGAAGCCGTAGCCATTGGCAACATATGTCCGCATCGTTTTGCACCGCTTTCTATGGGCCATCTGGTGGGTGATGTAATCGAATGTCCTTATCATGGCTTGAGGTTCAATGAAAAAGGGGCCTGTGTGCTGAACCCAAATGGCGATAAAAATATTCCACCAAAGGCCAAGGTGCCCAGTTATCGTCTGGAAGAACGTCATAAGCTGATCTGGTTATGGGGGGGAGAGGCTGAGCAGGCTGATCCATCGATTATTCCGGATTTAAGTTACATTGATGAACCTCACAGAAAGACCGTTACAGGTACTATTCATGTGGATGCAAACTATCAATTATACATTGATAATCTGATTGATCTGAGCCATGCACAATTTGTGCATAACGATCAGTTGGGGGTGGAGAATTATGATAAAGCTAAGTTGGACATCACTCAGCAGGATGAAAAAGTAAGGGTCACAATCACCATTCCTGACAGTGAAATGCCACCCGCATTGAAATCAGTATCTGGCGATAACAATGATACGCGTGGTGATTTTATCTTAACAGCGAATTGGCAGGCGCCATCCATTGTGACTAACGATATTCAGTTCAAAGAAATTGATGCCGAAGATCCATTGTTCAGATCATTCGGGTCGCATTTGTTGACCCCGGAAACGGAACATACGGCGCATTATTTCTACGGATTAAGCCGCACGCACCGCATTGACGATCCGGAAGTGGACGAAGCTGTACGTGCATGGCATCTAAAAGGGTTCAGTGAGCAGGACAAACCGGTCATCGAGGCGGCTGCCCGTATGATGGGTGACGAGACTGATCCCCTGGAATTGGGTACAGCGGTGATTAAAACCGATGGAGCCAATATTCGCGCAAGACGTATTTTGAAACACCGCATCAAACTGGAAGCTGAAAGTGAAAAGGAAAGCGCATGAGTAACGCCGCTGAAGTCCTGCGTATTTTTGAGCCGAGTGAACGATCTCAGGCCATTGCAACAGGTCGTTTAAAAGTTGATCCGATAACACCAGATAATGTCGTTTTATACAGCCATTATGCGTCGATCTGTTCCCAGCGTGCCCGCCTGGTTCTGGTGGAAAAGCAAGTGCCGTTTAAAGGGGTAATGTTGCATTATGAAGAGTTGGAAACCATTACCCCAACCTATCTTGGCATTAACCCCCGTGGCCTTGTGCCGACGATCGTAGCTGATGGTGATGTGGTTTTTGATTCCGCGACCATCATGCGATACGTCAATAATCGTTATGTTGGCCCCGATTTAATGCCCGGGGATGAAACACAAGAAGCCCTGATCAACAAAGAAATTGATACAGCGGACTTTTTCCCCATTCGTGATCTGGTTTTTCAGGTTACGCGGGATCGGGGGTCCCATGGTGCCACGCATTCTGGTTGGGGTATGGATTCGGTTAAAAAATATATTTCGGCCCTTCAGGAATATCAGGTCAAATATCCGGAATTTGCTGAAAATTATGCCCAAAAGCTGAAAGATTGGCAGGGACAGTTAGGGCGCATCGACAATTCTGAGATCATGAAAGACAGTTATGCTTACACGGATCAGGTCATGGATGATTTCGATGATCGCCTGAAATCACAAAGTTATATTGTCGGTGATGAATTTTCATTGGCGGACATAACCTGGATGCCAATTTTGATCAGGCTGCAATATTCTCTGGGTTATAAAATCTGGGGTAATGGCCTGCGTCCTAATCTTGAGAACTATTTTATAGAACGTATTCAAAAGCGACCCGGTTTCAAAAAGGCAATTGTTGATCATTATTATAATGATGTTGTGCCCGAAGGATTGGCACCCTGACCTTAAAAGCTGGCACAAAGAATTTGGTAATTATAAATTAAAGTGATAATTTAAGGTTTAAGTACAAATTCCATTCATATGAAAGGATTGCCCGTGCGACGTTTTGACCTTAATCTGCTTTACACACTTCGGGAGCTGTTGAAGGAGCCAAATACAACACGTGTTGGTGAAAAACTTGGCTTAACCCAATCTGCAGTCAGCGCGTCCCTTAATCGCTTGCGCTGGGCCTTTCAGGATGAATTATTGGTTCGTTCCGGACGTACGATGACACCAACAAAACGGGCTGAAAAACTGTTTCATCCTGTTGACGAGATTTTAAATCTGATTGAGCAGTTGGTCGAAGAAGTTCATCTGGAACCGAAAAACATGGAGCGCATATTCCGGGTTTCCAGTACCGAACTTTTGTTGGCTTATATGGTGCCGCCAACAATCAAAAAACTCCAAAAAGAAGCCCCGGGTGTAATTCTGAAATGTGAAGTTGCCTCAAATGAAATGCGTGCGCGTATGAGGTCCGGTCACATTGATTTGACCATCGCGCCTTTGGTCCCGATGGAAGCCAGTATTAATCAAATTTCCCATACGAAATTATACACAGACCGGTTGGTGTGTATTGCCTCTAAAGAAAATCAGGCTGTTCAGAATGGGGTCAGTGTTGATGAATATCTGTCCATGAAACACGCACTTTGTATGCCAGATCCATCAAAAACCGACCAGCTTACAGCCGTTGAAAATTTCATAAATGATACCGGTTTAAAACTGAATGTCGCCTGTGAAGTGACATCTTATGCCATCTTGCCAGGGGCAGTGATGGGTACGGATTTGATTGCAACTATTCCTGAGCGTATTTTAGCACTTCTGCCGGAGAAAGATGAACTTCAGATCTTTGATGTACCATTTGAATCAACAGAGTTTGAAGTCAGCATGATATGGAACAGCGTTTTTGACCATGATATGGAACATCGCTGGTTCCGTGAACTGGTTGAAAGACAGTTCCAGAAATTACAAAGTCACGGTGAATAATTTTGTCCGGTTAAATAACCTTTTATCCGTATTATTCTTTTAAAAACAATGACTTGTTTATAATTAATTCCATTCATTATGATCAGTCCCTATATTCGTTTAGAGCCCGCCTGATCTGACGTTACGATAATCTTCTGAAAAAATAGGGAAGATAAGTAATGTCAAAAAATAGCAGTGCAGCAACCACAGCGGGACTTCGGGGGGCATTTTGGGATCCTTCGCGTATTCCAGTGGGCACGAACTTTCTCCCCGTTAATTTACAGACTCAGGACGGTGCGGGCTGTACAGGTATATTGGCAAGCCGTGGCGGTGAAAATTGTGCTGTGCTGGTCATGCATCCCAGAGAGTTTTTGCCAACCCATTATCTTGTGCCTGAAATTTTACAAGGGGGTGCTGCGGTATTAACCCAGGCACCACGGACCATCGGCAATGATATCCGTCTTGAGCATGAACGGGCGCTTTATGATGTTGCCGCAGGCGTTCAGTTCCTTAGAGATGAGGGGTATGAACGTGTAATCCTGCTTGGTAATTCCGGTGGTGCGGGCCTTTTTTCATTTTATATGCAGCAAGCCAATATTGCGCGGGAAGAGCGCATTACCCGAACACCGGGCGGTAAACCTGTACGGTTGGATGAAGCTGTTTTGCCGGTTTGTGATGGTATTATCTTTTTATCGCCGCATCCGGGGCAGGGTACATTGCTGATGAATTCCATTGATCCATCGGTAACTGATGAAGAAGATTCTCTGTCGATGGATCCGACGTTATTTCCTTTTAATCCCAAAAACGGCTTTTGTCGTCCGCCACAATCAAGCAGTTATTCCGAAGAATTTGTGCGCCGTTATCGCAAAGCTCAACGCGAACGGGTTGGCAGAATCGACGATTGGGCACGCAATAGCATTAAAGAAAGGCTTGATGCCAAAAAACGGCTTCAGGAAGCCCGTACCCCAACCGATATTATTGTTTCGCATCACACGCCGATCATCACCGTTTGGCGTACTGACGCGGATTTGCGTTGTTATGATTTGTCGCTTGACCCCTCTGCGCGGAAATATGGTTCGCTATGGGGTGCAAATCCTTTTGTGGGTAATTTTGGCAGCATTGGTTTTGCGCGTACCTGTACAGCGGACAGCTGGCTCAGTACCTGGTCGGGGTTAAGTTCAAATGCCAGTCTGGACAAGACGGCCCCAGACATTACCCAGCCCGCTCTGATGATTGTCTATGACGGCGATAATTGTGTCTTTCCATCCGATTCTGACAAGATTTTTGAGGCCATTGGCTCAGAAGATAAAGAACGTGGCGAGGCACCAGGGGACCACCATGGACGCAAGGCAGGGCCGGATGCCCCGGATGGCCGGTCCATTGCTGGTGGATTGATCCGCGACTGGTTATCAGCGCGTTTTGTTTAAGAAGATTTATGTTTAAGGGAAGAACCTGATGGTTGGCGTATCGAAGAAAATGCCCGGTGTTATTTACCCGCCGGAAGATATTTTAAAGCAATATGTGGATGAAGGTATTCTGGATGAAAGAACCGTTGCGGAAGTCTTGATCGAAACGCTGCCAAAATTCGGTGATAAACTGGCGATTACCGGACCTGAAGGCGACAAGACCTATGCGGAATTGGATGATGAATCTACCCGTTTTGCCGCAGGCTTGCTGGAAATGGGCCTGAACCCGCTGGACCGCGTGGTGTTTCAGGTTGTGAACAGCAAAGAATTGCTGGTGGCTCTTGTTGCTTGTTTCAAAGCAGACCTGATCCCGGTGTGCACATTGGCGGCACATCGTCACAAGGAAATATCCTATTTGGCGAACCATGCCGGGGCCAAAGCGCATTTTATTGGTATTGAAGAAAAATTCGATTTTCCGGCGTTTGCTACCCAAATGCAGGAAGAGATTTCTTCTCTGGAACATATAGTTGTGGTCCGAGGTGAAGGGCCGTCATCTTTGCCCCATATGGATCAACTGATCGCAGCGCAGGATTCAGGGCAGGCGAGGGAAACGGTCAGTAAACTGGACCGTGATCCTTATCAGGTGGCGGCCTTTCAACTATCCGGTGGTACAACCAGCATCCCAAAGATTATTCCGCGTTTTTCAAATGAATATCTGTTGAATTTTGAGGCACTGAGCAAGAAGCTTGATTATTGCGAGGATGACTCATTCCTGTTTCCTTTTCAGATCATGCATAACGCCGGCATGATCATGGTTATGCCTGCTTTTTTATGTGGGGCGACGAATATTGTGGCCGCTTCCATGGATCCGATGACGATCTTTGGCATTCTCAGGGAAAACAAACCAACAGCATTTGGGGTTATTCCTGCAGCTCTCAGCCGCATGAAAGAACTAAACATCCGAAGCATGGTTGATTTTAGCCGCACACGTTTTGTGTTTAGCCCCAATGCAGCCCGTCAAACGGAAGAAGTTCTTGGTGTGCCGGGCATACATATTTTTGGCATGACGGAAGGTGTTGTGACTTTTGGAGAAGTTACAGATCCGGAAAAAGCCCGGTATGAAACCATCGGCACGCCGCTTTGTGAAACAGATGAAATGGTCATTGTCAGACCCGGGACAGAAGAAGAACTTCCCAAAGGCGAAGTTGGCGAGCTGATCATCCGGGGACCTTATACATTCCATGGTTATTACGACGCCGAAGACCGTAACAAAGAGACTTTCACATCAAAGGGATATTACCGGTCGGGCGATTTAATGTCTGTGCGGGTGATTGAGGGTAAAGATTATTATGCCTTTGAAGGTCGCCTGAAGGATGTGGTCAGCCGCGGCGGCGAGAAAATCAATTGTGAAGAGGTGGAACTGGCTGCGCGCAAACATCCCGGGATTGGCGATATCGCCATCGTGGCGATGCCAGACCCTGATTACGAAGAACGGGCCTGTGCGTTTGTCATCCCGGCTTCCGGGGCGGATGCGCCGGATGTGAAAGGTCTGATGGAATTTTTGGTGTCTGAAGGCTTGGCAAAATTCAAATGCCCTGAACGGATTGAGGTTGTGCAGGATTTCCCACAGACGGATTCCGGCAAGCTGAGCAAACCAAAATTGAAAGTAATGATTGTTGATATCTTGGCCCGGGAACGGGTTGCCTGATATGCATAAGGAGACAAAATAATGTCTGATGAAAGACGCGAAGATGCTTCTTCAGGAAAGAGTTATGCGGATGCTTATGGCATTGCAGATACGGATGTGGCCGATTTAAAAACTGCCGGTGAAGATGCCGTACAATTGGTCCTGCATGGCGTGGATCATACGGCACGTCCCACCTGGAAACTCAGGGAAACCATAGAGTTTTACCGGGATATTTTGGGGCTGCCTCTGGTGCATACCATTTCGGCTCGTGGCTGGGGACCACCCGGTCACCATGATTTCCTGCATTTTTTCTTTGATAGTGGCCAGGGCAGCACCATTGCCTTTTTCTACTACATCGGCTCGGACCAGCCGGAAAAATACCAGCCTGAACAGCATCATTTTTATGCAGCAACGCATACGGCCTGGTCTGTGGAAACCGAAGAAGAACTGGAACAATGGAAACAGGTTCTTGAAGGTCGTGGTTTGGTTGTCTCCCCCTACACACGTCATGAAATTCTTGAATCGATCTATTTCCTGGACCCGAATGGTTATCCAATCGAAATTACCCGTCGCTTGCGCGATATTGACCGGTTGGATGCGGATGATGCGGCTTTGACTGTTGAGGCGGCCTTGCAGGTTGAGGATGAAGCCAAAGCAGCAGGTGCGAAAATGGATTGCATCGATGACGTATGGCGGCGCAAGGCAAAATTGGTCAGCGAGCGCATTGCCGGAGATGTAGCATGATTAGAGTATATGTTCTAAATGTGCCGGAATTTACGCCTTTGGTCGATACGGCACGCACCATGCCCCAGTGTCGGGTGAGTGGGCCTGAAAAGGATTATTTCATCATCGAGGCCGATAGTGCCATCACCTTCAACCGTAAAGATATGAAGATGAAACCGGCTGTCTGGTACGGCATTTTCACAAGCGGTCTGGAAGGTGAAATTGATGAATTTGGTCGTGACGAAGTGCGTGTCATTGGCACCAATCGTGCTCTTTAGAGTTTGAAAAAAAAACAGAAGCGGAGGCCAACATGAAAGTGGCTATTATAGGCGGTGGACCCGCCGGATTATATCTGTCGATTTTATTAAAACGTTGGAATGTAACGGACGATGTTGTTGTTTTTGAACAGAATCCAAAAGACGCCACTTATGGATTTGGTGTGGGCATTGCCGAAGGCGCAATGGGCAAATTTGCGGAAGCAGATAAAGAAAGCCATGATGCCATCGAAAATGAACTTTATTTCATGCAGCAACAGTTCATTGAAACACCTGACGGGGAAGTTGAGATCAAGTTCCCTACAGAAGTGGGGGCGATTACCCGCCTGACATTGCTGCAGGTTTTGCAATCGCAGTGCGACGGCCTGGGGGTTGATGTGCGTTATGACGTGCGGATTGACGATATTTCCCAATTTGACGGTTATGATCTGATTGTGGCGGCTGATGGTGCCAATTCCCTTTTGCGCACCATGTTTGCCGATAAATTTGGCTGTAATCGTCACTTCCTGGGCAATCATTTTGCCTGGTATGGCTTTGACAAGGCGATCCCTTCTGCTTTGCGTTTTCGTAAGCGGGGTGATGATATCTTCATCGCCCATTATTATCCGTATACCGATAACATGAGCACCTTTGTGATCGAGGTGGATGAACAAACCTGGGATAATGGTTTCTGGGATTTAACGGATGATGAACGCAAAACCATCAGTGAAGAATTGTTCGCGGATGTTCTGGATGGCGGCAAACTGATCGAGAATAAATCCAACTGGACATGCTTCCACACGGTTGAAAATGATCGCTGGGTAACAGACCGCATCGCTCTGATTGGTGATGCTCAATATCGTGGTCACTTCTCCATTGGTTCAGGGACCCGGCTGGCCATGGAAGACACCATCGCTCTGGCAACGGCGTTACAGGACAATCCTGACAATGTGACACAGGCTCTGGCAATTTATGAAGAAAGTCGGCGTCCACAAAAACAGAAGCTCATCTCCGCCGCCATTAAAAGCTACACCTGGTACGATGACATCCGTCAGTATATTGACCAGCCCATTATGGATTTCAGCTACAACTTCCTGACACGTACCGGCCGTATGCCTGAAGAACGGTTACGTTCTTTCTTGCCAGGATTCATGGAGCAGTATGATGCATACAAGGCCGGCTGAGGTAACAGAAATATCCAGGGCCATTCCTGTTGAGCAAGTTATCTCGGTAAAGCCCTTTGTGGTGCGCAGACGTATTGCTTTTCGTGATTGTGACCCTGCGGGCATTGTCTATACGCCGCGCTTTTTTGACCCCATGGCAACGGGGGCGATGGACCTGTTTATGATGGAACTCATCGGCCCTATGGGGCAACGGATGGAAGAATTTACACAGTTAGCAACACCTGCCAAGGCGGTCGAACTGGTTTTTCATAAACCCAGCCCGCTGGGGGCCCTGATTGATATTACCGTGAATTGTGCCGACATCGGCCGCAGCACTTTTGGTATGGGGCTGGTGGCCACAGATGCCGAAGGCGATCAGCTCTTTTCCGGCCGATTAACAATCATCTGCGTTGATCGGGATACCTTTAAAGCGATCCCTGTACCTGAATTGCTGAAAGAAAAATTACTGCCTTATTTATCAGAGGAAAATGAACAATGACCCAGAAACCTGCAATCCGTATTGGCCAGATTGTGCCCAGTTCCAATACGACGATGGAAACCGAAATTCCGGCTTTGTTAAGGGCCCGTGAAGAAATCCGCGATGAGCGTTTTACCTTCCATTCCAGCCGGATGCGTATGCAAAAAGTTACCAAGGAAGAATTGGAAGCCATGGACCGCGAATCCCTGCGCTGTGCGGCAGAACTGGCGGATGCAAGGGTTGATGTGATGGGTTATGCCTGTCTGGTGGCGATCATGTCCATGGGGCATGGTTATCACCGGACCAGTGAAAAACAACTTCTTGAAAAAGCCTTGGAGGCAAACGGCGCTGCCCCTATCGTTACATCCGCTGGAGCCTTGGTGCAGGGCCTGGAACAGCTCAATGCCAAGCGTGTATCCATCGTAACCCCTTACATGCGTCCCCTGACGGATTTGGTGGTCAGCTATATTGAAAATGAGGGTATTGAAGTGATCGACAGCATTGCGCTGGAAATCCCTGATAACCTGGAAGTGGGGCGCCGTGATCCTATGCTGTTGCTGGATGATGTGGATCGCTTGAATATTGAAGGTGCAGATGCCGTGGTGTTGTCCGCCTGTGTGCAAATGCCGTCTTTGCCGGCCATCGAACCAGTACAGGAAAAACTGGGTTTACCGGTTACATCCGCAGCAACCTGTACCACCTGGAAAATGCTGAACCAATTAGGACTGGAGCCCATCGCACCGGGAGGCGGCGCAATTTTGGCGGGTGGTTAAATCCGCTTGGAGCAGTTAAAAATTACATTATATAGGAGAAAATATCATGCCATTTGTTAAATCATTACCTGAGGTGACCACAGCCGTCACACTTTGGAAGTTACATCCAGATGCTTATGCTGCCTGGCCTGCTTTAGCATCTGCGATTATGCGCAGAGAGTCTGAACTTTCCGACGGAGAAAAAGAATTTATTGGGGCTTATTCTTCTGCACTGCGAGGCTGTACACATTGTTATACGGCGCATTATCCTGTGGCTGTAGCCTATGGCATTGATCCGGAATTCTTCGAAGATGTTATGCAAGACCCGAAAACCGCACCGGTGGATGAAAAATTCCGTCCGATCCTGGTCTTTGTGCATAAATTTGTCACTGATCCTAACCGTTTGATCCAAAAAGATATTGACCCGATTTATGAAGCCGGTTGGTCTGAAAAAACCTTAACCGATATTGTCTTTATCTGTGCAATGTTTGCCTTCATGAATGCGATTATGCAGGGTCATGGTGCCCATGATGCGGATTTGACTGATTTTGGTCCAATTCATGCTATTGTGCGTGAAACAGGCCAGTATGGTCATGGTGAAGGTACTGGCCGTGATGATCCCCAGCTCCTGATGCAGGAAAGCATCAAACGTTATGGTGAAGAGGCCACGATGAAGGCCATCAAGAAAGCTCAGGAACTTGGTATCGCGGACCAACTTAAAGGCGATTAAAATATGAACATAAAGTCATACAATAATCTGATGGATTTCCGTCGTGGGGCCAAACGCAGGCTGCCGTCTCCGATGTTTCATTATATCGATGGCGCGGCAGACGACGAATGGAGTTATCAGAATAATACCAGCGCATTTGATCGTTATGAACTGATGCCGGAATATTTGCGGGATATCGAGAATATTGATTTAACCACAAAGATTCTAGGGACGGAAATGTCCATGCCGGTATTTTTGTCGCCGACAGGTATGACCAGACTATTTCATCATGGCAAAGAACTGGCCGTTGCCCGCGCGGCCGAACGCTCGGGTATCATGTATACCCTGTCCACCATGGGCACCACCAGCCTTGAGGATATCGCGCAGACCACATCTGGTCCGAAGATGTTTCAGATCTATATTCTCAAAGACCGGGAACTGACAAAAGAATTTGTCCAGCGCTGTAAAGCGGCAGGATATGACGCCTTATGTCTGACGGTGGATACGCCTCTGGCGGGCAATCGTGAACGGGATAAACGGACCGGCATGGTGATGCCGCCAAAACTGACACTGTCCAGCCTGTTCAGTTTTGCCACACATCTGCATTGGAGTTTGAATTTTCTTTTAAGCCCCAATTTTGATCTGGCCAATGTGGTGCACCGGGTTGATGCGCTTGGTGGCGGTGGTATGGGCCTGATTGATTATGTAAACAGTCAATTTGATCGCACCGTCACCTGGGATGATGCGGCCTGGCTGGCGGAACAATGGGACGGGCCTTTTTGTATCAAGGGCCTGCAAACCGCAGACGATGCCAAACGGGCGGCAGATATTGGTGCATCGGCCATTATGATTTCCAATCATGGCGGCAGGCAACTGGAAGGGGCACCAGCCCCGGTGGATTGTGTGCGGCCGATGCGGGATGCCATTGGTGATCAGCTGGAATTAATCG
>Ga0207422_1004416_pt1 | contig 11735 bp, 4 predicted proteins | sample MarCyaLeptolynsp_FD_187757 | JGI IMG/M metagenome (GOLD analysis project Ga0207422, IMG submission 187757) | Marine cyanobacterial communities from Panama - species 1 Leptolyngbya sp. (SPAdes) | ecosystem: Environmental > Aquatic > Marine > Unclassified | place: Panama: Panama City | collected... | reverse complement strand
GAGAATACGGCGTTGCCATCCATAGCTCCCATCCGGCCCCGCTCAGCGGGCCTGATGGCAACGTAATAACAACCCGCGCAGAGCGCAACCCTAACAGGCGCCTAACGCGCTACGTGTGGTTTGCGCGTGCTCTAGTAACATACAACGGACTATCAACATCTAAACTGTGTCCATTTAGGACATTCAACAAGTTATTATTCATTGGCGAGTTCTCGCCCTCCATCTCCACCCGCCATAACGCGGCCACGACACCAATAAACTGCGCATAAAATAAGGGCGGGTTTCCCCGCCCCTTCAAAGTTTGATTGTTGCGTTAGCTAATCGCCCTGCTTGCCTACGGGATCGTAGGACTCGAACACGTTCCGTTTGGAACGACCGTTGGCGATCCGACGACGCCGACATCACCGAATGCCGTTGGATCGTTGTTTTCGTCCAACACCGTGCCGGCATCCATGGACGCCGACACCCCGGTCTCAAGCGTTACGGTTGATGCGTTTAGTTCTCGAAGTGCGATGTCAGCTCCGAATGCGCTTGCGTTGGTAATGACATTGCCCTCTACTTTAGTGCAGACGCTGCCGCTATTTGTTCCCTGTATGTTAACAAGATCATCTGCGTTGGCATTGGTGCCGATGATCGTGTTGTTCAACAGTCGAATACTAAGAGCGGCCATACTCCCCCCCGTAAATGAGCTAATAATATTAACGCCAATATCGAATCCAATGTGCGTGATGATATTGTTGTTGATCTCAACGCTCATGTTGCACGCGCCGTTCGCAATCACACTGATCGTGTTTGCAAACGGTTCGGTGGAATTGGGTGCAACGGTATTGCCTTGAATAAACCCATTCACAGTTGATGCCGCAGTCGAAGTAGCCGATGAACGGATCGCAATTGCATCGATCGTTAGGTTAGTGAACGTCAGATTATTCCGAATCGTGAAATCGATATCTCCATTCTCGGAAGCAGTCAAAAGGATTCCCTGGAAGCTGTTATCAAAGCTGCTCGATTGCACCGTTGCGTTCAGTGTCGAAGAACCGTTTGCTGTACCCGAGATGCATTGCAATCGGATGTTGCGGAACGTGCAGTCATCAACGGTGATGTTTGCGACTGCCGTCCCTTGTGTTTCGATATTGATGCCATCGCCACCATTGGTAGCGGAGTTTGACGTGTTCTCAAAGTTGGTTTGATCCACAGTGAGCGACGTGAGCGTTCCCGTCGTATTGATGACTTCGAGCAAATGCTCCGCCGAGGTGGAACTCGCAAGAGCCGAATTGCCGATTCGACACGTACCGTGCAGATTGGCGAACTTCATCGCCCCCTCGTTTGCGGCATTGCCATTTCCAGACAAAACGCAGTACTCCGCCGTGAACCCAGTGACCGTGTCACCGACGACGCCGTTGCCTTGGTTAGTCGAAATATTCATCCGAGCAAGGCTGATACCAGCTACGTTATCGAGCGTGATCGCGTCACCGGTCTTATTGCTAATCGCGCCGCCCGATCCGTTCGCCGACATGCCGCCGTCGCCCGTAATCGCAAAAGTGCCAGACGTGTCATCCATGTCTATGCCAACATTCGCACCACCGCTCGACGACACGCTGGTTAATGTCATCGCCAACGGTGTAAGTGCGCCCGGCCCATCGATATCGATCGCCGTCCCGGTGCCGGTATCGATCGTACCAGCGTCGGTCGTCAGCATTCCGGAGTTATTCAGCGCGTTCAACCCTGTCTGATTGGTGGTCGTGTTCGTGATGTTGAGCGTCCCCAAATCGATCGGACACGTGTTGGTCGTCAGGCTGACGGCGTCGCCGATCGAATTGGTGATCGTCGTCGTGCCGGTCACCGTCAATCCACTGATGCCGCCACACTGATCGACCCGCACGCCGTTTGTGGTGCTGCCCGCGCTTGCGAGCGATGCGAACGTGACGTTTCCAAGCGTGGTATTGGTGGCATCAATTGCCGGACCGCCTGAAGCATCAACCGTCCCGTTAGTCACCGTGATAAAACCGCCATTCGCCGATACTCCGGCTACGCCCATCCCGTTGGTGCGAACGTCGAGATTGGAAATCGTAACGTTGCCGGCGTTTAAGAGCGTGAGCGCCGTATTCCCCAACGGACTGGTCACACCCAGATCGACGATACCGTCTAAGTTGGTCTGCGACGCACCGGCGTTGTCGGCGATGCGAATACCCGTACCGGTCATACCGTCTTGCGTATGTTGACCGGACAATGTAACCGCGCCACTGGTGCGATTGGTGATTTCGATCAATCGACCACCTGTCGTTGTTTTTGTAGTGCTACCCGAATAGGTCAGAGCGGCTGATCCGCCATCGACGAGAATCGCGGCCCCCGTCGAATTGCTGATCGATCCGGCACCCGGCGAGCTGATAGTCAGCGAACCGCCGCACATGTTAAGATCGATACCTTCAGTCGGGCTGTTACTGCTAATAACCGACGCCAATGACGCATTCAATGTTGCACCACTTGCCTCGAAGCCCACACCGCCAGTTGCATTGATCGTACCGGTCGTGATGGTGATAAAACCACCGTTGGTGCAAACGAATGCATCGGCGCCGTTGGTGACGATGTCGATATTGGCAAGCGTTACATTGCCCGCGGCGTCGAGCGCCATCGCCGTGTTGCCTAAAGGTGTGGTCAAACCAAGATCAACCATGCCATTAAGGTTGATCTGCGTTGGGCCGGTATTGTTCGCAATGCGAATACCCGTACCGCCGGCACCATTCTGCGTGTGCGTACCCGACAGCGTAATCGCGCCACCGCTACAGTTGAACAGTTCTAGCAACCGGCCGGTCGTCGTGTTTTTCGTCGTGTCACCAGGATAGCTAATGCCGACGGTACCACCGTCCACGCGGAATGCAGCGTCGGTCGGTTCTGTGATCGAACTGGTCAATCCCGTAACCGTCAGTTGGCCCATGCAATTTACGAGGTAAACGCCATGCGCACCGGCATTGTTGGACGAAAGCTCGTCAAGGTTACACGCGAGCGTGCCGCCACTGGTAATGCGCATAGCGCCTCCGTTGCCGGTAATGCTCGAATCCGAGATCGTCAACGAGCCGACGCTACTCAACATGCCGTTGCGAACGCCGTAATCATCCGTATTACCGACTTGGATACCGCGAATCGTGTTGTTGGCCGCGACACTGATACCGATGCCCGTCGTGCCGCCGACATGCGTGATCAACGAGCGGTTCGTCGCACCGTTGGGTGCCGGGCTCGTCGTCAACGCACTGTTCGGTGCAAGCGTAATGCCGAGATTGGTCAACTCGGTTAGCAAGTCGATGCCCTGGCCCAGTAGGGCTTGGTTGTCCTTCAGGGCGATGCCGCCGGTGTAGCTACCGACGCCTTCGTGAATGAAGATCACATCACCGTCACCGGGCAATGCCGAGTTATTAAAGTTCGCGGTACCGAGGAATGGGTTGCTGAACGTCCCCATGTTGCTGCTGGTCGGGCCGGCCGTGTTGTCGATGAACCAGATCATGTCGGCAACAGTAATCGTGACCGTCGCCTGACTTGGTGAGTTGAAACCGTTGTCGATCGTGTACGTGAACGAATCCATACCTTCGAACCCGGCGGGCGGCTCGTAGGTGAAGCTGCCGTCGGCAGCGAGCGTCACGCTACCACCTTGCGCGGTTGCGGTCGCATTGCCAACGTTCATCGCATTACCTTGCACAGCCGTCACGGTAATGAAGTCACCTTCATCCACAGCTATGCCGTTATCCGCGAATACACCATTGGCAGCTGAAACATCGAGACCGATGTTGCCAGTGCAGGTGTATGCATCGTCAACGGCAGTCGGCGCGTCACCGACGGTGATCGTGACCGTGGCGTCATCGCTGCCCGCGGCGTTGGTCAAGCGATAGTCAAACGTGAACTCGCCCACGAAACCCAACGCCGGAACGAATCCGAACGAACCATTCGGATTCACAGTGATGCTGTTACCCGACACCAACAGCGTGTTTCCTGCCATAAAGGTCCCGGCGTCACTCATCGGAATTGAGCCGCCACCGAACGACGTAATCTCTGCCGCCGGATTGCCGAGCGTATCCATCATCGCATTGGCAAAACCGCCGGGGATCACACCGTTTGCCGCATTGATAAGACCGTTGTTTGTATCGACATTCAATGCAATATTTGGTTGATTGAGTCCGTACATGTCGTCATTGGCTGCTGGCCCAATCAACACTTGGATCGTCACCGTCGCAACGTTGGAATCTGCGGCACCATCGTTGGCCATGTATTGGAACGACACGTCGGTCGTGCCGACGCCGTCATGTTCGTAGGTGAACGTACCGTCGGCGTTAAGCATGAAACTTGTCGCATTGGCCGGATCCGGACCGACCTGCGTGACTGTGAGCTCGGTTAGTGGATCGTTGTCGACATCGGTGTCGTTACCGAGCAAGCCGGTCATCACGGTATTTACCGTCAGCGTCATCCCTTGCGAAACTTGGTAACTCGAATCGTCATTCGCGATCGGCGCGTCGTTCGCACCATCGATCTGCACGTTGACATTCGCCGATGCCGTACCGGCATTGCCGTCGCTGATGTCGTATACGAACGTGTCAGTCAGCATGTCACCGACATTAAGGGCATCGACCGTTCCATTCCCGTTGTCTAGCGTGTAAGTGATGTCGCCATTGGCCGCGAGATCGAGCGTACCGTACATCCCCATGAGGTTGCCCGGGTTTGTCACGGTAAGCATGTCGCCTTCGACATCGTCGTCATTCATGAAAACGTTGCCCATCACCGTGTTGGGCGCGGCGTCTTCGGTGATCGTCGGCATGTCATCGTTTGCAACCGGCGCATCATTGATGCCGGTGACCGTCACCGTGGCAGTCGCCGTGTCGGTACCACCGTTACCATCGTCGATGGTGTAATCGAACGCGACCATAGCAGTCGCGCCGTCGGCAAGCTGTTGGAAAGGAACATAGCCGGCAGGATCGAATGTAAACGAGCCGTCGGCGTTGAGCGTGAGTTCGCCGCCCGACGCAAGCCGGACCGTAACGCCAATATCCGCGGCGTTACCGTCGAGTTCCGTGACCGTCAGCGCGTCGCCGTCGATATCGGCGTCTTCACCGTTGCCGTTGTTGGCCAGCACATCCCCCATCAACGCCGTGTCTTCGTCGGTCATCAGCGCATCATCTTGCGCGACCGGCTCATCATTCACTGGGTTAACGGTAATCGTGACCGTCGCCGTGTCGCACAACGGCGGTGTTTCGTCGTCGCAAATCTGATATTCGAACGTGTCGGTGCCGTTGAAGTTTGCGTTGGGCGTGTAGGTGATATCGCCCGTGGCCGGGTCAATGTCGGGAGTGCCGTTGGTCGGGCCGCTCAGAATCACCACGCTGATCGGCTCCAAATCACTATCGGAGTCGTCATCGTTATTCAGGATTTCGATCACGACCGGCATGTCTTCGTCGGTCGTTGCCGTATCGTCGGCGGCAACCGGCGCTTGGTTGGGCGTCGGGTTCGGCTCAGGATTGGGCGTATCGTCGCACGCATCCCCCACGCCGTCGCCATCGGCATCGGCCTGATCGGCGTTGGCCGCGTTCGGACAGTTGTCGGCATCGTCGGCAACGCCGTCACCATCGGCATCCGTCGGCGTCGGGTTCGGCCCCGGACCTTCGCCGATGGTGCCGCCGATCAGATTCAACAACAACAGAATCGTCGCGAGCATCGGACAAATCGCCACACACGCGAACCAAAGAAACGCGGCAGCAATAAAACCGGGGTCGATAAACGCCGTATCGCTTTGCGTCAGTAAATCGTGCTCGGCGGCGAGCAGCTCTGCGTTTGCAGAAATGTACGGGTTCGACGCGTCCAGCTCAGCAGGCAACTTTGCCTTAGCGTTGCCCGACGGCGACCAGACGTATCCTTCGGATGTGATCAATTGCGTTACGGCTTGCGTCGCCGCGTCGAGCTTGAGCGTGACCGACTTACCCGCACGACCGAACGTAAACTCCGTCACGACGGTCTTGCCGTTTTGCACGACATACGTGCCAGCCGCCGTGCGCGCCGCGTCCGCGAATATCAGCCGAAACGACTGCGCCCCGCGGTCGATCTCCAGATGCGTGGCACCGGCAAATTCGCTGCCGCTGAGCCCTTGGGCGACCGGATGATCGCTATCCAACGCGATCCGCTCCACCTGAGCGACGCCCCCCGGCAACGTGTTGACGGGCGTCAACCCGCTGCGGTCACACGCCACCGACCAATAACAGAGATTGAGCGTCAACGTGACGCACAATACTGCTTTGCAACGGTGCAAAGTGGTTCGTAGGGATCGGGGCATGTCATCACTCCTAAACTTGGTCGAGAAGTATCCTCGGAACTAACAAAACGCAGCAGCTCGCGTTGTGGCATCAAACCCGGCGAGCGATCGGCATCGTTTCACTGACGGGGTCCGTTATGGGCGCAAACGCGCACACCGTCTATGCCACTACGGGAAGAAGCCACGCCCAAGGTACACATTTTGCGCCAAACGGGCGTGGAACTGGGCGGGAGCCGATAAGAACCGCTTGAATCCGCGCTACTCGACCGATTCGCGTGAGTTTAGACGGTGGTTGAGGGGGTGGGTTTGGGAGGGGATGTTGATGGAGGGAGACATTCGAATTATGTGGCGGAACCGAGATTAAGTTACATCGTCTATTCGGATTATGGCACTCACCAAACGACCGGTGCCGGTTTTGTGCAGTCCGTCAACTTGAAGATTATTCGAAGTCTCTGTAAGCGCGTACCCAAACGTCTTACTGTCGTCGCGCGCGACGACGCAATGCAAGTGGCAATGCTAAAACCATTAGTAATGCGGTTGAAGGCTCGGGAATTTCGACCGTAAAGAGCAAACCCCGCCCAGCGCCGTTAACTAAGCCGTTGCCTAATAGTCCCGAACCATAACGTACCAATTCGGCTTGAATATTCGCATTGGCCCAGCCAATTCCCGCCGCTTGACCCACGACCATCGGCGTACCGGCGGTTAGGTCGAAATTGAGCGTAAACGACGCGAGTGGAATATCTGGACCTGAACTACCTAACAAAGTGGCGGAACCAAAATTCGAGGCAAGTTGAGCGCCAAGATTAGTGACTGATGGCCCCACAATTTGTGCGCCCGGTATTGGTAACGGATTCACTTGAAAGTTGGTGACGAATGCGTTGCCGGCACCTGCAATGTTAACCAATGAGGTACCATGATTGATGATGCCCGGCTGCGTGACCGACGCCTTCAATTCTATGTCAACCGAACCGACCAACTGCGTTGCCGTAACTTTCAGAGCGCTACCCGGCCCCCCTGAGGCTAGTACAGCGTCGCCGCCCACCACATCTACATACACGCTCGAAATCGCAAACGCTTGAGATGCCGTTAGCGCCAGAACTACAAACATCGAACGTCCCAAGATACGGATTTTCATCTTTCTACCCTTCCGATGAGGCGAGATCGTTAGAAATAGGCACAATGGCAACGCCATTCCAAGTACCGGCAAATGGCACCTTGCAACCGACGTTGAGAATCGACTATTGCCATCGAGGCGATTGAACGTTCCGACCCGTTAGTTGATGACCTTGACCGTGAGAATACGAAAACGCCGCTCGAATGTCTACGACTCGTGACCGATTCACTCGCGACTTGGAAAAATCGGTAGGTGGCAGGTTGGCTTGAATGGCGTAAATCGCAGGTCTGACACCAGGTCTTCAATACCTCAATCTTTAAAACCGATCGCTGTCAATCTCGCTTCGACGAATTATCTTCGTTCTCGCCAACGATCAGAATTGCAGCAACCTAAAGTTCAGAGTAGTTACCTTAAGGAAATGCTCATAAGCAGGATGGTCACGCAGAGTCGGCAACACCAGCTGACGATGGATGGCTAGAAAACTCCGAATCCGGCGACGCTGCCAATTTGCCCCGCTCCCCCCTTAAACTCACCACCAGCGCCAATCCCGTCGTGACGACCAACACGCCAAAGGCCGTTGTGACGATATCGATCATCGCCTCGGGATGGTCTTCCACCTTATCCGCGCCGATGTTGATGCTGATCAGGATCGACGCGATCAGCATGCCGCCCAGTGCGCCGAGCGAACGGGCTTTGGCGGCGAGGGCCGACGCCATGCTGGTCTTTGTCGGCGGCACGCTGTTCATAATGACCGTCATATTGGGCGAGCTAAACAGCGCGAAGCCGATACCCTGGAAGACCAACATCGCACCGATCCACCAAAGGCTGCTGGCATTATCCAACCACAGCGCCATCAGGCCCGTCACCCAAACCGACGCCACGCCGACCGTCGCCAGCAACGTCGGTCGAACCGAATCGGCCATGCGCCCGGAGAACGGCGCGAACAGCGCCATGATGACCGAGCCGATCGCAATCAACCGCCCTGTACCGTCGGCAGGCATACCGCGCGACACTTGCAAATACAAACTCAACAAGAACGTGGACGACAGCGCTTGAAAGTACACCATCATTTGCACGATCAGCGCGTTGCGCAGCAAGCGGTTTGACATCACCGCCGTCACGTTCACCAGCGGCTTTTGCAGAAGCTTCTGCACGCGCACGAACGCGATGCCAAGCACCACTCCCCCAGCCAACATCGCGTACCCCATCCCACCGTGACGAATTTGGGCGCTGCCGAAGACCAACAACAGCGCGGCGCTCATCAATAGGCTCATGCTGGGCTTATGCAACACGCGCAAAGGTATGTCGTGTTTGGACGGCATCATCGCCGCCGTCAGGATGAAACTCAGCATCAACGTGGCCGAACCGAAGAAAAACACGCCACGCCACGAAAACGCCTCGACGAGCCATCCGGCGACGATCGGCCCCAACGTGAGCCCAGCGTATATCACGCCCAACGACGCCCCAAACGCGCGGCCGCGCCGTTCCGGCGGTACGTAGTCGACCAACAGCGCCCCGCCCGTCGCCGCAAACACCGCCGAGGTGATGCCCTGAAAGAACCGCAACACGTGTATGGCAACGATCGACGATAGCGAACCGATCAGCAGCGAGAAGACGGCGAAGCCGAAGATGCCCAACTTGTAGAGCGTGCGCTTGTCCCCAGCGTCGGCCAACCGACCGGCGGGCAGTAGGAACGACAGCGAACCGGCGAGAAAGAGCGTTTCGACGAGGCTGAGCGATGTGCCGCCCGCGTGCAACTCCTTCCCCATGGCGGGCAGCGCGATCGCCACGCCGGAAAACATAAACGGCGGCGCGAATTGCGACACGATAATCGTGCGGGCGAGCAGGCGGTTTTTAGCGCTGTCGGGCGTCATTTGCTTGGAGATGTTAGCCGCAGTTGGGCGGGTTGACCGCAGCGCGACGGCAAATCTCATATCGCGTAAGCTACCCGCCATGGACCGCGAACAGATTTGCAGCGATTTCCTCGATACGCTCGATTTCGACCTCTACACCTATCAGGAAGAGGCCTTGCTTTCCTGGTTTGAGCAGGACGGCGGCATCATGGTCTGTGCGCCGACGGGCATGGGCAAAACGCTGTTGGCAGAAGCCGCCGTTTACGAAGCGCTCAAGACGCGCCAAGCGATTTATTACACCACGCCGCTAATCGCGCTCACCGATCAGAAGTACCGCGAGTTGCAGGACACCGCCGAGAAATGGGGCTTTTCGCGCGACGACGTCGGCCTCATCACCGGCAATCGCAGCGAGAACCCGCACGCCGTTGTGCGGGTAGTGGTCGCGGAAATCCTGCTCAACCATTTGCTTTCGACCGACCAACGAACCTCCGGCATGGAAGGCGTCCACGCCGTCGTGATGGATGAGTTTCATAGCTTCAACGACCGCGAGCGCGGCATCGTTTGGGAGCTGTCGCTCGTGCTCTTGCCGAAGCACGTGCGCGTGATGTTGCTCTCCGCGACTGTCGGCAATCCGAATGAGTTCGCCACCTGGCTCGCCACCAAGCACGGTCGCAAGATTCGCGTGATTCTTTCCGAAGAGCGGCGCGTGCCGTTGGAATTCAATTGGATCGAAGACCAACTGCTCACCGAACAGCTCGCGACAATGGTGACGGACAACGACGAAACCAATCGTTCGCCGGCGCTCGTGTTTTGCTTCAACCGCGATGAATGTTGGGATGTCGCCGAGAAGATGAAGGGCCTCAAGCTGATCGGCAAAGACACGCGGGCGGAGATCGAAGCGTTTCTCGACGAACGTTCGGAAGACCTACAAGACGGCGTCGGCCCCAAGCTGCGGCAAATGCTCGTACGCGGCGTCGGCGTGCACCATGCCGGCGTATTGCCCAAGCATAAGGAGATCGTCGAAGAGCTGTTTCAACGCAAGTGGGTGCCGTTTGTGATCTGCACCGAAACGCTGGCGGCGGGAATTAACCTTCCCGCGCGGGCCGTCGTGTTAAGCACGCTCATCAAAGGCAAACGCGGCGATAAGAAAGTCATTCCAGCGGCTACGGCGCATCAAATCTTCGGCCGCGCCGGTCGGCCACAGTTCGACGACCGCGGGTTTGTGTATGCCGTTGCGCACGAAGATGATGTAAAGATCGCCCGCTGGAAGGAGAAATACGACCAACTCGACCTGCGCAGCAAAGAACCCAAGATGCTGCAGATGAAAAAGAATCTGGAGCGCAAAAAGCCCAGCCGCCGCAAAACCCAACAGTACTGGACCGAGGGCCAATTCACCCAACTGCGCGAAGCGGGCTCGGCCAAACTCTACAGCCGCTCGATGATCCCCTACCAGGTCTTGCTTTACTTGTTAACGCGCGCAGGCTCATTGCAGAAAGTACGCGAGTTTGTCGCATCGCGCTTCAATGACGACGACCGACTCAAATCGTACCAAGAACAACTCGATCACATGTTGGCGAATCTGGCGGGCCTCAATTACATCACGCTCGCCGAAGAAAACACCCACGTCGAGATGCACGACAGCATCAAGAAGCTGCTCGCATTCCGTAGCATCGACCCGCTCTACGGTGCGTACGTCGCGGAACAACTGAATCGCGCCAATAGTCTGGAAAAACAGCTAGTGCTCGAATCTTTGTTGGAATTGCCCGCCGGCGTTTGGCGACGGTTGCATCTGCGCCCCGGCGACCTGCCCGCCGGCCCGCTCGAAACCGACGTCATGACACCGCTGATGATTCAAATGGGCGTCAAGTTGGCGGGCCAGGATAGCGACACGACCGACGATGACGACGGCAACGACGACGAATACGACGATCCGAGGGACGATCCATGGTGGGATGGCGAAACCATCGAACGCCCGCCGACGTTGCCGGATATGTTACGCATCGCGTTCGAAGGCGAGCTCGAAGCGCCCGAGCCGATCTTCGTCCAAGCCAAGTACGTCACGGCAAACATTTTCGAAGATTGCAATTTCTATCGCTTCGTAAAGGACCGCGGTTTGGTGAAGCAGGAAGGCATCATCCTGCGATTGATGTTGCGATTGGTCACGCTGTCGCAGGAATTTGCGATGCTCACCGGCGATCCGGATTACGAAGCAATCGGCGACAAAGCCACACGCTGTTGTATGTCCGTCGATCCGCGCTACACGGATCAATACCTGTCGGATCAAAAGGAACAACAAGAGCTAAGCGACTTCGCGGAAGGGATTTTGTGATCGAGAGAGCTGGGACGTTACATCGTGTGTTAGAGCAATCTCACTCCACACGTAGCGTGTATCCGCAATGTCGGAAGCAGTTGCGGGCGTCGTTTGCGGTGATCTTATCGAGTACGGATTGCATCGTGTTCCAAAGTGCGTCGCGCGTGCGATGAG
>Ga0207422_1004412_pt1 | contig 11740 bp, 13 predicted proteins | sample MarCyaLeptolynsp_FD_187757 | JGI IMG/M metagenome (GOLD analysis project Ga0207422, IMG submission 187757) | Marine cyanobacterial communities from Panama - species 1 Leptolyngbya sp. (SPAdes) | ecosystem: Environmental > Aquatic > Marine > Unclassified | place: Panama: Panama City | collected... | reverse complement strand
GTCAAACAGGGCGGCAGTGCGCAACCGGAGGGCTCCGTCGCCGCTCCGGACAAAAACGCCTAGCCGGACGACCGAAGAGACAAGGACGTTAGACCATGACACTGAAATCAACTTTCTTCGGGACGGCCCTGGCCCTGGCGGTCGTCGCGGGCGGTGCGGGCAATGCTGTTGCCGCCGGCGGAGATGTCCATATCGAGCGCCAGAAGTGGTCGTTCGCGGGAATCTTCGGCCGTTACGACAAGGCCCAGCTGCAGCGCGGCTACAAGATCTACCGGGAAGTCTGTGCCAGTTGCCATTCCATGGATCTGGTGGCGTTTCGCCATCTGGCCGACGAGGGCGGTCCGGGCTTTACCTTCGATCAGGTAAAGGCGATTGCCGCTGAATATGAAGTCGAGGACGGGCCGAATGATGACGGCGACATGTTCGAGCGCGAAGGCAAACCGTTCGACCATCATCCTGCGCCGTTCCCGAACGAGCAGGCAGCTCGGGCCTCCAACAACAATGCCTATCCTGTCGATCTTTCGCTGATTGCCAAGGCGCGCGGGGTCAGCGACGGCTTTCCCTGGTTCCTGGTGGACCTGGTGACGCAATACCAGGAGGGTGGACCCGATTACATCTATTCCCTGTTGACCGGATACAAGGACGCGCCGGAAGGCGTCGAGATCGGCGAAGGTCAGTATTACAATATCAGCTATGTTTCCGGCACCGCGCTTTCCATGGCGCCGCCGCTCAGCGACGAACTGGTGGAATATACCGACGGTACGCCGCAGACCGTGGAACAATACGCAAAGGATGTCTCGGCCTTTCTGATGTGGGCCGCCGAACCGAAACTGGAGGCGCGCAAGCAGATGGGGCTTGTGGTCATGCTGTTTCTCGTCGTCTTTGCGTTCCTGATGTATTACAGCAAGCGCAAATTGTGGGCCGATGTTGACCATTGATGGTTGAGGCGACCAAACATTGAGGGCTTCGGAGACGAAGCCCTTTTTTATGACTGGCGGCGAATTTCGCTGATTTTGATCGAGCGTCCGCCGTCCGGTCTGGATTGAACAAGCCAGGGAGGAAGCCATGACCGAGGCTGTACTGGGTGTTATTGGCGGATCGGGCGTCTACGATTTGCCCGGACTTGAGGACGGGCGCTGGGAAACCGTTCGCGGGCCCTGGGGAGATCCTTCTGATCAGCTCCGCATCGGGACGATAAATGGACTGAAAATCGTGTTTCTGCCCCGGCACGGGCGCGGGCACGTTCACTCTCCGACCAGCATCAATTACCGCGCCAACATCGATGCCATGAAACGGGTCGGCGTCACGGATCTGGTATCGGTTTCAGCATGCGGTTCGTTGAAGGAAGAACTGGCCCCGGGCACTTTCGTGCTGGTTGACCAGTTCATTGACCGGACCTTCGGGCGGGAGAAGAGTTTTTTTGGCGCGGGATGCGTCGCGCACGTGTCCTTCGGAGACCCGGTCAGCCCGCTGCTGGTTGACCGGATCGAAGCGGCGGCGGCGACTGAATCGATCGCTTGTGTGCGGGGTGGAACCTATCTTGCGATGGAAGGGCCGCAATTCTCGACTCTTGCGGAATCGCACCTTTATCGTTCCTGGGGATGCTCCGTCATCGGCATGACCAACATGCCGGAAGCCAAACTGGCCCGGGAAGCCGAGCTTTGTTACGCCACGGTCGCCATGGTGACGGACTACGATTGCTGGCATCATGAGCACGAGGCCGTGGACGTGCAGAGCATCATCAAGGTCCTTGGCGAAAACCGGGACAGGGCGCAGGCGCTTGTTTCACGCCTGGCGCAATCCTTCCCCAAGGAGCATGAACCGTGCCCGATGGGATCGGACCGGGCCCTTGATTTTGCCCTGATCACAGCGCCGGAAGCCCGTGATCCCGCACTGATCGCCAAACTCGATGCGGTGGCCGGCCGCGTTTTGAACGCCTGATGAAAGAAGATTAGCCATGACCATGACTCCGCGCGCCAATCTGGAAAATCTCGTGCGCAACATTCCGGACTATCCCAAACCGGGGATCATGTTTCGCGACATCACGACGCTGATAGCCGACCCGGTCGGACTGCGCGCCTCCGTCGACGGATTGTTGTGGCCGTTCCTGTCGACTGAAATCGATCATGTCGCCGGGATCGAAGCGCGGGGCTTCATTCTCGGCGGTGCGGTCGCGCATGAGCTTGGCCGCGGTTTCGTACCGATTCGCAAGAAAGGCAAACTGCCGTGGAAGACAATCGGCCAGAATTACGAACTTGAATACGGTGTCGATACGATTGAGATCCATGAGGACTCCTTCGCGGAAGGTGACAAGGTGCTTGTGATCGACGATCTCATCGCCACAGGCGGCACGGCCAATGCTGCGGTCGAACTGATCCGGCGCTCCGGCGGCGAGGTTGTCGCCGCGGCTTTCGTAATTGATCTGCCGGATCTTGGCGGCGCCCAAAAACTCCGGGACGCCGGCGTCAGAGTGCATACGCTGATGGAATTTGAAGGCGACTGATGCTGGCAAACGTGTGTTGCCGTGGTTCGCGTTTGATCTGCGATGCTTTTATGGCGGGCATCTGCGGCTACATCTGGATCATGACATGTCCGGTGAAGGATATTACCGGGACGCCATCCTGATTGATGCCCTCATTTGCTGCGTCCAGCATGGCCCATCCCGGCCTTGACCGCATCGCCCGCTTGCCGATGAAGGTGCCGTAAAAGCTGATCGTGTCGCCGACGAATACCGGCACCAGCCAGCGGAGGTTCTCGAAACCTGGCGACGGACCGAGAACCGGCACAGGGTTCCCCGCCGCGACATAATCGTCGATCTCTGCCTGCCAGTGCAACGTGTTGAGCCGCATCCAGACGGATGCGGTATGCCAGCCGCTGGCGCAGAGTCTGCCGAAATGGGTCTGAGCGGCGGCTTCTTCACTGAGGTGAAAGCGTTGCGGATCGTATTTGCGAGCAAATGCGATGATGTCGTCTTTCTCAAACGTGTGAGATCCCAGGCTCCGCCGCCGGCCGATCTCCAGATCGTCATAATAACTCATGTCTGAACACGCCTTTCGACGAGAAGTTTTGTCATCTGTACGAGGACGACGTCGCCATTCTGATTGTTGAGTTCAAATCGAAATTCCGCGATGCCCATCGTGGGGCGGCTTTTGAGCGGCCGGGCAGACAGAACTTCGGCCGACCCTGACAATGTGTCCCCGACAAGTACCGGTCGAACCCATTTCAAGCTGTCGACGCCGGGGGATCCGAGGCTGAGCGTGTCAACCAGAATTGCGTCGTAGCTCATGCGCATCAGGATGGAGACCGTATGCCATCCGGACGCGGCGAGGCCGCCAAGCAGCGATTGTCGTCCGGCTTCCTCGTCGAGATGAAAGGGCTGCGGATCGTACTGGCTCGCATAGGCTATGACTTCCTCCCTGGTCACCGTATACGGTCCGAGTTCGAACCTTGTTCCGGGGGGAAAATCTTCAAAAGTGCGTGCGCTCATGTCACCGGCCCGTCAATCGTCGCGAAGCGAAACATTCGTGATGTCCCTTGCTGCTATTCGCTCACTGGTTTGGTGAGTTCGCGAAGCCAGGGGACGAGCTTTTCAAATCGAAAATCGCCGGCTTCCCGAAGATAGGCAAGGTAGGTGAAGGTGGTTCCAGGCTCGCCTTGGAAAATGTGGCCGTTCATGCGCAAGAACACGTCGGTGGCCGCAAAGGCGGTCCTGAGATTGCCGTCGATGAACGGGCGGTTGACCGAGAGACTCTCCATGAGCGCGGCGGCTTCCGCGATGATATCGTCATACTCTCCGGTCTGTGGGCGAAACAGAGCCGCCTTCAAGGCGCCGCGGTCCCGGATCGTGGAACCGCCGCCGTACAATCCGGTGAGGTTCTTGTGAATGCCAACAAGATCGGATGTCGTGAGATAATCGGTCATCTGTGCCTGCCGGAGCGTGATGCGGAACCAGCTTGCCGCGGGCCATAGGCCCCCGAACGCTGCGAACAATACAGATCAAACCTGTGACCGCCTGACCCCGAACTGTAGGCCGTGCGGGCTTGCGCCGACCAAGGGTGATTGTCGAAGCGGCTTTTTAAGACCGATTCCGGGCGCCAACGGATCTGACTGGTTTGGCCGTTCATGATGATTGCTTCTGATAGAATTCATGGTTTTGCGCAACGCTTGAGCGCAGGTGATCCATTACATGGGTGCGGGCGCGGTCGCCGCGCTTGCGTTCGATATAAAGCGTCATCGCATCTTCCAGCACCGCCTGAAACTGACGGCCTTCTTCCTTGGCGATGGAACGCATCGTCGACAGGAGGTTCGGTGAGGCTTGAGTAGAGAATTTTACACGTTCGGTCATGGGTTCAGATCTACCGCGAGTGGCCTGACCCCGGCAAGGGCATCGGGTGCATCACCACATCTTTGTTGCTTTGGGCGAGGGCCTGACCCGCGGCCATTCCAGACCGCGACCCAACCATCATTGCTTCAGTTTGTCTGCTACCAGTCCGGCAATCAGGGCGTTGCCCATTGAAGACATATGTCCGTACAGACGGTCATTGTCATGCATGACAAACAGTTTCTTGTAGGACGGAAAGCCTTTTTGATATTCTTCAAGCAGCGGCGGCCAGGTGTCGATCGTTTCGATGCCGGCTTCGCGTGCGCAGGCAATGACTTTGTCGGCATGAGGTTTCTGCGATGTTCTGTCATGGCGGTCGTCGCCACCATGCTGGAGCAGAAAAATCATTCTGATGTCCTGCGAAGAGAATGTTTTGTGTGCACGTTCCAGCAGTTTGCAGGAGACGGCAACCGGATCGTTCCCGTTCTCAACGTTTTCGTCACCGCGCCGCAACCAGGTTCCAAGGCCGACGCGATCCATCACGAATGTCACCAGGTGGAAATATCCGAAGAGCGAGAAACCGGTTTCGCTCGGTTTGCCGGAAAAGACCGGCACGGGGTTGTTGTGTCTGACCAGTTCGCCGTTCGAATCGATATCGAACCAGGGTTTGTTGGCGGATCCATAGACCCGGTATCCTGAGCGCAGGATATCGTCAGCAAGGAAGGAGACGACGATCGTATGCGGTTTGAGCACTGGAGCGAGTTCCTCGGCGCGCAAAACGATCTGGTCGGCAGCCCAGCCGCCGACGCCGGCATTGACCACGGGCTCCTGCAGCAGGCGTTCCAGTTGAGCCGGCCATGAATGACGGTCCCCAACCTCGGAACCGGCGGTAAAAGAATCGCCGACGGCGAGAATTGCGCCGGTCGGGACCGGTTTGATCTCTCCGCTGTTCATGCGAACACCATGCTCGCCGGTCGTGAACGATGTTTCCGGATCGTCCGGATTGCTGCTGATTCCCGGTTTCAGCACCCATCCCAAATTCTCGTGGTACTGGTTGGCTGTCTGTGTGCGCAGCAATGCCCGGTCCTTGGCAATGTGATTCTCAATCGGCCAGAATGGGAGACCGTTGACTGCCCGGAAGCCAATTTCCATGATGAACAGGGTGATTGTCAGGGTGATGGCCGTCAGTGAAAGATTGCCGAGCAAACCCAGGACCTTGCGGTATCTGCGCGCGTCAAGCGCCAACAGGGCGATACAGGGCAGTGCAAGCAGGAAAACGATCAGGGAATTCCTGGCGAGATCGCTGCGCGACCACCCAAACCAGCGATAGGCGAAAAAATCCTCCGCTTTGCCCAGACCGAGAGGTCCGGCGAGGATGGCGGAAATCGCGGACATCGACGCAATCCCCAGAACAAAAACGAGCAACAGAAGCAGGCCGCGCAGAATCGGGTTCGCGGGAAGGCGGAAATAGGGTTCCGGGATGTCCTGATTTTGCTGCGTCATCTGGTTCTGCGTCCGTCTTCGGAAGCCGAAGGCGCCAGCCTTGGCTCGACGATGTTAGGGCGTGGTGAAAAGCCCGGGTAGGGTAATCGGCGTTGCGCCTTGAGTTTTTCCCAGTTTCACGCAAACCATGTAAAGCTCAAGGTCCATGGTTCCCGCATTTCTTACCTGCTCTGACGAGTTCGCTTGAAGAGAAAAGGCTCTAATTGACTTTTGAGCGATTGGATTTCGGCGCGCTCATGTTGCGAATTTGAACAGGAGCACATCGCCGTCCTTGACGATGTATTCCTTGCCTTCATCACGGGCCTTGCCGGCATCCTTTGCGCCTTGCTCGCCGCCAAGCGTGATGTAATCGTCATAGGCAATCGTCTGTGCCCGAATGAATCCGCGCTCGAAATCGGTGTGAATGACGCCGGCGGCCTGTGGCGCCTTGGTTCCGGAAGAAATCGTCCAGGCCCGCGTTTCCTTGGGGCCGGACGTGAAATAGGTCACCAACTCCAGAAGTTCGTATCCGGCACGGATCATACGATCGAGACCGGGTTCCTCCAGGCCGATCGTTTCCAGAAACTCGACTTGCTCATCGGATGCAAGCTGTGCGATTTCGGCTTCGATCTCGGCGGATATGACGATTGCGACTGCGCCCTCGGCAGCGGCCTTCTGCCTGACGCGTTCGGAGAATTCATTGCCTTCGGCCGCACTTGCCTCATCGACATTGCACACATAAAGCACGGGTTTGGAACTGAGCAGGTTGAGGTCGCGGAACGTCTTTTCCTCATCGGAGCCGATATCCAGAAGCCGCGCAGGTTTGCCGTCCTGCAACAGGGCAAGCGCGCCTTCCATGACCGGCAGTTGCGCCTTTGCGTCCTTGTCGCCGACGGTCGCCTTCTTTCGCAGCGGGAGCACCCGACGCTCAAGGCTTTCGAGATCGGAGAGCATGAGCTCGGTTTCCACCGTATCGATGTCCGCGATGGGGTCGATCCTGCCATCAACATGGGTTATGTCGCCGTCCTCAAAGCACCGGACCACATGCGCGATCGCGTCGACTTCGCGAATATTGGCCAGGAACTGATTGCCCAATCCCTCGCCCTTCGAGGCGCCGCGAACTAGTCCGGCAATATCAACGAAGTTCAGACGGGTGGGAATGACTTCCTTGGAATTCGAGATTTCCGCCAGCTTCTGCAAGCGGGTGTCGGGGACGGTGACCTCACCGGTGTTCGGCTCTATGGTGCAGAACGGATAGTTAGCCGCCTGAGCCGCCGCCGTTTTGGTCAGTGCATTGAAAAGCGTCGATTTGCCGACGTTCGGCAATCCGACAATTCCGCATTTGAAACCCATTTTCAGACCATGTTTTCAGGCCGAGCCGTCGGACTTGCCAAACAAACGTCCCAAGGCATCGGCAAAAGGATTGGAAGGAGCGCTGTCCCCAGGGGCAGGGGACTTGGTCTTGGCGACCGTGTCCCGTTCGGTATTCAGCACTTTGTGTGACCCGGTTCTGGCGGACTGGTCGGTGTTCCCGGTCAGCCCGAGGTGGACCTTGCTGGCAAATTTGGCATCTTCCCGCTTGGCCAGAAATCCGGCGTTTTTTGCGATCTCGTCCAACAATGGCTGCAGCCATTCCTGATCGGATTTCGCGAAATCATTCAAGACCCAGTTGGTTACGCGGTTTTTGTCGCCGGGGTGCCCGATGCCGACCCGCAACCGACGATAGTCGCTGCCGATATGCGCGTGGACCGACCGCGGACCATTGTGTCCGCCATGCCCGCCGCCCTGCTTCATTCGGATTTTGCCCGGTACAAGATCCATTTCGTCATAGATAACGAGGACCTGATCCGGGTCAAGTTTGTAGAAGTTCATCGCTTCGCGAATGGCGCGGCCGGACTCGTTCATATACGTCGTCGGTTTCATCAACAGCACTTTCGAACCGTCAATTGTGCCATCGGAAACCAGCGCCTGGAATTTCTTGCGCCAAGGCGCAAACGAATGATGGCGGTGAATTTCATCCACCGCCATGAAACCGACATTGTGCCGGTTGCGTTCATATTGAGATCCCGGATTGCCGAGCCCGGCAATGAGCTGCATCAGGGCCTCCATCTCACCACGTTCAACGCGACGGCATTCATGCCAGCCGTGGCCGGCAGCCCGCCATCAATCAACTCCCGGCCTGTATCAGAAGCAGGCCGGAAGCATTGTGCGATAAGGCTATTCTTCGGAAGATTCCTCTTCCGACTCTTCTGCAACTTCGCCTTCGGCTTCGGCATCTTCATCTTCGATTTCCTCGGAGAAGCCGGCAGGCGACGCGATCGTCGCGATCGTGAAGTCGCGGTCCCGAATTGTCGGTTCCACACCTTCGGGAAGATCGACTGATGAAATGTGCACGGAATCGCCCATTTCCAGGGTTGCCAGATCGACGTCGAAGCCGTCGGGAATGGCGTCGGCGCGACAGACGACTTCAACCGTGTAGCGAACGATGTTGAGCGCGCCACCGGTTTTCAGGCCGGGACAAATGTCTTCGTTGAGGAAGTTGACCGGAATGTCGACGGTGACGGTGGTGTTCTTGCTGACCCGGAGAAAGTCCACGTGTTCGAGAAAGTCGCGAACCGGATTCAACTGATAGTCCTTCGGGATCACCCGGTGTTTCTCCCCATCCACTTCCAGCGTGAAAACGGAGGTCATGAATCCGCCAGCGTGAAGACGCTGAAAGGATTCCTTATAGGGGATCGCAATCGGCAGGGGCGGTTTTTTGTCACCGTAGATTACGGCCGGTACCAATCCCTCGCGGCGCAGTTTTCGAGCGGACCCCTTTCCCACCCGATCACGCGCGGAGGCCTTGAGCTCAAGAGTATCGCTCATCGTCGTGCTCCAAATATCGTGATATCAGATCTGCGGATTCCAGAGATCCGCCTGTGCGGTTTCCTCCAGGGGGGTACGCCGCACGGCGTGCTTATATGCGAGACGCGAAGTTTTCGCAAGCACAAGGAGTCAATGTCATTAAGTCGGATTTCCAGCGTGCCGTTTCGACGTCGTGTTGATTTGCCCGATCTTCCGCTCGATGGCGTTCGCCTCTTACATCTGGACAATTCTCAATTGCCAATTCGAATCCGTCTCGTTCACTTTTAAATCATGAGATCAAGAAATATATCAATAGTCAAAAAACTAAGCATCAATTTCTAGATTTAATATTCTCAAAAGTAGAATTTTCGTTATTGGTTAACGTTTTTCGGTCACTCTCACCTGTGTAAGACATCGTGAATCCACCAAATTTCTCCAAGAGGGTGCTGGAATGAAGAAAACTCTGATCGGTTTTGGGCTGGTTGCTTGTCTCGGCATGATGCCGTTGCAGGTGCAAGCCAACGATTACGCGGATGGCTTGACAAAACTTGCCAAGGAAAAAATCGCAGCGTTTGCGCAGTCCGCGGAAGTGATCGCCGCAATAAAGGCTCAAAATGCCAAGACGAAAGATTATGACCAGGCGAAAATTACCGAACTTGACAATCAATGGCGGGCGGAAACAGAGGCGCCGGAACAACCGATGATCGACAAAGTGCTTGGTTATCCAGTTTCGAAGCAACTTGCCGACCTGCAGGAAGCAAGCGACGGTCTTTACACGGAAATTTTCGTGATGGACGCCAAAGGTCTGAACGTTGCGCAAAGCGATGCAACGTCGGACTACTGGCAGGGCGATGAAGCGAAATGGAAAGAAACATTCCTTGTCGGCCCCGATGCAGTGCATCTGAGCGAAGTTGAAGAAGACGAGTCTACCCAAACCTTCCAAAGCCAAGTTTCGATGGCGATTTCAGATCCGGCATCCGGTTCCGTCATCGGCGCGATCACGGTCGGTGTCAACGTGGAACTCATCGAATAGAGTCTGTGTAAATACAGGCACAGTAACGGCGCGGCAGAGTATGAACTGTCAACGGTTCGCCGCGCCCCTTCTTGCTTTTGTCAGGTGTAGCATGAAAATCGCAGTCAGGTTCCCGCTCACAATCGTTGCGACAGTTGTTATTACGGCGATGGGGGTTGGCGTTGCCAGTTTCTATTCGGCCTCATCCAACATCGAAGAAATTACGCAGTCGAGGCTGTCCGCGACGGCGGAGAGTCAAAGGGTGGTATTGAAGGAATATTTCAACTCCATCGAAACCGGACTGCTATTGCTGTCGAAAAGTTACGGCACGCGCAAAGCCCTGACCGACATGAAAAAAGGCTGGAAGAAACTTGGCGAGGGCCAAACCGAAAAATTACAGGAAGCCTATATCACCAAGAACGAATTCGGGCCCGGTGAAAGAAGCAAATTGGATAAGGCGGGCCGCTCCAAATACGACAAGGCGCACAAGAATTATCATTCAACCTATCGGGAATACGCGGCGAAGTACGGCTATTACGACATCTTTCTCTTCGATGCCGAAGGAAATCTGATTTATTCGGTCAACAAGGAAGCCGACTTTGCCACCAACTTCGTTGAGGGAAAATACAAGGATTCCAGCCTCGGAACAGTCTACAACGCCGCAATGGCGGGAGAGCCGGGGCAATTGCACTTCTCCGATTTTTCGCCATATGAGCCCAGCGGAATGCAGCCGGCCAGTTTCGTTGCCATGCCGATTGTTCTTGGAAAAAAGAAGAAGATCGGCGTCCTCGCATTCCAAATGCCGACCAGCCGGACGCAACAGATCGTCGGTCGGTTTTCCGGCCTCGGCGAGACCGGCGATGTCCTGCTTGTCGGCTCCGATCACCTGCTTCGGGCGGATTCAAAATCGACACCGGACGTAAATGATCTGCTGGTTTCGAAATACAGCAATGCCCTCGTCGAATCGGCGCTCAACGGGTCTGCGGCCTTCGGTGCGACCAGGGATTTGAGCGGCACTGAGGCATTTGCCTCTGTCGAACCGCTTGAAATAATGGGGGCTCGCTTTGCCATCGTCGTCACCCAGTCTCAGCAGGAGGCCTTGCAACCGGTCAACTCAATCCGCAATTGGGTTCTGCTGCTTTCGATCCTTTTCATCTGTGTTGCCGCAAGCGCCGGATATTTCACAACAGCACAGGTTACCCGCAGAATCAGCGGTCTGGTTAAAACCATGTCGACATTGGCCAAGGGCGACACGAGCGTAGAAATCCATGGCACCGACGATACCGATGAAGTCGGAGACATGGCGAATGCGGTTCAGGTCTTCCGGCAGAATGCAATCGATCGCATTCAACTGACAGACGAAGCGCGTCGGCAGGACGACGCCAACAAAACCCGACAGAATAAGGTGCAGGGGCTGATCCAGGATTTCGATGCAGGCATCCAGACGGTTCTGATTTCGGTGGGAGAAACTCTGGACCAGATGCGCTGCACGGCGGAATCTCTGACCGAGATCTCCGATACGGCTGCACATCAGACGTCGGAGGCCCGGCAGACCTCCGGCATTGCTTCCGACAATGTTCAATCGGTGGCATCTGCGGCTGAAGAATTGTCGGCCTCGATCGAGGAGATCGGCCGGCAGGTTTCCGAATCGACGGACGTTGTCAGGCAAGCCGCAGATATGACCAATACTGCCAACGACCAGGTGGCCGGATTGGCGGATGCAGCCAACCGCATCGGCGAGGTTGTCGGGTTGATCAAGGCGGTCGCCGAAAAAACCAACCTGTTGGCGTTGAATGCAACGATTGAAGCGGCACGGGCGGGCGAGGCCGGTCGCGGATTTGCAGTCGTTGCGTCCGAAGTCAAGGAACTTGCGTCCCAGACGGCCAACGCGACAGAGGAAATCTCATCCCAGATCACCGGCATTCAGTCTGCGACCGGTGAGGCCGTGTCCGCGATCGGATCGATTTTCGACATCATGAAACAGGTCGAAAGCTATACGTCGACCATTGCTGCCGCCGTTGAAGAACAGAGCGCGGCCACCGGCGAGATCAGCCGAAGCGTGGTCGAAGCTGCCACCG
>Ga0207422_1004411_pt1 | contig 11740 bp, 6 predicted proteins | sample MarCyaLeptolynsp_FD_187757 | JGI IMG/M metagenome (GOLD analysis project Ga0207422, IMG submission 187757) | Marine cyanobacterial communities from Panama - species 1 Leptolyngbya sp. (SPAdes) | ecosystem: Environmental > Aquatic > Marine > Unclassified | place: Panama: Panama City | collected... | reverse complement strand
ATCCCCTGTTTCCGCTTTGGAGGTCTCTCTAGTGTCTTTTTGATTCGGCCTCTAGGCGGCTAGAGATAAATCTGTACTACCCGCCAGTTTAGTTGTCGTCGCCCGCCAATTTAATTGTCACCTAATACCCCCTATCACCCTGGCCCAGGCGCTTGACCGCGCTCCCTCTGCCCCGGGTTTGGGCCCGCAGGATGTCACCCCCCGCGATCCGTCCCAAACGCCGGGGTTGCAAGACCCGCCTGCGGCCCCCGACGCGCCACCCCCGCCTGAGTTTATGCTGTCGCCATTTCTGCCGCCCGCCATTCCTGAAGCCTGGCCTGATACGGTACCTGAGCGCATTACAGTGACCCGGTTTGAGTTGGACGGCAACACGGTCTTTACAACAGAGGAACTGGGGGAACAGGTCACAATCGCAATTCCAGATGCGATTCCAGATGCTCTCTCAGATCCCCTGGATGAGGCGACTGATACGGCAACGATGGCGATTCCCCTGGCCGCCATTGTTAACCAATCGTTTTCCCTGGAGCAGCTCTACCAGGTTGCTGCTGCCGTGGCTGGGTTCTATGCTGCGAAAGGGTATAGTACCTCTGGAGCAGAGATCTTTATTCCACAAACAACCCAGCAGACTGGTGAGGGGATTGTCCGCATTGACATCATCGAAGACCGCCTGGAGGATCTGATCCTGGTGGGTCCGCGACAGCAGTCCATCCGGGAGCAGCCGCGTCTGCGAGGCTCTCTGATCGATGGGCCAGAGGAATTGCAGCGTTATCTGGGCGGCCAGAGCCATCTGGAGCGGCTGCGACCGGGGACGCCGCAGCAACGCAAACCGTCAGCGCAACGGGAGCGTTTGCCCCGGCGTCCCCGGCAGCGGTTGAATCTGGGGTATGTGCGATCGCGCCTAAATCTCAACCCCTCAAAACCCCTCAACATTGTCCGCCTGCAGGAATCGCTGCAACTGCTGCAGCTCGATCCGTTGATTGCTACCATCTCCGCCCAGCTCTCGGCGGGCAGCGCTCCCGGCCAGAGCATCCTGGAAGTGAGGTATCGGGAAGCCAACTCCTTCCAGGCCCAGATCGACCTGGACAACGGTCGCTCCCCCAGCGTGGGTAGCTTTAAGCGCGGCATTGCCCTGAGCGAAGCCAACCTGCTGGGGCTGGGAGACCGCCTCAGCCTCGGTTACACCAATACCGAAGGCAGTAACGCCTTCAATGCCAGCTACACCATCCCCTTGAATGCCCGCAATGGCAGCCTGCAATTCGATTACAGCACCAGCCAGAACAACGTCATTGAATCGCCCTTCAGCCGCCTGGATATTGAATCTGCCTCGCGCACCTACGATATCACCTGGCGTCAACCGGCGATTCGATCGATCCGCGATCGCACCTTTGAAGAGCTGACCCTGAGCTTGACGGCATCCCATCGGGAAAGCGAATCCTCTCTGCTGGACATCCCCTTTCCTCTTTCCCCGGGTGCCGACAATGAAGGCGTTACCCGCGTTTCTGCCCTGCGGTTCTCCCAGGACTGGACGTTGCGGAATCCTAGAGAGGTGATTGCCTTGCGATCGCAGTTCAGTCTGGGACTGGATGCTCTCAACTCCACGATCAACGAACCCATTCCCGGCATTGACGAAGGCATCCCCGACAGTCGCTTTTTTTCCTGGCGGGGACAGGCCCAATACGTGCGCCTGCTCGCCCCCGATGCCTTATTCATCGCCCGGATCAACGGCCAGCTGGCCGATAGTACGTTGCTGTTTCCAGAGCAATTTGCCATCGGCGGCTTCGGCAGCGTCAGGGGCTATCGCCAGGATACCCTGCTAACAGACAACGCCCTCTTCGCCTCCGCAGAATTTCAGCTGCCGATTCTGCGAGCCTCCAGGGGACAAACCGTGCTGCAGCTGATTCCCTTTGTAGACTATGGTGTCGGCTGGAATAATGCCAGAGTACCTGACCCCAATCCCAACACCCTCGCCGCCGTTGGCCTGGGCATGCAGTGGCAACAGGGCGACAATTTCACCGCTCGACTGGACTGGGGTATTCCCCTGGTGTCAGTCGAATCGCGCGATCGCTCCCTGCAAGAAAACGGCTTATATTTCTCAATGCAATGGAATCTTTTTTGACGCAACTCTGGGTTTGGATAAGGGAACGCTTTTCCCATTTATTGCGACGGCAACGTTGGGTCGTCTGTTTTGTCCTTGGCATCCTGCTGACGAGCGTCGGCTTACCTGCCCTGTCAAAGTCCCCTGTAGCCCCCCCGACTGCACCCGCCAACGCCACCATTCAACAGCCTATTAGCCCAGGCAAAGCCCATTATCGTCAAGGGGAACAATATTATCGCGATGAACAATTCAAAAAAGCTGCCGAACGTTTCCAGCAAGCGGCTCAGGAATTTGCCGCTCAAGGGCAAACGCTCAATCAGGCCAGGGCACTGAGCAATCTATCTCTGGCCCAGCAGTCATTAGACAACTGGGATGGAGCAGAAGAGTCCATCAACCGTAGCTTGACGCTTTTGGGATTGAAGATTGCCAACTGTCAGGCAACACAGACGATGCAACTCCCCAAGCTTGCGGACTCGCAGTTGAAAATTTTAGCCCCCAGTCTTGATATCTACGGTCGGCTCTGGTATTTAAAAGGACAACCTAGCTGCGCCCTCTACATCTGGCGGCTTGCTGCCGTGCTTTATCAACAGCAGCCCGCGACAGCGCAAAAGGCCATGGGCAGCCAAATTAACCAAGTTCAGGCCCTGCAAATGCTGGGACGTTACTCGCAAGCCATTGCCCTGGCAGAACAAATCCAGCGTGCCCTCGAACGCCAACCCAACTCTCCCATCAAAGCCAAAGCCTTGCGCAGCCTGGGCGACATGTTGCTGGCTGTTGGCGAATTAGGCCGCGCTCAGGCCGCTCTGAAGCAAAGCCTGAACGTTGCCACAACACTCAATGATGTTGCAGACATCAGCGCTGCCCACTTCAGCCTGGGCAATACCTGGCGAGCCATGGGAAACCTGGAACGGGATCGACAAGCGCCGATCCAATACGATCGCATGCCCTGGCGTTGCCACCCGAATACAACGTTTCCTCCAGAGGCTAAAGACGATTATGACAACGCCAAGAAGAGTTATCAAAACACATTCAAGCAACCCTGGCAGACAGTTGAGAGAATTTCCAGCGCCAAAGCAACGCCTGGCGATCGCGCCTTAACCGAAACGCGATCGCCTGCAGCCGCAATCCAACTGACGGCAAAGTTGAATCTTCTCAGCCTGCTCCTGGAAACCAACGACCTGAAAGCAGCTGCAAGCCTTGCTCGCACAATTGACCTCTCTATTTTGCCAGAAAGCCGGACAAAGGTCTACGCCGAAATTAATCTGGCGAAGAGTCAAGCTTGTTTGCAGCAATTTGCTTTGGGGGGACTGTCGTACCAAAAGACCCTGGATCCCGCTCAAAGCAACAGGGTTAAACCCGCGATTCAACAGGTCGAACACGCGATCGCAGCCGCAAAACATCTCAACGACAAGCGGGCAGAGTCTTATGCAACGGGACATTTGGGGGGATTGTATGAATATTGGGGTTGGTGGCTGGAAACCCAGCAAAAGCAAGGAAGCGCAGCGCAAACATCCAGGGATATTGCTGAGCAATTAACCCAGAAGGCATTATTGCTTGTGCCACCCCATCGCGCTCCTGACGTCGCTTACCAGTGGCAGTGGCAATTGGGGCGCTTGCTGAATGCGCAAGCCGACTCTGAAGCGGCAATTGCCAATTATGAGGCAGCCGTCAAAACTCTGGACGCGGTGCGCAGCAATCTCCTGAGAATCAATTCCGATGTGCAGTTTAATTTTCGTGATAACGTGGAACCGGTTTATCGCGGACTGATCGATCTGCTCCTGCAGCCTGGAAAAACGCAGAACTTCGACAAAGCGCGTCAGTTCCTGGACGATCTGAAGCTGGCTGAGTTGGAAAATTTCTTGCGTTGCACCCTCCGGAATACAGACGTGAAGACAGTGGATCAGTTTGCCAATCAGGACAGTGCTACTGCCGCAATCTACCCTATCCTCTTGAAAGACCGTCTGCAGGTGATTGTCAAGTCGCGTCAGGGACTGCATGCTTACGGCACTGAGATTCCTTACACAACCGTCAAAGAGACTGTGGAAAAATTGCACTTCAAATTGGAGCAGTCTCCGTTTGACAATGATGGCAAGGCACTCGCTGAGCAAGTCTATCAATGGCTGATCCAACCGGCGGAGAAACAAGGTGTCCTGGATCCCAACACGGTTTCTACGTTGGTGTTTGTGCTGGACGGTCCTCTACGGACTGTCCCGATGGCGGCACTTTATGATGGCAAACAGTACCTGATAGAAAAGTATGCGATCGCATTATCCATTGGGTTAGAGTTAAAGGAATCTAAACATCAGCGGCAACTGAAAGCGCTGATTGCAGGACAGGCGCTCGATCCGCAATATGGAGATTACGGCCCGCTTCCCTATGTGGAAGATGAGGTGACCTCGATCGAGGAAATTTTGCAGAATTCTACCCTGCTGAAAAATTCTGAGTTGACCAACAATCGGTTCCAGACCGAAATTAACTCGGCAGCTTACAATCTTATCCACCTGGCAACCCACGGTCAGTTCAGTTCCGATCCCAACGAAACCTTTTTGCTCACCGGACCAGGCGAGCAACTGCGATTCGCCGATCTGGCAAATTCAATTCGGGGTACACGTCAAGATCCGATCGAACTGCTGGTCCTGAGCGCCTGCGAAACCGCAGCCGGAGACAAGCGGGCCCTGTTAGGCTTATCTGGAGTCACGGTGCAGGCAGGGGTGCGCAGTACGTTGGGCACGTTGTGGAACGTAGACGATCGTTCAACCGCCGAATTCATGAAACGGTTCTACACAGAACTGATTGCACCTGGAATGACGAAGGCAGAGGCGCTCCGCAGAGCGCAACTGACACTGCTAGACCAGGAAAAGTATTATCCCTTTCACTGGAGTCCGTATGTTGTGGTCGGCAATTGGCAGTCCATGCCTACGCCTTAACCTGGCAACCTGCCCGATCGTGTCTTCGCTGACAGTTATTCTGGCGTTGGTCATCGAAGGGATGAAGAGTCCCGGCTCCTGTTTGCAATGTCTGATTTGCTGGGTAGAACCGAGAAGGAGCCGGGACTCTGACCGCAAGCAATCAGGCCAATTGACCAACGCCGTTATTCTTGAGGGACAAAGTAGTATGGCACCTCAAGATCTGTGGAAATGTTGTCCAGGTCTACATCGTTCAGGAGTTGAGTCCAGACTTCAGCCAGGGCGCGATCCCCAAGGTTGTTGCGACGCAGTTGCGCCAGCAGGGTCAGCGTCTCGTGCCAGAATCCGTTTTCAGCATACAGTCGCAGGCGTTCTGCATCCGTTGCTTGCTGGAATCGATCTCTGAGCACCATTCCAGGGTCAACCCGTCCGATCCATGCTTCTACAGTCGGATTATTGGATGGATTGTTGGAGTCGCACAGAATAGAAACCGCCCATTGATATTTCTGGTTCAGTCTTAGCGGTTCTGTGGTTGGAGGCAGCGAAAGACCAACAATTCCTGGCGTTTCCGGGAGATCGATCGACACCGGTTGCATTAGGATATTATCCTTATTTTCGTTCAGCAGTCTGAATTCTACCTGACGGATGCTTGCAGGTAATGGCGGGACATAAAACCAGAACACGGGGGAAGACTCAATTGTTTGGCCCAGGGCATTGACGACGTCAGGGTTTGGAACCGCGTTCAGGGCATTCTGCGTTGGCGGAACCAGGGCAATGAGCGGTTTTTCCAGCTTGCTGCAGATGCCGCGCCGCCCGGTTGAACGTCGTCGCGTTGGCTTGCCCCCACCTGTCGGCAGTTTGACAGTCAAGGGAGTAAACTCGCTCTGTTGGGCCATCCAATCGGCAATCCGGCGATGGCTAGCGTCCGATGGAGAGGGTTCAGCACCGCGATCACGGGCGTTGGCAGGGGGAGCGGTACGGGCTTGAGCGGGGAAGGGCAGGTTCAGAACGCTCGCGAATGTCAGTAGAGCGAGGACAGACAACAGTCCATTCTGGGTGGGTCGATCGATCATGGCTTGCACCTCCATTTGCGCTTACAGTTATCAATTCCGATGTTCGTTTCTGATATTCGTTCCTTATGTACGTTGCCAGGGAAAGGAGATGTACAGTGCTAAACTCCCACCCGTACCCAGAACGACAAACAGTGAGGGAACCAGAGGTAGCCAGCACCCGTCTAGCCAAAGCGCCATAAAACAGATCGTCGGCAAAGAAACCAGTCCCAGTCCCAGGGCAATTCCCAGGGGTAAGGGTTTATGCAGTTTCCACCACAGCAAACCCACGGTACCCGACCAGAACCCGATCCACAGCCCATCAACCCACCAGGGCCAGGCCCATAAGAGGGGGCGTTGCTCCAGAACTGCACTGAGCATCTGGCTGACCATATGGGCCTGGATAATGACGCCTGGGGTCTTGCGGTAGGGGGGGACAGCGGTGTAGGGGGTAAAGTCGCTATCTTTCGCACTTTCGGCGGTGTAGCCAATGAGGATGGCTCGATCTTTAATTAAATCGGGGTTGACCTGGTTGTTGATGACTGCGGTTAACGTCACTTGTTGAGCAATCTGTTCTGCTTGTTTGCGGGCCCGGTAGTTGAATAAGATTTGATATCCGCCTGTTTCTTCGTTTTGGTATCCTCCGGTCAATGCACCAAAGCGAGTAAAGATGGTATTGCCAAATTTTAAGTTCCCGTCTGGCGTGAGTTCGGGTTCAATGCCCTCTGCTTTCAGGTAATGTTGCACGATCTGAAAGTTAAAGGAATGCTCGGCGCTGCAACTCTCGTCGGGGTCTAACGCCAGAAACTGGCGTCGAATCACGCGATCGCGATCGAAGGGAACGTCGATAAACCCTAAGCGCTCGTCTGGCACCCCAGGAGGGGGTAAACTGCCGCTGAGTTGATTTTCCGCGTTTGGGGATTCTGTTGGGGATTCTGTTGGGGATTCTATCGTTTGGCTGCAGACGCTAATAACACGTTCGCTGTCCTGCAAGAATTGCAGGAGTTCAGCTCGTCCTTCGCCGACTTTTACGTCGCGAATGATATCCAGGCCGATCGCTCGCGGTTGATGCTGTTCCAATGTTTTCAGGAGCTTGACGACGGTTTTGTCGGAAATGGGAAATTCGTTTAACTCGGCAATATCGCCTTCTGTAATGCCGACAATCAACAACTTGTCATCGGGTTGTTCTGCTGGGCGCAGTAGCATTAATCGGTCAAGGGCGAATAACTCTAACGGTTGCAGAATACCCAAAACACGGATGGATAGGACGATGAGGGTGAGGGTGAGGTTTGCGATCGCAACCTCCTTCAGAGAAATCCGTCGATACAATTCGTTCCATGCGGGCGGGCGTTGGGTCGGATTCTGGCAAATGACGGGTAACCAATCCACACCCGGAAATTGCTTTTTCCATTTATCATCGATTCTCTGTCGCGCTCTACGCACCGCCACTCCTAACGATTGATGGTTATAGGCATATTCCACCAAAAAATAATCGAGAAATTCTTGGGCGACGCGATTGGGCACCGGTTCCCGCATCGCGATCGCGACGGGAATGTTGAGCTTAGCGACCAGGTGACGAGCGATGCCTAAGCCATTGCAAGAATTGAAAATTGCCAGCTTCAAGCCCTGTTCAACTGACTTTTTTAACGTATTTTCTAGATCGTCAAGCGTGAGATATTCATGCTTGTCATTGAGATAAATTCTAGACTCCTGCAGCTCTTCGTCACTATCGCTGTGTCCAGCAAAAAACAGAATATCCCACCCTTTTTCCCATAACCGATTTCGCACGTCATCGGCAGACGGTTCCTGGAGAAAGATCGGTTTTGCCCCCACTGAATCTAGCTTTTTTATACTCTCTCGATCGCGCTGATAATCAATTCCTGTAGCGTCACCGCAAACCGCTAGAATTCTCACCCGATTGCGGGGCTTAATGGTTAAAGGTTGCTCTGTTCCCCGATAATTCGAGGCACTCAAAAAAATCTCAGCCTTGGGATAATCTTCCAGTAAGTTCCAGACTGAAAACGGTAACTGACAGAGTTCCTCATCGTCAGTCTCAACTTTTAGCCTGATTTCATCGGATTGCGCGAGATGCCTCGACAGACTTCTTTGAATTTTGATTAAGCCGCGATCGTTCAGGAGCTGATTCATACTCCCTGCGAGCTGTTCGCTCGCTTGCCGACACTCTCTGAGATAGTTGGTGCTGGTTTTGTGCTTGACGCTTGTGACTGACGTTAAGCCCCGGCTATAGGGACTGAGCCGGCGATAGGATTGCTGCCACTCGCAGTATTGCGCTTTCACATCGGCAGTAGAGGTTAATCTCCCTTCGATCTCTTCGGTTAACACGCTTCTTGGCTGCCCCGCTTTGCGGATATCCACGAGCTTGACCTGATAGCTCGCATCCGGTTGACGGGACAATACGATTCTCACCAAACACCCCATGCCCTTGTTTCCCCTGTCTTTATTTCCCCGTAGTGGTCTGACACACCTGAAAATGTACACTCTTTAGCAACGGATTGGAACGGATGTAGCGGATGGCTATTCAGTTAAGATTCATAGTGTGTCTATCCGTTACATCCGGTTTCATCCGCTGCCAATCCGAGTCTTAACGCACCCAATTAGCCGTGTTAGTCTAATGGTGCTGGAGCGCTTTAGATCGTAAAGTGTTCTGTGCTGCTGCGCTCGCCAACCTGAAGCGTGATGCTGAATTTGTCTCCCGGAGCGCCGGTGAAGGGGGCGTCGAGATTAATCAGATTGCTGTCTCCCTCGACTTGGGTTTGGTTGAAAATCTCTCCGTCTTCATCGATCGCCAGCAGCGTTAGACCGGGGGGTAGATAGGTTTCAGGGTCAACGGGAGGCAGAAACCGGACTTGGGGAAATATCTGAATCATTCCCTCTGCGGTGCCAGTCAGCTCGAGGATGAGGGCAAACGGACGAGCGGTTGATTGCAGTCCTAAATCGATCTGCTTAATCCAGCGAATCCTTGGGGCCGCATCAGCAGCATCTAAACGACGGAACGCTCCGGCGGTGCCAAAGACCTCTCGATCGCTTTGCCATCCAGCCGTTCTCAGGATCTCCATGAGAGTCGTATTGCCAAGATCGAGCCAACGTCTTAAGGGCAGTCGAGCGGACTGCAACTCCCCTGTTCGTCGTAGATAAAGCGCTTTCCTCATGCCATCATCGGCGAGCAATGCCCCCCACTGCGCAAACGGAATGTCCAGGCGGGGAGAGCCGGGAGAGGGTTTCGCCAGTCGGACAAGCAGGTTCTTCGCTGGCGCTGGAGGCAACGGGGGAAGGGCTGGGATCGGCACCGGTTCAGGCGCGCACTGTTCCCGCGCCAGCCACAGGATATCGAGATCTGCAATCAGATCGTCCTTTGCCAGGGTATAGGTGCGAACGATGGGATTGTAGGCGCCGTTCTCTTTGAGTTGGCGATGGGTGGTGTACCCCCAGACTCGTCCCCAGCGTTCTTGCAGGTTGACCTCCATGGCCAGGTAGTAATCGGCGACCCAACTGGCAATATCGACCCATTCCTGGGGAACGCACAGTTCATCGTCAGTGCCAACTTCCTGGGGAAAAATCGCCAGTCGGGTCTGGCCCAGGTTCAGGGCGGTGCCATTAACGAATTCCCACACGCTGCTGCCCCAGGACTGGCGATCCGTTGCCACATCGTTGCAGCAAACGGTGACAGGGAGCTGCTGCAAGTTAGGGTTTTCGTTCAGGTAGCCGATAAAAGGGTGCAAACAGAGCAAATTTAAATAGGCATGCCAACGGGCAGTCGGATTGGAGTAGGCATGGGCGCGATCCCAGGCTTCGGTTTGTGCCGCTGACGATAGCTCAAACCACAGTTGCTCGGGATAAATCGTTGCTAATGCTTCTACACTCAGGGTCATGCGCTTGTCTCCTTATCATTCAGGGTCGCAACGGTACAGAGCCAGTGCTCAATAAAGGTCGCAATTGGTTCAGTGACTGCATTCAGCGAACGCACGGGGGGATTGAATATTGTTTCTAGTTTATGGGCGAACGCGGTCTGAAGCTGTTGTTTAGCAGCGGTGAGGGTGGCGGTGGTGAGGGTGGCGGTGGTGGGGGTAACGGCGGTGCTGGAGGATTGTGTCTGAACGATCTGAGCATACCGGGTCAAGGCGGTGCGAGTTTCTAACGGCAGCGTCTGTAGAAGCACGCTCAACCCGTCGTGGAAAAAGCGCTGGCAGTGTGGGCCTAAACGGTCTGTCATTAATGCTTTTAGCATCACTAAACGATCGCTATCCAGGGTGAGGTTGAAGTCGGTCTCGACTCGCTGCACGAAGGCTTGCAATAGGTCTTGCCGGTAGCGGGTTAACTGACGGGAAATGGCGTATTGTTTGCGATCGCAAACCCGCCCAATCTCAGCCTGGGTCAGCCCCAGTCCCGGTTTCCAGAGCCGCAGCAAAATTTGTCCGCGATCGGGTAAGGCTGAAAAGGCTTGGCAGAGTGCGGTGTTGATTGTGGTCAGGGCGGCGGCGATGGCGTTTTGTTCATCTCGATTGACCAGGACGGTTAGCGGGTCATTGGAGGAGGGTTCGGAACGCTCTGAGGTGACGAGATCCCACACATCGCCGCTGGCCTCGGCATCGCTGGGATTGCCAGTGCGATCGGGGTAGGACAGTCTGATTTTGTTGCGATCGCGCACGGCCTGGACCATCTGCTCCAGCCGCTCGAAAACGGTGTTGGCTGCGATCGCCGCCCCCGGCTGAGACCGCTCAAACCGATGCTGATTGTAATACTTGGCAATCTGTTGCAATGCCTCCGGGGTGGGTGCGGCCAACTGACGTTTGCCGTCAACCACAGTGGGGACATAGATTTCCTTGAACAGGTGCCAGATCGACAAGTCGCGTTCCAATTCAGGCTGCATCCCCCTGGCCGTTAAGGCGGCCTCAAGCCGCTTCTGACTGACATTTTTCAGCAAGCCCCAATCCCCATCCGTTCGCCAGGCGATCTCCTTATTCTTCTGCAGGATGGTGTCCCGCGCTTTGCCGTCCAGGGCAGCGAACGCATAGGCTGAGACGGTAGAGGGCAGCGTCAAACTGAAATTTTTGAACAATTTGGCGGGATCGCTGGCTGCTTCGCTGGCAAATTGGAAATAATCCGAGTAACTGTACCGCCGCCTGAGAATCTCAATCTGGCGATGCCGATGGCTCAATTTCTGGGCCACCCGATTGCACACGGGCTGTAAGTAGGCCATCAGATGCCGCCTAGCCTTGTGTTTTGCTTCTGTACGGTCTGGTTCTAACTCTCCCCGCAAAATTTTGAGAAAGTACCGGGCCCAATATTCTGCGATCGCATTACCATCGTCCGCAACCAGCTGCCGCATATGACGTTCCAGCTGTGGATCGGCCTGCCAATCCAGCACCATGCGCCCCTGCCGTTCTCTCAAGTTGAGAAACCGCGAAAACCGGCCAACAATCTCCTCATTCCCCTGCATCATTTGCTCCCTTCTCCGTCTGTGCAATCTTTAAGATCGGCAACCGACTGACTCAAGCCTCAAACCTCAAACCTCAACCAATCGGTTCTATTTATAGCACTACGCATAAACGTTAGGACATTGTTTGAAAGCATCGTCGACACAATCGCGAAATGTCTCAAATTCATCCCACCGTTGCTTCATCCAGTTCTTGAGGACAAACCACCACCGCTCAATCTTATTTAAGTCTGGA
>Ga0207422_1004408_pt1 | contig 11744 bp, 6 predicted proteins | sample MarCyaLeptolynsp_FD_187757 | JGI IMG/M metagenome (GOLD analysis project Ga0207422, IMG submission 187757) | Marine cyanobacterial communities from Panama - species 1 Leptolyngbya sp. (SPAdes) | ecosystem: Environmental > Aquatic > Marine > Unclassified | place: Panama: Panama City | collected... | reverse complement strand
CTGACTGGATATCATGGAATTTACGCTGCCCCTCGGCGGTCCTGCGCCAGTTGAATTTACGTTTCTTGGAGTCAAGATCGTCATAATCTTCAAAATACTCTTCCCAAAGAATTTTGCCGTCCTGGACAACCATCAAACTATGTTGCTTTTCATATTTCCCGTCGCGCATAGCCTGAACAAAAGCCATGAAGGCCTCAGTATTTAAATGACTGCCTTCAAGATTATTATACGTCCAGCCCTCTTCGCGGGCCATGCTGATGTCTTTTTCATCAAGTACAGAAAAAGTACCGATTTCTGTTGTGCAGGCATTAACCGCAAATAACGCAAGTAAGACTAAGTTCAGTTTTATGATCGAGAAGATTTTCATGACTCTCTATTTCCCAAGTTTTATCATTCTTATAAAAAAGGTCGTCGGATGATCAACACCCGACGACAGTTCAATCAAGAAAGTGCATATATAGACACTTTAGAATTTTACACTTGCACCCAGAATGAAAGTTCTGCCTAACTGGTCATACAGACCTGCAGATACCAGGTTACCCAATGCTTCCAAACGTGGCGGCTTGACATTAAATATATTATTCATGCCCGCATAAATATTCACGTCTGTGGAAGACAGTTCCAAATCCGTTGACAGGATAATATCATTATAGAATTTACTACCTGTCTCGGAAGGTGTCCGTGCATCACTATCTTCAAACGGTGCATTAATCAAAGACTGATTGCCGATGAAACGTGATTCCCAAAGTACATTCACCGGACCAGCTGTGAATGACACAGAAGAACGCAGACGATGTTTCGGTCTGGCCAGTTCACCTGACAGTACATCAAAGCTTGTCGGATCATTCTGGAACGGGAAGTTTTTAGAGTCTTCCAGGTATGAATAAATGATGCTGATTGACAAACTGTCATCCAGGAAACCATTGGTAACTTCTGGACCAACATTATACAGCATGCTTACATCAATACCAGACGCGGATAAGGATGCCGCATTCACAAATGTTGACGCCAAAGATGTAATCTGACCACTGGCATTACGTTCAACCAATGAACAAGCATTTGTATCAGGACCCGTTGGGTTACGCAAGCAAGTATCCAGAATATCAGCTGAACTCAGGAAGCGAATAGCATCCGTGATTTCGATGGAATAATAATCAACAGACAATGACATGCCCGGCAGGAAAGATGGTGTCAATACAACACCCACTGTCCAGCTTTCTGATTCTTCAGGATTCAGATCCGGGTTACCACCTGTCACACCAAAGATGGTCAGACCATCAAAGTTCTGGTGATCGGCTGGCACGCCAAGTGCCGCACAGTTTGACGCAACTGGAGAACCAGCAGGTTCAAGAGCGATTTCATCGGCATCACAAGGGTCTGTAATGCTAAAGAATGAAGTTCCTTGTTGTGGGCTGAAAGCTTCTGTCAGGTTTGGTGCACGAACCGCACGTGAATAGGTGCCACGGAAACGAATATCTTCGTTAATCTGCCAGACACTGCCGATTTTCCAGGCTGTGGCACTACCTGCATGACTGTAATCTGCATAACGGATCGCCGCATCCAGAGTTAATGATTCAGCAAATGGCTGATCAGCCAGCAATGGCACACTCACCTCACCAAAGATTTCAAACACATCATATGAGCCGCTTGTATCTTCCGTTGCCTGAGTGAAGGTCACAATACCCTGTTTGGCCAGAGGATCGGCCGTGGAAGACGCTGACTCTTCACGGTATTCCATACCAAAGGCATAAGCAATGCCACCGCCTGGCAACTCAAGGAATTCAGATGTATCTGAAGACAAACTGAAACCAGCCACATGCTGCTCAACAGTTTGATCGAAGAACAAATCTGTAAAGGCAAAAGCCAAGGCTTCTTCAGAGGCAGAGCCAAACCCAAATGGATTCAGCGGCACACAGGCACCCGGATTCAAGGTCGCTGGATTTGTTTCACCAGGTAATGTACCCCGACAGACAATATTTCCGCTGCCATCGTCAACCGCATCAATCGCCGCATTCAAGTTTCCATTAATACGTTGATTTTGCTGAACTGTTGCAATGTCCGTTTTACCATAGACATAATAAAGATCATAATCTACATCACCAAAGCCTGCGTTAAAATCACCCCGCAAACCACTCACAAAACGGAATGTTTTACGATTTTGCAATTCCGCCGCATTACCTAATTCATCAAAAGACTTCAGGAATGCAAAAGACCCCACCCCATCATTTAACAATTGGGTACGGAAATCTTCATTCAGGAAAGCATTATCAGCCACAATGATCGGATTACCAAAGAAAATACCCTGACGTGGTTCATCAGCATCACGCGCATCCACATTTACATATTTAATTTGGCCATAATATTGAACATTGTCCGTCAGATCATATTTCACTGTTCCGAAAAGTACTTCACGCTCTACCTCAGGCTGAACGGTGACAAATGGATCAAATGAGAAACAAAGCGGACAATCCACATCAAAGGCCGCACCAACAAAATCATTCGGTACACCACTGCGATCAGGCAACGCGACCGGTGTTCCGTCCGGGTTAAATGTCGTCCGACCACTTGGCAGAAGCGCAATACCTTCCTTGTTGAGAACATCTGTAGGCCTTGAGAGCAGTTCCGTATCGGGAATGCCATCGCCCGGTATGCCATTGGTTGTCAAAAATGTCAGATTATCTGAAAAAGGCTGATCGGCATGGGTCAACAATTTTGATCTGTCCAGCTGGGCGGAAACAGTGATATGACCTCTGCCATCACTGAAGGATGTACCACCCACCAGAGAGAAACCATAGTTTGATCCCGGGGACCCTTCAAAAGGACGTGCCCAGTTCGCATCCAGCTGTAAACCTTCGAATTCATCATCCAGGATGATGTTCACCACGCCGGAAACCGCATCGGAACCATACACAGCCGATGCACCACCCGTGATCACCTCAACCTTTTTGATCAGTGCTGCAGGAATTGAGGATAAGTCAACCGCAGCAGAATTCTGTGTCGCAGCAACGTGACGTTTGCCGTTCACCAGAGTCAGTGTACGGTTCGCGCCCAAGCCCCGCAAGTCAGCAGAACTGATACCTTCATTACCATCGCCGTCCTGATTGGCCTGACGACCCCCCAATGGTGAAATAGATGGCAGTTCTGACAGAACCTGACCTAAATCCTGCGTGCCAGATACTTTAATGTCCTCAACACTGAGTGTAGACAATGGTGCCGAAACATCCAAAGGATTACGCGCCACACGCGAACCCGTAATGACGATCTCATCCAGTGGAACATCAAATGCGGCCTCTGTGGCCTCTTCTTCAGCAGATACCGCCGATACGGACATTAGCATCGCCAATGTAATCGACGAGGCCGTTAATTTATATGTGTTTTTAAATACAGACTTCATTTATTACCCTCCCGGTTTGAATATTTAGTCCTTTAAAATATGACCTTCTTTCGAATAATATACCATTATTAGAAAAATGTAATATCATATTATAGATACTAATATATCAATTTTTCATAACCAGCAAGAGCATTTTTAACTTTCGTAAATAAAACAGATCATTTTCTACTTATTCGCGAACTCGTTCCCCAAGAAAAATGCCGGGCGTTGAAAACTGCCCGGCAAATGACGCCTTTCTTAAAAGGGAATAAATATAAACGGCTCTGGTCTGTAACAGACCCTAGAGATCAGTTTTCGGGCGCATGCCTTTTAAACCATTCCATTGTATAAGCGCATCTTTTGATAAGATGAGAAGGCGATCTGCCAAAGCCATGCGCTGATCCTGGAAAACGTACCAGCATGCTTTCGACATCTAATAATTGTAATGCCTGAAAGTACATTTCACTTTGGCTCATCGGCGTCCGATAATCTTCTTCACCGGTCAGCAGTATGACAGGTGTCTTTACTTTATTAACATAAGTTAAGGGTGAACGACGATCATGTTCTTCAGGCGCTTCCCATGGGAAATCATTGAAAAATTTCGTATGCGCACCAATGGATGGCAAGTCAGCCGTCAATGCCATGGCTGCCCAGTCCGTCACAGGATAATATGCTGATGCGGCCGCAAAACGGTCCGGATGCTGGGCGATCAGCCAGGTGGTTAAAAGACCACCGCCCGATCCGCCAGCCATATAAAGCTGGTCCTGCCGCACATAAGACCGTTGTGTTATATCATTCAACACATCCATAATATCCTCGCCATCAGGAATGGGAAATTTACCCGCAATACCGCGCATAAATTCTTCACCGTACCCAAGAGAGCCTCTCGGGTTAACATACAAAACAAGATACCCTTGGGCGGCCATCACCTGCATATCAAAGGCAAATTGCCCACCGTATGACGCAAAAGGTCCGCCATGCGCCTCGACAATTAAAGGATATTTTTTATTTGCATCAAAGCCCGGCGGTTTAATTAACCAACTTTGAATTTTATATGTACCGTCTCGGGACGTCGTCCAGTTTTCTTCGACCTTACCAAGCTGTCTTTCGGTTTTCAAAAATGCGGAAAGGTTGGTTATCTGCCGGGCCGTTTTTTCAGGCCGGTTGGTTTTACCGACATAAACTTCACTTAACTGATCTGCATGAAACCGTGTGGCCGCATATTGTTTACCATCCTTAGAAAAGGAGATGGCATCTTTACTGCCGATATAAGCTCGAAAACCTGAATCTACATTGTTCATAAATGGTGTAATTTCAGATTTCAGGGTCACCTTCGACACTTCCATTTGTCCGTGTCCATAATGCAATAGCATCAGAGATTTACTGTCCGGTGACCAATGAAAGTTTAATCCCTCCCGGTCTAGTTTTTCTGTCAGGTTAACAGCTTTGCCCCCTTCTCTGGGGATAAGGAACAAATCATCCCCACTGACTGTATCCCTGGCCCCTTCCCAGCCAAGATACGCAATCCATTTCCCATCGGGAGATACTTTTGGTCTTTGTTCGGATCCCTCAGTCTCGGTGATTTCAACTTGCAGCTTGTCCTTAATGCGATAGGCATAAATGTTGGAATGACGTGAATCTGCTTCTTCTTTGCGCTGATCCCGCAGGGACATGATAACCCATTGATTATCATGCGACCATGATACTTGAGAAGTCACCCCGGCAAAGGGCCCTGCATGTGGCCGTTTACCAGAGGAGATCTGTTTCACATCCGTACACTTGTTATTAACAACAAACAAATGTGGTGTTTCATTCCTGGTGTATCCCAGTCCATCAAACCGATAGCCCAATTGGTCAATTTCTTTGGGGTTTTCAGCCCATTTAGCCCCTTCAGGAGGCTGAAGGTCCGCAATGATGCTGGGTTTTTCAAAACCAACAGACATAATATACGCAATCATTTTGTTATCACGTGACCATGAAAGGGATGAGGGGCGCTTAGGTAAGTTGGTTGAGCAGATGTTCGTCCGATCATTATGATCATATATATGTATCTGGGATGTGCCGGTTTTATTGGCAACATAGGCCAATCTGTTTCCTGACCAGGTAAATTCCGAGGGTTGTTCCGCAACACCACTTAACAGGCTTTTCTGACCATCCTTAATATTCTGAAGCCAAAGCGAGCGCGTTTTTTTATCCTTTTTGATATCAAAACCATTTTCAAAATAGGCCACCCATTTTCCATTGGGTGAAATGCCAGGATGAGAGGCATATGACAGCTGATAAATATCTACATAATCAAGCGTCTTGGCGGCTGCCACCGAACTAAACTGCGCAAAAACAATTAAAACAAATATTCTTTGAACCCAAGACAACATCATATTTCCTCCCTGCTGATCCTCAAATAATATAACATAATATAAATTTCGTCATAACATTTATATATACACAATTCCTGAAAAATGTAATATAGGAAAACAAATTCACGTTAAAAACTTTCTGAACACACAAAATAAAATCTTGAGAAAGTCATATTTGACAAAGGGTTGGTTTCAACTGGAGGATAAGAAATGGCCAATGCAACAAACAGCATGAAATCCATGAAGAAGAACGAATATTTCGCTCTGACCTTTGGCACAATTATCGGTGTTGGCTGGATAACTGTATTAGGTTTCTGGTTATCCAATGCGGGTCCTGTTGGGGCAAGTCTTGCGTTCCTTATTGGCATATTAATGTTTATCCCTGTTGGTCTATGCTACGCGGAAATGTGCGCCATTTACCCCCATACTGGTGGACCGATCATATATAGTCTGCATGAATTCGGTATTTTTTCCTCCTTCATAACCGGCTGGATGTTATGTTTGACTTTTTTCTTTGTGATCATATTCGAAATCATCTCGATTGGCTGGTTACTGGAAACAATCTTTCCACCTCTCAAAGGACCAGCCCTGTACGAATTTAATGGATCAGTCATACACCTTGGGCATGTGGTCTTTGGTATTGGCGTCAATCTTATCCTGAGTTACCTGAACTATAAAGGCAGTCAATCAAGTGGCAAAACCCAGTCATTCATGACTTATGGCCTGGTCTGTGTTGTTTTAATTTTAGTTGTTGCAGCTCTTTTAAATGGGTCTTTAGAAAACCTGGAGCCACATTTCGTAGAATCTGCTTCAGGGTCTATCTGGCCGGGCTTTCTGGCCGTCCTGTTAACCGTTCCATTTTACCTGACCGGTTTTGAAGCCATCGCACAAGGTGTAAGTGAACGGGATCGGTCTGTTTCTGAAAAATCCATCGCCAAAATCATTATGCTGGCCATATGTGGTGGTGCGATATTCTATATTGCGATTATCATGTCTGCGGCGGCTGTTGCGCCAAGAACGGACCTTATAGAAGCAAATCTGGCGGCCGCAAAAGCATTTGAAATCGGTCTATCGTCTTCCCTGCTTGCAAAGATCGTTCTTATGGGAGGTTTCCTGGGATTGCTCTCCACCTGGAATGCATCCATATTCATTTTTATCCGGGCATTGTTAGCCCTTGGAAAAGCCAAGATGGTCTGGTCAGGTTTTGCGGAAACAAACTCTGCCGGTATTTCCAAATATGCCATTTTATTTGTTGTTTTCGCAGGCAGCTTGGGGGCTTTATTAGGCAAAAATACAATTTTTCCAATCATTAATGCTTCATCCACAGCGATTGGCTTTTTGTTTTTAATTGTTTGCGGATCGGTTATTTCTTCCAGATTGCACAACCCTGAACTTAAACGGGCATATCGTGTACCAGGAGGCATCATCTTACCCGTGCTCGGCTGTTTAACTTCCTTATTCGTGATTTATTTAACCTTCATGGACCCATATGTACCCGGTGAAGGCATACCGCTCGAATGGTATTTATTCGGTGGTTTCCTCTTACTGGGATTGGTTTTCTGGATGATTGGATCAAGTTCCCGAAAAGGGCTCACAATTGATCAGATTAAAGAAAAAGTCACTCAGGAAACCTGAAAACCAGATATTCAACCTGATCATATTCAGAAAGTATAATTCGTCATGTTATTGACCACAGAAGAACAGGCCATTTTGGATGGCGCAAAGGGTGAAACCCTGCAGAAAGTTATGCAGACCGTTGTGACCTATGGCGAAGCGGTGAATGCGGATAGACTGGTTGACATTGAAGGGGACGGACATTTTTCCATAACCGGTTCTACGCCCGGCCTGACGGCCCCATTGGAAATGTTATTGGAACTGATCGATGCAGGACTGTCGACAAAATATCCCTTTACACTTGATCCGCGTGAGCCCCTGGATTTCAAAAATCTGGGCCTGACCAGAGAACAGGAAGCAGAATTTCGCTTTATGTTCCGGGATGAAGAACGTTATGAAGACTGCATGCGTAAACTGGGGTTGCGGGATCGACATGCTTATACCTGTTCGCCCTATGTTTTTGAGACCGGCAATATTCCAACCCGGGATCAGATTATTGCCTGGTCAGAATCATCCTGTGTGATCTACGCAAATTCTGCTTTGGGCGCACGCACAAACCGCAATGCCGCCATAATGGATTTATTACAGAATATTGTCGGCAAAACTCCTTTGTTTGGCTTGCTGACAGACGAAGGCAGACGCGCCACCTGGCATATCCAGGTCCAGACCAAGGACCTGCCCCACCCGCAATTACTCGGGGCGGCCATCGGTAAACAGGTTCAGGATGAAACGCCCTATATCTCGGGCCTTGATCAGTTTTTTGACCCCGAGGATACAGAAAAAATACGTGATTACCTGAAAGAAATGGGTGCCGCCTGTGCGGCGATTGGGGCAGTCGGTCTGTTTCACCTGGAAGGCATTACACCAGAAGCACGGGACCTGGGCCGGGATTTAATCAGAGAAGATGCACAGGATTTTAAAGTCACGGATCATGATCTGGATGAATTGATCGCCTCTTACCCTGTGATGTGGCAGGATCCGGAATCTGCACCGCAAAAAGCCATGATTGGCTGCCCACATCTCAGTTTGCGGGAACTGCATGAATGGACTGAACGTCTTAGTTCTTCCCTGGCCGTTTACAAAAGAGAAAAAATCGCCGTGGATACAGTTCTGGTGGCACCGCCCCTGGTCATTCAGGAATTTCAAAATACGGCCCGCGAAACCTATGACAAATTACGGGCTACAGGTGCCAGGCTAAGTGCCACCTGTTGTGAGTCCTATATGAATAACAGCCTATGTGCGTCCGAAGCGGTGATTACCAATTCCAATAAATTACGGGCATTTACCAGTGCACGACTGATTCTCGATGCACAACTTGCCAATATTATTGCTTCCGGAGAATTGCCTGCCGCACCAGAAATCCAAGCCTCTGTGAATGACAATGACATGGATCAAAAAAATGAGGCAGGCCACCAAACAACACACCTTCAAAAAGGCCAGTCACGCACCTTTAAAGGCCGACCTTTATTCTCTGGCAAAAAGACCGCACCCGCTCTGGTCAGCCATTCCGGTTTTAATTCTCTGGCCAGTTTTTATAAAGCCATTCTGGGCACCGATAAAATAGCCGTCAGTGGAGATCATGATTCTGACCTGTATGGTAAAACCTTGACGGGCAAAGCCTTATGCATTCCCGGCAGCATAGGGTCCACATCCGCCGGAGCCACATGGGATTTGATTGCCCGGCGCAATATGGCCCCCGCCATCATTTTATTTTCTGGGAAGGTGGATTCTCTTGCAGCCGCAGGACTTACACTTGCCGACATTTGGGCTGAAAACCGCGTTTATACCATTGATTGTCTGGGTGATGATTTTCTTGAGGCTGTCCATGAAGACTGCACGATCTCTGTCGAAGAAGACGGTACAGTGGTCGTGTCGGCTTAAGCAATCAAAACAGCATTAATCTCAACTGCCGCCAGTTAACCAGTCCGGGTCTTCATATGCGGGATTGGGATAGCTGTAGAAACCTTTATTTGTGGCGACGCCTGTTTGACCTGCTTCAACCATATCCAGCAGGAATTGTGGTGGCCGGTCAGTTGGATCGCCACTTTCTTCATAATAGGCCTGTTCAATCTTCGCGACCGTCTGCAGGCCAACTAAATCCATCAAGGCACAAGGGCCAAATTCTGACCCGGTGTTTAGGATATAACCCCGATCAATATCATCGGCTGTTGTCATCCCTTTGGCCAAAAGACTCAAACATTCCTTTTTGATTGCCCGCCAGATACGGTTCTGTACATATCCCATATTTTCTTTTTTCAGCGTAATGGGAATCATACCGATCTTTCTTGCCCAGGCTTCCGCAACTTCAAGAGTACTGCTGCTGGTTTGTGGATTGGGCATGACTTCGACCAATCGATCACCGGCGCGTGGAAAAGAAAAATTCATATTAAAGAAACGATCAGGTCTGGATGTAACTGATGCAATTTTTGAACAGACCAGAGAAGACGCATTGGTCCCCTGCAAGGCATGCTCAGGTAATAACCGATCAATCTCAGCGTGAATATTCCTCTTTAGCTCTAAAACTTCAGGGATATTCTCAAACACAAGATCCACATCCAATAGGGCTTCTTCCAAGGAACCTGCAATGACCAGATTCGCGAGATATTTTTCGTGATCATTCGCCTTGTCTTCAGAAAACCATTGTAACAGCGTTTTTTCTGCTCTTTGTAATGCGTCCTCAGAAGCATCGAATAACTGCACCCCAATTCCGTTGGCCAAACATGCCCAGCTTACTTGTTGTCCCATTGTTCCGGCACCAATGATGGCGATGCGTTTGATGTCGGTGACAGGCAATGTTGTCATCTTATTCCTCACTTATTACTGCTTTTTATGCTCATACCACAGGGAACTATAAATGTTGTCATATGAGATCATTATATGTTATAGCATTATTTATAAAATGCAATATCATTAAATAATCTATAAAGTTACATACTGGGAAAACAGATGGTCGCAAGGTATAAATTTTATCTGTTCTGGGGGCTCTTCCAGATGATATGTATCTTGCCTGTGATCAGCCAAGCTGCACAATGGCAGATCATCCATGCTGGACATCTCCTACACATGGATCCCGATAAAGCAGACGCGCGTTCTTTTGAATTTCGTGCCCGGAAATCTGTGGTCATTCGCAATGGAAAAATCTCTAAAATCCATGATGGTTATACCTCACCAAAGGATTTGCAAGTCTCTGAGAATGACCATGTCAGCCTGATCGATCTGAGCAACAGATATGTATTGCCAGGTTTGATTGATGGCCATATCCATTTAACCGCCACGCCCGTCATTGCGGGTAAACGCCGTATAGAAGCCGTCACCTTGTCAGATGCTGACCGGGCTGTTTTAGCAACAGCAGCAGCCAAAGCCATTTTAAAGGGTGGCTTTACGACTGTGCGGGACCTGGGTGCCATAGGTAAAGATGCGATATATGCCGTCCGGGATGGTATCAAAAAACGATATATCCCCGGCCCCAACATATTGGCATCCGGTAACGTGCTCAGTCCCACAGGCGGCCATGCTGATAAATCGACGGGATACAGGCAGGATCTGCATAATGTCTTAACTTCGCCGGGGGTTTGTAATGGACAAGATGGCTGTACCAGGGTCGTTCGTGAACAAATTCGCAATGGTGCAAATGCCATCAAAATCACCGCAACCGGCGGTGTGTTAAGTCAGGCATCATCGGGGGTGGGCCAACAATTCACCGATCGGGAAATGATCGCGATTGTGGAAACAGCCCATGCACTCGGCCGAAAAGTCACTGCCCATGCCCACAGCAAACAAGGCATAGAAGCTGCTTTAAAAGCAGGTGTTGATTCCGTTGAACATGGTACTTTTCTGGATCAAAAAACAATCAAACTTTTTCTCAAAAATGATGCCTATCTTGTGCCCACTTTAATGGCGGGTGATGCTGTGACAGGCTGGGCAAAAGATGATGTGCCTTTTCTGTCAATCATTCAGAAATCAAAGGCTCTGTTGATTGGCGATCAAATGATCAAGGCAACGGCCTTGGCTCATAAAGCCGGTGTCAAAATCGCCTTTGGTACGGACAGCAGTCTGCTGAAAAATGGTATTAATTGCCGGGAATTCCCTCTGCTTGTCAAAGCGGGATTATCTCCCCAGGCCGCCCTGCATACTTCCCTGATCAATGCCGCAGAGAACCTTGGTATTGGGGATCATACCGGACGCCTTTTGCCGGAATATCATGCCGATATTATCGCAGTTCGCAAAGATCCTTTCAAAGATATCAATGCCCTTTGTGACGTCACATTCGTCATGAAATCCGGACATGTCGAGTGGCCTGAAAAATAACCCCAGAAAATAACGACAAAAACAATCAATTCTATAAAATTAATGAAGGAACAATGTTATGAACACAGAGCCTATGCCTTCGGTCTCCGAAG
>Ga0207422_1004404_pt1 | contig 11749 bp, 9 predicted proteins | sample MarCyaLeptolynsp_FD_187757 | JGI IMG/M metagenome (GOLD analysis project Ga0207422, IMG submission 187757) | Marine cyanobacterial communities from Panama - species 1 Leptolyngbya sp. (SPAdes) | ecosystem: Environmental > Aquatic > Marine > Unclassified | place: Panama: Panama City | collected... | reverse complement strand
AAGGCTACCATTCTGACTGGTTATGAAATGAATCTTTCAGCAGCCCTTAAAAAAGGCTCAGATATTTGGTTGAATACGCCTCGCAGACCTATGGAAGCTTCCGGTACCAGTGGGATGACAGCGGCCATGAATGGTTCGGTGAATTTATCGGTAAATGACGGATGGATTCCAGAGTTTGCCAAACATGGTGAAAACTGCTACATCATTCCTGAGGCAGATGTGACTCAATCAATCGAAATTCAGGATGAGCATGATTACCATCACCTGATGCGTGTGCTGACCAGTGAGATTATTCCTACTTATTATTCTGAAGATGGAAAGTGGTGGGATGTAGTAAAAAATGGAATGCAGGATGTGGTTCCGTTTTTTGATTCTGACCGTATGGCTGATGAGTATTATACAAGACTTTTTGCCTAATTTTGGGCATGCTCTTATATAAAGACTTCTTATTGAGAATACATATACACAGTCTCATCTTATTGATGGGGCTGTGCTTTTTTTTGTCCTGCAAACAAGCGACTCAAGTTGAAATTAATACTGAGGGGAAATCTGTAAGCTATGCGCAAGGATTTGATATCGAGGATAGGGGAGACTATCAACTCCTACATTTATTCAGGCATTATGAAAAGCAGCTAGATACTTTGACTTACCAATTGAATCCCAGAGCTTCTTCTATTGAAAAAGACAGCCAGGCGGATGGAATTATTGAGATTCCCGTTCGCAGCATAATTTCCCTTGCCAGTCCCTATGCTGCTATGCTTGAAAAACTGGATGCTCTGGATAAATTGGTCGCTATAGACCAGGGAGATTTTGTGTATAGCGCTGCTATCCGTGAAAAGCTGAGTCAGGAAAATTTGGCTGAGTTAGGAGGGGGACCCAATCTGGATGTCGAAAAAGCTATAAAACTTGAAGCGGATGTTCTCTTATATTCTGCTTTCCCAGGCTCTCAATCTGCCAAACTCGAACAACTAGCCTCTCTAGGTACACTAACTCTGCCTTTGGCTGAATGGCAGGAGTATAGCATTCTGGGCAGGGCGGAATGGATCAAAGTATTTGGGGCTTTAGTCGGCAAAGGAGAAGAGGCCGACAGTATTTTTTCAGAGATAGATCAGGTGTATCAGGAAGTAGTAGCTCAGGTCAAACCTCAAACCGAACGCCCCCTCATCATTAGCAGTCTACCATTTAAAGCCATTTGGTCTGTTCCGGGAGGAGATAGTTATATGGCTAAATTATACCAAGATGCGGGGGCTGCTTATTATTGGAAAGATCATGAAGGGACTGCGAGTATCCCCCTTTCCTTTGAAGCTGTATATCCAGCGGGCCTGGAAGCATCCATCTGGATCAGTCCGGGAGCCATCAGGAGCTATGAAGCTTTGTCTGCTCAGGATGAAAGATTTTCAGATTTTTCGTCTGTCCAAAACAAAAAGGTCTACCACAATTACAAAAGATCCCTATCAACAGGAGGTAATGACTACTGGGAATCCGGTGTCATCAATCCTCACCTCATCCTCAAAGACCTTGTGAGCATCTTTCATCCAGAACTCCTTCCAGATCATTCACGGGTTTATTTTGATGAACTGGCGGACTAGGAAAATCAAGCCTTATCTAAAGGTCATTTTGACCATAAGTATTTTTTCTCTAATTTGCCCCTCAATTAGGCTCCTAAAGAGCACTGGATGATCCTCTATCGCAGGCCCTTTGTGAAAAGATAAAAAAGTGTCTGATAAAGGATAGCAATTCGCGAAATTCCTTTGTTATTTTGCGCCAAATAAATAACACATCTCTATGTCAGAGCAAATTACCTATCCTACGCTAGATACAGCGATTTCCAACAAAGCTGCCGACAACATCCGTATCCTCTCTGCTGCCATGGTAGAGAAAGCCAAATCGGGCCATCCCGGTGGTGCTATGGGAGGAGCTGATTTCGTAAATATCTTGTTCTCTGAATTTCTCAATTTCGATCCTGATGACAACAACTGGGCATTCAGGGATAGATTTTACATGGATCCCGGGCATATGTCGCCCATGCTGTACTCCATTTTGGGGCTCTTAGGCAATTACTCTATAGAGGATATTAAAAACTTCCGCCAGTGGGGAAGCCCTACACCTGGACACCCGGAGGTAGATATAGCCAGAGGAGTAGAGAATACTTCAGGCCCACTGGGACAAGGTCATACCTTCGCAGTAGGAGCTGCGATTGCTGAGCGTTTCCTCGCAGATCGTTTCGGTGAGTGGACCGCACATAGAACCTATGCTTTCATTTCTGATGGAGGTATTCAGGAAGAGATTTCTCAGGGAGCTGGTAGAATCGCCGGATTTTTGGGATTAGGGAATCTCATCATGTTTTATGATTCAAATGACATCCAGTTATCATCTGTGGTTTCAGATGCCATGGACGAAGATACTGGGAAGAAATACGAGGCCTGGGGCTGGCATGTGATCACTATCGAAGGAAATGATCCGGAAGCCATTCGCAAAGCCTTGAAAGAATCTATCGCAGAAACCGATCGCCCATCTTTGATCATCGGTAAAACGATCATGGGTAAAGGAGCGGTAACAGAAGAAGGAGAAAGCTTTGAAAGAGAAGTTGAAACGCATGGACAGCCTTTGAGTAAAGCGGGAGCGTCTTTCGCCAAAACCATCGCCAATCTCGGAGGAAATCCTGAAGATCCTTTTGTCATCTTCCCTGAAGTAGCTGAGATGTATGCTGCTGTAAAAGAAAGCCGTCGCAAGGAAGTGGCTACCAAAAGAGCTGCTCAGGCAGCCTGGGAAGCTGCAAATGCCGAAGCTGCTGCTAAACTCAATAGCTACCTAAGTGGAGAAGTGCCAGCGATTGATTATGCTTCTATCGAGCAAAAAGCCAATAACGCCAGCCGTAACTCATCCGGTACTGTTTTGGCCCATTTCGCGGATCAGGTAGGCAATATGATTGTTTCTTCTGCCGACCTTTCCAATAGTGATAAAACCAATGCCTTCCTCAATAAAACCACAACCTTTAAAAAAGGAGATTTCAGTGGAGCATTTTTGCAGTCCGGAGTATCCGAACTGACCATGGCTGCAATTGCAAATGGAATGGCCCTACACGGAGGCGTAATTCCGGTAGTTGCTACTTTCTTTGTATTCTCTGATTACATGAAACCCGCCATTCGTCTGGCCTCTCTCATGGAACTTCCCGTGAAATATGTATGGACGCATGATGCTTTCCGTGTTGGAGAAGATGGACCTACGCACCAGCCGGTTGAGCAGGAAGCCCAGATTCGTCTTTTAGAGCAATTGAAAAATCACTCTGGCAAAAGCAGTTTCCTCGCTTTGCGTCCTGCAGATGCACATGAAACGACAGTAGCCTGGAAAATGGCCATGGAAAATACTTCTACGCCTACAGGCCTCATCCTTTCTCGTCAAAACATCAAGGACCTTCCGGTTGAGGGAGATGCCTATACTTCTGCTTTGCAGGCCGAGAAAGGTGCTTATGTGGTTCAGGACACAGACGGAACTCCTGATATCATCTTTGTAGCGAATGGATCAGAAGTAGCTACTTTGATTGATGGAGCAGATAAGTTACGTGCTGAAAAAGGATTGAAAGTACGTGTAGTTTCTGCCATTTCAGAAGGCCGTTTCCGCGAACAATCTGCCGACTACCAGAAAAGTGTAATTCCTGCAGGAATCCCGGTATTGGGTATGACAGCTGGATTGCCTGTAACTCTTCAGGGACTGGTAGGACCTTTCGGAAAAGTAATTGGTTTGGACCACTTTGGACATTCAGCTCCTTATACGGTATTGGATGAAAAATTGGGCTACACTGGAGAAAATGTATACAATCAGGCAGTCGCTTACTTAGCGGATTATGCCGGATAAGCAAATATAAACCTATGCTACTACTAGGATTGGATATAGGCAGTTCCTCCGTAAAAGGAGCTGTACTGGATGGAAATTCGGGTAAAGTGCTTGCAAGTACCTTTTATCCAAAGAAAGAATTACAAATCCATGCCCCTCAGGCTGGCTGGGCCGAACAGGACCCGGAAACCTGGTGGAGCTGTATCCAGGAAGTATGCAAGGAACTTTTTAAAGCCGATGGACTCGATACCTCTCAGATCGGGGCCATCGGCATTTCCTATCAGATGCATGGCCTGGTCATGGTCGACAAAGACCAGCAAGTGCTACGTCCCTCTATTATTTGGTGTGATAGTAGAGCAGTGGAAATAGGAAAAAAGGCCTTTACGAGCATAGGAGTAGGGAAAACCCTGGTTAATCTTCTCAATTCACCCGGCAACTTTACAGCATCCAAATTAAAATGGGTGAAGGAAAATCAGCCGGAGATTTACGAAAAGATACATAAGATCATGCTTCCCGGAGACTTCATTGCTATGAAGCTCAGTGGAAATATCCGAACTACAGTCTCAGGTCTTTCAGAAGGGATTTTCTGGAATTTTAAGGAAAATGCCCTGGCACAGATGCTGCTAGATCACTATGGAATTGATGCATCCCTCATTCCTGAGACAGTGGATACCTTTTCTCGTCAGAGTGAATTGAGTGCTAAGGCCGCAGATTTATTAGGACTGCAGCCCGGAATCCCAATTACCTATCGAGCCGGTGATCAACCCAATAATGCCATGTCGCTCAATGTGCTTCGTCCTGGGGAAATTGCAGCAACAGCTGGTACTTCCGGAGTGGTTTACGGGGTCAGTGATACGGTTCGCTACGATTCTCAGTCTCGGGTCAATACCTTCGCTCATGTAAACCATGGAGCTGAAACCCGTCTTGGGGTTTTACTTTGCATCAATGGAACGGGCATTCTCAATAGCTGGATGAAACACAACCTCGCTTCTCATTTGACCTATGAGCAAATGAATCAGGAAGCAGAGGAAATTCCGATTGGATCGGAAGGGGTAATTATTTTGCCTTTTGGAAATGGGGCGGAGCGTGTGTTATGCAATGAAAATCCAGGCAGCCAATTCTTTGGAATTGAATTCAACCGCCACAGAAGAGGACACCTGATTCGCGCAGCTCAGGAAGGGATTGTATTCTCCTTCAAATACGGCATGGACATCATGCGCGAAATGGGGATCAATCCTTCAGTCATACGTGCGGGCAAAGCCAATATGTTCCTCAGCCCGATCTTTAGAGAAACATTGGCAGGTATTACCCAAACCCCTATTGAGTTATATAATACGGATGGAGCTCAGGGAGCCGCACGTGCTGCCGGAATAGGGGTAGGGCATTACAGCTCATTTGAAGAGGCTTTTGAGGGCCTGAGTTTGCTCGAAGAATGTAATCCTGATTCGTCTAAATCAGATGCTTTTCAGGAAGCCTACGGAAAATGGCTGGAAGCTTTGAAACAGCACAGTTCTGCCGTTGAATAAATATTTTGCTATTCCTTCCAAATGGGGTAAATTTTACAAAAAGAAATCGCTAAATTTATTTAGCAATAATGTCTCTATGTATTCAAGTTTAAGAGGATCTTCATCCTTTTCAGTCATCACGCTACTACTACTCATAAGCAGTTTCTTTATCGCTTGTGACCAAAAGCAGGCAAATGCCCAGGTAGTTGATCAGACAGCTCCCAAGTCTGTCTCCCCTCCCAATCCTATGCAAGCGCATATGGCTGCCGTTGAAGGGGATATCAAAAAGATTGTTCCCGGTAGTTTCAGCAATCCTTATGAGGGTATGATTAAAATACCGGCCGGGGAGATAGAATTAGGTTCTATCGAAGGCTTGCCGAGGGAAAAGCCGACCAGCTTCCATAAGGTAAATTCTTTTTACATGGATAAAAGCCCGGTCACTGTAGGGCAATACCGCAAATTTGTGGAAGCAACCGGCTATCAGACAGAAGCCGAACGCTTTGGCAATAGCATTGTTCATGATATGCGGGGTCAAAAAGAATGGCATTTGGTGAATGGAGCCAACTGGCAATTTCCCAGGGGACCTGAAGGAGGAAAAGCTCCGGATGATCATCCCGTTACCCAGGTTTCTTATAATGATGCACGCGCTTATTGTAAATGGGCAGGAAAAAGGCTTCCCAAAGAAGTAGAGTGGGAGCATGCAGCCCGAAATGGAGATAATTCCCGGGAAAAATACAGTTGGGGCGAAGAGATTAAGGTAAAAGGCGTATATAAGGCAAATTACTGGCAAGGATCTTTCCCCTTTGTAAATGAAGAAAAAGACGGATACCTCTACACTTCGCCTGTAGGCAAATTTGGTTCTACTCCCCTCGGCCTGACCGATATGGCTGGCAATGTCTGGGAATGGTGTGAAGACTGGTATAAAATGTATGGCAAAGATGGTAAATACATTGAGACAACCCCTGGCCAAAGAGAACGCGTTATGCGTGGGGGATCTTTCATGTGTGAGCCCGGTTTTTGTCATGGATACCGGGTCTCGGGAAGGTCCGGAACTTCTCCTGAATCGGCCTTGTTTCATCTTGGTTTCAGATGTGTGAAAGATATTGAAACATAAAGACTAATTTATTACTGGAACTTTGCCCATTCGGCTTTATTTTTGCACACGAATTTTCAAAACACACTCTATGTTCACAGACGCCGATCTCCGTCAAATAGAAGAAAGAGGTAGTAGCCTTGCCGCTATAGAAAAGCAAATAGAGAACTTCAAACAAGGATTTCCCTTCCTGAGAGTTGTAAAAGCTGCAACAATCGGAGACGGTATCATTAGATTGAGTCAGAATGGGATTGCTCCCTATATAGCCAAATACGAAGAAGAACTCTCCCGTAAAAAAGTAGTTAAATTCGTTCCCGCCTCAGGGGCCGCAAGTAGGATGTTTAAGGCATTGTTTGCTTTTGCAGCTGCTTATGAAGGAAATAATGGGGTAGCAGAGGCTTTGATGGATGAAAATAATGCCGACCTGAAAAGCTTTTTCAGCAGAATTCGTGATTTCGCTTTTGCCAATGATCTGGACGCCAGTTTCAATGGAAGCAGTTTGGAATCTCTGATTGAAGAAAATCGCCATGTAGATATCCTAAATAAGCTTCTCAAGGATGACGGCCTGTCATATGGTAGCCTGCCCAAAGGTCTTTTGAAGTTTCATAGCTATGGAGATAGCTCGCGAACTCCTGTTGAAGAGCATTTGGTGGAAGCAGCTAATTATGGAGCTGCAGAAGGTGGAACGGCTTACCTTCATTTTACGGTTTCTCCTGAGCATCTTCCCAAGTTTGAAGCTTTGGTGGCTGAGGTAAAGGCAGCTTATGAAGAAAAGTATAATCTTCATTTCGAAATCAGCTATTCCATCCAAAAACCTTCTACAGACACGATCGCAGTGGACCTGGAAAATAATCCTTTCCGTGAAGAAGACGGAAGCATCCTTTTTAGACCAGGGGGACATGGAGCTTTGATTGAAAATCTCAATGAAATTGATGCAGATATCATTTTCATCAAGAATGTAGATAATGTGGTTCCGGATCTGATCAAGACCCAGACCTATTTTTATAAAAAAGCACTGGCAGGAGTCATCCTGAATTACCAGAAGCGCATCTTCGCCTATTTGGAGCGCATAGAAAATGGAGAAGAAAAGATTCTCAAAGAGATAGAGAGTTTTCTCCAGAACGAATTGTGCGTCAAGCCTCCCAAGGGCTATGCAGATTGGGGTGTGGAGGAAAAGAAGAATTACTTTGTCCAAAAACTCAATCGTCCCATCCGTGTATGCGGTATGGTGAAAAATGAAGGCGAACCCGGTGGTGGTCCTTTCTGGGCCTGGAATCCAGATGGCAGTGTGTCTCTTCAAATTGCCGAATCAGCCCAGATTGATAAAAACGACCAGGCACAGTTGAGTCAAATGCAGCATGCCACCCATTTCAACCCAGTTGATCTGGTATGTGCTACCCGTGACCGTCATGGCAATGCATTCGATCTGAGCCAATTTACCGATCCTCAAACGGGATTCATTTCCGGCAAATCAAAAAATGGCCGCGAGCTCAAAGCCCAGGAACTTCCCGGCCTTTGGAACGGCGCTATGTCCAATTGGATTACCCTTTTCGTAGAAGTACCCATCATTACCTTCAATCCAGTTAAAACTGTAAATGATTTGCTCCGAGAGCAACATCAAGGGTAATGACGTGTTTGTGTTCTGATGTTCACGTATTCTGGTGGTGTTTTAGTGTTGTCGTGCGGTAGTTCGAGCTATCGGCAACTAACCACAACACTAAAACACTACAAGACCTCCCCCTCAACCTACAAGAACCCCTGAACACGAGAACACAAGAACACTTCTGTTCGTTTCTTATATTTGCCCCATGATTCATCATGAGGACAGCATAGTTGCGATCAGTACGCCGCAGGGCTCGGGAGCTTTGGGGGTGATTCGAGTTTCAGGAGCTGATGCGATTTCCATTGTGGATGGGGTATTTAGCAAAGATATTTCAGTGGCTGAGGGCTATAGTATCCATTTTGGGCAGATTAAACGAGGGAAGCAAATCCTCGATGAAGTACTGGCTACGGTTTTTCGTGCTCCTCGATCTTTTACCAAAGAAGATGTAGTTGAGATTTCCTGTCATGGGAGTCCTTTTATTCTGAGGGAGGTTTTGGGTTTAATGCTGGAGAAGGGAGCTCGTCTGGCGAAAGCGGGTGAATTTACCCAAAGAGCTTATCTGAATGGAGCTATGGACTTGGCGCAGGCTGAGGCTGTAGCAGACCTCATTGCGTCTCAATCGGCGGGAGCGCATAAGCTTGCGATGAATCAAATGCGTGGGGGAGTTTCTTCGGAACTAAAAGCTTTGCGTGGCCAATTGCTCGATTTTACTTCTCTGATTGAACTGGAACTCGATTTTGGGGAAGAAGATGTAGAATTTGCAGATCGGACTCAACTAGAGGCTCTGGTTAAGGAGATGATGAGTAAGGTACAGGCATTGATTGAAAGTTTCCGTTTGGGGAATGCTATCAAGCAAGGAGTGCCCACCGTCATCATAGGTAAACCCAATGCCGGCAAATCAACCTTGCTCAATACACTCTTAAATGACAATAGAGCCATCGTATCCGATATACCAGGTACAACCCGAGATGTAATCGAAGATCGGGTGGTGATCGATGGAATCGAATTTCGTCTCATGGATACAGCGGGAGTTAGAGAAACTGAAGATATCATTGAAGCCGAAGGAGTGAAGCGTACTTTAAAACTCGCGCATGCGGCTTCTTTGCTGATATACCTTTTTGACTGCCAAACTGAAACTCCTGAGCAGGCCGCAACTTTCATCCAAAGCCTCGAACTCTCAGAAGACATACAGGTACTCTCCATTGGAAATAAGCTGGATAAGTTGGAGGATCCCAAAACCTATGCCCAGCAGTACGACAATGACATCTCCGGTGCTTATCCCTGGATCATCATTTCGGCTAAGGACAAGCTTCATATGGATACTTTTCGTACCCTTATGGTTGATGCAGTCAACAATTTTTCCAATATACAAGAAGGGCAAACGCTCATCTCCAATGCCCGCCATCTTTCAGCTTTACAAAAAGCAGAAACGGCCTTATATGATGTGCAAAATGCCATGCAAATGGGCGTTTCCGGAGATTTGTTATCCATTGATATCCGTACAGTATTGCATCACATAGGCGAGATAACAGGTGAGATCAGTACGGATGAAGTATTGGGGAATATCTTTTCGAAGTTTTGCATCGGCAAATAACCCCTACACATCCTCCGCTTCCCGCCAATAAAAATACGTCAATACCGCAGATACCCCAGCCAATGGATGCCAGATCAATCCATGCGGCTGAAAGAAACTGTCTGGATCACAGAGAAAGTTTCCACTATGGGAAGCCCACCAAAAGAAAGTCGCAATAAGGATGGATAAAATAGAGAGCGACCAAAGCCAGGCAGTTTTTGCTTTGCCTTGCATGACTTTTCCTGTACGAATCCAGATATAAATCTCAAGTGCGAAATAGGCAAGAACCAGGATAATAATATTGATAAAGGAAGGGAGGTAGAGATGCAGGATGCTGAAAAGTACTACGCCTGATAAATAGCTAATCCAAAAGGCAGAATCTGAATCCCATATCCGTCGAAGAGAGTAGGCCCCCAGAAAGGCGGCAAATACATACATGGAGATACCGTCTATTAAGTTTCCCCATTGCGTAAGGGAAGCATGAAACCACATGCTGCCCAATCCCAGGAATAAGACTGCGAATATGTAGAGTTCGGGAATCCAACTATGGGAACGCATTTGATTGGGAGGAGGATTCCTTGCTAATTGATTGCGATCAGCATAGACAGAAAATGCTACGATAAACGAACTGAGGAGAGAATAGAGATTAAACCAGGTATTTACGGGCTGGCGAACTCCGGGGGCACCGGATGTTACTTCTGCTGGATCAAAGGCCTCACAAAAGCAGCCATCAGGACTTTTATAAATGCAATCACTGGCTTGTCCTGGCCATCCAAAATTGACAAATAAGAGGAAAGTTCCCAGGATTAGGGCAATGGCTAGTGCCCATACGATGAAGCCCCTGTATATAGGCATAAAGCAGGAATTGATTTGATTCCTGCTTAATCTACGATTTATATCTTACATACAATATCTTGGATAGGAACCTGATTGTTCCTAAAAGGCTAAGAAGTTTCTAAGCCCCTTCGCTTTGCTTTTTCAGCTTATAGCGGGCTTTTGCTACTTCTTCTCTACGCTTGGTGGAAGGCTTTACAAATTCACGGCGCTTTCTGATCTCCCTCATCATCTGGGTATCCTTATGCTTTTTGCGGTACCTTCTGATCAGTCTATCTACCGTTTCATTTACTCCTTTTCTTACGATTAGCATATGTTTTTTATTTGTGGACTTCTAGTCAATGAATGAAATTATGTAATTGCTTTCTTTTTTTTTGACCCCAGTTTTCCGGGTCAATGCTAAGGCAAGATTTTCTTCTTGTCAACCCAAAAGCTTAAGAGGAACCAAAGATGACAAAAAATCATCTTCGCGTGCAATTACGCTAAATAATTCCTGAGAAAAAATTATTAACCGATGAGTCGGTGTACTTTTGCGTTTAGTTGATGGTCTTCTACCATCTTATCTGCAAAACTTTTGTGACCCGTAGGTGCTAGCAGGATGAATTGTCCGTTTTTAACCTTGGCCAGGGTGCTCAATAATTTATACTTGGAAACCAGAAACTCCTTGTCCATGTTTTTGGTGATGACCTCAACGTAATTCTTCCTTCCCAGAAATATACCTGTAAGGTCAGGGGTATAGGTTTTATCCTGGTCCTTCATGGTATATTGAGTAGGGGTCTCATAGCCCTCAGAATTAGCTTTGATCTGGTCAAATCCCTGGCTCTTTGCCCATGCTGCAGCTTTTTCAATAAGTGTCACATCTGTCATAATTCAGTTTTTGGAGTATAGTGGGTACTCAATAAGTAATTCCAGAAAAATAATTGGAATTGTTTTGATAAGCTGCTACAAAGACGAGAGACGTTTTGTGGAATGGACAAACAATGGCTTACTCGTGCAACACCTTTAATAAATCAGGTCAGGAGAAAAAACGGGAATTTTTGTAATCGTTCGAACTCACCTCCTTCCAATTCTGTCGCAAGATAATGCATAAGTACAAACAATGGAATTTTCTGCGATAATTTGGTTCGGAAAATTTTAATATTTCAATAAAACGGGCAAAAATTGGGTATTTCTGCATGTGAAAATCAGCTTTTTGCCGAATTCCTCCTAAAACTGATTAAGCACCGAAGCGGGATTGCTTCGGTGCTACAGCTTTATACATCAACATTCATGATTGTGCCTGATAGTCTGATCAGTCGGATTCTCTG
>Ga0207422_1004403_pt1 | contig 11751 bp, 11 predicted proteins | sample MarCyaLeptolynsp_FD_187757 | JGI IMG/M metagenome (GOLD analysis project Ga0207422, IMG submission 187757) | Marine cyanobacterial communities from Panama - species 1 Leptolyngbya sp. (SPAdes) | ecosystem: Environmental > Aquatic > Marine > Unclassified | place: Panama: Panama City | collected... | reverse complement strand
CACGACGAAGCCAGGCACGACCCGGTGCATGATCGTGGCGCCGTTGCCGTCGGCGCCGTCGTAGAAGCCGGCCTGCGCGTAGGCGAGAAAGTTGTCGACCGTACCCGGCGCGAGGTCGGGCCGCATCTCGAGCACGAGGTTGCCGGCCGTGGTGCGCAGCTCGACCAACCGGAACGACGCCTCCGTCTCCGCCCCGTCGTCGCTGGCGTCGGCGGCGGTGGTCGTCGTCATGGCTGTCGTGGGCGGGTCGTCACCGTCGTCGCCGCAGGCGCCCGCGAGCAGGAGCGCGCCGATCGAGAGGTTGGCAAACGCCCGAGTTGGCCGCAGTCCCCGCATACTTCATCGTAGCGGATCGGCGCCGCTGCTGGGGCGCGGCTACGCCTCGGCCATCGCGTCGACGCGTGCCGCACGACGACCTCCGAGGTGCGCACCCACGAGCGCGCCGGCGGAAATGAGCCCGACGACCGCTGCGACCGCGATCGAGGTGTTGTTGATCCACGCGTACCCCGACGCAGTCGCCACGATGGCCAACAGCTCGAGGACGAGCGCGGGGACCGACAGCGTGACGACGTGCCACGATGCTGCGAACGCGAGCGCGGCGGCGCCACCCCACAACAGCCCGTCTTCGAGATCGAGCTGGCCGCGATCCCAGATCGCGAACAGGTGGCCAGCGAGTGCCAGACCGGCCAAAACAAACAGCACGGCCGCGGCCTGGGAGCGTCCGAACTTGCGGGCGATGAGGGCCAGCCCGATGAACACGACGACGAAAATGAGTGTGGCCCAGAGGTCGTCGGCCCCTCGAGGGAACTCAATTGCGGAGGGGGCGCCCACGGCCGAGTCCTTGTCGAATTGGACACGGAACGGATCGGGATCTTGCGCCGTCGATGGTGTTTTCTTGCCCGCGAACCTTCGCGTCGCGGAGCCACCGTTCGGCTACTTGCCCCGTGGGGCGCCGCAGCCTCCACACTTGGTGTGGTCGTGCTTGTTCATCGCGTCGCAGTACTCGCACTTCCAGTCGGCGACCTTCGCATCGGCAGCCGCCTTTTGGTCTGCGGCCTTCTTGTCGGCGGCCTTGTCGTCCGCGTCCTTCGCATCCTTCTTGTCGCGGTCGGTCTTCAGCACCGTGTCGACCGCCTTGGTCGCGGCGTCGATGTCCTTTTCGACCTTCTTCAGCACCGCGTCGGCACCGGCTTCGTTGGATGCACCCTTTTTGAGCGTGGCGTGCACGCGCTCGACGGTGGCCTTGGCGTCGTCGGCCGCGATCTTGGCCGCCTGTTGGCTCGACGTGTCGCCGGCCTTCGCCGCGGCCTCGACCGACTTCTTGCGCAGCGTTTCGAGCTTGTCGTCGATCCCCTTCAGCTTGCCGACGAAGCCACCCATCAGGGTGCGGTTGGCGGCCTGCAGCGCCTTGGCGGCGCTCTCGCCCTCGAGCCCGTCGGCTTTGGCCTTGGCCTCCTCGGCGGTCTTCATTCTCGCCTCGAGGGCGGGTTTGAACCCGGGGTAGGTGGCTTGCAGACCGGCGACCGTCTTGACGTTGGCGGCCCACGCCGCGGTTTGATTCTCGACCGTGGCTTTGCATCCCGACGCAAGCAGCGTCACGACGGTCACGACCATGAGGAGGATTCGTCCAAGCGTGTGCATCGCTACCAACTGAACGGACCTGGCCGAGCAATCACTCACGGCAGCGGTGCTATGATCACCCCATGAGGGTGATGGGGGCGGCCGCGCTCGCGACAGCGACGGCGTGCTTACTGGTGGGTGCGTGTAAAGACGACAACCCCAACGAAAATGGTGCGGCCGACACGGACGGCACGACCGGTGGCGGAGGGATCAACCTCGACGCAGGCGACACGGGCGAGAAGTTCGATCTGGGGCAGACCATTCCGACCGGGGACGGCAACGCGGAGGGGGACAGCGGCTGCGCCGATGTGACGGTGAGCGTCGAGCCGGAGATCCCGACGATCATGGTCCTGGTCGATCAGAGCGGGAGCATGACGTCGGACTTCTCGGGCGGGATGGACCGCTGGGAGGCGCTGTACACGTCGCTGATGGATCCGGCGGGGGGCGTCATCATGCCGCTGCAGAGCGAGATCCGCTTTGGTCTCACGCTGTACACCTCCGAGGACGGCAACGACGGCCCGATGTGCCCGATGCTCGAGGAGGTCCCGCCGGCGCTCGACAACTACGCGGCGATGGATGCGGTCTATGGCCCGGCGCAGCCCAACGACGAGACGCCCACGGGCGAGTCGGTGGAGGCGGTGGCGGCCACGCTCGATGCGTTCATGGAGGAGGGCCCCAAGGCGATCGTGCTCGCGACCGACGGCCTGCCCGACACGTGCGCCGAGCCCAACCCGCAAAACGGTCAGCCCGAGGCGATCGCCGCGGTGCAGGGCGCGTTCGACCTGGGCATCCAGACCTTCGTCCTGTCGGTCGGCAACGAGATCGGGGAGCAGCAGCTCCAGGAGGTCGCCAACGCCGGTATCGGGATGGACCCCGGCGGCGCCGACGGGGACGCGCCGTTTTGGATCGCCCTGGACGCGGGCGACCTGGCCACGGCGTTCGACGAGATCGTCGGCGGCTTCATCTCGTGCACCCTCGAACTCAACGGCATCGTGACGGGAGACGACTTCTGCGAGGGCGAGGTCTACCTCGACGGCATGCTGCTCGAGTGCCCGGTCGACTGGACCCTGATCGACCCGATGACCATCGAGCTGCTCGGGGCCGCGTGCGAAACCCTCCAGGACGGCGGCAGCCACACGGTGTCGGCCAACTTCCCCTGCGGCTCGATCGACATCCCGTAGGGGCCGCCTGGACCCGAGAGGCCGCGCTCCTCCCGCGCCTTGACCCCTCCGGGCATGGTGCTACTGTCCCGGCCCCCGCGGCGAGTGTAGCTCAGTCGGTTAGAGCACTGGTTTGTGGTACCAGGGGTCGTGGGTTCAAATCCCATCACTCGCCCAACTAAGACGCCTCGGAGAGCCCGCTAGCTCCCGAGGCGTTTGTCGTGGCGACAATGGTGGCACGCCATCGCGAGCGACCCGGTCACTTCTTCTTCTTCGACGGCGGCTCGATCAAATCGTCCAGTTCGCGCGCGGCGTCGGGCTGGCCCGCGGCCGAGAGCGCGGCTCGGGCCGAGAGCGCGAGCTTGCGGGCGCGCTCGGGGTCGCTGTCCTCGAGCACGCGGGCGAGCGCGGCTTCGGTCTCGGCGCGGCGATCGAGCCGGCCCTTTTTGCCCATCGCGTCGTGAATCGCCATGGCTTCCTCGAGCACCTCGATCGCTTCGTCCGCGCGACCGAGGCCGGCAAGGGCTCGACCGGCGCCGGTGAGCGAGTTGGCGACCGACGGGTGCGGCTCGTCGCCCAGCAGGGCGCGGCGAAGCTTGGCCGCGCGGCGGTATTGGGGCAGCGCGGCGGTGTGGTCCTCGACGCCGTTGAGCAGCACCTCGCCCAGGTCGTGCACGGCGCTGGCGAGCTGGGGGTGGTCGGGGGGAAGCGCGGCTTCGTCGACCAGGATGGCCTGGCGTAGCAGCGAGGCGGCGCGCTCGTGGGCGTCGCGGCGGAACGCCAAGATGCCCCGGCCGTGCAGCACCGAGGCCACCAACGGGTGCGTCTTGCCGTACTTGGCGACGAAGATCTGCATCGCTTCTTCGAGGTCGCGTTCGGCTGCCTCGAACTGTCCGAGGTCCGCCCGCGACTGCGACAGATTGACGAGCGAGCGCGCGACCTGAGGCGCGTCGGGCCCCAGCTGCTCGCGACGGATCTCGAGCGCCTCCTCGTGCTCGCGCATGGCCGCTTCGGGTTCGCCTTTGCGGTTGCGGGCGATGCCGCCGAGGTTTTCGTGCAGCGACGCCGACAGCAACGGGTTGCCCCCGCCGCGATCGAGCGAGGCCTCCGCGTGCCGACGCAGCGGATCGACCTCGTCGGCGCGCGCTTGCTCGTAGCCCACCGCCCACACCAGATCCGTCCACGAACGCGCGCGCACCAGATCCGCCTGGGCCGCGTCGGCGAGCCACACCGCCTCGAGCAGCGTGGACTCGGCCAACTTCGCGTCCCCGGCGTGCAGCTGGATCTGACCGAGCAGCGCGGTGGTCTCGGCGCGACGTCCCGGCTCGGCCAGCGTCCGTGCAGCATCGCGGGCGGCGTTGGCCGAGGTGAGGGCCGCCTCGTAGCGACCCAGGGCGTCGAGCGAGCGCGCCTGAGCCATGTGGTCGTCCACGGTGGCGGCCTGCTCCGCCTTGGCGCCAGACAGAGGCGCCACCCCACCCGCGACCAGCTCCGGATCGCCACACGGCGACAGCTGCGGCAGACTGGTGGTGGCGCTGACGGCCTCGGTGACCATCTGTGCGTCGGCCTCGGCCAACAGGCGCGTCAGTGCACCGACGTTCTTGAGGCGCCGACCCAGGCAGATCATCTGGCGGTCGAGCAGGTCCTGGCTCTGTTCCTTGCGGACCGAGGTGGCAAGGCACGCCTCGGTGTGCATCTCCACCCATCGGTCGGTGTAGTCGTCCAAGAAGCGCGCGGTGGTGGCGAATGCGTCGGCGGCGTAGGGTCGCTGCGTTGCGTCGAACGCCTGCTCGACCGTCGTGCGGATCTCGTCGTCCCAGACCCCGACGAGCTTGCGGTCCGCCCCCTGGCAGGGGGCTTCGGCCGGCGCGCTGTCGGGCCACGCGAAGATCACGGCCGCGGTCACGACCGACAGACCCACGCCCGCGACGACCACACCGCGCCGGCTGGTCTTGGGTTTGGGGGACAGCGCCGCGAGCAGCGTGTCCATGTCCTCCCAGCGCTCCTCGGGCTTGGTCGCCAAGCCGCGAATGAGCACGCGGCGGACCCAGCCCGGCACGGCCGCATCGCGCGGGGCCTCACGGATTTCTCCCTCGAGCATTCGGACGAGCAGCTCGGCGCGCGTGCGGCCGGGGTAGGGGCGCTGCCCGTACAGCGACTCGTACAGCGCGACGCAGAACGAGAACTGATCGCTGCGGGCGTCGGTGCGATGCCCCTGGTGCTGCTCGGGGGCCATGTACGCCGGCGTCCCCATGATCGCCCCGACTTGGGTGAGCCGGGTCGAAAGCTGCGTGTTGCGGCCCGGCAGGTCGACGACGTGAAGCGTCGGACTGTCCAGGCCGGCCCGCGTGGTGTCCGTGCCGAGGGTGTGGCGATCGCCTTCGAGCGGGTCGTCTTCGATCTCCGGCGGCGGGCCGTCGAGGGCCGGGTCGAAGTCCGCTTCGGTGCGGGCGAGGCCGAAGTCCAGAACCCGAACGCGACCGTCGCGCCCGACCAGCACGTTCTCGGGCTTGAAGTCGCGGTGCACGATGCCCGCGGCATGAGCCGCCGCGAGGCCGAGGCCTGCTTCGAGGTACGCGGCCAGGATCGACTCCCACGAGCGCTTCTCTTCGGTCTCGGTCAGCCACGTCGCCAGGTCGACCCCGTCGACGAACTCCATCGCGACGAAGACCTGCTCGCCGTAGGTACCCACGTCGTGCACGGTGACCACGGCGGGGTGCGACAGCTTGGCGAGCGCCTGGGCCTCGCGCAGCAATCGGGCTTTGGCGGTGTCCGGGCGCTTGGCGAAGGTGCGTGGATGGAGGAGCTTGAGCGCGATCCGGCGATCGAGCTCGGGATCGAACGCCGCGTACACGATGCCCATGCCGCCCGCGCCGAGCTTTTCCAGCACCACGTAGCGGCCGACCCCATCCCCGCGGCGAAGCACCTTGGGCGCCGCCTGCGGCTTGGGGGACAGCTGGTCGTCGCCGGCGAGCGTCGTGGTCGCGAACGCCGCTTTTGCGGGGGGCACCCGGGACTGGCCGTCGGAAGACTGGTCGGGATCGGACACGGGGAGAGCCGTCTCGCCCATTACCTTAGCTCGACCCGCCCACCGATGCGGCATTTGCCGCGCGGATTGCGGGGCAAACCCGCCAAACGGGCGCCTGGTGGCGCTTTGGGGCCACAGCAGCTATGTTGTCTGAGTATGCGTTGGCTGGATTGGCTTGGATGGATGGGACGCGCTGCCCTCGCGTCGACGCTGATGTCTGGGTGTTCCGGCATTGAAGGTCCCGTGCTCGGATCGGACGGCGGAGCCAACGCAGACAGCGAGGGCCTCGGTGACGACGACGACGACGATGACGACGGTGAGGGGACCGGCGGAGATGTCGGCGGCAGCACCGGGGGGTTCGCCACTGGGGGCATGGGCACCGATGGCCCCGCCGACGACTCCACCGGCGACGGAAACGACGACGGATCGGGCACGACGGGCACGGGCGGGGATACGGACACCGATACGGACACCGACACCGATACGGACACGGATACCGATACCGATACCGATACCGACACGGATACGGATACGGATACCGACGGCGACACGGACACGGACACCGAGGGCACGACCGGCGACACGGACGGCGACACGGACGGGACCACCGGGACCACCGGCGACTGATTTCGGGTCGTTCAGCCGACTTCGAAGGAATAGTCGACGCCCATCGAGGGACCGTTCCAGCTCGGAAACTTCGTCTTGTAGACCGCCACGCGCATGCATGCGGCGACCTTGTGGCGCTTGAGGGCCGCAGGCGCCTTGACCGTCACGCCCCAGACCTTGCCGGTCGGTTCGATGCCGATGTTGAAGTAGACCACCCCGGTCAACGCATCGTCGGTCGCCATGGCGGCCCGCTCGATGCAGCTGTTGAATTTCGGCTCGAGCTTGCGCAGATGTTGGCGGACTTTTCGGTCCGACAGACGCTCGGTGCCCTCGCCGATCGTCTCGGTCCGGTTGGGGTTGTACTTGGGCACGTGTGAGTCGTCGACGTTGAGTCCCGCCGGCGCGTCCCCACCATCACCGTCCCCGCCGTCGCCCCGCTTGCCCTTGCGTCGACGACGTCGCTTCTTCTTTTTGCCTTTGCCGTCGTCCTCGGCGACCACCGGCTCCTCGTCGGGTTCGTCGGGCACGCACTTGTCACCCTCGCAGCGCGTTCCGGCGCCACAAAACCCTCCGCACTCGCCGGGTGGTTTGCACCCGGCTGATGCCACCGCCCAGGCCGCGATCAGCCCGATCCCAAGGGACACGCGCACCGCCCAATCGTCGGCCAACGACTCTCCACGGGCAAGTGCGCGCCGAGTTCGGGCTGAGTTCGGGCCGCGTTTGCAGCTTTTGACCTCACGGCGGCCTCGTGGCAGCGTCCTGCCGTGGCGACAGCACCGAGCAAGACGCTGGAAACGTTCGACAACCCACGTCCTGGCCGACGCTACGAGATCCGCTTCGACTGTCCGGAGTTTACCTGCTTGTGCCCCAAGACCGGGCAGCCCGACTTCGCCACGATCCGCATCCGGTACACGCCCGCCGAGCGCTGTGTGGAGCTCAAGAGCCTCAAGCTGTACCTGTGGTCGTTCCGCAACGAGGGGGCCTTTCACGAGGCGGTCACCAACCAGATCCTCGACGATCTGGTCGCCGCAACGTCGCCGTTGCGCATGACGGTGGAGGGGGACTTCTTGGTGCGAGGCGGGATTCACACCGTCGTCGAGGCCACACATCTCGCCGAGGGAGAGAGCCGATGAGCGACGAGGCCGCCAGCTCCACGACCGATGGACGCGCCGGGCTCGCGGGAGCCGCGACGCCGGCGGGAACCCTGCGCGGCGCCGAGTCGTTCGGTGCCGGTGCTCGCACCCTCGGCCGCACGCAGCTGCACGTCACTCCGATCGGCTTCGGCGGCTACCGCATCGCCGATGGCTCGCCCGTCCATCGCCGCGCGCTCGCGGATGCGCTGCGCGGTGGCGTCAACCTCATCGACACCAGCACCAACTACACCGGCGGCGCGAGCGAGCGCCTCGTGGGTCGGATCGTGGCCAACCTCGTGCAGCGCGGCGAAGTCCGGCGCGATCAGGTCGTCGTCGTGTCGAAGGTCGGCTACATCCAGGGCGAAAACCTCGCCCGGGTGCGCGAGCGCGAGACGCCGTACGCCGACGTCGTGCCGTACGCCGACAACCTGTGGCACTGCATCGACCCCGCGTTCATTGCCGACCAGCTCGACGAGAGCCTCGAGCGTCTGGGGCTCGCCAAGCTCGACGTGCTGCTGCTGCACAACCCCGAGTACGCGCTGATGCACGCGGCCAAGCAGGGGGAGGATCCGCAGGCCGCCCGCGCCGAGCTCGACCGTCGGCTGTCCGCCGCCTTCGGGGCCCTCGAGCAGGCGGTCGCCGACGGCAAGATCGCCTGGTACGGGGTGTCGTCCAATGGCTTTTCCGAGCCGGCGGACGCGGCCGAGCACACCTCGGTCGCCCGCATGGTGGAGCTGGCCCGCCAGGTCGGCGGCGAACAGCACCATTTCGCCGTGATCCAGCTTCCGATGAATCTGCTCGAGCTGGGCGCCCATACGCTGCCGACCGGACCCGGCGACAAAACGCCCCTGCAGGTCGCGGCCGAGGCCGACCTCGGGGTGCTCGTCAATCGTCCGCTCAACGCGTTTTCGAGCGTTGCCGGACAGGAGCGCCTCGTGCGACTCGCGAGCAGCGGGGAAGGCCCGTCGGAGGCGGCTCAGTCGGTCCAGGACGCCCTCGCGGCGGTCCGCAAGCTCGAAGCCCAGTGGGCCACGGGCATGGCCAAGCGCCTGGTGACCGAAGGGGGTGACGATGCGGGCGATCTGTTCCGATGGGGTCGCGAGCTGTCGACGCGTGTGGCTGGACTCTCGGGGCCGCAGCACTGGTCGATGCTGCGCCACGAGGTCATCGCCCCGCACCTCGCCCAGACGTCGTCCGCCTTGCTCGCGGCGCTGTCGGGGGACGACAAGGTCGAGTTCGCCAACTGGTGGGAGGCCTACGGCACGGCCATGTACGACGCGTTCGAGGCGATCGGCGTCCAGCTGGCGGCCGAGCGCCGGGAGCTGGCGGAGGCGGTCGGGACCAAGCTGGACGCGCTTTTGCCCGAGCCGTGGCGGGAGATGCCGCTCTCGGCCAAGGCGGTGCTGTGCCTGCTCGCGACCCCGATCGCGTCGGTCCTCGTCGGAATGCGCGAGCCGGGCTACGTCGCCGACATGCTGATGCTGCGCGATACCCCGGTCCGCGTGCTTTCGGCCGCCGCCGGTGCGGTCGATCTTGCGGCGGTCGGGAGCGCAATCTCGACGAGCCTCGCCGATCCGGCGTGATCATCTGATAACTTCGCGGGCCGATGCCCATCGCGAATCTCGTCGCCGGCCTCGCCCTTGCCTTCGTGCTCGCGGGTGACCCCTTCACCTACGAATACGCGGGTCAAACCGACGGCTCCGGCAACGCCTGGATCATCATCGTCATCAACGAGGACATGAAGGACGTCGAGGTGACGATCTCTGGCGACGGCCAGACGATCACGCGCTCGCCCGGCAACCTCAAGTCCGGCAGCCGCTACAAGGTGCAGTGGAAGCAGGGCGGGGCGCAGGCCAAGTACCAGCTCGACGTCAAAGCACGCCGCCGCGAGGGGGACGTGTCGGGCGCGTTCGGCTTCGAGATCGTCAAGACCAAGGCGGCCGGCAAGGTCGGCAAGCTCAAGGTTCGGAGCTCCCGCGAAGACATCGTCAAGCGCAACAAGGCGCAGTACGAGTCGACGTTCGCGCTCGCCCGCTACGAGTTCAAGGTCTACGACAGCGACGGTGAGGTCGCCGCGGCCGGCTCGGTCGACGACGCCAACGTGCCTCCGGGCGGGACCTTCGAGGTCACCTGGCCCGCCACCGAGGTCTTCATGATCTGGGTCCGCGGCGAGGACGAGTTCGGTCGCTTCACCGAGTACAAGCTCGTGCCCTGGGCGGTCGAAATCCCGCACACCGAGATCAACTTCGACTCGGGCAAGTGGGACATCAAAAACCAGGAGGCGCCCAAGCTCGACGATGCGGTGGCCGTGGCGTTTCACGAGCTCATCGCGCTCGAGAAGGTCAACGACGCGGTCAACGCCAACCTGTCGCCGCAGCTGTACATCGTCGGCTACACCGACACCGTCGGCAACGCGGGCAGCAACCAGAAGCTATCCAACAGCCGGGCCAAGCAGATCGCCCAGTACTTCTACGAGAAGGGCTTTTGGGCGGAGATTTACTACGCTGGCATGGGCGAGCGGGGCCTGCGGGTCGAGACCGACGACAACGTCGACGAGGTTCGCAACCGGCGGGCGCTGTATCTCATCGGCGTGCAAAAGCCGGCCGGCGGCGGCCAGATTCCCTCGAGCTGGAAGCGGCTGTCGGGACCCCGCGCCAAGCCGGCCGGGTTTACGCCGCCCCCGCTGCCCGAGGAGTGGGAGAACTACCGGGAAGAGCGCAAGGCGGCGGCGGGCAGCGGAGGGTCGGGCAGCGGTGACGGCAGCGTCGAAAAGCTGGACGACACCAACCCGGGCTCGGACCTGTCGGGCTGGGAAGACGGCGGCGACGGCGGTGACGGTGGCGGCGGCACCGACTACAGCAAGGCCTACGGCGAGGGCGGACCCCCGCCGGTCGAAGGTGAGCCGGGGGCGACCAAGAAGGGCTGCACCGTTGGAGCCACCGACGGCGGACCGCTGGCACTCGGCTGGCTCGTGCTGCTGGGCCTGATGCGGCGGCGTCGACGCTGAGCGACGGTCGAAACGAGGGCGGCCTACTCGGCCGCCGGCTCGATCACCGCTTCGCTCGGAAGCGGGACGAACCGGTGCACCGTCATGAGGTGGTGCACCGCGCCCGGGACTGACGTCGGCATGGTCGCGAAGTAGCGCATCGCGGCGTGAAGGTTGCCGAAGGTGCGCTCCGCGTCGGCGAACGCGCCGGTGATGTTCTCGCGCAGCGGCGGGCGGGCATGCGGGTCCGCCCGATAGGCTCGGATGTACTCGAGCAGCCGCGGGTGATAGTCCGGATCCTCGACGATCGAGCGGATGGACTGCGTGCGCGGATGCGTGCCTTCGAGCACCGCGATGACCTGGCCCTCCATCTCGTCCAGGCCGTCCTCGAAGGTGTCCAGCAGCTGCAGGTCGTAGTGCGGGTTGGCGTGCACCACCTGCATCACGTGCCCGATGATCGTGTCCCGGGTGGAGTTGAGACCGGTGGGGTCGACGACCGAAGCCGGGTCGTCGAGCAGCCGCAGCATGCTGTGAAAGCGGAAGTTGATCCCCTTGGAGTCGTAGTAGTCCTGGGCGCAGGGCACGATGAAGAAGCGCATCATGTCCAGAGCCCCGACCGCCCGCTGCCGTCGGGTGGGAATCACGTCGATGTGGCCGCGGCGTCGCAGGCGCTCCAACCGGGGGCGCACGTGCTCTTCACGGCCGAACTGGGCGGCCGTCTCCAGGAGGCGGCGAAACTTGGTCGCCATGTCGCGCGGCGAACCTGCCGTGCGCCGAACGAGCTCCCATGCGGGCTGCACCATTCGGTCCGTCTTGGAAGAAAAAGCTGCCTGACCCGAGTGTTCCAACCGCCGCGTGATCCTCCGATTGATCATGGATCGCATCACGCCGCCCGCAAGTACCCGAGCCCGCACGATTTACCGGCGGTGCTGGGCGGCCGGCACGACTTCCGCTAGGTCGTCTGCAATCACCCGCTGAGCGCCGAAACGAGGCAGGCGCCCGATTCGGCGCAATTGATGCGGCCGGCGGGCCGAATTGGCAGGCCCGCGGGCTGCGTACCGAGCGCGGGCCGAGAGCCGATCCTAGGCCGGGTTCTTGGCGAGCCAGTCGTTGATCCAGCGCGCGCTCTCGGACCAGCCGTCGCGCAGGTTGGACTCCGCCGCGCGCTCGACCATGAAGGCCGCGCACGAAAAACAGCAGGCCAAGCGCGATCACGAC
>Ga0207422_1004402_pt1 | contig 11752 bp, 9 predicted proteins | sample MarCyaLeptolynsp_FD_187757 | JGI IMG/M metagenome (GOLD analysis project Ga0207422, IMG submission 187757) | Marine cyanobacterial communities from Panama - species 1 Leptolyngbya sp. (SPAdes) | ecosystem: Environmental > Aquatic > Marine > Unclassified | place: Panama: Panama City | collected... | reverse complement strand
CCGCGCAATATCCGCCTGAGTCGGGTTCAAGAGCGGCAGGCGGGCGCTGCGAGCCCGCATCGACGCCTGCTGTTTTGCCCCGGCCAGATTGTGCAGGGCGCGTACAACGGACTGCCACATTTTGGGGTCAGCCGCGCGACCCTGCCCTTGAGGCCCGTAAAGCACGGCACCGATTTGTTGCAGCGGTTCGGTTAGAGTTTCGGGAACCGGGACACGGGCCCGGTTACGGCGATGCCACCAGTTCGCGATCGCGCGGTGTGCCCTGGACAATTGATGATTGCCGAGCGCCCGTCGCGCCTGGCTAAGGGCGTACTTTTCAGACCCAAGATAGGCTGCCCCGCGGCGCTTGCGCCAGGCCGCAATTGGCTGCCTCAGCCGCCACATCGCCAGTGTCGCGCATCCGATCAACAACAAAACAGTGGCCCAACGGCCGAAATCGGTGCGCCAATTCCTTTTGGACACCTCAACTGGCGGAGGCCCCCGGACAGTCAGGTCAATGCCCTCGACCCGCGCGGTTTCGATGCGGTCCTCGGTCTGATTGTACCAGCGCACGGATATCGGCGACAAAGCATACCGGCCGCCGGCTTCAGCGACGTAAGTGATCACTTCCAGGCGTGACCCTGAAAGAACGGCACCTTCGGCCTGTTCCTCCAGGACGGGTTCCGCATCGTACGCGGCAAGCCCTCGCATTGCCTGGTCAGCCACGAGTGGCGGAACCATCATTGGCGACGCGCCTTCAATAGACAGGCGAACCCGTCGTTTGATCGCGTCACCGGGTTCCAGGTCATCTGGACTGCCTTCGATTTCCTGCTCAAGACGCAGTGCGGACGCGGCAATGAACGGATCAAGACCGGCACCATTCTCAGGAATCGCCCCGGTTATCGTAAATGCGGGGGTCCGCAACTCGGCCGAAACCGGCTTGCTTGTTAGCGGATCCGCATATTGAAGCGAAACCGGCTGCGCCTCAATCTGTACAACGCCTTCAACCATCGGATAAAACCGGTAGGTGCGGGTAATGCCGGACCAGGTCTCACCCTCGATCTTTCTGCTGACCGGATGTGTGGACCTCGGTGGCAAACGGACCATCAGGTTCGGCATATCGAAATCCGGCAGCACGGGCGGCTTCGGCATCCAGGTTGGAACCAGGACGGTGAGGCGCATCGTGACAGGCTGTCCCGGTATCGCCGTTTCAGACTCCAACTCCGCACCAATGAATGGCTGCGCCGCTTCCTGCGCGAACAGGGACGATGCCATCATGGATAAGACCAAACCCGCGAGCCACCGTGTCATGGCTGTGTCCGTGCCGCTTCGAGCGCAAATCGGCTGCGCAGAAAATCAGCCGTCCGGGTATCCACCGTGCGCATCCATTGTTCGGCGCTTTGCGGTAGAACGTCTCCTGGTTCCTGGATCTGGGTTTCCTGTCCGCGCCCGGACTGGTTGTCGTAAACGATATCGTCCGCGCCGATACCCGCGGCCTCGCCGGTGTCCGACTGTTCCCGGACCCGCTCAATGTACTCCACAATGTCTTTGGCAACGGCAAGATTGTGCTTGGCGGATGTGTAATCCGGGTCCCGCTCAAGCGCCGTTTCAAAAGCGGTAACGGCCTGCCGGTAACCCCGCGACTTGATATGAGCCATACCTTCGGCAAAAGCAGCCTGGGGCGTTTCGATCCGTGCGAACACTTCGACAGCTTCTTCATATCTGCCTGCCTTGTAGAGGGCATATCCGCGCCATGACGGCACCCGAAACAGATCCGCGGCCTCCGAATAGTTCCTGTTTTCGAATGCCAACCGGCCCTGCTGATCCGGCGTAAAAAACCAGTCGACCAGTCCGTCGGCCCGTGCCGGCAAACCCTGCGTCACCGACAATCCGGCGCCCACGACAAGCCCCCACCGCATGGTCCAGCCGCGCCGGAACCAGAGAAGAACAAGAAGGGCAGCCGGCCAAGCGAGGACCCAGCCGCGGTCGTCCCATCTCTGGCGTTCATCGGCAGCGAGCGCTTCGCGATAGGCCGTCTCCAGGCGGCGTTCCACCATTTTCACATCGGCCCCGTCGGGCGTCAGGGAAATCGGTGTCACCCCCTTTATACCACTCAGATCCTTGGACCCGCTCGCATCCGCATTGACGAGGAGAACGAGGATCGGATCCCCTCCGTCTTCAACATGCCAGCGCAGAGCCGGCATGTCGGCGTGATCGATTCCGTCGGCGACAAACAGTACGGCGCCTGGAACCGCCTCCGCTTTCAACGCCGATTGCGCCAGATCCAGCGCAAGCGTTGCATTGTGCCCGCCCGATGGCATCACCTCCGGCGACACTCCGTTGAGGAACGGTATGAGAACCGCGGGATCCTCGCTCAGCGGCGCAACGGAATGCGCGCTCCCGGCATAGGCAATGAGTGCTGTCCTGGCTCCAGCTCGGAGTTCGAGTATTTCCACGATCTTGTGTTTCGCCCGTTCGAGCCGGCTCGGCGCAACATCCCGCTTTTCCATACTCTCCGACACCTCCAGCACGATCGTGAGCGGTGCGGTCTGGGCGAGAAGCGGGTTGGGAACCCTGGTCCAGGCAGGACCGGCTGCGGCGATCGTGAGCAGCATCACCGCAAGCGTGACGGTGTCGACCGGCTTCAGGCGGCGGCGGCGCTCGCCCCCGACGCGCATCGCTTCGGCCAGGTGTGGCGCTATGCCGGAAGGGTGTTCATCGGCCGGCATTGCAATTTGACGGATGCGCCACCACAGCAACACGGCCACGGGCAGCAACAGCAAAAGCCAGGGACGGATGAAATGAAAGTGGCCAAGAATGATGAGGAAATCTGTCATGCCCGCATCCTTCGCCAGGATCCGAACAACAACCAGAATTCGGTCAGCAGGATCAGCATCGCGGCGGCGCTCAACGCCAGATGAGCCAGGGGTTGGCGCGGTCTGAACGACAATGTCTCCACCACGCGGGGCGCAAGTTCGTCGATACGTGCGTAGATCGAGCTCAGACCGGCGGTGTCATCGGCAAAGAAGGATTGACCGCCTGCCCTGGCGGCAATCGTGCCCAGGGCTTCCGTGTCTACCCGGTTTTCTCCGGAACCACCGGGGTCGCCGACAGCGATGGTATGGATCTCAACCCCGTTCTGGGCTGCGATCTGCGCGGCGTTCACAGGGCTCATTCGACTGTTCGTGTCCGCCCCGTCACTCAACAGGATCAGCAATCGTCGCTCGATCTCGCTGGACTCGAAAGTTCGGATCGCAAGGCCGATTGCATCGCCAATCGCCGTATGCGGCCCGGCCATGCCGACATCGGTCTGATCGAGGAGCGCCCGCACCGCTTGCAGATCCTCGGTAAACGGGGCCTGTATGAACGCGCGGCTCCCGAATACGATCAGGGCTACACGGTCACCGTCACGCGCTTCAATGAAATCACCGACGATCTCCCGAACCGCGGCGAGCCGCTGGAGCGGTTCATCCGTCTCGGTGCGAAAGTCCCTTTCGTCCATCGAACCGGAAATGTCGATGGCAAGGATCAGGTCGCGCGCCGCCTTGTCGGTCTCGATCGGCTCCCCGACACGCTCGGGCCTGGCCAACGCAATCACCAGCAGCCCCCAGACCAGTATTGCCGTCAGCATCTGCACATGCCGGCGCGAAACAATCATTGAACCAATCCGCGCCTCTGCGCCGGTCGCCGCGACCATGGCGCGAAAGAACGGAAATCGCAGTGCCGGCAATGTCTGACGATAGGGCGGCACCAATTTGTAGACGATCCAGGGTGCCGGAAGCAGAAGGAAAACGAACGGAAATGCAAACTCGATCATCGCAAATCCGCCCGGTGATGACGAATCCAGTCGGCCGCGACGTCCGCAAGCCCATCGCTTGCGGATGACCTGCGGTATGGCGCGCTGGCCAGCAAACTGCCGGGTCCATCGAGAAACCCACCCCCGCCATAGGTCCGATCCAGGAATGCAAGCCAGGCTTCTCCGTGCAGCGAGGCGACACGGGTACGTCCGAATCCCGCCAGCGCCGTTCGTCGCACCACCCGGGCGATCGCCGTCGGATCGGAACCGCATAAGGCAAGGTCACGCAAAGCTTCGCGGCGATAAGCGTTCGCACGTCGTTTTCGCAGCCCGTATCGCAGGGCCAAAATCCCCAATCCAATCACAGCAGACAAGACCCAGAGCCATCCCGCCGTCTGCGGCCACAGTGCAATGGCTACGGCAGGTTCGGACACCGGCTCCAACCGATCGATGAGATCGACGAGATTGAGCGTTGAAGAGGTCTCACTCATCGCCGCCGCCCCGATGATCCGAGAAGTTGCCGGATCTGCGAAATTGTCTCGCTCCCGGCGCTCAACGGCAGGACCGGAACTCCAAAGCGGCGCGTCCAGCCTGCGACCTTGCCCAAACGCTCGCCGACCAACTCAATCAGGGCGCGTCGCGCCGGTTCCCGGCCGGTATCGAATTCCGCCTGAAGGACCCCGTCCGAAGCGACGATCCGCATGCCTTCGGGCAATTGCTGCGCCGTCGGATCCGTCACAAATCCGAGGACAACATCATTATGCCGCGCCAATCCGCCAATGAGTAGTCCGGTCCGTTCATCGATGCCGTCAAAATCGCTCAAAACGATGACGAGGTGATCACGGCGTGCGATTTTTGCGACGGCCTCCAGGGGTCGGTTCAGCGACATCGGCTCGAGTGCAGGCGCATCGGCGCGCAACATCTGGTTGGCATCGGCGATTGCCGCGAGCAGCAAATCGACACTCTTCCTGCTGCGCCGAGGCCTGATTTCGGCGACAAGCTCATCACCGAAAACGATCCCGCCGACCCGATCTCCCTGGTCGAGGATCCGAAATGCTGCGAGGGCCGCAGCCTCCGCGGCCGTCACCGATTTCATATTGAGACGTGACCCGAAAAACATCGCCATACGCTGGTCAACGACAATCAATGCCGGACGGTCGCGTTCTTCGGTGAAGACCCTGACATGCGGTTTGCCGGTCCGCGCAGTGACCTTCCAATCGATTGACCGGACATCGTCGCCCGGCAGGTAATCCCGCAGTTCCTCGAAATTGAGGCCGCGCCCGCGCAGTCGCGACGCGTGGCGGCCATTCAGAACGCTATGTGCGGGCTGATGCGGCAGGAAGCGCGTCGCCATTGCCCGTCCTGCAAAACTGCGCAAATGCGCGACGTCGACATGAATCCTCAAATCAGCCGATCGGCCCGAGCTTCGGTGACCGGTTATTCCGGTGCGCATCAAGGCAGCGGTGTCCCGCATGGCTCCTCCTTTCAGGCGAATGCCACCTCTGCGACGATCCTGGAGATTACCGCGTCGGGAGAAATTCCTTCTCCGTGGGCTTCGTAGCTCAGTGTCAACCGGTGCCTCAGCACATCTGCAACAATTGCCTGCACGTCCTGAGGATCGACATAATCCCGGCCATGAAGCCACGCATGCACGCGGCCGCACTTGTCCAGCGCAAGGGAAGCCCGCGGCGACGCGCCGATTTCAATCCAGCGGGCGAGTTCGTCGGAATAGTTGGCTGGTGTTCGTGTCGCATACACCAGATCGGCCATGTAACGCTCCATCGCGTCCGCAACATGCACCGCGCCAATTTCCCGCCGTGCGGCGAATATCGCGGCCTGGGCAATTGCAACGGGCTTTTCGGCCTTTTGTTGCTTCACCGCTTCCGGGTTCTCCTCACCGCGCACCAGTCGGATCACCTTGACCTCGTCCTCGACCGAGGGATACGTAATCGTCACGTGCATCAGAAACCGGTCCATCTGGGCTTCCGGCAACGGATAAGTCCCTTCCTGCTCAACCGGATTCTGGGTCGCCATGACCATGAACAGGGGCTCCATCGCGTGGGTCTTTCCTGCGACGGTGACCTGGCGTTCCTCCATTGCCTCCAGAAGCGCCGCCTGAACCTTTGCGGGAGCCCGATTTATCTCGTCGGCAAGCACCAGATTGGCGAATATCGGCCCGGGATCGAAACGGAACTCGCCAGCCCCGTCCACCTGATGATAGATTTCGGTGCCTGTGACATCGGACGGCAACAGATCCGGCGTGAATTGTATCCGGCTGAACCTGGCCTCCAGGTTGGTTGCCATCGCTTTTACCGCCCGTGTCTTGGCGAGGCCGGGCAGCCCTTCAATGAGGAGATTGCCATTCGCCAACAAGCCGATCAGCAAGCGTTCCACCACGGTCTCCTGACCGATAATGGATTGCGCCATGCGGGCCTGGAGGCCGCTGATCTGGCCGTGTGCTTCAGACGTCATGGGCAATGGTCCTCCGCAGGTCTTTTGATCTCGTCACGCCGCTACCTGAACGCTTCAACCAGAGGCACACCAACCGCGCCCGTTGGCGGCTTTATCTGCAACAGCGCCGCAATCGTCGGCGCCACGTCCACGGTTTCGACACGTCGGTGGACACGACCCGGGCCGATCCCCGGCCCGGCGAGAATAATGGGAACGAAAGTGTCGTATGCCCATGGCGAACCATGCGCCGAAGCAACGTGCAAGCCGTCGAAATCAGCAACAAACCAATGCGGCTCGAACACGACATAAATATCGCCGGAGCGTTGCGGATGGTAGTTGGCGAGCACCGCATCCGACACCGCCATCGAAGCGACACGCCCTGTACGCAGCGCAGAACTGGAAACCGCATAGGCAATTCCCGGCATCTTACCCATCTCTTCGGCGACGCGGGTTTCCACCCTCTCACGGTCGAGGCCTCGTTCGGCAATGATGCCCTGATCGAGATAGACGTAAGGTTGCGAAAACGACTCGATCAATTCCTCCGCGACGCCAAATTCGCGCCGCAGAGACGCAATGGCGGGTTGTTTGTCGATTTTGGCAAAATCGAACGTTTGCGCCTCGATCCCAAGGGTCGCCAGATAGCCCGGCGCTTCCGGTGCGCCATGATCGGAAGACAGGATTATCAAGGTTTTGTCGAGGCCGACAATTGCATCGATCCGGGCAAACAGGGTTTCCAGCGTCCGATCCAACCGCCTGATATTGTCCTCGGACTCTAGACTGGAAGGCCCGAATATGTGGCCGACATAGTCGGTGGAAGACAGGCTGATCGACAGATAGTCGGTCACGTCGTCGGCCCCGATTGCTTCGGCCTCAACGAGGGCGAGGGCGAAATCAAGCGTCAGCTCGTCACCAGCCGGGCTCAACGTCAGCAATGTCGTGTAATATTTGCCGTCCCCCGCACCATAAGAATGCGGAAACGTTCGGCCGAAACCGCCAATGTCGGTTTCCCACGCCTGATCGTCGCGACCGGCAAACCGATAGGTCTCAACCGGATCCAGCAAGGTCCAGACTTTCCCGGCATACCGGGCAACATGTCCGCCCGCGTTCCACGCAGTCACCCAGTCCGGATAGGTGTCGAGATAAAAGGTGCTGGAGACAAATGCACCGGCACTCTTGGAAAACCAATAGGCCTTGCCCGCATGTCCCGCCATTGAGATTGCGCCGCGATCCTTGACGGATACGCCGAAGATCTTGGCTTCGGGACCAAAGGCAAGGGCAATTTCGTCGCTTAAGGTCGATGTAAGAATTGCCGCCGGAGAGCGGCCCTGCGTCGTCGCAGCACGTTGCGTCGGGTCAATCTCGCTGGAGGCGTCCACTCCCCCCTTACCGACAAGCGGATAACGCTCGTCCTGAACGTTGTAACGCGGACGGCCCGTCTTGCGGTCGAACCACAGGTTCGCCACCATTCCATGAATCGCAGGGTCGGTTCCCGTCGCCAGTGTCGTATGACCGACAATTGTCTCGGTATTGGAATGACGGTGGTGGGCATTGGAAAAGACCAACCCGTGCTGGAGCAGATACCGGAAACCGCCTTCCCGCAAGATCCCGCCATGCCGATTGATCAGGTCACCACGAAGTTGATCCACCGTAATCTGCAAGACCAATCGGTATTTTGCTGACGCGGCGTGAGTCGCGTCCAGGGCAGCCAACCAACAAAGGACAACGGCCAGAGCAAAGAAAACGGCGTCGATCCGGTTTTGAAACGTAATGCGCATGGGGACCACGATCACACGAATAGCAGGCACCGGAACATCCGGAGCCTGTATTCAAAGGGACGTTATTTCGATCCGATATTGTCGGACAGCGCCTCCATCACGTTGTCCAAGGAGAACGACCCCGGTTTTTGCCGCGGCGGATATTCCTTGAAGGTTTCAAGAAAGCTCGCGACATAGGCTTGCGCCGGGACGAAAAAGAACACGCGATCGATCATCCAGTCGTAGAACGTATTCGATGTCCGATAGGCCCGCTCGTACGGATCCCGCCGCAGGTTGAACAACAAAGGAGTCCGCAAAGGCGTCCAGGGTTCGACCCAGGCCCGAAGCGTATCGAATTCCTTCTGTTCCATGAAGATGGCTTTCCAGTCGTCATAGCGCAGAGCCGTCAAGTCACCGGTATCCGAGAAATAAAACACTTCGCGACGCGGCCCCTTTTCTTCCTTGCCCGTCAGATGTGGCAGGAAGTTATAGCCGTCCAGGTGCACCTTGTACTCGCGGCCGATCGCCTGCACTCCGCCATCGAGGAGCTGCTGCTTGATATCGGGATTGCCGGCCGCGGCCATCAATGTCGGAAGCCAATCCATGTGATGCATGATCTCATTTGAAACCGAGCCGGCCGCGATCTGACCCGGCCAACGCACCATTGAAGGCACGCGCCAACCGCCTTCCCAGTTGGTATTCTTTTCCCCGAAGAACGGACTCCAGCCGGCGTCCGGCCACGTATTCATGTGAGGGCCATTGTCGGTCGAATAATGAACGATTGTGTTGTCGGCTATGCCCAATTCATCGAGAACTGCAAGCAGTTGCCCGACATGCATGTCATGTTCGACCATGCCATCGGCATATTCATCCTGCCCGGAGATTCCGCGAAGCTCATCCTTGACGTGGGTGCGGAAATGCATACGCGTGCCGTTCCACCAGACGTAAAACGGTTTGCCCTGATCATGGGCCCGACGCATGAAATCAATCGCGACCGCAATGGATTCGTCATCGACGGTCTCCATACGCTTGCGCGTCAGAGGCCCAGTGTCTTCAATTTGGCCGTCAGCGGACGATTTTATGACCCCCCGCGGACCGAAACGTTCGCGGAATGCCGGATCTTTCGGATAATCCTCGTTTTCCGGCTCTTCCTCCGCATTGAGATGGTAGAGATTTCCAAAAAACTCATCAAAGCCGTGATTGGTCGGAAGGTGTTCGTCCAAATCGCCCAGATGATTCTTGCCAAACTGACCCGTCAGGTAGCCCTCAGCCTTAAGCAATCCCGCAATCGTGGGATCTTCCTCCTGCATCCCCTGCGGTGCGCCCGGCAATCCGACCTTCGAAAGCCCGGTTCTGAACACGCTCTGCCCCATTACATAGGACGAACGCCCGGCCGTGCAGGATTGTTCACCGTAATAATCAGTGAACATCATACCTTCCTTCGCGATCCGGTCGATATTGGGCGTGCGATACCCAACCAGGCCAAAGGTGTAGGCTGAGATGTTCGATTGACCGATATCATCTCCCCAGATGACCAATATGTTGGGTTTTTCGGTTTGAGCCGCCACAGGCACCGCCATAACGCAGACGACCGCAGCCAGTGCCGCACCAGATAATCGTTTTCGAAATCCTGACAGTCCTATGGTCAACGAACGCATTGTATCTCCTCCTGTCTTCCTGTTGATTTCGAATTCGAATGTGCGGCCAACCGACGAGAGCGGCGAACTTGCTCGCCGCCGCGGACAAGGAAATCGGCCGTGCTTTCACTGCTGCACCTACCTTCTATTTCTACTCATAGTATATGTTTGAACTTTTTTATCACCCACCATTGAACACCATGACGCCAAAGAGAACAAGCATTTCGTTTAAAATATAACTCTGCATACATCTCGAAATTGGCCGGGCCTGATTTATTGACGAATCTACCGATCAACAAATTATTGAAAACGCGACGTTGATCAGAAATGCCCATATTTCGCTGAATTCAACCCATGCACGCTGCCGGCCTCCACGCCGATCAACCGCTGCACACCTTCGCCCTTGACATTTTTCCGCCACATCGGAGAGGTCACATCATTTCGTGAAACTGCGTAAAAAATAATGTAGGCTGCGCCATCAGCGAAAAGTCACCTGGATAGCGAGATGATACAAAACATTACGAAAAAAATGCTCTTAATGATTGCAACCACAGGAATCGTCCTTGGAACTTCCATAATTGATGCGCCGCCCGCCGATGCCGCAGTCTGTTACGATCGATACGGGCGCAAATTCATCGTCGACGCCTATGCGCTGACGACGCCCTACAATTGTTACAATTCCTCCGGGGTCGTCATCGTCATTCGCCCCCTGGCGCCGGCCTTCGTCGGGCGCCCCCATTACGGAGCCGCGGGCGTGCGCGGCACGGCGAGGCGCGCCGCCCGACGCACGACGCGCCGCGTTCACAGACGCCGGCACTAAGCCTCACCCGAAGCCCCCCAACCATTCCTCCTCACCGGGACAGCCAATCATGCCCTCTTTTTTCAAGACTCTTCTGGCCAGTGCCGCCATTGCCCTGCCGTCGTTTTTGACGGTTCCTGCCCTTGCCGAAACCGCCCGTTCGGACGCCACGTTTGATGCCAGCCAGGACGAAGGCATGCAAAAGCTCCGGGCCATGTCGGACTTCATGAAGGCGGCCAAGAACATGAGCTTCGTCGTCAACAGTTTTTTTGAAGAGCCCCTGCGCGGAGACGGCCCGGCCATCAAGCGTTTCGTCAGCCACAAGATCCATCTGCAACATCCCGACAAACTGTCCTTCAGGGCCGAATACGATGACGGGCTTGTCCGGGTCGGCAATTTCGACGGAAAAAACCTGGTCATAGCGCTGCCAGCGGACAAGACCTACACCACAATTCCGGTGAACGGCTCCATCGACGAAATGCTCGACTACCTGCACGATGAGTTCGACATCTCACTGCCGATTGCCGATTTCCTGTATGCCGATTTCTACGCGGCCCAGAAGGAGTATATTGAATATTCCGAATATGTCGGGTCGCGCCGGCTTTTCGAGCGATCCTACGACCAGGTCGTGTTTACGGGACCGACCGCGAACTGGCAGCTCTGGATCGGCGGCGACAGGCCGCTGCCCGCCCGTTTCATCGCCACCTATTTTCGTGAACCCGGCGATCCGGAATTCATGGCAACGTTTTTGAACTGGAACCTGAACAGCGTAACGGAAAAGGATCTGACGCTGGAGATTCCCGAAAACTGGCGGTCCGTTGACCTGAGCGCCGTCGAATAGCGACCGAACCAGGCGCTTCATTGCTCCCTTCTGTGCCTCACAATCCGGACGAGCGGACTCCCAACCGGTTTGTGCTCCGGCTTGAAGCGCCCGCTGCTTTGCCAATACCATGAATTGACGATCCGCATTGTGCGGGTCGGCTTCAACATTGTGCGCTCCTCCATGAAGAAACTGCCCGCTTCCCACGGCCGGCTTGCAATTGCACCGACGCTCGTCGTAGCGATCGGGTCCCTGGCGCTGATTTCGGTCGGGTCCATCCTCGCCCTGCAATTCTATTCAAGCACCCAGCTTGTCGGCAATCTTGGCAGCCGGCTTGTCGCCCGCAACCTTCAGATCCTGGAACTGGCCCTGTCACGTCATCTCGATGCCGCCGTCGCACAGGCCGATTTTGTTGGCAAAGCCTTGCGGGATGGCCGGTTCGAGATCGGCGACGATAATGGCTTTCCCGAATTCGTGGCGGGCACGCTCGCATCGGCGCCGCAGATCAGCGGCATC